>Ga0210384_10007668_pt1 | contig 11356 bp, 10 predicted proteins | sample IncBWH2MmetaG_FD_160574 | JGI IMG/M metagenome (GOLD analysis project Ga0210384, IMG submission 160574) | Forest soil microbial communities from Barre Woods Harvard Forest LTER site, Petersham, Massachusetts, United States - Inc-BW-H-2-M | ecosystem: Environmental > Terrestrial > Soil >...
ATAGGCGTTGCGATTGGTCTTGGCATTGGTTCCCGGCACGACGCCGAAGTAACCCGATTCAGGATTGATGGCGTAGAGGTGCCCGTCCCGACCGGGGTGCAACCAGGCGATGTCATCCCCGACGGTCCAAACCTTCCAACCCTTGTAGCCGGCCGGCGGGATCAGCATCGCTAGGTTGGTTTTGCCGCACGCGGAAGGGAAGGCGCAAGCCAGGTAGTGCGTTTCGCCCTGAGGATTCTCAATGCCGACAATCAACATGTGCTCCGCCAGCCAGCCCTCGGTGCGCGCCTGCCAGCTCGCGATGCGCAACGCATGGCATTTCTTGCCGAGCAAAGCGTTGCCGCCGTACCCGGAGCCGAAGCTCTTGATCGACAGGTCCTCGGGGAAATGCATGATGAAGCGCCGCTGCGGATTGAGATCCCCCGTGGAATGCAATCCCCGAACAAAGGTTCCATCGCGTGTGATGCGCTCGAGCGCGGCCCGGCCCATGCGCGTCATGAGGTGCATGTTGAGCACCACATAGGCGCTGTCGGTGATCTCGACCCCACAGCGCGAGAGGGGCGAGTCGATCGGACCCATGCAGTAGGGCACCACATAAAGAGTGCGCCCTTGCATGCAACCGGCGAACAGCGCATCCATTTGCGCGTGCGCCTCCTTGGGTGCGATCCAGTGGTTGTTTGGACCGGCATCGTCCTTGTTTGCCGTGCAAACGAACGTCAGGTGCTCCACGCGAGCCACGTCGGAAGGATGCGAGCGCGATAGCACGCAGCCGGGAAAGCTCTGCGGGTTGAGGGACAGCAATTGCTTGTCCGCGAGCAACCCGCGCTTCAGGGTTTCGAACTGCGCTTCGCTGCCGTCGCACCAATGGATCTTCTTCGGTTGCGTGAGTCGGGCAACTTCGTCGACCCAGAGTGCCACGTCATGATTCATGGCAGCGAGAGTTACGTGTTGAGGTGCTGTGGCCATTGGCTATCCCTAGAAGAAGGCTTGATAGACCGATAAGGATGACAGATGGGTGTGGGCGCGCCAACTCCCCGCAATTCGTGAGATATGTCCGACAGTGAAATTTGCGTCGCAGTGGAAGAGGATCTTCGATTCAATATCGAATTGACCTACGAAACTATCGGCAAGCTATTGATTATAAATGTATTGAATTCATGAGCGTCAGCGATATGGAGTACACTGCCGGCATGTTGCGCGTTCTTTTTCGCTCGTTGGGATGGCCGGCGGCCGTCGCGGTGGTAGCCGCCGCCGTTGCTCAGCCAGCCACGGATCCCCTGGTCATCAAGGCGATCGCGGAGGTGGAGCAGTCGAGCCAAGCCCACGGCCGAGAATCCAAAAAACTGGTTGCAGCGGACCGCGTCGTGTCGGGCGATGCCGTCGTGTATACCCTTGAAGTGCGCAATACGGCCGCGACCTCCCTGCCGCGGCCGACGGTGACTTATCCCGTACCGGAACACATGACTTACACGCCGGACTCGGCGGTGGGTCCGGGCGCCGACGTGACCTATTCGGTCGACGCCGGCCGCAGCTTCGATGCGCCGGAGAATTTGAGAGTCCAGGAGCCTGGCGGCCAAGTGCGCGCAGCGACGGCCGTCGACTACACCCACATCCGTTGGCAGTTGAAAAATGCGTTGAAAGGCAATTCGGTGGCGTTCGTGCGGTTTCGCGCGCGAGTGAAATAGCCGGCCTGGTTTGGTCGTAGGCTCAGAACATGAACACCGAGTACCAAGATGTTTTCAGCATGGGCGGTCCGCTCGCTCGCGCGCTGCCGGACTACACCTATCGACCGGAGCAGGCCGTGATGGCCAAGGCGGTGGGTGCGGCGCTGGCGCGGCTCGAACCCCTGATTGTCGAAGCGGGCACCGGCACCGGCAAGACCTTTGCCTATCTCATACCGGCGTTGCTCTCCGGGCGCAGCGTCATTATTTCCACCGGAACCCGCACCCTCCAGGATCAGCTGTTTCGTCGCGATGTGCCCATGCTGGCCAAGGCGCTGGGGCTTCCGGCAAAGCTCGCGCTCCTCAAGGGGCGCACGAATTATCTTTGCCGCCATCGACTGGAACTTGCCACTCAGCAGGGCTCGCTGCTGGGTCCATCGCGCGATCTTGCGCGGTTGATCGCGCGGGTTTCGCGCTGGGCCGGGACGACGAAGACGGGCGACCTTGCCGAGCTCACTGACCTGCCCGAACAGTCTCCCATCTGGCCCAGCATCACCTCCACTCGCGAAAATTGCCTCGGCCAGGAATGCCCGCAGTTTTCGCGCTGCCACGTGATCGAGGCCCGCCGTAACGCGCAAGCGGCCGATATCGTCGTGGTGAACCATCATCTATTGCTCGCGGACCTCGCGCTCAAGGATGAGGGATTCGGCGATCTGTTGCCCGGCGCCGAAGCGGTGATCCTGGACGAGGCGCATCAAGTGCCCGACATCGCGGCGCAGTTCTTCGGCCAGACCTGGTCGGTGCGCCAGGTTCAAGTGCTGATGCGCGACATTACCGCGGAACTCAACGCGGCGGCCATCCGCGCGCCATCCCTGGTCGAGGCGGTACTGGCCATCGATGCTCACCTGGACGGTTTGCGGTTTGCCTTGCAACGCCAGCCTAAGCGCTATGAATGGGCGGACCTACCCGACACGTTCCTCGACGCTCTGCCTGAGATCGAAACCGCCCTGAGCGGGCTTGGCGAGCAGCTCGAAGGCCTGGGCGGCGGCGCGGGCACAGCCAATTGCGCGCGCCGCGCCGCGCATCTGGCCAATGCGCTGGCGCAACTGCGCGAACTCCCCGAGGAGTCCGGGCTGCGATGGGTGGAGGCTGCGGCCGGCGGTTTGACGTTGCAATTCACGCCATTTGAAATCGCCGAACGTCTGCGTGAGTACGTGGAGTCCCGGCCCTGCGCGTGGATCTTTACTTCCGCGACGCTGGCCATCGCGTCGGATTTTTCACATTTTGCCGCGAGGATTGGCTTGAACGACGCACGAACGCTGCGCATCGACAGTCCCTTCGACTATCGCGACCAAACCCGGCTCTTTCTGCCGCCCCGCATGCCGGATCCGCAAGATCCTGCGTTCGCCGAAAAGTTCATCGAGGCCTGTGCGCCGTTGCTCGAAGCCAGCGGCGGCCGGGCTTTCCTGCTCTACACCAGCTATCGCGGACTGGCGGAAGGCGTGCGGGCGTTGAAAGCGCGCTTTCCGGATCCGCCGTTCCCGGTGCTGGTGCAGGGCGAGGCGCCGCGTGAAGCCTTGCTGAACCGCTTTCGAGATCTCGGCAACGCCGTGCTCTTGGCCACCGGCAGCTTCTGGGAAGGCGTCGACGTCAAGGGCGATGCGCTCTCCATTGTCGCGATCGATAAACTCCCCTTCGCGGCGCCCGATGATCCGCTGCTCAAAGCCCGGTTGGAGGGCATCCGTCGACGCGGCGGCAATCCCTTTTTCGAATACCAATTGCCGCAAGCGGTACTGGCGTTGAAGCAGGGCGTCGGGCGGTTGATCCGCGACTTCGAGGATTTCGGTGTGATTGTTCTTGGCGATCCACGCATCAAAACCAAGGCGTATGGACGCGTGTTTTTGGAGTCGATGCCGCCGAGTCCCGTGGTGAGCGACGTCACCGTGGCGGCCGAATTCTTGAGAGACCGATTGCGCGCGCGCCCGGCATCGGTGCCGGCAGCGCAGGCGACTTAGGAGCCTGTCTGAGTACTCCACCCCTGATCCGCCTGCTGGCACTCGATGCGGCAACCGAGGCTTGTTCGGTCGCGCTGCTGACGAACGGCGCCGCCATTACTCGGACGCTCGAATCCGGCAAAGGCAATGCGGAGAACATTTTGCGCATGGTCGACGAGGTCCTGGCCGAAGGCGGGCTGGCCCTGTCCATGCTCGACGGGATCGCCGCCAGCGTGGGACCGGGCGCTTTCACCGGCGTCAGGATCAGCGTGGCGGTCGCGCAGGGTCTGGCATTCGGCGCGGGTCTGAAGGTGGTGCCGGTGACGACATTGGAAGCACTGGCGCTGCAGGTGCTCGAGGGTCCGGGCAGCCGCGCCATCGCCTGTCTCGATGCGCGTATGGGAGAGGTCTATTGGGGCTGCTTCGGCTGGGACGGCGCGCGCGGCGTGCTCGAGTGCGGCGCGTCGCGCGTGGGACCGCCGGAGAGCGTGTCCTTGAGTCCTTCCGGACGTTATTTCGGCATTGGCCGGGGGTTCTTGGCATACCCGGTTCTTGCCACCCTGCCGGGCGTCGAGATCGACGCACCGCACAGCGCGGCCTTGCCGAACGCAAGGGAAATTGCCCGGCTCGGCGCGTTGCGGCTCGCGCGCGAGGGGCTTGATCCGGCTGACCTCACGCCGCTCTACTTGCGCGATAAAGTGGCCCTCACCGAGGCAGAACGCGCCGCCCATCAGACACTGTAATGGAAGTGTCACAATCGAAGCCTGTAATACTCGGCTTTGGAATCAAGGGACTAACTATGTCGGCCAGGCGCATCCTCATCGTCGAAGACGAAAAACCCATTCGCGACATGATCGCCTTTGGTTTGCGACGCGCCGGCTATGAAGTCCGAGAGGCGGAGGATTGCCGGGAAGCGCGCGCTCGCATCGTGGACGTTCGACCGGATCTCATGCTGATCGACTGGATGCTGCCCGATATGAGCGGCTTGGAGCTGACGCGTTCGTTGAAACGCGCCAAGGACACCGAGGAAATCCCGGTCATCATGCTCACGGCACGGGCGGAGGAACAAGATAAGGTCAACGGGCTCGAAGGGGGGGCGGACGACTACATCACGAAGCCTTTCTCGCCGCGCGAACTGCTGGCGCGCATCCAAGCCGTGCTACGCCGCGCCGCGCCGGCGGGCGCCGATGACATTGTCGAAGTCGACGGCCTGAAACTGGACGACTCGAGCCACCGGGTGAGCGCGGGTGAGCGGGAAATCGCCCTGGGACCCACCGAATACCGCTTGCTGCATTTTTTCATGACCCACCCGGAGCGGGTATTTACACGCGGTCAGTTGCTCGACCGCGTCTGGGGGGGTAATACTTACGTGGAAGAGCGCACCGTGGATGTGCATATACGCCGACTGCGCAAGGCGCTCGAACCATTCTCACTGGAAAAGTTGGTGCAAACGGTGCGCGGCGCGGGATATCGTTTTTCGACGCGAGACGCCTAAGCGAGCTAGCGGGAGCGTAAGCCCTTGGCAGCGATGTGGACCTTCGCGCTCGCGCGGCTCGCGGGCATTTTGCTGTTGGGCCTGTGCCTGGGTCTGCTGATCGGACCTGTTTGGCTCTGGATCTTGGGCGCCGCCTGCTTCTATCTTGCCTGGCAACTGCTCAATCTGTACCGCGTGGATCGCTGGTTGCGGCTGCGATCGCAAATCGATCCGCCCAATATCGGCGGAATCTGGGGCGACATCATCGCGCAGGTCATACGCCTGCATCGGCGCAAGCAGTACCACAAGCAACGCTTGGTGCAGCTGTACCGTGAGCTGCGCCGCTCCACGGCGGCGCTGCCGGATGGCGTCATCATCCTGAGCACGCAACGGGAAATTGTCTGGTTCAACCGCCAGGCGGCGCGGCTCTTGGGACTAAGAAGGCCGGTCGACGTGGGCTTGCGCATCGACAACCTGATTCGTTCCCCCGAATTTGCGCACTACCTGCACAGCGATGATTTCGCGATGCCGCTGGTCATCCGCCCGCCGGTGCAGCTCGATATGTTCCTGGCGCTGCAAATGGTGCCCTACGGCGGCGGCCAATCCCTGCTCTTGGTGCGCGACGTAACGCGGCAAATGCGCCTCGAGGCCATGCGCAAGGACTTCGTCGCCAACGCCTCGCATGAATTGCGCACGCCGTTGACCGTCATTTCCGGATATTTGGACACCCTCGCGGAAGACCCGTCGGTCGACCCGGCCTGGGGCGGGCCGATCAAGGACATGCGCGCGCAAGCGCAGCGCATGAACGCCATCATCGCCGACCTGCTCGAGCTGTCGCGTCTGGAGTCCGCCGACGGCGAGGCGGCGCGCGACCCGATCGACGTGCCGCGCATGTTGGAGCGGCTGCACCGCGACGCGATGATCAGCCCGGATCGGCCGCGCCAAGTGCTGCTCGAATTGGACACCGGCGACGGCCTGTACGGTTCGGCCCACGAAGTCGAGTCCGCTTTCACCAATTTGTTGGTGAATGCCGTGAAATACACCCTGCCCGAGGGCACGGTGCGAATGCGCTGGTGGACGGACGAGGAGGGCGCCTACTTTTCCGTTGTCGACAACGGCATCGGCATCCCCGCCGAGCACATACCGCGGCTGACGGAGCGCTTCTATCGGGTCGATGCGGGGCGTTCCCGTGGGCAAGGCGGGTCAGGATTGGGCCTCGCGATCGTCAAGCATGCCCTGCAGCGCCACGGCGGCTGGCTCGATGTGCAAAGCATCGAGGGTAAGGGCAGCACCTTCACCTGTCACTTCCCGCAGCAGCGCGTCTGGAAGCTGGAGATGCGGAACGCGGCGAGCGCATGAAAGTCTCAATTATGATGTGCACGGTTGACGTACGCTGCAATCGGATGTAAACGAACGCTGCACGCCTTAAGAGAGTGCATCAAGGTCAAATTTATGGAAACCGCCGATCTTACCCATCACATCTCCCGCCGCTTCAATGAAGACCTGGAGAAGGTGCGCAACCAGGTGCTGCAGATGGGCGGCTTCGTCGAGCAGCAGCTGCACAAGGCGATCACCGCCTTGGTCGAAGGCGATAGCCGTTTGGGCGAATCCGTCGCCACGGACGACTACAAGGTCAATGGGATGGAATTGTCGATCGACGAGGAATGCAGCCGAATACTGGCGATTCGAGCCCCGGCGGCCGGCGATCTGCGCGTCATCGTTGCCATCATCAAAACCATCACCGACCTGGAACGGATCGGCGACGAAGGCGAGAAGATCGGCTACATCGCCTCGCGCCTCGCCACCATGGAGAGGCCGGCGGACAAATACCGCGAGGTGAAGCATTTGGGCAGGCAGGTCGCGCAGATGGTGCACGACGCCCTGGACGCTTTTGCCCGCATGGATTCTCAGGCGGCATTGAAAACCGCCCAGGAAGACAAGATGGTGGACGAAGAATACGAGTCCATTCAGCGTCAATGCATCACTTTCATGATGGAAGACCCGCGCACCATTCGCCGGGCTCTCGAGATCATGTGGATCGTGCGAGCCCTGGAGCGCATCGGCGATCACGCCAAGAATATCTGCGAATACGTGATCTACATGGTGCACGGCAAGGATATCCGCCATTCTTCGCTCGAGGACGTCGCCAAGCAGATCGACGCGGCGCACGCGCTCATGCGTCGCTGATGACGGCGCGGCGGGGGAATCTACTCGGATTTCTGGCTTGTGCGTGTCTGCTGGCGTACGCCCATTACGCCCAATACGTCATGCATCTGGAGCCCTGTCCTCTGTGCATTTTCCAAAGGATCGGGATCTTCGGGCTCGGGGTGATGTTCTTGATCGCTGCGCTCCATGAGCCGGCCGCCTTCGGCCGGCGCGTGTACGCGGTGCTGTTGTCGCTGGCGGCCCTCGCCACGATCGGCATTGCGCTACGCCATCTCTATATTCAAAGCTTGCCTCCCGATGCCGTACCGGCCTGCGGCGCCTCGCTCGACTTCATGCTCAAGGTGTTTTCCTTGAGCGAAGTGCTGGTCAAGGTGCTGACAGGATCCGGCGAGTGCGCCAAAGTGACCTGGGAGTTCCTCGGACTCGCGATGCCGGCATGGGTCTTGATCAGCGCCATCGTATTGGGCGCGTGGGGCTTGTGGGTGAACCTGCGCCGCCAACCGCCGGTGCTGCGCTTCTGATGTCCGACACCCTGCAATTGACCCAGGAATTGATTGCCCGTCCATCCGTGAGCCCCACGGACGGAGGCTGTCAGGCGCTGATGATCGATCGTCTCGCCGCCCTTGGATTCACCGTCGAAAGCCTGCGCTTCGGTCCGGTCGACAATTTTTGGGCCAAGCGCGGCAGCGGCGGCCCGGTGTTTTGCTTTGCCGGCCATACCGATGTGGTCCCGTCCGGGCCCTTGGATGAGTGGCGCTCCGATCCGTTCGAGCCGGTGATCAGGGATGGCGTGCTGTATGGCCGTGGCGCGGCCGACATGAAAAGCGGCTTGGCGGCCATGTTGACCGCCAGCGAAGAATTCATCGGGCAGAACCCTGCGCATCGCGGCACGATTGCCTTTCTGATCACCAGCGACGAGGAGGGGCCGTCGGTGGATGGCACCCGGCGGGTTGTCGAAGTGCTGCGCGAGCGGCAGGAAAGCATCGACTGGTGTCTGGTCGGCGAACCCTCGAGCGAGAATACGCTGGGCGACACCATCAAAATCGGCCGTCGCGGCAGCCTGAGCGGCCGTCTGACGGTCCACGGGATTCAAGGACACATTGCCTATCCGCAGCTCGCCGACAATCCGGTGCACGCCCTGGCGCCCGCGCTGGCGGAACTGGCCGCACGCGTCTGGGATCAGGGCAATGCGCACTTTCAGCCCACCAGCTTTCAGGTCTCCAACATATCCGCCGGAACAGGTGCGCCGAACGTGATTCCGGGCGAATTGCGGGCGCGCTTCAATCTGCGCTTCTCCACCGAGCAGACCGTCGACGGCCTGAAACAAATTGTCGAAGCGATCTTGCAACGCCATGGCGTCAAATACAGCCTGGAGTGGTTCATTTCCGGACAGCCGTTTCTGACGGTACCGGGCGCGCTGTCGCAAGCCGCTGCGCGGGCCGTGCAAGAACAATTGCAAATCAGCCCAAAGCTCACCACCGGCGGCGGGACTTCGGACGGGCGATTCATCGCGCCGATGGGCGCGCAAGTGATCGAGCTGGGTGTGATCAACGAGTCCATCCACAAGGTGAACGAATGCGTGCGAGTCGCGGACATCGATCGACTGCACGCGATCTATCGGCGTACGCTGGAACTCTTGCTGGGTTCATAGTGTCTGATACCTCAACAACGGTCGCCTCGATGCAAAAACCTAAAACGCTTGCAGCGTCAATGCTGGTGCTTATTGTTGCAGCCGCGCTTCCCGGCTGTGCCCTGTTTCCGAAATGCTCGCCGGAAAATTGCGCCGCCGACAAGCGGATCAACGCGGATGTGAGCGAGCTGTTCAGCCAACATGCGGAACTCGGTGCGCCCGCGGCGCTGCATATCCAGGTCATCAATGGCGTGGTCTATTTGAACGGCGCGGTCGACACGGAATTTGAAGTGCGCAACGCGGAGTCGCTCGCCCGTCAAGTCGCCAACGTCAAGGACGTCGTGAACAATCTCTACCCGCGCAGCAACGGCAGGTAGCGGCGCCCCCTACAGGCTCTCCGGTGTCATGCGCAGCGCTACGCGCACCGTCGCGCCGCAGTCGGGCGCGCTCTCGATGGCAACGTCCGCCCCGATCAGCTGCGCCTGTTCCTCGAGGCCGACCAATCCGAAATGGCCGGGCCGCGAGACGGCCGGATCGAAACCGATGCCATCGTCCTCGATCATCAGCGTCAAATGCGAGCGGCCGGCCGTCCGCAGGCTGATGCGCACGCGCGTGGCTCGTGCGTGACGTTCGATGTTGCGCAAAGCCTCTTCGGTCATTCGAAAAATGACATCGGCTCTTTCGTCGCCAAAACGCGCCGCGTCGCCGTCGATCGTGAGTTCAACACCGAGACCCGTTCGATCCTTGAAGCGCTCGACGGCCTTCGACAGCGCGGGACCCAGGCCGGTATCGCGCACGGAGTTGCTGCGCATCTGGGCAATGGCGGAGCGCGCTTCGTTCAAGCCCGCGTGCGCCACTTCTTCGGCGCGCGCCAATTCATCGGCAAGCGAGTTGGGGTCGTGTACCTGGAGTTTGCGGAGCAGGCGCACCTCGCTGAGCATGGCCATCATGGAGTGTGCCAGCGTGTCGTGCAGATCGCGCGCGATTTGCAAGCGTTCGCGTACGATGGCCGCGTAGCGGGATTCTTCGGCCAGACGTTCCACCTCGCGCGTTCTCACGGCAACGCGGCGCTCCAATTCGCCGCTCAAGGTCAGGAGTTCGGTACGCTCTTGGCGCAAGTCGTCGAGCACCTTGGAGAAAGCCGCGGCGAGTTGTGCGACCTCATCGCGGCCGCTCGGCACATCGATGCGCGCCGTCTCGTTGCGGCCCACGGCGGCGGCCGAGAGCGTCAAATTCTTGAGCCGGTTGGTCAAATGCCGTGCGCCAAGCGCGCCCAACGCAGCGGTCGCCGCGCCAAGACAAATGGAGATCCACCAGATGCGAATGGCCAGGGCGTTGGCGCGTTGATAAACCAGTTCTCGCGGCTCGCTCAACTGCACGAGCCATGCCGCCGCAGGTTGGGAACCGGGAATGTTCACCGCGGCGCGAGCGACCAGCACGCTGTTGCCGTCCGGCAGCCGCTCGAAATGCGGCGCCCCCGGCGCGGAATCAAGCGGCGGCGATTCGTCGAGCAGCGCGCCATTCCAAGGCGAATTGCGCAGCGCGGCGGGTCCCGCCACCACGATTCCGCCGGCGTCCAAGATCAGCGATTGCGCCGAGCCGCGCGAATCCAAGGCGCTGCTCAGGCGCTGCACGTCTCCCGATGCCCAAGGCCAGGTTAAATGCGCCGCGATCACACCCACGGTGCGCCCCGACGCGTCCTTGAGCGGCGCCGACATATCTCCCAAAACGGGCACTTTGCGCGGCGCCGAGGATTCCTCGATGATCCCGATCCAAAGACCGGACCGTCCGTTCCTGAACCAAGGCTGCTGCGCCGCGCTGCCGTCCAAACCCAAGCTCCGGCTGCCCGCAACGATGGCACCGCTCGCGTCGGTTACGCCCATCCAACCCAAATCCGGATAGGCACCGGTCAAATGCTCGAACTCTGCGGCGGCGGCTGAGGTGCCGGTTGAGGCGCCGGCGGATCGCACTGCTTCGATTCTCGCCGTGACGGCCTGTCCCAAATCCGATGCCAGTTGCTGGGTTTCGAGCGCCAGCCTGCGCACATGCTGCTGGACGACGATTTCACGCGCGACACTGCCCGCCCACACGGATGCCGCGATGGCAAAGCTCGCCGCCAGCGCCACCATCAGCCAAATGATGCCGGCAACCAGGCTGTGGCGCGGATCCAGGTCTTGAAGCACGGGTGTTCGGCTCACTCAAACCATCTACTTCCAAATCATGCCTGGCGGGCCGCATGATTGCGAATTGGACACCTTCGGAGACTTGAATTCATGGGCACGCAAGCAGCCACATCCGCCGCCAAAGTGCGGGTTCTGATCGCTGAAGACCAGGCGCTCGTTCGTCGCGGTACCAGCGTGCTGCTATCGATGGAGCCGGACATGGAGGTCGTCGGCCAGGCGTGCGATGGAGTCGAGGCCGTCGCCATGGC
>Ga0210384_10007669_pt1 | contig 11355 bp, 12 predicted proteins | sample IncBWH2MmetaG_FD_160574 | JGI IMG/M metagenome (GOLD analysis project Ga0210384, IMG submission 160574) | Forest soil microbial communities from Barre Woods Harvard Forest LTER site, Petersham, Massachusetts, United States - Inc-BW-H-2-M | ecosystem: Environmental > Terrestrial > Soil >...
CTCGACCAATCCCGTGGTGATGCCAACCACCGCGACTGGCGGGATGTGGTAGAGATAAATTCTCAGCCGCGCATGGCCCACGCGCTGCACGACCTCGCTGAAGTATCGGTAGAGACCTTCTTCGCTGACGCCCTTGTAATAGAAAGGCGGCAGCATCAAGACACCTGCGCAACCATGCTTTACCGCTTCCGATGTGAGCTTGACAGTTTCCGTGATCGAGCAGCAACCGGTGCCCGGCATCATGCGCGACGTGTCGACCCCGGCCGCGACCAGCGCATCGAGCAGGACCGAGCGCTCTTCGGCCGCCAGCGAGTTCCCCTCACTCGTAGTGCCGAACACGGCGAGGCCGCAGTTCTGCGACAGCAGCCACTGACAGTGCGCAACGAGCCGTTCGGGATCTGGAGACAGATCTTGTTTAAACGGCGTGACCACCGGCGCTAGGACACCGCCGATGCGTTGCGTTCGCGTAGCGTCTTTCAAAGTGTCGAATTAGGAATCGCTGGTGTCGTTGCGAAACGTTATGTCATTGAGATCCCAATCTCCCGTATTGCAATGGAGCGACTGGGGTGACCGGGCATGTCCGGTTAAGCCGCCAGGGTGAGCGGTCGCACATCGCGGGAGCGATTGCGATACAATGCGCGATGAATCGTTGGCTATTAGGAGAGAGATCGGGTTTGAACGGAGTGACGACCGGTGCCAGAACCCCGCGTATAGGCGCGCTTTGAATCATGTTTTCTCGTCTCTCAACATCTCAACAAACGGACGGCCACCTTCGGACCTCAACAACTCAACCGCTTTATTTCAGCTTTCAAGCCTTGGGGACGTGGGCAAAGCCTTTACGTCCTTTCCGCGTTTTGCTTCGCTTTGAATCTTTCTGTTTCATGGGTCAAGTGTGAGTCAAGTTTTTAGTCAAGCCGTGGCGACTCACCTCTGGATTCAGCTTGTCGGCGTTTCGGTGTTTCAGCTTTTAAACGTGTCCCATGGTCAGTTGTCCGTGGTCCGTCTCAACGTTTCAGTTTTCACCTTTCACGTCGCGCCGTGCCCTTAGCGAAGGCGGCTGAAAGACGCGCCTTTCGGCGACTTTCCATCGCAAAAGCTTCGATTAGGATCTCACATTGGCCGTGTGAAGAAGACGCTAAGCAAGAAGACGATTTTAAAGCTGCTGCCGGAAGAATATGGCGGCTTGTTCGGCGGCATCGCCGAGCTGCTCGAAGCCGCCCGCCGCACGGCCGCTCACAGTCAATGCACTGCCACTTTAGATTTGGCAGACGGTGTCTGCACAATTGTTGTCTCACCCAATTCGTTCGATGGTGTCGAACGAATCCCACCGGTCAATTTGCTCGACAGTGTCGAGCAAATCTTTTCGGCCGGTTGGGAAACGTAGAATTGACGGAATCGCTGCAAGTTCTGCCGGCTGAATCCACGTCCAAATCGCGTCGTCAAATCATGGGAAAACTCGAGAACTTCCTGCTCGAGCTCGGTGGCGACTTTGCATTTATTGGACGCCAACGCCGGCTTCGAATCGGCGGCGAATGGTACCGGGTTGATCTGCTTTTCTTTCAGCGCAAACTGCGGTGCCTTGTCGTTATTGATTTGAAAGTAGGCAAGTTCACGCATGCCGACGCCGGCCAAATGCATCTTTACCTGAACTACGCCCGCGAGCACTGGACGCAATCGGGCGAGAACCCGCCGGTCGGGCTAATTCTTTGCGCGGAAAAGGACGACACTATCGCGAAGTACGCGCTCGAAGGGTTACCAAACAAAGTTCTTGCTCGCGAATACAAGCTGGCGTTGCCAGATGAGAAAAGGCTCGTCGCGGAGATCGAAAAAACGCGTGAACTGCTGGAAAGAAAAATCCGCAACTGACTTCAGTTCTTAACTCCTCTTTCGAGAGTGTTGCCGGACAACGCTCTTGTCTACACGCATTTCTGCCGCTGATTCGACCATTCAAGCTGGACCGTGTAACCAAGCATTTGCTTAAAGTTCCAAGCGCAAATGTCACCGATTTCTCCATTTGTATCGTTATACCAACCCGAACCGGAGACAGGATCGGTGATTGCTTCACACAGCTCGTGCGAACTGGTCGCCGTTAATGCATCGAACGTTTGCAGGCCACCAAGGCAGCCGCTGCAAGACGGGTAAGGCATTACTGCGTAGTAGACTGTGCCGACGTTGTTATGATAGCCGCAGTAACTCTGGCACGAACGACTCCCTCCCAGGATCGAGACAATCCCGGGGTCAAGATAAATAAAATAAAGCGTGTTCGCTGTGTTCTTCACAATCGCCTGTGATGAAATCCATTTCTTCAATTGCACCTGTATTACCGAATCGGTCACGCTCCGCGCTGGCGCGTTCGCGGTAATCACCTTCGTCCCAATAAAAGAACCATGCCCGATCGTCTCGCCCGGCACGTTGTATTCAGCGAGTTGATCTATTAAGGGGCTGACAAGGATGTCGCCAAAGAACTTGTTGAGCTTGCTCATGGTATCAGTCGAAACGGCCGACGATGCCCAGAGCTTCCCCCAAAAAATCGTAAACACTTCAACATTCGGAATAAGAGCGCCACCGCGGTAGGTCAGGTCAGCCTTCGGCGGAGCCGCGACAATCGGTTGGTGCAACGGGACGACCCGTATGTGCTCACCGACCGCAAACTTCCCCTTTCTCGGGGTGCGCTTTGTCCGCGTCTTCATGACCTGCTATTGCCGTACTTACCGTATAGGCAGACCAAGATCACCCGTGGCCGCCGAAGGTGCAATCAGTGCTCCTTGCTCCCAACTTCCGACCTCTGCTTGCCGCGCGGTAGTCCCGCGACTGCGGGATGAAGGCGGGTCCTCCATCTTCTCACTAATCACGAGTCACCAATCACCAGTCACGTTCCCCCACCTGTCCTCTTTCCTCCGTCCTCTGACCTCTGTCTTCATTCCGTCGTCCGTCTTCCGACGTCCGCGCTTCTCTTCGGAGAAAATAGGGATTAATTTAGAAAAACCTCGGCCACAACCTCCCCGTCCGTTGCATATAATCGCGATATTGGTCGCCGAAGAACTCGCACATCATCTTTTCTTCGCGGGGCGTCCTGACCAAATAAAGAATCGCAACCGTCACGAGGCCTGCCCACCCCGCGAGCCAATTTTGCAATAAGAGTGCTTGCGCGACTGCAAACAGAAAAATCGCGGCATACATCGGATGCCGGATGCGCCGATAAACACCGTGCATGATCAATTCATGAGCTTTGCGGATTTCCAACGTGATCGACCAGTTGAGACCAAGATCGACATGCGCACGCCAAAAGAGCCAGAGTGCGATGACCATCGCTACGGCCCCGCACCATGGAATGAACGCGGGCAGACGGTAATCTGCGAACCCGAGCCAGGGTGTAAACAGATACAGCGCCGGCAGAATGATGTTCCGACAACGACCAGGGCCAACAGCGTGCGATCGCACGTATCCACGCGACTGAGCACTTTCTGATTGCGTTTGGTGCGTCCGCCAAAGACACCGCGGATGCACACGTAGACAATCACACCGATCAGAAAAACAAGGTTCCACGCTTGGATTCGCATAAGTGTGCGCGCGAACGGCCGAGCACAAGAAGATCAGATGTGACTGTCGAAAGCGAGCCTACGTTGATTCGCTTTCTCCCGGAAGCTCACCCGGTACCCTTGCGTGCTTCACCGTCCATCTCGGAGCGCTCCCGCTGCCTCGGCCGCTGTAACGCTTCAACGATTCAACGATTCAACGAATTACTTTTGCCTTTCGCCCTCCTCTTTTCTTCTTCCCGATTTGGCAGGTTCCGCAATCTAGGATTGCTCTTGCTACAAGCGCGAAAGAAGCCGAATAGAGAAGATGCGACCGCTTAGGAAAATCCATACCGACGTTTTTACTTGCGACAAATGCGGTATCCGCAAACGGCTGGACGGCGCGAAACGCCACTGGTGCAGCAACTGCATTGGTGAATCAGCAATCGAGATGCGAGCCGTGAGAGATAAGAAGCCAAAAGTGCTCGTCGCAGCTTAGTCTTCCGCCCTCCTTGGCTCGCCGCTCGCTCGTGAAAGCTTTCGGAGTAATCAGTGAAGGCGGCTGACCTCTGACTTCTGTCCTCCGACTTCTGATATCTTCTTCCGACTCCCTGCGCCTTTGGCGGCTTTCCATCGGAAACAGCTTCGGCTAAGTTTCGCCCGAAGTGCCTACCGAAGCTGATACCTGCCGAAGGCTTGTAGTTCCTAAACTGCAAGCGGTTGGTTGGGACACCGAACCATATTCAATCGCGGAGCAACGGACGATTACCGATGGCCGAATTGTTCCTGTCGGGAAAAGCTTTATTCGGCGTCCGCCGAAACGAGTTGATTATCTTCTCCGCTACCGCCGCGATTTTCCGCTCGCGGTTGTAGAAGCCAAAGCAGAATACAAAACTGCCGCTGATGCGCTGCAGCAGGCCAAGCGCTATGCAGAGATGCTTGGGTTGCAATTCGCGTACGCGACAAACGGCGCGGAAATCATAGAATTCGATTATTTTACCGGACTGGAGAAGGGCATCAGCGCGTACCCAGCACCAGACGAACTTTGGAAGCGATACCGCGCGGGTAAGTCGCTCAAGAACGATTCGGAGGTTCAGCAGCTGCTGACACCAATCAACTTCACGCTCCGTCAAGGCGAGCGCTACTATCAAGAGATAGCGATTACGGCAAACTTGACCACGCAACACCAAGCTACACGGAACATGCTGAAACCCATGGTTCGCATTCTCAAAAATATGCGGAATCGATTAATTCAGGACGGCTCTATCGCCAATGGTATCGCGCCCTCCTATTTTATTGAAGGAATGCTCTACAACGTGCTGGCCATCAATTTTGTCAGCACCTACGGAGGGGCGTTTTGCAATTGTATCAACTGGCTCTCAAATGCCGATCGATCGACGCTAGTTTGTCCCAATCGTCAATATTTGTTGCTTGGCCATAGCAACATTCAATGGCCCCCAGCTAACTGTGACGCGTTCCTCGACGCGCTAATGAACTTCTGGAATAACTGGTAAATTGAAGAGGTGGGAGACGTGAATTGATTGAATTGAGGAATGAAATTTGGGGTGGGAAAGAATTGGGGTCGTGTCCAAACATTTGACATTTCTCCGAGAAGTTTGCGCGTTCTTTTGCGATCATATTTTAATCGAGTCCGCCGGATCCTCTGCGCGACGGCTGCATAGTCGAGTCCTCCAAAGATGCCGTGACATTGACAGAACAACCTGCTCCTCTCGTCGAGAACACCCCTGCTCGCGAGGGAATCCTTTCACGGGGGGAAACTGGGGTCGTATCTAAACTCCGAAAGCTTTGACTCATTCGCTCCCGCTCATTTCGACCTCTCGGCTTGCCCATCTATGTCGCTCATGTCCCCACGGCTCCATTCGCGAGCAGGCTATTTGACATTAGGCCTTCGGACGGCCTGACTCGTTAAAATTGACTCGCGATTCCCCAATCGCTCGGTCGCCTCACCATGCGACCAATGCAGTCCACCCGGCGGCGTCCCCGCGCGCACGTGTTGTTACATCGTTAAATCGGTCCAAATTGAAATCGGCGAATAGCACAGCTCGACATTTTTTGGTTGAAGGATGAATCGCTCGAAAACAGCGCCAATCTCCCCCGACCCGTCGGTCTTTTACTGGCAGCATTGGCGGAGTTCGTGCGACTGGTGCAGGTTGAGCGATGTCGATTCCAATTCAGAGCCTTCACATTGGGATGCACGTGCGGCACCCGCAATACGGCGTCGGTGAGGTGAAAACACTCACCGAGCTCACTGCTGATATTTCCTTCGATGATGCGCAGCGGACGATCGCTCCCGCGTCGAGCGAGCTCACCCCGGCGGAGCCGACCGCAGCAGTGTCCGAGCTGCAGGTGCCGCTGAGCAATTTCATCCGCGAAACTGCGCACGTTATCGTGGAGGCGCTCGGGCTGGAGAAAGATGACACGATTGTCCAAGGCATCGCGAATCGGTGGCAAAGGGGCACCCTCGTGCTGCGCCCGGCTGACGCGTCGGCGCAGGCGAAGGAAGTACCGTTGGAGACGTTCTTTCACAAGATCGTGATGATGCGCAACAATCTACGCGTGCTCGAGCAGAAGGTGAACGCGAGCGATAAACTCACTGACGCAGACAAGGTGGACCTGCAGCAATACATCACGCGCTGCTATGGCTCGCTGACCACGTTCAATATCCTATTCAAGAACAAAGAGGATCAATTTTCCTCCGGGTCCCAACCAGCGTAGCGACTCGCGCCCCGATCGAAGACTGATTCGTTCTCTCAGCGCCTTTTCGTTAGCGAAAGAAGATCAAGTAAACGAGAACGCTTAACACCACCACGGCCATAACCATTTGCTGCAGGTATTTCGCATCAAAGGGCCGCGACGGAATTGCCCCCGATGCGGTAGCACAATGACGGCAATGATGATCGATGATGGAAAGCGCGTAGCCGCAGGTGGGGCAAGGCTCCAGTGGCATATGATACCAATCGCAGACATTGACCTAATAGCGAGGGAATACCCGAGGGGAAGAAAACGGGGTCGCGTCTTCCCGTTAGGCGACCTTCGATAGAGTGTCGATGACTTCGCGAAGCTCTTGCACGTCGAAGGGTTTCGTTAGCATCGTATCCACCTTGAGCTCCGCGTAGGCGCGCCGGTTTTCGTCGGTCAGGTGGGCGGACAAAACAACAATCTTGCCGCCAAAATTCACCCCGCGCAGCCGCCGGACTAACTCGATCCCCGACATTTTCGGCATTTTATGGTCGATAATAACAACATCAAAAGACTGGGAATGATCGGTTACTCTGGCGAGTGCCTCGTCGGCGCTAAAGGCGAGCGTAAGCTGTCGAGCAGGATTACTGAGAGCGAACGCCAGGGCGTGCGCCACGCCAAACTCATCGTCAACGGCAAGAATGTTCAAGGACTTTCCCACAGGCGCTGCAAACCCCACTCGTTAGGGTTATCTATGATTCGCAATGCTGTGTAACATAGCGAAAACGTTGGGCTTGAATCCAGAATACGAATTTCACCGGAACGGAAGCTCGCGCTGCTCTGAGCGTAGTCGATTGTCTCTTTGCCGCCAACTCAAGACGCAGTGTGGTTACCCTCCTCCTCAGTGCGTGGGATCGAATGTGTATCCCTGGGCCACGTCGATCAAGTTGAACAGCGAGCCGCCAATACCAGAGACGGGAGGGACGGTGTTGGCACGCTGCTGAAGCGTCATCGTGCTGGCGGTGACTTCGTGCAGGCGGTTATCAATCGCACCGGGCTCGTTCACATTAGAGAGTGGCACGTCAATCGTGATCGTGCCGTTGGGGCCGGTCGTCGCCCGGCAGTTCGCGGCAGGCAGTTGGGTAGCGCCAGGATATGTCAGGGTCACCCCGCCGCCGACTACCTGCTCGGCGTTTTCGCCAGCAAAGCACTGTAGCGCGCCGCCGTTGAACGACTCGCCATAGACGAAGAAATTCTTTCCACCTTTCGGATCCGTCGTCGATGGAACGAACCATTGGGTCAGCCAGACCAAATCAGGATCCGGATCCTGAGTGGTTGCCGGCGCAAAAGACAGGTTGTTTAGCTTCATCACCACCTGATAACAAGGGGCGGCGGCCGAACAAGGCGCCGTGGTGAGCAGCCTGATGCTCGAGTTGGTGATGTCGAGCTGGGGCATATTGGCGCTGCTAAGACCGTTTACTTCATACTTGCCGTCCCCGGTTGGGTCGGACACGGCGTTGAACGGTGCCAGCCCTGAAATGTTCACGGGGGAGTGCGCCACTAATAACCCGTTGCCGGCGTTTTGCCGGACGAACATGCCGTGCGGGGCAGAGGCTTCGTCAATATTATTCGAGTCGGCGTAACCGATTTCCGCCTCGCCATTTGGACCCATCCGCAATTGCATAAAATCGCCGAGGGTGCGGTCGCCGTTCTGACCGCCAATGAAAGTGTACATGCTGCCGCGATGGCTAAAGTGCTCACTCGCCAGGATTGGCGCGGTAAAGGTTGGAGTGGCAGCGTGCCCGTTCAATGTCTGCACCATCCACAAGCTCCAGTCGCAGGCGCAAGAGTCGGGGCCGTTAGAAGGATTCGGTGCAACGCCGGGCGTGCCGTACCAGGCGATGTCCACACGTCCATCGTCCCCAGCTACGGGCCAGGCAAACACGTTGTTGTGGAGGGTGCCCACGGGTGAACCTGATGTCTGAATTTGAATTGGAGCGGCCCAGGTGTTGCCTTGATTGGTGGAAAACGAGTACTCGAGCACGGTGTCGCCGATCACCTGACCGCTGGCATTGATAGGAGCTTGCTCCCACACGGCGTAGAGATTGCCCGCTTTGTCAATTGCCATCGTCGGAAAGTTCGCCCCAGTCTTGACGCCGGTCGCACCGAGTTCGGCGACCAGGATGTTGGTACAATTCAAGCCACTGGGATCGCTCACGTTAGGGACAGGTGGACCGAACGCTACCGGGAAGCAGCGGCCGATCTGAATCTGGTGGAATGCCGCGTCGTCGTGGATCACAAAGATGTGCTTGACAGCTGTGGGGAGGGTCACAAATCCGCCGCTCCCGTTGGGTTGACCTAAAGTGGTCGCAACGGGGCTGACCTCGTCGTTGCCCATGACGCCCTCATTGCACGAAAGGTCGGCGGTGATGGTATTACGGGGCCCGAACACGATGCCTGCGGTCGCACCGGCACCGTTCACCGGCGAGCGGTACATCACGAGGACATTGTTAACATCACTGTTTCCGCATACCGGTCCGCCCGGCCCAATCTCGTCATTGACGAGGTAGATACTGCCACCGTTGGTCGGGTCGCCGTCGGTTGCGTACCATTGGCGGTCAACGACAGCATCTGGGACGCCGGTGTTACTGCAAGTGAAGGTCGCACCCCGGTCATCCGAGCGGGAGGTACTAAAGTTTGCGAGCGTCAGGTCGGCAAAGTAGAGATGCCCCGCCGAGTCCACGCCTGTCTCGGAATCACCACCGCCAAAGCAGGTGGTGACCTTCCCTTCAAGAGCCGTAGCGCCGACAACCCACTTGAAGGTCTTACCGCCATCGAGGGAGTGCCAAATCCAGCTGGTGTCGGAGGACTCCGAGCCGGGCGCGCTAGTGTAAAGGTGGTTCGGATTTGAAGGATCGACCCGCAGGCCTTGTTCGAAGCCAACGCCGCCAATGCCGCTGATGATCGGATGCCCGAAGGTGGGCGTGGTGTGCCTAGATGTCGGCGCCGCGAAACTGACCATAGCCAGCAAGACGCCAACGGAACAAAGAGTAAAAGCGACGAAGGCGCGCGGATTAAAGAGGCCGGACTGCGAAGAGAGATTTTTTTTCATGAGATTTTCCTTTGTTATCCTCCAGCGGAGACTGTCGCTGAAAATTCGAAAACTTCGGCCCGACTGGATGCTTTTTTTTCAGATCACTCAAAATCAGCCGCCGAAATGAAAGAGGCCGGGGTCAAATCTAAACTCCGAACTCCGAAAGTCTTCGCGAGCAGGGAGCTTTCGCCCGCCGCTCGCCACGGCGAGCAAGCTCTGGGCAGGCTGAGCAGGCAATTTGACATTGAGGAGTTGAGGTCCGAGGCGGAGTGGCACGTTGAGATGAAAAGTTGCCATCTAATCAGCGGTGGCTGAGGTTGGTTTCGTTAGGCTGCAAATCAGGAGGTTGTCATGTCCAATGCATTTAATGCTTCGCGGGATATCATTGTTCGAACCGAGCACTGGTCGGAGGCGCTGAACTTTTACGGAACGGTCCTCGGTTTTCCGATCACAGAGCGGTCGGAAACGATCGTCGGTTTTGAGACCGGCGCTTTTTGCCTTTACGTGGAACGGGGCAAAGCCCACGGACCAGTGTTCGACTTTCTTGTGCCAGACATTCAAGCCGCCAAGCGACAATTAGTGGCAGCCGGTTGTTCCGTGATAGAGGAGAATCCCAAGGTCCCGCGCTGCTATATCAAAGATCCATACGGCATGATATTCAACGTCGGCCAGGCGCCGGAAGGAAAACAGGATTAAAATCTAAGAGTGAAACGGGTTGTTGACGATCAGAGCGAGAGAAGCGGGGTCCCGTCTTTAACATTCAACCTTCGGTAACGTGAATCGTTGAATCGGGACGGAAAAGTGCACAGTCTCTCTGTCTCTTATTCCGTGCGTAACGCGGTAATTGGATTCACGTGCATGGCGCGACGCGCCGGAAGAAAACAAGCGAGGAGTGCGGCCACCGCGAGCAACAAACTCGAACTGATCAGCGCGAATGGATCGCTTGGACTTACTTCGTACAAGATTTGCGAGAGCACACGTCCCGCACCTAATGAAAGCAGAACTCCGACACTGACAGCAAGGGCCGTCTGCATCGCGCCTTGGCGCATGATGAGCGCGAAAACATCCTTACGATGCGCGCCGAGCGCCATGCGAATGCCGATTTCGCGGGTGCGACATGCGACGGCGTACGCTTTCACGCCGTAAACGCCGACGATGGCAAGAAGAAGCGCGACCGCGCCGAAGGCGCCGAAGAGGGTCGCACCCAATTTAACGATCCAAAGGCCGACGCTTCTTTCCATCAGATCAACCCATGGTGCCATGGTCAGAATCGGCAGGTCCGGATCGATTTCGCGCAAGGTGGAGCGCATGGTGGGGATCATCCCGGCTACCGCTTGTCGATCCAGAGTGTTGAATCGAACGTGTAGGACCACATCGCCGCTGTAGCCTTGCGCGAATGGAACAAACAATCGCGTAAGCGGCGTGTCGTTTTGCACATCATGGCGATGTGTGCCGACAACTCCGATGACTTCCAGGTCGTTAGGCGAGCCATCCTTCGGTGGCGTGATGTAGCGAACATGCTGGCCGACCGCATCCTCTTTTGGAAAAAGCTTCTTCGCCATCTCTTCGTCGATGATGGCGACGCGCCGTCCGTCTTTGTCCTCGCATTCGGCTTGCGTGAAATCGCGGCCCCGCAACAACTTCACGCCGATCGCGTCGAAATATCCCGGCGTGCTCGCGGTATAGAGCGCGGTTGCGCCGGGATCGGGCGCTTTCGGATCGTTCGACAATGTTGCCCGCGTTGACATGATCCGGCGCGTGTTGGTGAAATTGTTGTAAGGCAGCATTGTTGCGACGCCGATTGCGGTAACGCCGGGCAGTTCGCGCGCGCGTCGGGCGATGTTGAAGATCTCACGTCGCGCGTCCGACGGTTCTTTCTTCAGTAAGGTGAAGTCCATTTCGGTGACTAGGTCACCGGCGGCGACGAAACCGGGATTCAAGCCCGCGGCTTTCAGCGCGCCACGGAAAAATAATCCGGCGGCGAACAGCAACATGAGCGAGAGCGCGATTTGCGCCATGACCGAGATATGCCGCGGCGCAAAGAAA
>Ga0210384_10007671_pt1 | contig 11350 bp, 16 predicted proteins | sample IncBWH2MmetaG_FD_160574 | JGI IMG/M metagenome (GOLD analysis project Ga0210384, IMG submission 160574) | Forest soil microbial communities from Barre Woods Harvard Forest LTER site, Petersham, Massachusetts, United States - Inc-BW-H-2-M | ecosystem: Environmental > Terrestrial > Soil >...
CACAGTTGTCACAATGGCCTGGACCGCGGGACCGTTCCACCACGGTCTGAGTATGCGTCGCGCCTTCTGACTTTTCCTATTGGACCTTGGCCCATCCGGCGGCACTCGGACCCATCCCGAACGCCGTAGACCCAAGAGCCAATAGGTGAACGCACGTCCTCTGGATAGAGTCGAGTTCAAGAAAGCGAAAGGAGAACAACATGAGTAAGTTTGTAGTCGGTTTCATGCTGATCATGCTGGCCGCCACGGTGTCTGGCTGCATCCTCGAGCCCTACGGCGGCGGAGGCGGCGGGCGCGGAGAAGGCGGAGAACGCGGAGAACACGAAAGCCACGGGGATCGTCGATGAAATACCTACTGATCGCGGCGCTGTTGGCCGTCGGGGTGGCCATGGTTGGGGTCATTCAGGTCGTGAACATACCAACCGCCCAGGGTGAAGTCCGGGTCAACATCGGCGTCCCGGTACCCTACTTCTTCTCTCCCGAGCCATGCCGCGGGTGCTGGCACGGGGAGTGGAACGGTCGTCAAGGCTACCATCGCGGCGGCGGCGAGCCGTGGCGACACGACCACCGAGTGGGTGACCACCGGGGCGGGGATGACCGCGGCCATGGTGCTTGGCACGGTGGACATGGTTAATCGTTAAGGCCTCGTTACATCGCTGGGCATCCTCTCCGCGCTCCAACACTCGGAGGGGGTGCCCTTCTATACTACCCGCGCTCACCCTCGCGGTACTTCGGCTGTTTCACCTTGAGCCACTTCAGCGTGCGGCCGCCGGCGTAGGGTGAGGCCGGATCTTTCGCGACCAGCCCCTCGTACCCGCGCGCAAGCACTTCCGCCCAGGCCGTGAGCCCATCCTCCGCCAGGCGCCGTGCCGGCAGGATGAGCCGGTGGCCGTCCACCTCGCCCTCGAGCACGTGCCGTCGGACGTGCAGCGGCCGCTCCCGCAGATCCTTCCCGCGCGCGTAGAGGCAATCGAAGACCATGTAGAGTGCCGGAGGCGCCGTCTCGCCCGGTGGCAGCCGGTGCAGCCACTCGAAGCGCGACACCAGCGCGGAGTCGAACAGGGCGACCTCGCCGTCGAGGATCAGGGTGTGGGCCGGAAGCGCCCCCACCGCGGCGCCGAGCTCCGGGAAGCGCCGCGTAAGGGCCCGCCCGTTCCGGCTCACGAGCCGCACCTCGCGCCTGTCCTTGTAGGCCACCACCCGCCAGCCGTCGTACTGCTCCTCGTACACCCAGCCCGCGTGGTGGAAGGGCGTCGCGACGAGCGTGGGGTGCATCAGGTCCACGGTGGGGAGCCGCTTCGTTGGCGCCATCGCGTCAGGGACCGCTGAGGATCCGACTCACCGTCCCCCGCAGGACAGTGATGGCGAACGGCTTGACTAGCACCGGCACCTGCGCGGCCTTGATGAACTCCTCGTACGGGCTGGCATGGGCGTAGCCCGAGACGAAGAGGAACTCGGGCCGGGGCGGAAGCCGCCGCGCGACCACGCGGTAGATCGCCCGACCATCCACATCGGGCAGGTGCAGATCGCACACGACGAGGTCGTAGACGTGCTGAGCCAGGAACTCGAGGGCAGCCTGCCCGCTGCCCACGCTGTCGACGTCGTAGCCCGGCCCGTTCAGGGCCAACGCGATCACTTCCCGCAGGTCGGCGTCGTCGTCCACCACGAGGATGCGGGCCATGTCTCAGCCTAGCGCCAGCGCCCGAAACGGCCCAAACAATCCGGGGATCCGGGCGCGGTCCGGGGGGGATCGGACCGACCGCGCTCTACCGATCGGGCCCCCTGGGTTCGAGCCGGTGCGCGATGCCGGCGCCGCAGTCGAACGTCATCCAGACGCGCTCATCCTCGACCCTCGGGGCGAGGATGGGCTCCTGACCAGCTTCAACCCCACCTTCGACCTCGCCGCCGGGGGGCGCCAGGGTTGGCGTGCCTCGGAGCACCATGGCCTTGACCAGAGTCCGGTGATCCTGATGATCGAGAACTACCGGTCGGGGCTCCTCTGGCGCCTCATGCGCGAATGTCCGGCCATTGCCTACAACCGCACGCGCCGGAGCCCACTCCTGAAGGCACTCGGCCGCCGCTGGCTGACCCTGGTCGAGATGATCAAGAGGACGGTCATTGATAATGCATGCATCTTGTCCGGGTCCGGCCGCATTGAGGCGTCCGGCATTTACTAGCGAGCGGCCCATCGGTCGTTGTCGTAATGGCGGGCGGCGAAGATACAAGACCGGGCTGCAAGCGCCGGCGACGCGCGACGCCGACCGAGATTCAGTTACTCGTCCGACGACGCGGCCGCTTCCTGGTCCACCCGACGAGCCCGCACACCACGACGAGCCCGATCAGGCCCCACGCCCAAAGGCTCCAGACCCAATCGCAGGACCACAGATGCGCGACGCAATTCACCGGGTCGTCTCGTACAAGCGCGGACCGGCGGAACTCCGAGCGGGCCGCCGCGTCTGAGGGCTGCTATTCGCCCAGGATCCACACATACAGCAACGTGCAGATCTCGATCACGATGAGGACTACGGCGGCCTGCCAGATGGAGTATGGAGGTTCATAGAAGATCCCTCGGTACAGGTTCCGGTCCTTCTTGCCGCGCTTTCGGCGGGACTCCCACGTGTCCATGTCCAGCTCGCGGCCCGAGGGATTGAGGCTCTCGGCACAAGGTACGTTCGAGATGCGCACGGACTCCGGCAGACGGTCGCGACGGCACAGCAGGTCCTCGATCGTGAGATCGACCAGGTGCGGATCCGGCTCGATCGCCCTGTTCACGTTGTCGACGTTCGTCTGCTGATGTCTGTCGTGACGGAACTCCATCGTCTCGGCATCGATGGACGGCTCGGAGGCATCGTAGGTACGTCGCAACGGTGGATACTTGTGCGCCATGTCGGAGCCTCCCCGCGCGGCGGCGCGAAAGCAGCACCGGATCGCGCGATGAGTGACTCTCTTGACCGCTACACCCCGATCAGTGGACGAGGACAGTGTTCAACGTTCGAGCCCGACGGCTACGGTCCTCGCAGAGACTGGTTGAGACCCGACGCTTCGGGAACCCATTTCTGTGTCAGGTGATCGTCGATACGTCCCGCCCCCGATCGCGAGCCAAACCAGCATCACGAGCACGGTGCCGATAGCGAGCGCCAATACGTCCTTGACGTATTCGGACTGGGGTCGTCGCTTCTCTCTCGTTCCGGGCAATCTAATCATCGTCCTCTAGCCTGCCTATTGGACCTTCGTCCACCCGAGGCTGTACCATCCTGCCTGGCGACGCGACGAATGGTTTTCGAACAACGCTACAATGCGGCACTTCGAGGTGGAGAGGCCACCCAGCGATGCCCATGATCCACGCCGTGCACGCATGGGGCTTCCTCCAGAATGCGATCGGATGCGCTGCCGTCCAAACCGACTGCATTCGTGCATATGACGCTACAGCCCAGTCGGAACGCCGCATATTGGCCTTTGGTCCAACCTTCATCCCGGCACCCGCCATGCGCCAAGACCTCGTCCCGTGCGGTCATCCCGAGCCTGGAACGCACCGCCACTGTCGAGAACTCTGGGAGGCGGTCGTTGGCACGCGAGACCGACCGACCGCGGCGCCGCTATGTGGAGTGACTAACCCCGCCGGTGGCGCCACGGGCTGGGGAAGGTTGTCCTCACACCCTGACCCAGCGTTGTCGTGCGCGCTGGGCCGGTCAGAGCTTACCGCGCACGCCTTCCTTGCTCAGTGCCGCCACGCGCGCGGGCCATCTTTCCCGGCCCGCAGCAGCAGGAGAATCCCAATCAGGCGCTGCGCCGGATCACGGCTGCTCATGAACTGGCTTATGGTTCGGGCGCCCGGCGGCGCAGGGGGTCTCGCCGACTTGATCGGATCCTTTACCACGTCGGCCGCGAACACGCCCATCGCGCTCGCTAGCACCAGGAGAACGGCCCCTGCGATTGTGGATTGCGCCTGCTTTCTCATCTGTGCGCCTCCTCGCGTGGGTCCCTCCCCTCCCCACGTATCAGTAAGCAGATAGGGTAGCGAAAGAAATACAGGATGCTATTGGACTTTAGGGTGTGAGCCTTTAGTCCGGTGTCGCTGGTAGGAGTCGAACCTGCATGTCTCTCTTGGGCAGGGCCGAGGAGCACGCGACCCGCGGCGGCGTGATGACGGACTCTACATTCACGCGATGATCGTGTTCTTTGCCGCAGAGTTCACGTACCATCCGGTCCAGACGTTACGCGGGCAACGCTCGCGGCGCAATGGAAACGGGTTCCGACCGACGCTGATCGAGTGTAAGCCGGAGGACGTCGACGGTTGACACCCCGAGCGACGGGGGGTGAAGACTCTAAGTGTGGATGTGCGCCTAGGCCAGCGGCGAGTTCGCCAACACCGTCAGGGTGACTCCCGTGATCAGTGCTGCCGTCAGTAGATATTTCATATGTTCTGCTTTGACTCTCAGCAACAAGTAGGGCCGCACGTGCGATCGAACTAGCAGCACGTAATATAACGCGACGACCGCGATCAGCAGGTAGGTACCCATCGCCATCCTCTAGACTTGCTATCTTGGCTGCTCTCGATGGGTCCAGCATGGGCCGTGCCGAGAGCGGCCACTAGTGGACCTTGACCGTAGGTCCTTAGGTCCCTAGGCTCCCTCAGAACGCACAAGCCCCCGACCTGTACGAGCGCCGAGGGCTGGGTCCTGCCAGTCAGCGGTCTGCCTAGTCCTTCGCGCCGCGCACGAGGACCGTATCCGGGATTTCCGATTTGGACCGAGTTTCGCCCCCGTGGCGGCGTCCACCGAGCGGACTGTCCCGTCTGTCAGTTCGTTCGTGACAACTCTCTGAGCATCTTTCTCATCACTACGGGTATCGGCTCGGTCGCGCTCTACAGATGGTCAAGTCCACCATCACACACCTCGACGGGTCGTCCGAGCCTTGAGCGCCGTCTCCTGTGCCAGGGTCCCGGTTGCTATACTCGGCGGGTGAAGGCAGGGCTGGGCGAGACGTCGGAAGGACGTCATGCAACAGGAGGGGAAAGGGTGCGAAGCGATCGCAGCAGAAGGACGGGTCGCCATGGCACGTAAGCCGACGGCAGAGTTCGACGCGACGGCGTTTCTGACGAAGGCCGGCACGGGACGATCGGTTGCCACGTACCGGAAGAAGCAGGTCGTCTTCGCCCAAGGGGATGCCGCGGACACCGTCCTGTACATTGAGCGAGGGCAGATCAAGCTGACGGTGGTCTCGGACCGGGGGAAATCTGCAGTCGTGGCCATGCTCGGACGGGGTGACTTCTTTGGCGAAGGGTGTCTCGCCGGCCAGCCCCTGCGGATGGCCACCGCGTCGGCGATGACCGAGGCGTCGGTCGTGGGAATCGATAAGCACGCCATGATCGGCCTGGTCCACGAACGGTCGGTGTTCTCCGAACGCTTCATGGCGCATCTATTGACGCGCAATGTGCGCTTTGAAGAAGACCTGGTGGATCAGCTCTTTAACTCGAGCGAGAAGCGGTTGGCTCGGGTGCTTTTGTTGCTGGCCCGCTTTGGCAAAGAAGGGGAAACGGAGCCGGTCATTCCAAAGATCAGTCAAGAAGTCCTGGCGGAGATGGTCGGCACCACTCGGCCGCGGATCAGTGGGTTCATGAACAAATTCCGGAAGCTCGGCTTCATCGACTACAACGGCGGCCTGCACATTCACAGTTCCCTCCTCAACGTCCTCCTGCACGGGTAAGCCGCACCGGCCTCGGAAGACGGTCGGCAGACCGGCCGCGGGGTGCCCGCATTATCCAGAGGTGCGCGGGCGCCGCATACGCCTGGGGAGGGAGAAGTTGTCCCTACCGCGGTCCCCAGGAGGTGGGGTGCTGGCAGCCCATGAGTCGCGGTGCCAGAAGGACGCAGAGGGTGGCGAGCATCCCGCCGGCCAGGATATCGGCGGCATAGTGGTAGCGGAGGTACAGCGTCGCAACGATCATGAGGGAGACCGCAGGGAGAGCCCACCAGGCCACGCGAGGCATGAATCGAAACATGTAGTGGACGCTGACCAAGGCCGCGGAGACGTGGCCGCTCGGGAACGCGTCGCGCATGATTCCCTCCAGGGCGTCGAGGAAGTGCCGGATCGGCTCGGCGACCAGGAGACCTGTGAGTCCCGTTCGGTACGTGGACGCCAGGGCGAATCGGGGCCCGAGAGCCGGGAATGCCATGTAGCCGGTGAATGCGAGGTAGTGGGACAGGAGTAGAGCCACGACGCACAGGTCGAAAGCTCTGCCGTGTTCGCGTGCCTGCCCAGGCTCCTTCGCGAAGCGAGACTGTCGGCAGTACAGGGTCCCGAGCAATATGAAGGGAAGGACGTAGTAGACGAGATACGCAACCTGGAGGAGGTCGGTGAGCCAGGGAGTGCTGATTCGCTCGAGCCAAAGGCTTGCGTCTCCGCCCAGAGCGGCTCGGTCGATCGAGATCAAGAGGTCGTCCCGGTCGGGGTTCAGCTCCGGGATGAATCGCAACGAGTCGTAGATCCCCAGAAGCGGGACCAACGGGAAGAAGGCGGCAACGATCCGGGGCAGACCATAGCCGCTGGCCGCGGCCACGCCCGCCTGCAAGATCAGGAGGATGGCGTACCTCACCAGCAGCCAATGCCAGTCTGTGATGTGCTCCCGCGCCGTCAGAACGAGAAAGATCAGGCCTGCCAGGTAGACGTTCGAGATAAGATCCGACATTCTCCAGGATCGGAGTCTCGGCATGGATGATCAAGGCCGACAGGCCACGACTAACCTTACCTGCAATTGCGTGCTCGGGTTGGACGGAGTGCCGGAGACGGAACTCGGACGGCTCTTTCCGGAGCCTTCGAGCACCGCCGCTCTTCTTTCTCTGCTGCAAGAATCGGGCATTGCTGGTTTTAACCTGCGGAGTATCGTGGTGTCAAAAGAAGACGCTCCCATTCTCCTATTGCCGTTGTTCGAAAGCCGTTTTGATTTGTCCACGTTCGCAGAGGGATGGATCAAGAGATCGCTGAAAGTGGCCGGCCGCCTCGTCCCCTCAATCTTGCAGCCGCGTATTTTAGGGGTGGGGTTGTTGGTAGGGGAATGGAGCGAAATCGGGATTGATCCTCAAACCGACGCAGACAGCCTTGAGGCGGCATGGACCATGGCCTTGGGCGCCTTGCAAACGCTCGCGACCGAACTCAAAAGCGACATCGTGGCATTCTACAATTTCAATCAGCACGGCCACCTCTCCCCGGAAGTATTCAACCGGTTCAATCAAGTGCAATGTCTGCCTTCCGCCCGACTGCCGATTACTTTTGACACCCTGGAGGAATACTTCAGCCGCCTTTCAAAGGCCGCCAGAAAAGATCTGCGCCGCAAGATGCGCGTCTCCGGGGAGGTGCGGGTGATTCGAAGCCGCGATATTTCTCCGTTCCTGGACAGGATCTACCGGCTTTATGTAGAAACGGTGGAGCGGTGCCCCATGGCGATTGGCGTTCACAGCCGTATATTTCTTGAAAAGATCTGTGAGCGGGTTCCGGGCGCCGAGTATACGCTCTATTTTGTGCAAGAAGAGCTGGCCGCGTTCAACCTTCTCGTCGTCAAGCAAGAAGCAATGGTGGACAAGTATTTCTGCATGGATTACGTGCTCGGCCGCAGGTACAACCTGTATTTTTTGTCCTGGCTTGAAAATGTCCGCTACTGCGTGGAGCGAAAAATCCCTCTCTATCACGCAGGCCAGGGCGCGGAGAAAACCAAGGCGCGCCTGGGTGCGGCGTCTATCCCGAGCTTTATCTTGTTCAAGCACCGCCGGCCCGCGATTGACCGTTTTCTTATGGGGCAGCAGGCCTTGATCGAGGGGATCCTCGGATACCTCGGGTTCTGGCCCGCCAAACCCCCGCCGAGGCCACCGAAAAATGGACTGATCCAGGGCGGCAAGAGCACAGCCGAACTACCTCGAGGACGGGGCAAATCACATGAGTAGAAACGTAACCGGACGAGGATATCGAGCGTCCCTCCTCGTGATGGCGATATTGGCAACGGGAGGCACGGCCGGTTGTGTTGGGCGGCTCTACGCTCCGATGCAAGCCGATGGCTGGAGTGCCCAGCCTATCGTGAGCGTGTGGCGCTTTTCCCCCGATGCCGACGTGGATCCCGCTACGGGAACGCCCGTGGGCGACGAGGGGTATGCCCTCTATATTCTGACCGAAGCTGCGAATTGGGACTTCAGCGACGGGACGTCGTTTCTCGTGTCAATGTGGCTGCGTCCGTGGGCGCATGCGTGGATCATCCTGGAAAGTCCCGGGAGTCGTCTGGAATTCGGCCACACCGGTGACTTCGGGCTGGAGAAGCCGCGCTACCATGAAGGCGTGATGCAGAGGGTTCGGGATGGGGATCCCAATCCGATCGGTTATTTGTGGCAAACGATGGCTGACGGCCAATTCCAGCTCGGCAAGCCCAATCGCCCCCCCACGTTCGTCTGGAGAATGCCGATTACCGGACGACGACACCAACTGGTGTACGAGCACGCGATGCAGCGGAAGTACGAGCAGTTCGGCGTGAGGACCAACAACTGCACCGATATGGTAGTTGAGATAGCGGCGCTAGCGGGCATCAACCTGAACCACCGCATTCGCCTTACCTTGCCGGCAGAAACGAAGGTTTGGGGTCGGACGCGGCGTGTGTGGACGGATCCACAATTCCGCATCCTCGAGTTCAGCACGCCCGAAGTTCTGGAGTCGGATCTGCGCCAGCTCGCCCGGCTAGGAATCGGGAGTGATGCCACCGAGTGGTACTTAGCTTGGAAACACTGACGAGACCGCCGTTAGCTGGATCTTCCCTCTATGGCCCACTCCGCCGGTGTCCTGGGGGAGCCGCGCGCCCAGGTCAGGCGACATCGAAGAGGACGGCCTCCGTGCTCTTTACCGGTCGGGCCTCGCTGGCGACAGGCGGGCGGGCGTGGAGGCGGCGAGCAGGTGTCCCCACAGCAGCCCCACCCCGATCCAGAACGCCTCGCACACGCGGCTGACCAGGCCCGCATAGATCCCGACCTCGGGCGGCACACCGAAGACCGGCAGGATCAGGTATAGCCCGCCTTCGCGCACACCGAGGTCGAACGGCACGAAGAACAGGACGTTGAGCGCGAGAGAGTTGGCGGCGTCGATGCAGAGGGCGGTCGGGAACGAAACTTCGTGGCCGAGCGCGCGGAGAATGAAGAAGATCTCGCCGGCCGTCGCGATGCGCGCCAGCGCCTCGAACATCCAGGCACCCAGCCAGACCTGCCGCATCTTGCCGAGTTCGCCCAAGTGGACGTCGATCTCGTGCAGGGTCCTCTCGTGGGCGAGGAGGCGGTGATGCAGCCGGCCGAGGCGGGGCCGCCGCGAGGTGACGTCCAGCAGAGCGGCGAACACGCCGCGCTTCGCCCGCCCGATCGAGACGACGAGCGCGGTCAGCACGCTCGCGAGCACGACGAGCGCGAGGGTCGCGGCGCGCTGCGGCGCGGGGGCAATGCATACGAACACGGCGAGTCCGATCAACCAGTGCGTCAGGGTGGCTGCGGTGTTCAACGCCTTGAAGGCGATGGTGGCGAACGCGGCGCGCGAGCGCTCGATCCACTCGGAGAGCACCATGATGCGGAACGGCTCCCCCGCCATGTGCAGGAGAGGGGTCACGTAGTTCATAGCGAACCCGGCGACGATCGTGCCGAGGATGCGCGCGGGTCCGACGCGGTGGCGATCCGGTCCCAGGAGCAGGCCGAAGGTGCAACTGTTGAGGATGTAGGTCACGCACCAGGCGCCCAGGATGGCCAGGAACCACCAGCCCGTGGCCATCACGTTCTGGCGGATGACGTTGAATCCGAGGCTCCAGAGCAGCCAGGCGAACACCCCGCTGCCCGCGGCCAGCATCGCCAAGCGCACGCCGCGCAGGGAAACTCCTCTCATGACCGGCGTTCCGACGGGCCCGCGCCTGGGACCTCCGCCCGCCGCCGCTCGTCGTTCCGATTCTGGACCGACGAGACCCAGACGAGCAGCGCATTCAGGAACACGATCTCGAACCCCAGTCGCCGGCACGCGTCATTGCCTGCCTGACGAGCCCGGGCGATGTTCTTACCGGCAAGGCCGTGGACAACCGCGAAGCTCGGCCAGTCGTTCACGTCGATCACGACATGGAGTCGTCTTTGCCGACGATCACATCCCCGCCGTACAGGAAGAGCCCGAGGGCCTCGGCCGCTCACGCAGGGCGTATTAGGACCGGACAAACGCTGCCCCTCGGCTCATCGGCGTCGCTCACATCCTATCCTTCCGATTGTGTTTTGGGTACTCATCTTGATTATTCGCGGTCATGCGTCAGCGTCTGCTGGCGAGCGATGAAGCAATCGGGCTGGGCCCTCCGGTGGTCGCCTCGAGCGGAACAAGCCAAGCATGTCGGCGATGAGGAAATCAACAGGATGGGTCCCCAGTCCTATACCAACCTCGCCACCTGGACCCCAGCGGGTATGGCCGTAGTAACCCTCCACAGCCGCCAAACACCAACAACAAAATGATAATAAGTATCAGCGTGGGCTGGCGGTGAAACCTTGTCCCACGGAGGTCTCGTATGGCTGGGGGTGCGAAACGCACGAAACTGGAGGAGATGCTCGACGAGAAACGGAAAGAATTCGCCAGCCTTAGCCGCGAGCGGGATACGGGGCGTATTCGTCAGCTTGAGCGGGAGATCGAATACCTCGAAGACATGCTCCGGTAGACGGTCCCCCGGTACCCAATCCAGAAACTTCGGGCCGCTGGGCCCGCGGTTGCACACGGACCCTCGACGGTAGCAGCAGGGCCTCTACGCCGAGCTACGGCGCTTCGTCCCGGCCCCCGTGCGTTCGGCGGGACCCAAGCGCCAGGCCCCGTCGGCGGAGGAGGCATCTCACCGCTTCGCGTCGGTAACTGGCGTTCGGCCTCATACGAGTCAACCTCTGCGAATCCGATCGGCCGACTCCACGCTATTGGACATGCAGCAATAGCCGATAGAAGTAATCGTTCTTCCCTGCCGCGCACCCCTGCCCAGTAGAGTTGGTCCCTGGTTGTAACCTTGTGCGACCTTCCAGCACTCGTCCTTGGTAGCTGTGTCGACCGAGCTCATGACAACCCGGCGAGCCGAAGCGCCAAGCGAAGGTGATCGACGGCCACCGCGCAGGCCGGAGTCCTCGCCTCGTCTCGGCGTTCAGGAGATAGAGGACACCCCCTCCGCGAGTTGGAGCGCGGAGAGGATGCCCCCAGCGGCTTCAGGATCTGACCGCGAGAATCTCGACCCGTCGATTCAACTCCAGACACGTGTCCGTCGTCTGGCTACACACCGCGACCTGCCTCCCGTACGTTCCCACCACGATGCGGCTGGGTGAGACACCCAACC
>Ga0210384_10007675_pt1 | contig 11346 bp, 11 predicted proteins | sample IncBWH2MmetaG_FD_160574 | JGI IMG/M metagenome (GOLD analysis project Ga0210384, IMG submission 160574) | Forest soil microbial communities from Barre Woods Harvard Forest LTER site, Petersham, Massachusetts, United States - Inc-BW-H-2-M | ecosystem: Environmental > Terrestrial > Soil >...
GTTCGTTCTGAGCCAGGATCAAACTCTCGTTTGAAGCCTGTCGCTTGGCGCAAAAAAAAAGACCCGGGGTTTATCCCAGGCCAGCCTGCCAAGCAAAATTGTTAGTCGCTCAAATTACTCAAAGCCTCATCCGTGCTCGAAGCGACGAATGAGGTCGAACAGATTCTGGCACATCTATCAGGTTGTCAAAGAGCGTTTGTTCTACCCCCCTGTCCAGCAGAGTGGCCTGCAACGAACTCACTAAGATTAGCATACGCTCCCAATATGTCAACCCCGCATTACGCCCTAAATTTAGTTTTCCACACGCTTCCTCAGCCACCCCTCTATCCCTTTCTATCCCCACGCGATGCCCGCCTCGCGTCTCCACATTCTTCCCCGTAGCGCTGGCTTTTCAAGCCAGCCTTTTCCTTCTCTGTGTGAACTTTTCCTCTTTTTTTCCCCCTTTTGGGCCTTCACCTCGCTTGGGATGACCGCGAGCTATTCCCTGCCACCAGTTTGGCCAGCTCCTGCTTGGTTATTTCCGACGCGCTTTCCATGTAGTCGCAGATCAGTTGTAGCTCCTTGTCGCGATAACGCGCGGCGAGGCTCATAAAAGCCTTGCCGATTTCTTCGTATTTTGGAACCAGCGGCTCAAGACTTTCAGGACGAACGCGGACGAAGACCTTGCGGCGATCCTCCGTATCGCGCCGCCGCTCGATGAACTTTCTGTGTTCCAGGCGATCCAGAATGTGCGTGATCGCGCCGGTGGTTAGCCCAGTCATCGCGGAAAGCTCCCCGGCAGTCATGGATTGCGACGGGTGAGTAAGGATGAGATCGATGCACTTGGTATCCGTTGCGTTCAGGCTGACACTCTGGGCAATGGCTTGATGCAGAAACACGGTTTGCGTGCTGATCATCCTGCCCAGATCCCGCAGCCGGTCCAGCAGTACCGCCCGCTTCTTCTTTTTGTGAATTCCGCTTGACATTAAATACCTGCATTTCTAAGATATATATCTGCAATAGTAAGATACTGCAGTATTGGGATATTATCTGATTCTCTGCAAGGGAGCAATTATGCAAACCACAAGCCACAAACCCTGGAAGGGTACCGCCATGGAGGGACGGGTTGCCCGCTGGTATTCCCGCACCAGACGCAGTGACATCGAGGATTTCCGCAGGGAGGCCTGGGCGATTGCGCGGCAATTGCCCAGCGGGTCTCGGGTGTTGGAGGTCGCGCCCGGCCCGGGATTTTTCGCTGTCGAACTGGCAAAGCTGGGTGATTTCAAGATAACGGGCTTGGACATAAGCCGGACGTTGGTCGAGATTGCGAACCGCAATGCGCTCGCGGCGCGCGTGAGCGCAGACTTTCGGTTGGGTAACGCCGCGGCGATGCCGTTTGCCGACGAATCGTTCGACCTCGTCTACTGTTCGGCGGCCTTCAAGAATTTCTCAGAACCGGTCAAGGCCCTCGACGAGATGCATCGCGTTCTGCGTCCCGGGGGTGAGGCTGTGGTCCAGGACCTTCGCAAGGATACCTCGCTTGATGAAATCGAAGCTTACGTGAAGCAAAGCGGCCGCAGCTTCATAGACGCGTGGATGACGAAGTGGACCTTCCGCCATGTGCTGCTCAAGCGCGCTTACACAAAGCGTGAATTCATCCGCATGGCGGAAAACAGCAGATTCGGTGCCTGCCAGATCAGCGGTGGTGGGATCGGCTTCGAAGCGCGATTTACCAAGCCGGTGCGTGCCGTAGCAGAGGTCGCGTAATCGAAATTGAGGAAATTGAAAGACAGACGGGCTACTTTCTTCCAATTTAGCAAGCTGCCGAAGTGTAAGAAACTTCGGGATGACCATCTCGCTTGACGGGTTTGTAGCCGACCAAAATGGCAACGCAGGCCGCCTCTATCCGGACTTGGCACCCGCCATAGCGATTAAAATTCCTGTTTCGGACTGCGGGCAACTACGGCTGAACCAAAGGAATCGAGCTTGCGAGTTGCAGGTCGATCATCATTTGAACGCGCCGGTCGAGTTGGAAGAACATCGCCGTGCCTTTCGCTGACAGCTCCTTCCGGAATATCGGAATGTATTTGAGCCGGAGTTGGACGACCGATGCATCCACCTCGACCCACCTTTTCGAGAGGCTGTCGGCCTGCTCATCCGTCATGTTCGTGTTTTGCAGATACTCTTTGATGAGAGCGTACTTCGCGTTGTTGATGTCCACCAACTCCTTAACGTATTGGTCGTAGATCGGCCAAAACTTCTCCGCTTCAGCGACGGTCAACTTCATGTTGGCGGCGACAACTTGCTTTCGGGTGGATCGCAAATCTGTCCTCAGCATGGCGATCTGTTCATCTACGGATGCTGCCCTCTCGCGGTCGGCCACGGGTTGCGCGGTCTGGGCTGCGCCGTTCTGAGCGAATAACGGCTCACCGGCTAAAAGAGACCCGATCAGCACAAGAGCGGCTGCTATGCTCTTCTTGATCATACGACCTCCAGTTCTGGCAATGATGGAAACCACGCTTAGTACCAATCGAGCTTCCCTTGCGGGGCTTCATCGACGTTCGTGGCGGCATGGTCCCAGCAAACGGAGCTGAATCGCCAACGAACCGCGCGAGTGTGACGGCATTCCTAGCGAGCGACAATTGTCAATTGTGACAGTCAATGCATGCCGGGGCCGCGGGTTCCCGTCTCAACTTCCGGATGGGCCGTAAGCCACTCGGAACGGCCGCAAGCGCCAGACCGGGTTGACCGATGTGCTAGACTGCATCCGCGAATGTTCAGGAGGCAGTACCTGAAAGCGCCAATTCTTTACCGAATCTCTTCTGTTCTTCTGTTGCTTTTTGCCGCCGGACATACGTTTGGGTTTCGCCAGAATAATCCGGAATGGGGAGCGGACGCAGTTCTTGCGTTAATGCGCTCCGTCCACTTTGACGCGCAAGGGTTTACGCGGACTTATTGGGACTTCTTCAGCGCGTTCGGGCTTTTTTTCTCCGTGTTTCTTTTGTTCTCGGCGGTATTAGCGTGGCTGTTGGCGGGACTTCCGGCAGAGACTTTGGCACGCGTGCGCAGCATTGCGTGGGCGCTCGCCATTTGCTTTGTCGCGGTCACAGTTTTGAACTGGAGATACACCTTCGTCATCCCCATCGTTTTCTCAACCCTGATTACAGTGTGTTTGATTGCGGCCGCGTGGCTCTCACCGAAGACCAGCTGAACCTTGATAGGGAAAGCGACAGGTCCAATCTTGGGCCGGGTGCCCCGGGTTGCCGAACACGTCGCTGTCAGAGAACCACTCGCCGTCATTTAACCGTTGAAGTATGCAGTCTTTTTGGTTCATCTTCATCATGTCAGTAGGTAGGGGGAATTCATGGCCGCACTCTGGTTGGTGGCGTTGCTGTTGGGCACGGGGTTCGCCATCGCGACTGGGCGGGGAGCGAAGTGGAAATTGCTCAACGTGGTCATCATTCTGGGTTGCATGGGCCTGGGACTGGGTCTCGGGCACGCAATAGGTTTAGGAAGTAAAAATCTTGGAGTGGTCCCCAACGCGGCCATACCTTTCTCAATGATGTTCGGAGTGCTGGGAGCTATGGTGTGCGTGGCGAGGAACACGTGGAGTGCGAAGGCGTGAGTCATTGGCCGGGTGCGCCCCGAGTTCCGGCTTGCCCCGAACGCCTGTAAGAGAGGGGTTTTTGGTACCCGGGTCTTGGGGTCGCTTCGGCTCTTAGAACAGGAAAACGCGCCTTCACCTGTTCCTGCGCCGGGCGTTGCGACCGGTTTGAAGACTCTTGCTCCGTTCTGAAGTTGTCGGCTGTAGACTGTTGGCGGCAAGCTCCCGCTCCACGAATATGAAGAAAACAGCTAAAAAACGAAAAGCAGCGGACGAACTGAGGCAGGAATACGACCTCTCCAGCCTGAAGGGCGGCGTTCGTGGCAAATACTTCGAACGCTATCAGGCTGGCACAAATCTTGGGCTTCTTTCTCCCGATGCGGGCCGGCATTTCCCAAACAAGCAGTCCGTTAACTCCGCCCTGCGCACGCTGATTATCCACGCCGGCAAACGCCCACTGCGTCGTGCCCGTTAGCCGAGCAACTCCCTAAAGTGATTTGAAGAATCGATTGACACCGGGCGTTGCGGCCGGCTGGGGTGCCTACAAGCGCAAGCCCCGCGCCCGGTACGCGTTTGTGTTGTGGCCGGTTTTCAGACCGGCGCCGTTTAAGGGGACACGGCCGCGTTATTTTTTCGGCTGCGGCTGTGGTTGCGGCGGTGCCTCGCTACTCGGCGGAACGATGTTCTTCAGCCGCATGTACGTGACCAGGTTGCCGTAATGTTCCATATTGTGCATGTTGTTGACCGTCAGCGCGCTGAGCCTCGGCGCGTCATTGCCAAAAAGCTTGATCGTCTGCACCGCCGACGCGTCCGTCATGCCGTCATAGGCTTTGTCGCAGTACGCGAACCCGGCATTCAGTGCCGCTATCAGATCCGCCTTGGAGGTTTTGGTGTGCTCGATGTCCAGCCCGGGATTCTTTTCCCCGAGCGCGACCGAACAGAACAGGTACTGCCCGTCCGCCACGTGTCCAATGATCTGGCCGTAGCTGCGGACCGTGTCCGTGGGCTTGAAGCTGTAGTTCTCCTCGGGCATTTTTTGCGCGGAACGCAGCAGGATGTCCTTCACCCTTGCATAGGCATATTTGTTCCACGTACTGAGCGGATTTCCCGGGGCCGGCGCCGCGGGTTTCTCCTGAGCCAAGCTGACTCCGGCCGGCACAAGCAGACAGACCATCACGATTCGCAAAATTGTTCGCATGAGTTCCCCTCCTGATCAGATAGTACGCTAGCAATACCGCAAAAATTACACCCGCGCCAGCAGCTTTGCTTGGCGAGTGGGAGGGATGCCCCGGGGATCCGGCCTGCCCCGAGCGTTTGAAGAGAGGGGGGAGGCGGAGTAGCCGGCTGGTACACGGGTCTCGTCCCCGGTTTCCCGGCTAAAGAAGTGAGGATGGCTACGGCTCAGGCGCGGATTCGGGTTCCGATGAGACCGATCGTCCCAGGGATTCTTCGACCAATCTTTCCGTCCGCTATTGCAGCGCTAGCACTTCGTCCAAACATGGTCGCGCTCACTCGTGAAGGCCCGGAATAATCGCCTTCAGGAGGCGCAACCTGGCGATGAAGATAGGTACTAACGAGGTCTGCAATCCAGGTGCAGAAGTCGCCCTGGGATCTCCTGGGGAATTGAGTTGTACGCAGCCGGAATGCTCTCGGCCTCTGTACTTGGGAGGGAATTCGAGTGTGCCGCACCGTCGATCAATAAGCTAGAAGTTGCGAAACTCCCGGAAACTCAGAGGATAGACGGGAGTTTTTTCCTGAACCCGCAAAGTTACACCAAGGGGCCTGGCGGCGATTTCGTTGGTCTTTCGCATGCGCGCAACGTAACATTCCGGGCGATGTGCCGTATACACAGTTAGTTTCCGTTTCCCGATTCCTGTTTTCTGATATCGGATGACTGCTATCCGCTTTTCACTTTTGACCGGGGGGCACCATGATTCGAGAACGAGCGCTGAAAGCCGTGCTGGTCGTGGTGGGGCTGATTTTTGTGGCTCTTGCCTATCCGATGGTGGCGATGGGCTTGGACGAGGCGCTTCAGATGATGCTGAGTCTCTACGTTACGCTGGGAGTCTTCCTGCTACTGGCGGCGCGCAATCCCGCCGCGTATCGCAGCGTGATTGCCTTCGCGGCCTGGTCGAGCATTGCCCACGCCGTGGTCATGGGCGTGCAGGCCTGGTACGACGTCGCCCAGCGCATGCATTTCCTGATCGGCGACCTTGCGCTGGTGATCATCGGCGTCGCCCTGATCGCCCTCTCACCCGCAAAGCTAAAGATGACTGACGCCTGACACCCGCATGTCCCGCGCTTAAGATTTGCGCTTGGATATCGCGTTTCACATACCGGGCGTCGCGACCGGCTTGAAGTCTCTTCCTCTGCTCCGAAGCCGACGGCTGTGAGCTATCGGCTGCAGGCTTCAGTGCTTCATTTAGTTCTTCGGTGGATTCGGACTATCCTGCGGGCTCGCATCCGGATGGTTCCGCAAATACTGCTCCAGGGGTTCGTTGCGCAGGGTGAACCGGAATCCGCGCTCAGTATTCACATCAATGGTGGTCTGCAAATTCAGTGCGTCGAAATCCCTCACATGCTCGACCAGCTTCGCGCCGCGCTCGTCAACCGTGGTGAAATGGATTTGTCCGTCCACCAGCCAGTAGTCCGTCACGTCGAACACCGTGCCGTCCTTGAAAAAGAGCTCGACCAGGTCGCGCGCCCCTCGCCCATAAAGGAATGGAGGATAGTCGTACCCCTGCGCGGTGCCCTGGGTGGCTGAGCCATAGCTGGGCCAATCGTTCCCGGAGTCATAGCCGTAGCCATAACCACCATTGCCGTAGAACGGCGAAAAGTTGCACCCAGGCCCCCAGAAAGGACCGCAGGGCGGCCACCAGAAAGAATTGAACGCTCCGCCAAAGAAAAATGGCCCGTCAAAGAATACAGGAAAGCCAAAAATGGGGAACGGCCGTGGGGGAATGGGGCGCGGGGGAAATGGGTGGGGCCGAAAACGGAAACTGCCGGCGTTGAATCTTGCCCGAGGAAGAGCTGCTGTCGAGCCCCGAAATCCCGACACCGCTCCATGGCCCGCCGGAGCGGAACCATGCGGCGCGCTCATGGCACCACCACCTCCGAAGTGTCCGCCTCCAAAGTGCCCGCCTCCGCCGCCGTGCCCTCCGCCACCTCCGTGTTGTGCCAACGCGACAGGAGCCTGCAGACAGGCGCAGGCCAGCACACCGGATGCAACCACAATGATTTTCCTTAGGATCGAACCGCGAAGGACAAAGCGCGTCATAGGGGTACCCTCCCTGCAGCCTCCAAGGCGAAGGCTGCGAGGACCGCGCGGATTCTCACTACACAAGTTTAATCCGTTTGGACGACGGTTACAAATTGGGCTCTGACAAAAGAGCGTACCGTCAGATGGTCGCGTAGGGAGCGTTTGAAATCGAAAAGCCAGCGGAGAGAAGGAGGCTGACTCAAAAAATCGGCGCACCATTGCAGAACGAAAGAGAGTCAGGGCAGATTGGCAAGCGCGCGTGCGGGGCCGGTGAGTTCGAGGATGTGTAGGCCGGTGCCGACGCGGTCGACGATATAGATGTAACCGCGGTCATCCACCTCGACATTGTTGGTCTGGATGACGGCCTTGCAAGCCTGATCTGGCGCAGCGGTGTTGCAACGCGGCTGCGTTCTGCCGGTAACGCGGGGAATGAAGTAGGCAATCTCGGTTGGATGAAAAGGGTCGCGAACATCCACGGCGCGGACACCGGCGTTGAAATGCGAGAAGAACATCACGCGGCCGTAATAAACGGAGGAAAAGCTTTCGTTGGAGGAGTGCGTGCCGAAGCGCCCGCCGCGGCTGCAGAAATGGTCGCTGGCTTCCGGAACGGTCCAGGCGGAGACGCCGAGTGGCGCAACTTCCCAGGTGATGTCGAGGATGTGCACCATCTGGCGGGACTCCCGGCACCCGTCGGCGAGCGATTCCCCGGTAACGACGAGAAAATCGCGGCGCCGGCCCTCTTTCATCCTTGCGAATTCCGGAATGTCGAGGCCGACCAGCGGAAAGGCGGTGTGGGCGCCGGCGGCGGCGGGAAAATCCACGCGGGCGATCTGGGGATAGAGGAGGTTTTGTTCGGTGGGCTCCCTGGGGCCGTTGAGTAGCTTTTCCCGATCAACAATCTGCACCACTCCCGCGCGGCCGGGACCGTAGGCGATGTAAACGCGGTTCCCTTTCGGCCCGGTGGAAATGGGGCCGTGAACGTCGCTGGGTGTGGGACCCGTGGAGCCCGGCTGCTGCCCGGGCAGTCCGAAATCGCGCAGAAACACGGGCTTTTCGGGATTGCTCAGGTCATAGATTTTGATCATGCGGCGAGTGCGCCATTGCGGATCGCCGGAGACAAGATAAGCAATGCCGGTGTCGCACTCCCACCAGCTTTTGTGGGTATCGCGCAAACCGCTGAGGACTACCGTGAGGCGATGAGGCTTCGCCGGATCGGTGACGTCCCAGATTTCGTGGGCGGAATTGCCGAAAGTGCGCAGCAGGTAGACCTTGCTTTTGTCGGCGTGCGGCAGAAGGCTGCCATCGCAAACGCGGTTCATCTGCGCGCCACCGAGCTCCAGCTTTTCCGGCGTCCCAGCTTCGCCGGGAATGTGCGCAAGGTAGACAGGGTGGGCCGGATCGGTGACGTCGAGAATCGAGGTGCCGTTGTTTTCAACCTGGCCAGTCAGCGGATTCGGCGCCGCTCCGCCGTGGTGGCCGATGTAGGCGATCCAACGTCCAGCCTGCTGGTGAATTGTCGGCTGATAGGCGCTGCGGCCCTGGAGATCATTGGAGCCGACGAGTTCCATGTTGCTGGATTCCGGCTGCTGCTGCGCCCGTAGTGGGCCGGAAAAAGGGACGGCGAGTGCGAACAGAATTGCAGCAAGCCAAGCGGGGTGTGGCCGGCGCTGCGTGCGCGTCAAACGTTGGATTGTGTCGCGTGATTCGTTAGCTTGCAGGAGAGAGACGAAAGGTGCAGTCATGGGGGCCCGCCCCTATGATAGCGATTGTGAATAAATCCACAACTGCTTGCGGGGCGGCAACGAGGGAGAGCCGCTGCGCGATTTCCCTTTTGCGGGCTTGCGGCCTACAATGTCGCCGCTACTTTTCAAGTGAGGGCCAATGCCATGCGAAGACTGATGATTGTTGCGTTGTTGTGTCTAGGGTTCGGCGCTGCCGCTCGGGCGCAGTACACCGACCGGCAGGCCATTGACGATCTGGGCGGCCCGCAGGAGTTTGCGGCGCGGCGCGCGGAATTGATCGCGCAGGCGAAGACCGGATACACGCTGCTGTTTGCGCGCAACGAGATTGCCGAGGCGACGCACTACCGCGAGGACAACGACTTTTACTACTACACGGGCGTGCAGGACCCGGGCGCGGTGTTGGTCATGGACAACGCGACCGGCAAAACCTATCTCTTCGAGCCGCAGCAGGCCGGCCGCACCGCGCAGGTCTATGGCGCAAATCTCCTTTCGCAACCGGAGGAAGCGAAGAAACTCGGCTTCGAGAACGTCCTGCCGATCGGCAATCTCGATCTGCTGCTGTCCTCATTGCCGGGCGCGCATCCGCAAGTGGACTTCTGGGCGCGTCTGGGATTTCCGGACAAGGCCGACGGCGCGCGCGGCGAGGTGGGTCGCGATCACGCGTGGAAATTTGCGCATCCGTATCATGAAGAAGTTCCGCAGGACCTGGCGCCGACGAAGTTGCTCGCGGAACGCTATCCCATGGCAAAGTTGCGGGATCTGACCCCGATCATCGATGCAATGCGCAACATCAAGCGGCCGAAGGAGATTGAAGTACTGCGGCGCAACGGAAAAATCAGCGCGGAAGGCGACCGCGCGGCGATTGCGCATGCTCGGCCGGGGATGTTTCAGTACGAAATCGAAGCTCGCGCTTACGGTTACTTTTACAGTCATGGAGCGCAGGGCGTGGCGTATCTGGCGATTGTCGGCTCCGGAAAAGACATCAACACATGGCATTATTTTTCCAATCGCAATGTCATCGAGGCGAACCAGCTTGTGGTGTTTGACTACGCGGCTTCGCTGGACCACATGACCATGGACATCACACGCACATTCAACATCAGCGGAAAATTCACGCCGGAGCAGGCGAAATGGTATGGCGTGGACCTGGAATCGCAGAAAGCCACGATCGCGCTGCTGAAGCCCGGGCACACCTATGAAGAGGCCGAAGCGGCGGGCAAAGCCGTATTTGACAAGGCTGGCATCGGCGGCCAGTGGTACGGGTGGCCAGGTCACTTCGTGGGACTCGCCACGCACGATGTGCTGCGTCCGAGCGGCCCAGTCAAGCCGGGACAGGTGGTGACCGTGGAGCCGATCGTGGAATTTCCCGACAAGCAGATGCATTTCCGCGTGGAGGACACCATTCTGATCACCGAAGGCGAGCCGGAAATCCTGAGCGCCGCAATCCCCAAGGAAATGGCGGACGTCGAAAAATTAGTTGGCAGCGAAGCAAAGGAAAAATAGCGCCGGCGTCGAGCGACACAGCTCAGTGCGGTGATACAAGGACCTTCTCAAGGAACAGCGCCAGGGAGCGGCTTGTTCAATGGGGGGCGCTCAATACCTGGAAAAGATTGCTGTAGCTGTCCGTCCAAAGGGTGGGCCCTCCACTCAGGACAATTGGTTTGGTCTTTTGGGCAAGATTGGGAAGTTCTAACATCGCCGGGTTAGCGGAAAGCAGAATCCAATTGCTCCCTGACACGAAGACCTGAGTGGCGCTCAGATGCGCGTGCCCGCAGAGCCCCATTAGAACGGGTCTCAGATCCAGATAGCGGTTCGACACGTGAAAGGCCAGCACTGCATCCTGATTCCGCAGGTGCTGGAGGTAAATGTCCAGCGCTTCCGCAGTGAGCAGGTGGATGGGGATGGAGTCACCGCTGAAGGCATCCACGACCAGCACATCAAACTTCTGGAGTTGCCCCTGCGCGGCTTCCCTTTCGAGCGACAATCGCGCATCGCCCTGCACGGTTTCCACCTGAGCAGCGGAATCCTCAACAAAATGAAAATACGGGCTCGGCCCGGAAGATAAGGCGATGACGGCCGGATCGATCTCGTAAAAACGGAAAACGTCGCCAGCCCGGCCATAGGCCGCGAGAGTACCTACTCCCATGCCGATCAGACCGACCCGCAATTGTCCGCCAGCTCCGGTGGTGCGTGGGTAATTGTTTAGAAGCAAGCCAACGCCGCTCCCGGCACGATAGTAGAGCGTGGGGGTACTTCTTTGGGAGAGCGGGGTGAGTTGCGTGCCGTGGAGCGTACTGCCGCTATAGAAATCCACGGATTTCGTCATGGAGTATTCCCGCACGTATTTGACCCCGAAAAAGTTGCGCTCTCGGAAGGGAATTCCGTCCGCAAGTACGCTGCACTGGTTGTAAGTGAGCATCGCAAATGCGCCTATTGCAAGCAGGGCTGCTGCCGGTCGCCATTGAAAACGTCCGGCTTCGCCCTGATTCGGGGCGGGAGTTCGCTCCTTCCGTATCAGGCGGGAAAGGGCAAGGAGGCCGAGAAGGGACTGGGCAGCGAGGTGTTCGGTGGTGAGGGCCTTTGAACTGGGGATAGAGTCGACCAAAGACCAGAGGAGAAATTGCAAGGAGATCAAAAGGCCCACTTCCCATGAAATGCGTTCCGTCGCTGCGGTACGGTCCTCCAGGAGAAATGAGGCTACCAGCAAGAGACCACAGACAATCAGGCCGGTTTGAAACTCGAAAAAACCCTTAAACAGATGC
>Ga0210384_10007676_pt1 | contig 11346 bp, 9 predicted proteins | sample IncBWH2MmetaG_FD_160574 | JGI IMG/M metagenome (GOLD analysis project Ga0210384, IMG submission 160574) | Forest soil microbial communities from Barre Woods Harvard Forest LTER site, Petersham, Massachusetts, United States - Inc-BW-H-2-M | ecosystem: Environmental > Terrestrial > Soil >...
GTAAGTCTGCCCGAAAAACGTTCCGTGACTCAAACCAGGGTCACCGGGACGTTTTTTGTCGGGTGCTGTCAATGCATGGGACGCACCATGCCGCACCGTTCAAACCGACGCCCGCTCCTCGGTGACGGAAGGAAACCCCGTCGTGTTCGCCACCGTACAGACTGGCCTCGCTGGTGGTCAACCTGTCTCGTCTATGGCAGACTGTGGGCATGACAAAGAAGCGGGAATTCCCCCAGCACCGTGAAGATCGCAAAGTTCAGAAGCTGGTCGAGCGCATCGTTCAGCAGCAGGCGCTCCAAGCCAAGTCCGCACAGGAACAAGACCAGGCTCTCCCACCAGGAAGCTGACCTCGCCCAAGTTCGATTCCTCTACTGAAGCCCTGATGATCACGTAGAAATATCGCCACCACACTCATGACTGCGGCTGTTGGTGTTCGCCTGTTTTCGTCAACAATCCGGGTACTCCCTTTGGAACGTCGTCGGTGACCGTCCGAACACCGGCGAAGATGACTGCCCCGCATTGTGAACGAAGTGACTCCTCCGGCAGGGATCGGGTCTTCCGTAATCTGGGATGTTGGTGAAGGAATCGACTAGATTCGGGGTATCGCGGGGGTGCGTAGTCATGAAATCAGGGGCTGTCATAGGCACGTCAATACTGGTTTTGGTGTTGGGTACAACGGTGCTTGCCGCTGCGCAGCATGACCGTAGAGATCAGGAAGGTGATTCCCGCAGGCAGGAAGGCAACGGTCACCAACCGGAACACGGACACCAATCCTCGGCGCAGCACGACAGACACGACGGCAATGGGCCGGAACAGCGGCACGAGGAACCGCGGCACGAGTACCGTCATGATCCCCGGGAAGCGGTCCAAAGGGAGCCCGGGCATCAACCCCATGGCGGGTATGCCCCTGGACATCTGCGCGAGGCTAGAAGGGACGAACCCGAATCACGCTATGTGCGGCAAGACATCTGGCAGCGCCAGCGTGCACGAGATTGGCAACATGAGCATCATAGCTGGCACGAACGCGGCGGCTACCGCGGATACCGCATTCCGGAAGATCGCTTCCATGCGCATTTTGGCCGTGGACACTGGTTTCGCGTCCACGACGTCCCAGTCGTGGTGGTCGAGCGTTCCCCACGTTTCCAGTTCGGAGGCCTCTGGTTCAGTGTGGTTGACCCTTGCCCGGAAACCTGGTCACCGGTTTGGTACAGGACGGATGACGTCTATATCGACTACGTCAATGACGGATATTACATGTACAACCGGCAGCATCCTGGAATTGCCATTGCTGTCAACGTCTCGTTGTAGCTGAGACGTACTCTCCGGAATGGGTCTCAGCTCCGGCTGGCATCACCTGAGACCCGACCTGTGAAATTAGTAATGCAGAATGGGTTCGGGTCGAGAAAGACGGCGCGAGCTCTTCAGGAACGAGCCTTTCGAAGCGGCGTCTACTCCGTATCGAATCCGATCTCACAGGGCATCAACGGGATTTGTCCGCCTTCCCCAGAACCTCGGCCCGATACAGCCTGTCGTCTATGCGATGTAAACCTTGGGCCATCCCGGGTCGCAGCAGCCTGGTGTGGGGGATTTCGAACAGGTAGTCCACGATGAACCAGATGGGTTTTTCCGTTGTCATCCACTGCAGAGGATCGAAGCGCGCGAGGTTCACCGGGCGGGAAAAGGTGCGCAGAGTGCGCTCCCGCCGCATATTGAAATAGAGATTGAAATAGCTCATGGCCAGTTCGCGCAGGGTTCGATAGACCGGCTCGCGGTAACGGCATCCGCTGTAGTTTGACTTCGCCACCGCGCCCCAGTGGCCTTTCACCCGATAAATACCGAGAACATGGTCGGTATCGTGTTCCGCTTCGAGGTCCCAGATCAGCGGGGGAAAGCCGTTCGCCCGCAGAGCCGCCGAGGCGAAAATCGCTCCTTCCAGGCAGTGCGAAGTGTTTTCACGCAACACGCGGCGCGGCGACCACGCGGTGTCGGCCAGATGGTACGGCATGTCGTCGAGAAAACGCTGGATTCCGTATGGATCTTTCAGACTGCGCAGCTTGCGCAGTTCGGTGGGCGTGAATCTGGCTGGCTCTGTCGGTTTGTGCATCCTCGATGGCAGTTTAGCTGATGATAGCGGGAACGGCGTTAACCACGGAGGACACTGAGGACACGGAGTCAGGACGGGCGACTAAACAACTCCGCCAGCTCGGACGGTTCGTCGAGTACCACGTCCGGCAACACGTCGCACAGGGTATGGGGAGCGAAGCCGTAGGTTACTCCGCAAGTCCATGTTCCGGCATTGCGGCCGGTGAGGATGTCAACGCCAGAGTCGCCCACCATCAGGGTCTCCTGCGGCCCGCTCGCCATTTCCCGCAGGATGGTTTGCGCACCCTCCGGATCGGGTTTCTTGGTAGGAAAGCTGTTGCCGCCGTAAACCCGGGCAAAGAATTTACCCAGGCCCAACGCCTCGACAATGGCGCGCGACGGGTGCACCGGCTTGTTGGAGAGCACGGCCATTTTGCGCGGCAGGCCGTTGTGGGAGTCCCGGAGGGTCGCGAGCGCTTCCTTTATGCCTTCGTACAAGTGAGTATGATCCAGTTTGTGCTCGCGGTAGTAACTGAGGAAGTAGTCCAGGCCGGAGCGCACCAGCTTCTCGTCGTTGGCCTCACTGCCGAGTGCACGGCCAATCAGCGCCGGCGCCCCGTCCCCGACGTAGCTGGCAATCACATCGTCGGGCAGTTCAGGACGTTTCATATGCCGCAGGGTGGCATTGACCGAATGCACCAGGTCCAGGCGGGAGTCAATCAGTGTGCCGTCAAGATCGAAGATCACCAGCTGGATTGCGTGCGGATCGAATGGGCGATTGAATTTGATCATGCCGATGGTTTCAGAGTAAATGATGCGAGCGTTTGGTGCGCGGCACCTGGCAATCAGCAACTGGCACTTGGCCAAACTCCCGCCATTAAGACGGCTGATGCTGCGAAGGGCAAGCCGAGTGCCAATTGCTACCTTGACAGTTTCCGGTCAGCGGCTTCCGGCAGTGACTGGTTATATTAACCTGTGGGTATTGTGATGAAGCCTTTGCTCTTTGCTGTCTGTGTTGTGTTTGCGTTTGGCGGTTTGAGCGCGCAGACGCCTGTCTGGCAGCCATCGCCGGGACAGACGCAAGTCCCGATATGGCCGGGGGCGGTGCCTGATGCGGTGCCTGTCGCGGGGCCGGAGGATACGCAGACGGTGAAGGATCCGCTGGTCGCCGGCAGGCCGTGGGTTCAGGTGGGGAAAGTCTCCCGACCTACAATGACGGTTTACTCGCCAAAGGGAAAGAATACGGGCGCTGCGGTTGTAGTGTTTCCTGGCGGGGGCTATTGGATTCTGGCCATCGATCTTGAGGGCACAGAGGTCTGTGACTGGCTGACGTCCAGAGGGATCACGTGTGTGCTGTTGAAGTATCGCGTGCCGGGTGAGGGACTGTTTCCGAGATCGGGCCCATATCCCAAATCACCGATGGCGTTGGAAGATGCGCAGAGGACGATGGGGCTGGTGCGCTATCACGCCGCGGAGTGGCATGTCGATCCGCACAAGATCGGAGTCCTTGGGTTTTCGGCAGGCGGTCATCTGGTGGCAGCGATGAGCACGCACTTTAAGCAGCGTTTGTACCCGCCTGTAGATGCGGCCGACAAAGAAAGCTGCCGCCCGGACTTTGCGGTGGCTATATATCCGGGGCATCTGTCGCTTGCCGCTAACAGTCTTGGGTTGAATCCGGATATTCATGTCACCCGCCAGACGCCGCCTACGTTCTTGCTGCAGAATGAGGATGATCCCGTGGATCGTGTAGAGCACTCGCTGTCTTACTATGCTGCGCTGAAGAAGGCTGGGGTTCGCGTGGAGATGCATTTGTATGCGCAAGGCGGGCATGCGTTTGGGCTACGGCGCACGAAGCTTCCGGTGACGGGATGGCCCCAGTTGGTGGAGACTTGGCTGGGGACGATCGGAATGATTCCGGGCTGATTGCCAAGTGCTGAAAGGTACTTTCCCGATTTACAATGCAAAGGCACCTTGTACACTCGCATCTAAGGGAACCGGATGGCCACCACAAAGACTGACCCTAAATCGGCCGTTGTATCCGAGCGCGATGTCAAGAAAGCCGGCAAGAGCTACGAAGGTCTCTCCCGCGACCAGCTGATCGAAGCCTACCGCCACATGTATGCCTCCCGGCGGGTGGACGATAAAGAGATCCTGCTCAAAAGGCAGCAGAAGATTTTTTTCCAGATCTCCGGCGCGGGCCATGAAGCTGTGGGCGTTGGCGCAGCCTTTGCCCTGAAGGCCGGTTATGACTGGTTTTATCCTTACTACCGCGACCGGGCGCTCTGCCTCGCCCTGGGAGCGACCGCTTACGATATGTTGCTGCAGGCTGTGGGATCGGGCGACGATCCCAGTTCCGGCGGGCGACAGATGCCGTCCCACTGGAGCCTTCCCGACCTGAATATCGTCACCGGTTCCTCGCCGACCGGAACGCAGATTCTGCAGGCTGTAGGCTGCGCCGAAGTCGGACGCTACTACGCCGCCCATCCCGATGCCGCGCGCCAGGCCACGGGCGATTACCGGCAGTTCAAAGACGTAAAATTCCACGGCGACGAGATTACATACGTTTCCCTGGGCGAAGGCACTACCAGCGAAGGCGAGTTTTGGGAGGCCCTGAACACCGCCTCCAACGGCCGGCTCCCCATGATTTTCGTGGTTGAAGACAACGGATATGCCATCTCGGTGCCGGTCGAAGTGCAGACCGCGGGTGGAAACATTTCGCGCCTGGTCAGTGGCTTTCCCAACATCCACTTTGAGGAGGTAGATGGAACGGACCCGTTAGCCAGCTATGCCGCCTTTGTGCGCTCGGTGGCACATTGCCGCGCGGGGCATGGTCCTTCTTTTGTGCACGCGCATGTGATTCGGCCGTACTCGCACTCTCTATCTGACGATGAACGACTGTACCGGCCGGACGTCGAGCGCCAGCGCGATGCCCAGCGTGATCCCATTTCCCGGATGCAGATGTTCCTCATCCGCGAGGGCATTCTCGACGAGAAGGGCATCAACCGTCTGGAAAAGCAGGTGGACGACGATCTGCAAGTCGCCGTCGACCGCGCGCTGCAGGCGCCTCCGCCTGCGCCCGACAAGGTCCTGCAGTATGTGTATTCGCCGAACCTGGATCCCACGTCGTCTGCCTTCGAAACCCAGCCCGCGCCATCCAAGCCCGAGGCCGTGGCTGCGGACGGCAAGAAGCCAGCGCCCAAGACGATGGCCGATCTGATCAACGCCACGTTGCGCGACGAGATGCGCCGTGACGAACGCATTGTGATCTTCGGGGAAGACGTGGCCGACTGCAGCCGGGAGGAGTACCTCAAGCAGAAACTGGTCAAAGGCAAGGGCGGTGTGTTCAAGCTGACCGCCGGGCTGCAAATGGAGTTCGGTTCCGACCGCGTATTCAACTCGCCCATCGCGGAGGCCAACATTGTCGGTCGCGCCACCGGCATGGCTACGCGCGGGCTGAAGCCGGTGGTCGAAATCCAGTTTTTCGATTACATCTGGCCCGCCATGATGCAACTGCGTAGTGAGCTGCCGCTGATCCGCTGGCGCTCGTACAATACATTTTCCGCACCCTGCGTCATTCGGGTGGCCATCGGCGGATACCTTACCGGCGGAGCTATTTATCACTCCCAGTGCGGCGAGAGCGTCTTCACCCACATCCCTGGCCTGCGGGTTGTGTTTCCATCGAATGCTTTGGACGCCGCGGGGCTGCTGCGCACCGCGATCCGTTGCGACGATCCCGTGCTCTTCCTCGAACACAAGCGTCTCTATCGCGAAACCTACGGCCGCGCACCCTCTCCCGGTCCGGATTACATGGTGCCGTTCGGCAAGGCCAAAGTGGTGCAGGCGGGAACCGACCTAACGGTGATCACTTATGGAGCGGTTGTACCTCGGGCCTTACAGGCGGTGCAGAAGCTGGACCGCGAGCACGGCGTCAAAGCAGAGTTAATCGATCTGCGCAGCCTGAATCCCTTCGACTGGGAGACCATTGCGGCCTCGGTCCAAAAAACCAACCGGGCGCTGGTGGCCTACGAAGACACGCTGAGCTGGGGCTACGGGGCCGAGATTGCCGCGCGCATCGCCGACCAGATGTTCGAGCACCTGGACGCGCCAGTGCGCCGAGTGGCCGCCATGGACGTCTACGTGGCCTACCACCCGGACCTGGAAAATGCCATCCTGCCTCAGACCAGCGATTTGTTCCGGGCAATGAAAGAGCTGTCGGAATATTAGGTTCGTAGCGCCGGCGAGACGCCGGCGCTACGAAGTTGGACCATTGGGTCATGCGAGAAACACGGCCCAATTTTTCGGCGAACTCCATTTAGTCCTGGGCCAATTCCGCCACGAATATGTCAGATGACCCAACGCTGTGCAGTTTGATCCCTCCAAACGACGCCGTACCCTGATACCCGCCGGTCACAAAGATTCTGCCTTTGGTATCGACGGACACTGCGGGGCTAATCACGGTGTTATTCCCGTTCCATATTCCGGCATTTACAGCCTCTTTCTTCCAAAGCAAACTCCTGCCGGAGTATTTCCGGACAAAAAGATTTGGTTGACTATTCAATCCCAGAATGACTTCGGTGACGTACAGATCGCCATTGAGGTCGTAGACTAGTGCAGTCGCGACCTCGTCCTCGCTGCCGTCGCGCCGGAGCGTTCTCCGCAACACCCCAGCGGCATCGTAGGTGGCAATCAATGCGTCCCGATTGAAGGGATTCGTGAAATCGCCACCTCCCAGATTGAGGTTCGTCCCAGGGGGCTGAGAGGTAGCGATCGTCTCGGCCTCTGCCGGCGATCCGAAGTTGATGTTCCCGACGAAGCCTACAATGCTGACGTCGCCGGTCGGGCTTACCGCGACGGCACTTCCCATACCCTTGTATCCGCCGATGTGATTTACCCACTTGACGTTGCCATTGCGATCGTACCTGGCGAGAAAGGCGTCACCGGGAAAATCGGGAGAGGTTTGAACCGGGCTACTAAAGCCGGTCACGGTTATGTCGTTCCCGTCGTTGCTGGAGAAGGTGGTTGTGGCCTCAAGCCAGCCGGTGACATAGGCATTGTGCTTCGTGTCCACCGCGACCGAGTTGGAAAAGCTGTTAAGGCTGGCCTGGTTGGTTTGACCCCACTGGAAATTACCGCTGGTATCGTACTTGACCAGGAACATATGCCAGGCGCCGGTGCCCGGAACAGTATTAGTGAGCCCATTCGCCGACGAAAACGTTGTGTTCCCCTGGGCCCGGCCAGACATGTAAACCGTGCCCGCAACTGCGTCTACGGCCACTCCGTAGCCATTGTTTAGGGCGTCGAACGGTGCATCGCCCGTTTGTACCCAGACGAGAGTGCCCGAGGGACGGTACTTTGCGAGGAAGATGGTGGCCTGCCCCATACCCGCCACTGTTTTGCTCGCACCGCTGGTAGAGCCGAACGTCGCGCTATTTGTAAACCAGCCGGTCAAATAGACATTACCGGCTCGATCGAAATCGAGGGCCTGCCCACCATCATCATCGGGTCCGCCTGCCTGTACGATCCAGAGCAGTTCCCCGGAACGTCTGTACTTGGCCAGAAAGATGTCCGTACCACCGGCTGACACCAGTGCGGTGTGTGCGAACTTTGCGGTTGAGCTAAAGCTGCCCGTGACGTATTGGTGGTTGTCAGGTCCGATCTTGATTGCCAACGCGAAATCCTGGCCACTGCCGCCGAAGCTGGTGGCGCGTACCCAAGACGGAGATTCTGCGTGTACAGCAGTCGTGATCAGACAAAAGAGCAGCAACGCCGATTTCAGGTTGCTGCGAAAAAATCGGTTGGACGAAGTGACTTTCATGGTAAACCTCCACTGAAATTTTTTTTAGCGCCAGGGCCCAGCGCCAAACGACACGATGCCGTTCGCGCATTGGTTCGATTCGAAGTGTCCCCGTGAATGGCCGAGGGGGAGGTGAGCCGAAGGGGAGATGGGCTGAGGCCGAGGGGGAGGTGAGCCGAAGGGGAGATGGACTGAGGCCGAAGGGGAGGTTAGCCGAGGAGGAGTGAGGCCGAAGAAAATTACCTACTCAGCAATACTACTCTGCAAGGTGCTTGTCAACAATGAAGACAAAGCACCGTTCCACATGACAAGAGCAGGGCTGTCTTTTGCAACTCGGGCGGCGTGGGCGGTCGAGCCGCGGCGCCGTCGGCCCTGGAGAATGCCGTCCTGCCTCAAACCAGCGATCGATTCCGGGCGATGAAAAAACTGTCGGAATACTCAGGTTTCTTCGTAGCGCCCGTGTCCCGGCGGCTCTCCTGCCCGCGCGACAGCCGGCGAGACGCCGGCGCTACAAAGGTCAAACCCCATGAAAGCCAGTCATTTGCGGCGATTGCCGCTTTCTTTGCCCTTCCCGCGTGTCCAGATACCCTCGTAACGTCTGTAGTACTTTAGTTACGGAATTGGGGTAGGGCTTGAACCGACTGTATAAACACCGCATCAGGTTGTAGTCCAGCTTGATTTAGATACCACATATAGCGCCATCGTGCAAGTCCGTCCGAGCCACTTTCCGGAAAACAGGTATAAAACCCGGTAAAACCCGAAGATACGCCTTGACCTTGGCAGTTTACGGGTTGATATATGCTCAGCACACCTAAATTCACTCGAACGCAATTTTGCGCGAGGAATTTTCTCCCAAAGTTTGCCCGGCAGCCGGGAAATCCGGTTGCGATACAGGGACTGATCTGTGGAAAGGTTTGGAACTATGGCCGACTCGCGTGAAGTCATGAACATTCGCCAGGCGTCGCAATACCTGGGAGTGAGTCCGGACACGCTTTACAAGTACGTAGGCGAGCAAAAGATTCCCGCTTTCAAGCTGGGCAACCGCTGGCGCTTCAAGAAGTCGAGGCTGGACCAGTGGATGGAAGAGAAGTCAAGCCAGATGGAAGCGAAAGGCAACAAGAAGAAACCGAAGGCGGCTGGTAAGGCTGCCGGGCAACCGTAAAAGGCGGGCACATGTTTGGATTGGGATCAAAAACGATAGTTGGTCTGGATGTGGGTTCCTCCAGCATCAAGGCGGTGGAACTGAGGAAGGGACGCAACGGTATCGAAGTGGCGCACCTGGGCCTGGAACCGCTGGCGCCGGATATCGTCGTGGATTCCATGATCGTGGATTCCGGAACGGTGTCGAGCGCAATCTCGAAGCTGTTCACCGACAACGCCATCAAGGCAAAGGCCGTGGCCACGGCGGTAAGCGGCCATTCAGTGATCGTGAAGAAGATCTCGCTGCCTTCGATGAGCGACCAGGAACTGGCCGAGACCATCCAGAAGGAAGCGGCGCAGCATATTCCCTTCGATCTGGCCGACGTGAATCTGGATTACCAGATCCTTTCCGAAGACGCCGGCAGCCCGCAGATGGACGTTCTGCTGGTGGCTGTCAAGAAAGACAAGATTCTCAACTACACCAACGTACTCTCGATGGCGGGCAAGACTCCGGCTATTGTGGACATCGATGCGCTGGCGCTGCAGAACTGCTACGAGTACAACTACGAACCGGCGCCGGCACAAGTGGTGGCACTGTTGAACCTGGGCGCGAGTGTGATGAACATCAACATCGTGAAGGGCACCACGCCACTGTTCCCGCGCGACGTCAGCGTGGGCGGGCACCAGTACACCGATTCACTGCAAAAAGAACTGGACCTGAGCTTCGATGAGGCCGAGTCCCTGAAGCTGGGCAACAAGGTGGGCACGGTGAGCGAAGATGCCAAGACGCCGATCCTGCAACAGGTGACCGAGATTATCGTGCTCGAAATTCAGAAGACGTTCGATTTCTTCCGCGCCAGCTCGGCGGGAGAGCACATCGAGAAGATTTATCTGGCGGGCGGTTCCTCCAAGGTTCCCGGCCTGGTCGATGCGTTGCGCCAGGAGTTTTCACTGCCGGTGGAGATCTTCAATCCGTTCCAGAAGATCGGCCTGCCGACCGAAGGACCGGGAGTGCAGTTGATCGAGCAGAATGCCGGCCAGATGGCAGTTGCGGTGGGTTTGGCCTTAAGGAGTTTTGAAGACTTATGATCCGAATCAACCTGCTGGGAGCACAAAAGGGAAAGAACAAGCGATCCACAGCTTCGGCGGCCGCCGTCATGGAAGTGGGTGACGTAGGCTCACCGAAAGTGAAGGTCCTGGTTGTACTGGTCCTGGCTGCCCTGGTCAACGTGGGCTACTGGTACCAGTTGGACAAGGAGCACCGGGACATCGCGGCCAAAATGGAAGTGGCGATCCGGAAGAACGCCGAATTGGCCGATGTAAAGGCGCGCTACCTGGAGCGCCAGCGTGAAGCTGAGAACTACAAGCGTCGGGTTGATGTGATTGACCAGTTGCGCGCAGCCCAGGCCGGCCCCGTCGATCTGCTCAATACGGTTGGCCAGACGGTCAATAACACCGAAGCAGTCTGGCTGAACAGCATGAAAGATCAGGGCGCCAGCATCGATATCGACGGCATGGCCCTGAGCACGGACGCGGTGGCCAGTCTGATCTCCAATCTGCAAAAGACCGGGCACTTCACCAACATCGAAATCAAAGAGACCTTTCAGGACGACACTTATAAAGAAATGCAGGCTTTCAATTTCACCTTGACCTGCGAGAAGGCGAAGTCCTAGGGAGGCGGAAAAATATGGCCAACTTTAACGAACTTTCGGGCATTAAACAATGGGCAGCCGCGCTGGGCGTGGCGGCGTTACTTACCGGGGCCCTGTACTTTACCCTGTTCAAGAGCCAGCGCGAAGCCAATGCTACGGCCCAGGCCGCCCTGGACGCCAAGCTCCGTGAAAACGCGGAACTGGAATCCTACCGGCCCAAGCTGGTGGATATCGAACGCCAGTTGGCCAGCCTCAAGCAGCAGCTGGAGATCGAGCGCAAAATCGTTCCCGACGAGAAAGAAGTGCCGAGCTTCATGAAGATGATGGACGCCGAGGCGGCGAAGGCCGGGATCGAACTGCGCCGCTACACCTCCAGGCCGACCTTGGCCAAAGACTTCTACACCGAAGTGCCCTTCGAGGTGGAACTCGATGGCCCCTACTATTCGATGGTGAATTTCTTCGACAGCGTGGGCAAGCTGGAGCGCATCGTGAATGTCTCGGGTCTGCAGGTATCAACCACCAAGAAACCCGCAGACGCCAAGACGAAGCATACCTACCAGTACGCGCCGAACGAGAGCGTTGTGGCCACCTGCACCGCGACCACATTCTTCAGTCATGATTTGGCACCAACGGCGGGCGCGATTGGAAAACCGGGTCAGCCCGCACCGGTGAAAAAGC
>Ga0210384_10007677_pt1 | contig 11345 bp, 11 predicted proteins | sample IncBWH2MmetaG_FD_160574 | JGI IMG/M metagenome (GOLD analysis project Ga0210384, IMG submission 160574) | Forest soil microbial communities from Barre Woods Harvard Forest LTER site, Petersham, Massachusetts, United States - Inc-BW-H-2-M | ecosystem: Environmental > Terrestrial > Soil >...
CTGTCCACCTTGCTGGATACCTTCGGTATTGCCAATGAACTGGCCGGCATGGGCGTCGAGCAAGCTTCCCGCTTTGACGTGCAATTGCTGGCAGTGCGCAAGCGCATACGCACCAGCCACGGCTTCATCGTGCCGGTTGCGCCGGCATCCGGGCTGGATCGCCCGGATGTGGTGCTGGTGCCGGCGATGGGCGCGAAAATGCCGGAGCAGGTGCGCGCCGCCTTGCAACGCAAGGAAGTGGCGGATATCGGCAAGATATTAAACGAATGGACGGAGGGCGGCACTGTGATTGGCGCTGCCTGCACCGGCACCTTTGTGCTGGCCCAGGCGGGTTTGCTGGACGGCCATGCGGCCACCACGTCCTGGTGGCTGGCGCCCTTGTTCCGCGAACTGTTTCCGGCGGTGAAGCTGGACGAGTCGCATATGCTGGTCAATTCCGCCAACCGGGTCACCGCCGGCGCGGCGCTTGGGCACCTGGACCTGGCCCTGTGGCTGGTGCGCAGCATCAGCCCGGCCTTGGCCGCGATGACTGCACGCTACCTGGTGATAGAACCGCGGCCGTCACAGGCCGCGTTCGTGATTCCCGACCATCTGGCGCATACCGATCCTGTGGTGGAGCGTTTTGAGCGATGGGCGCGGGACAAGCTGGCGCAAGGATTTTCATTGAGCGAGGCCGCCAGCGCCACCGGCACCAGCGAGCGCACTTTGGCCCGCCGTTTGCGTGCGGTGCTGGGCAAGACGCCGTTGTCGTATTTTCAGGATCTGAGAGTGGAGCGCGCGGTGCATTTGCTGCAGACCAGCAATGCGAGTATTGATCAGATTGCTTCGCAAGTCGGCTATGCGGATGGAGTGACGTTGCGGACTTTATTGCGTCGCAAGATAGGGCGCGGGGTGCGGGAGTTGCGGTCGCGGCAGTGAGCTTGGATGCTGTCGTTGCAGGCGGCTTGCTGATACCTCCATCGTTATTTGGGATCGCTGGCCGGGGGTAGCCCGGCCAGCGATGCTTACTCACACTACCGGCTGGTGGCAAAATGCACTAAAAAAACACTACTTGAGTCCTTGTTGGCGCTAGTCAAGATACTCCGCGTGTATCTGTTCCATCACTGCGAACCTGCATTCGCAGCCTTACCTGCCGCTTGCAACGAACCATCCCTGGCCGCCTTGAATTCCGCATCGGCCTTCCACTCGGGCTTGGCCTTGCCCTGCGCAACCGCGTAACCGGCTTCAAACAGCAAACGGGTGTCTTCCACGACGCCGCTAAAATCCCAATCCTTGTTCACTACGTCGCTGACCTTGTGGTAGCTGTGCGCGGTGTAGTCCTCGGATTTTTCCAGTGCGAATTTGGGCGATTTTCCTATGAACTGGGTGCCGCTGCCGGCATAGATAACGGGGACGCCGACCTTGGCAAATTCAAATTGGTCGCCGCGATAGAAGCCGCCGTTTTCCGGGCGGGCTTCTGCGCTGGTGGTGCGTCCCTGGGTTTTGGCAATTTTTTGCACCAGGTCGTCGGCGCTGGATTTTCCGTAGCCGGTGATCTTCACGTCCCTGGTCTTGCCCCAGGGATTGACGCCGTCGATATTGATGTCGATCAGGGTCTTGGCCAGCGGATACAACGGATTGCGCGCATAGTAACGCGCGCCCAGCAGGCCTTGTTCTTCCGAGGTGGTGGCGATGAACAGGATGCTGCGTTTGGGTGCTACCGGCAATGCCTTGTATGCTTTTGCCAACTCCAGCAAACTGGCAACGCCGGACGCATTGTCCAGCGCGCCGTGGTAGATCTGGTTGCTGCGCGGGCCCGGCAGTGCCTGATTGATGCCGAGGTGGTCCCAGTGCGCGGTATAGATGATGTATTCGTCTTTCAAGGCCGGATCGGAGCCTTCTATCTTGGCGACCACATTATTTGAGTCTACCTTGTTGAACCGGTTGCTGACAGTGTAGCTGGCCGTGGTTCCCAGCTTGACCGGCTTGAAGTCTTTCGACAACGCCGCCTTTTTCATCGCCTCAAAATCCAGACCGTTGGCGCTGAACAATTCCTTGGCCCGGTCTACCGGTATCCATCCCGGCACCGCCGGAAAGTCCGGGTTTGCTCCCTCGCTGTAGATGTTGAAATTTTCGCGGCCCCAGCTGTTCTTGACCACTTCATACGGGTAGGAGGCCGGCTTGGTTTCATGCACGATCAGTGCCGCCGCCGCGCCCAGCTTGGCAGCCATTTCAAATTTATAGGTCCAGCGGCCGTAGTAGGTCATTTCCTTGCCCTTGAACATCTTGGGGTCAAGCTGGCCGGGGTGCTTGGGATCGGGTATCGCGGGATCGTTGATCAGCATGACCAGGGTCTTGCCGTGCATATCCATGCCTTTGTAGTCGTCCCAGCCGTATTCCGGGGCGATGACGCCGTAGCCGACAAATACCAGTTCGGACTGTTGGATCTTGATTTCAGGTTTAGCCAGTGGCGACCAGGCGACAAAATCGTCCGGGTAGCGCAGGTTCTGCACCTTGCCGCCTATGTCCAGGCTCAACGTAGGGGCGGATGTGGTGCCCAGCAAAGGTACTTTTTGAACATAGCTGCCGTCAGGGTTGCCGGGCGCCAGGCCCAGCTTCTTGAATTGTTCGGTAATGTAAGCCACCGTTTTTACTTCGCCGTTGCTGGCTGGGCCGCGTCCCTCAAAATCGTCGGACGCTAATACCTTGATGTGCTGCAATAATTCATCCCCATTGATCGCGCCGGCCGCTTTGCTCGCGGCATCGGCGGCAACCGCATGGAGCGAGACGCCAGCCAGCGTACCCATGATGAGCAAAGGCATTAACGAGTATTTTTTAGTGATCATTCCTGCTTCCTTGAATTTGAATTGATGCGTGATTTGGTGTGCGAGCAACTTTTTCCTTGGTCCGCCGTCAGCCATGGAATATTACCGCAAATAAATATATTAGACCGCATTTCATCAATGGCAGTGAATACGACCGGGCCTGTTGCGGGGAAGGCAAACCAGGGACGGGTGCTTGGCGAGACAGAATTGTGTCGTTTGGCGGGGGGCAAGATATGGGCTAGAACGCGAGTGCTGCCGATCCCAGCCCCAGGGCACAGCACAACGGCGAATAGGCCAGGGCATCCATTTTCGAAGCCATCATTCCCGCGAGCTCTGCCTGCGCTTGATCACGCGGTTGCTCGTGCTCGGCCTGTCTGCGGCGGAGATGACGCTCGGTACGGCGCGCCGCGGCACCGGCGGCTGCCTTTGCGATTCATACGCGGCGACCAGCGCAGCAATGCGCGGGTCGTCTGCACCGGGGCCGGGTCGCCAGTCCAGGTCTTTAAAGTCCAGCGTTTTGCCGGCTTTGTTGCTGGGGCGCATGTCGGGTATTTTCTTGCCGGTCTTGCGCTCCACAATTTGCAAGGGAATGGAGCTTGGGGTTTGCAGCCAGCGGTCGCCCCACTGCATCAAAGACACCAGTACCGGCAGTAAATCCAGGCCCATCAGGGTCAGGTGGTAACCGTAACGCCTGGCCTCGCTGCTCAGCGGTTCCTGTTCCAGGATGCCGCTTTCCACCAGTTTGGCGAGACGCGCAGACAACACATTGCGCGCTATGCCCAGATGCTCGGCGAAGTCATCGAACCTGTGGGTGCCGAACACAACTTCGCGAATCAACAGCAGGGTCCAGCGGTCTCCCAGGATGTCAAGGGCGCGTGCTGCAGAGCACGGGGATTCATTGGTTTTCAGGCGAGGCATGTTGGTTCCTTGAGGTTAAAGCCAGGCATTCATCATAGGAGACAAGATTTCTTAATGCAACTAATTTAGTTTTTTAAAAAAACTAAAAAAAGCATCACTTACCAAAAAAATTTCTTCGCCTTGTCCTACAAGGCCTCTGCTTGCTGTCCTATATGGCAACTTTTTCCGCGGTGCTACGATGCATCCCATGGTCCGGCTTCAGTCCGGGCATATCCAAAAAAATAAGGACATAAAGATGAAAAAATTAATTACAGGCCTGATGTTTGCTGTTGCAGCCATGGGTGTTTGCGCCACTTCTTTTGCTGCTTCCAGCGAAGCCAAGGCAACTTACAAGGCTGAGGAAGACCGTGCCGACAGCGATTACAAAGTCGCCATGGCCAAGTGCGATGCATTGGCAGGCAATGCCAAGGACATCTGTGTGGAAGAGGGCAAACTGGCTCGCACCCGCGTAAAAGCGGAAGCAAAAGCCAATTATGAAAATACCCCCAAAGCCCATACCAAGGCGATGATAGACATCGCCGATGCTGAATACGCGGTCGCGAAGGAAAAATGCGACGACAAGGCCGGCAACGATAAAGATGTCTGCATCAAGGAAGCCAAGGCGATCAAGAAGACCTCGATAGCGAATGCCAAGGCAGGCAAAAAAGTTGTGGAGGCTCGCGGCGATGCGGCGCAAACAAAAAACGATGCAAACTATGACGTTGCGATTGAAAAATGCAACGGTTTGGCTGGCCCTAGCAAGGACGCCTGCGTAGCGTCGGCCAAGACGCAGTACGGCAAGTAGGCGGCGTACATGAGCAGCATAAATTTTCTTGAAGTAACAGGTTAGGGCAACATTGCAGCCTATAGCCTGAATGCAGTGATTCGGGGCCTGTCGTTGATGCTGTCAATGATAGCCCTGAAAATTGAAATGTATCTTTTCTCTGGAGAATAAAAATGAAATCAATAATCAAACGACTCAGCGTTTTCTTAATGGCAGCGATGATGGTGGCGCTGGTTGGCTGTGCATCCACCGCAAAACAGGAAGGTACCGGCGAATATGTTGACGATTCGGTAATTACTGCTAAAGTGAAAGCTGCCTTTGTCAATGAACCGGCATTGAAAGCGACCGAAATCAACGTCGAGACCTTCAAAGGCACTGTGCAATTGAGCGGCTTCGTTGCTGATGCAAACTCTATCGGCAAAGCGGTCGAGGTGACCCGCGGTGTCAAAGGCGTTAAAAACGTGAAGAACGACATTCGCGTGAAGTAAGGGATACGACGCGGTAACAGCGCGCCACCGGCCACGCCGTCGTGATTGATTCACAATGAGACGGTCTGGCCGGTGTATTCACTTCATTGTGTGCTGGGTTTGAAAGAAACTGTAATTTTCATGCCGGATTTGTCCATTCGTCAGCAAGGAGTTTTCAATGGGAACTACTTCCATCATCGCCACAAAAACCACAGGCGCACTGGATGCGGCCGGGAATCTCGCCGAGCATGTAGGCAGCGCCGCCGGGAATGTCTTTGACGCAACCAAAACTGCAGGCAAGCAGGTCGGTTCGGTCGCCTCGGACGAAATGACAAAATTGAAGGCAGAGCTGGATGATTTGATCGCCCGCATTCCCAGCCTGTCCGACATCGATTTGAGCGCTGCAAAACAAAGATTGCTGGAACAGGTCGCCACTGCCAGGGATGCCGCCAACCAGGCGACCCTGAGTGCGCGCGAAAAACTGAATCAAGGCGTGGAAGTCGCCGGCGGCTATGTGAAAGAGAAACCGCTGCAATCGGTCGCAGTGGCCGCAGGCATCGGCATCCTGATAGGCATGCTGATCGCGCGCAGCAAGTAAGGCCTGGGGTATTCCTGGAGTTTTACCAACGACTGAAACCGGCTTAAGGACGCCGGCAGGCACCGGTTCCAGCTCAGCACAATTTTTATTGTGCTGCTTGTTTTTCTATCGTATGCGCCAGGCTTCATACATTCCTTGCGGGCGCATCAGCACCAGGACCGGCCGGTCTGCCCGGAAGCCGGATTCTCTTGGTATCTGCCCATCCTTCTATAGCGCTGGTTCCAGGCTTCGTTTATTTTGCGCTCCCGATCAGTATCTTTGGCCTGTGTTGGATATCGTACAGAGACAGAGGGTAAGTTTCTCTATTCTGGAGTCTGCACATGGATATGCATTGATGTCGGAATCGTCAGCTGGCTGGAACCATGTGCGAACTCTCTTCGCGGAGAATTTATAGTGTTTCATTCAACGACGTCTTACTAATCCAATAAGGAGTTTCATCATGAATTCAGATCAAGTCAAAGGTGCGGCAAAAGATGCAATCGGCAAAGTGCAAAAGGAAGCTGGAAAACTGATAGGCAACAAAGAGCAGGAAGCAAAAGGCGTGGCCAAGCAGGTGGAAGGCAAGACACAAAAGGGCATAGGCAACATCAAGGAAGCAATGAAAGACGCCACGAAGAAATAAGCCCTGCAGACTTAGTTGCGACGGTTCTCCGGCCGCAGGCCGCGGCCTGCGCGCGACCAGACGCCCAATTCCTCCCTGTCCGCAACACTCATTGCTGTCTGGGCGAGCACGGCAGCGGCATTCATCCTCGAAAAATATATAACAATGAATGAGCTCAGACATGCATACCGCGCCACACCGTCCGCAACCATCCGACACTGAAATGGACGTGACTCCGACAGTTTTGAGTCCGCTTGCCCCGCCGTTGAGTGGCGCACTCGGGAGTACGGCACCTGCCGGTGCTGAGGCTAACCAGTCGCCGGCAGTCCCCCGGATTCACGTGGACGCGCGCGGCTGGGCAATCACGATGCTGGCGGCGATCGCTTTCGTATTCGCACTCAATTTTGCGCAAAAATTCTTCATACCCCTGACCTTTGCGATCTTTATCGCCTATACGCTGAGCCCTCTGGTTGCGGCTCTTCAGCGTCTCAAGATACCGCGCCTGATTGGAACCTCATTGCTGATGATCAGCATAGTGTGCGGCATAGGCATGCACGTCGGTTCCCTGAAGACGGAATTCGACTCCATCCTGGTGCAGTTGCCGGCCGCGACCAGAAAATTGTCCACGGAAGTGACCAGGATGCAGTACGGCCAGGCAAGCCTGATGCAGAAGATGCAGGCGGCAGCGACGGAGCTGGAAAAAGCCACCAGCCAGGCAACAGGCGCCAAACCGGATCTGAAGAAACCTGTTGTCAGCGATCAACCCGTATTTAAGCTGAGGGAATGGCTGCTGCTGGGCTCCATGGGCGTGATGGATTTCCTGGGCCAGGCGGTGATGGTCTTGTTCCTGGTATTTTTCCTGCTGCTGTCCGATGACACCTTCAAACGCAAGCTGGTCAAACTGACCGGTCCCTCGTTGACCAAGAAAAAGATCACGGTGCAGATATTGAGCGATATCAATACCTCTATCCAGCACTACATGTTCATGCTGCTGGTGACCAACGCCCTGCTGGGTTTGCTGATCTGGGCAGCCTTCCAGACGATAGGGCTGGAAAACGCCGGCGCGTGGGCACTAACCAGCGCGTTGCTGCATATCATTCCGTATTTCGGCTCCCTGTTGATTGCGGCAGCTGCCGGCGTGGTCGCCTTCATGCAATTTGGATCGATCTCTATGGCGCTGCTGGTTGCCGGCGTCTCTTTGGGGATAGCGACGGTGGTGGGTACTTTTGTCACCACCTGGATGACGGGGCGGATCGCCAAGATGAACGCCGCAGCCGTCTTCATTTCCCTGCTGTTCTGGGGATGGCTGTGGGGGATATGGGGATTACTGCTGGGAATTCCTATTATCGTTATCGTGAAAGTCGTTTCCGAACATATTGAGGGACTGGAGGCCGTATCGGAGCTGCTGGGAGAGTAAGCCTGCGACGGTGAATGCAGCAGAATTCAATTACCTGGGCTAAACGTGGGCTAACGTACGGAGCTTGATCATCCCCGACCCTACACTGGAGTTGTTCGATTGGGTTTGCATGATTTTCTCAATACGGCTTCGATGCGAAACTTCCAGCAAATCATGTAAAACAAGGAGATGACTATGAATATGGCAAAAGTCCCGGCAATCAAGAGTATTGCCATTGCTGCGGTTCTCAGCCTGAGCGCATGTGCGGGTATGAACCATCAGGATAGGAGTACAGTCGCCGGCGCTGGTATTGGCGCAGTGGGCGGTGCAGTGCTGACCGGCGGCAGCGCCGTCGGTACAGTGGGCGGTGCCGCTGTCGGCGGTTTGATCGGCAATGAAGTCGGCAAGAGGAGAGATTGAACGTCAATGCTTTGGCGTCGGCAAATACTTGCATAACAAACTTTGCCTAGACAGTTCTTTCTGCGCCCATTGCTCGCATGCCGGCTCATGGCTGTTGTGGATGAAATCGGTTCTGCTAGCCAGATCGGGTGTCCATGCTTTCATAGAAGCTGTTATGAAGTAGTTACTACAAAAATGAAAGGGGTTCCATTATGCTTTACACCATTGCCGTCATATTATTAGTATTGTGGCTGCTGGGCCTGGTCACTTCCTATACCGTAGGCGGATTCATCCACATCCTGCTGGTTGTGGCCATCGTCATGTTCCTGGTGCAAATCATCAGCGGGCGAAGATAGGGAAGGGGATCGAAACCAGCCCGGCCCGGGCCGGATATCTTCTTGTTTTCTCGCTTGTGCTCAATTGAAAAGCCGTTTGACCGACAATTCGGGCAAACGGCTTTTTTAATACTTGCATCCGATCATAAATCTGCCGGCAACCATGGGCCAGCCGGCCAGCAGCTTAAACACCGGCATGCCGGCTTGCTACGGCTGCTGCGCGCTTAGGTAGCGCAGCAAGCCCGGCGGACATATCAGAAGCGATACACCCGGTTATTTTCTATATGTACGCGCGAACCTACCTGCAGATCTGCAATCGTATCCTGGGTCACGGTCTGGTAGCTGCCGTTGTCCATGCGCACGGTAATTTGATACATCTCGCGCATCTGGGGCTGGCTATTATTTTGCTCTACCTGATTCCCGACCACCGCACCGCCGACAGCACCGGCAACGGTCGCTGCGGTATTGCCGGAACCATGCCCAACCTGGTGACCCAGTATGCCGCCGACAATGCCGCCGACTACAGCGCCGGCGCCGGGACCTCTTCGGTCTGCTTGTACCTGGACTATCTGTATCGAATCTACTACCCCGTAGGTGTTTGAAATCTGGTAAGGCGCGGGAGCAGCTGCGCTCGGGGCGTTCGTGGAGCCGCACGCGCTGAGCAGGGAAGCAGCGGCGATGATCGTCGCAACAGCGAATTTTTGGTGGGTATTCATCATTTTCTCCTGGGCTATGACAGGCGCCAAGGATAGGCGGTACGGCAAGATTTTTCAGTGCGCTAGCACACTCTGAACCTCACAAGCGATTTTTGAGGGAGGAGAATTTTCTTTCTGGAAACCGGCTATTCACCTCTAATAACCTGGCGAATTTATCCCGGAATGACGGCGTTTCTCCTATGGCGCTTGCATGAATTCGGGGTAGCCCCCATTGCCGGCCGGCACTTCTCAAGCGGGTACTTGTAGGACAACACTGACCGCTCACAACGTGCTTAGCGTACAAGTCCGCACCTGTTACTCCGATGGTTGAAACCGCGGTTAAAACTTAAAGTGAGACTAGATGGAACAAGTGATCGCTAAACAGCTTTCGCACAGTTTTAAACAGTACTACTGCATTGAATTTCTCAGGGTTCATGCAGACAAATGATGTCAGATTTGAATTCAAGGGGACTAAAATGAACAATTCCATGCGTACTGAAATTTCGGTTAAAACGCGTCTTCCTATTCCAGTGGCTCCCATGTTGCAACGGGATTTTTCAATTGTCGGCAGTCAACTGAATCCGCGCCCGATAGGCCCGATACAAAACGACTTGCTGGCTGCGCTCCCTGCCGATGACCTGGCATTTTTGCTGCCGCACCTGGAGTTCGTGCATCTGCCGTTCGACAAGGAACTCTATGAATACGGTAGTAAATTGTCGCATGTGTACTTCCCCACGACCGCCATCGTCGCCTTGCTGTACGTGCTGGCCGACGGCGGCGTCACCGAGATCGGCGTCATCGGCCATGAAGGCTTATTGGGCATCTCCACCCTGATGGGTGAAAGTGCGCTCGGGACCGCCATGGTACAGAGCGCAGGGCACGCTTACAAGATGAAGGCGTCGGTATTGAAGGAGGCGTGCAGCCGCGGCGGGAAATTGCAGCAATTGCTGATGCGCTACACGCAGGCGCTGTTTGCCCAGATGGCGCAGAATTCCGTTTGCGGCCGCCACTACTCCATCGACCAGCAGTTGTCGCGCTGGCTGCTGGACAGGCTGGATCGCTTGCCGACCAATGAACTGAAAGTGACCCAGGAAATGATCGCCAATATGCTCGGCGTACGCCGCGAGAGCGTCACCGAAGCCGCCGGAAAACTGCAGCATGAAGGCTTGATCCAATACCGTCGCGGCAATATCACCGTGCTCGACAGGGAAGGCCTGGAAATGCACGCCGGCGAGTGCTACAGAGTCGCCAAGCATGAATTTGATCTGATGCTGTCCAGCGGGAAGGCAAGGTAAGTTGACAATTCTGGTCGCTTGCACCGACCAGCCCCCATGAGCCCTAGTGCGGGAAGGGCAGGAAGGCTTCAATCGCGGTGCCGCGATTTGCTACGCCTGGCTTTACCGTAAAGCTTCCACCTAGCAGCAATGCGCGTTCGCGCATTCCCAGCAAGCCGTGCGACTTCGGCTTCTTCAATGCATCATTGGGGATGCCAATCCCGTCATCCAGGATTTGCAGCCACAGGCCGGTCGCCTGGCGTTTCAAAGTAATCTTTACACGGCTGGCCTTGGCATACTTGATCACATTGTTCAGCGATTCCTGGGTGATGCGGAACAGCGCAATGGCCCACGCCGGATCGATATTGTCAAAGTCTTCGGAGATATCCACTTCATACATCAATCCTGCGAGCCGCGTGGTTTCTTCGCAATGATTCTGTATCGACGCCGTCAGTCCCAAATTATCCAGCATGCTGGGGCGCAGGTTTTCGATGATGCGGCGCTTCAGGTCCACCGTTTCCAGCAAGGCTTGCTTGGCTCTCAGCAATTGGGTGGCCAATGCCGGCTCGGTTTTTTTCAGCTTTTCCGTGACCATGGAAAGATCCATGCTGATGGCGGTCATGCTGGCGCCCATTTCGTCGTGCAGCTCGCGCGCCAGCTTGGCTTTTTCCTCTTCCGACACTTTCAGCAAGTGGCGCGACAATACCGAGAGTTGCTCGGTACGCGCCAGCACCGTTGTTTCGAGATTGTCGTTGGCCAGTTTTAGTGCGTTTTCTACCGCCCGCTGTTTGGAAAAGCTCCTGCGGATCAGCCGGTAAAACAGGATCAGGATCAGTATTGCGATGCCGTTGATGGCATTGCCTATCCACAGCGCCCGATTGTATTCCTGGTAGAAGCGGTCGCGCCTTGCCGTCAGCAGTTCCAGCTCTTCTTTTTCCATGATGATGTTTTGCAGGCGGATTTCATCCATGATATCCCTGCCTTCGCCCAGCTTGATCGCGGTGACGACTTCGGCCAAGCCGCCATCCTTGAACAAGGCCGTGCTTTCATCGAATTTTTTCATCTTGCGGTCGAACAGCAGCCGCAATTGCGCCA
>Ga0210384_10007679_pt1 | contig 11345 bp, 7 predicted proteins | sample IncBWH2MmetaG_FD_160574 | JGI IMG/M metagenome (GOLD analysis project Ga0210384, IMG submission 160574) | Forest soil microbial communities from Barre Woods Harvard Forest LTER site, Petersham, Massachusetts, United States - Inc-BW-H-2-M | ecosystem: Environmental > Terrestrial > Soil >...
AAATGTGCGTCATTTTGTCCGCGACTTCGGCGCCGTGCACCGCAGAGACCGTATCGCCTCCGCCCACGATCGAGATCGCGCCTACATTTTCCGCGATGGCGTGCGCGATTTTGAACGTCCCGCGCGAGAAGCCTGGGACCTCAAACACTCCCATCGGCCCGTTCCACACGATGGTGCGCGCGCGTGAGATCTCCTCCGAGAAGAGATCGATCGTCTTCGGACCAATGTCGAGCGCCATGCGGTCGGCAGGAATGGGCTGGCCTTCGCCAATCTGTTGCACCACTGCATTGGTTTCTGGCTTCATGGCGACGACGTGATCGATGGGCAACAGGAACTTCACATTTCGTTGCTTCGCTTCGTCAAGCAGTTGCCGCGCCAGCTCCACTTTGTCGGCTTCAAGCAACGACTTGCCGATTTCCTGTCCCTGCGCCTTGAGAAACGTATAAGCCATGCCTCCGCCGATGATGAGCGAATCGACCTTGCCCATCAGGTTCCGGATCACGCCAATCTTGTCGCTGACTTTCGCTCCGCCCAGGATCGCCACAAACGGCGGCTCGGGATGCTCCAGAGCCTTGCCCAGGTACTGCAATTCTTTCTCCATGAGCAACCCAGCCGCCGACTTCGAGACAAATTTCGTGATCCCAACAGTGGATGCGTGAGCCCGATGCGCGGTGCCGAAGGCGTCGTTGACGTAGAACTCCGCCAGGCTTCCCAACTGTTTGGCGAAATTCAAGTCGTTCGCTTCCTCCTCGGCGTGAAAGCGAAGATTCTCCAGCAGCAGCGTCTGGCCTTTTTCTAACTGCGTGGCCACTTCCTCGGCCTCGGGTCCGACGCACTCGGGACAGAATCCGACGTTCTCCCCGCGCGCCAATTCTTTGTCGAGGACCATGCGCAGCCGCTCCGCCACCGGCTTCAGGCTCATCTTCGGATTGGGCTTGCCTTTGGGCCGGCCCAGATGCGACGCCAGAATCAACCGGGCGCCGTGACGCAGGGCGTACTCGATGGAAGGCAAAGTTTCGCGGATGCGGGTATCGTCCATCACCCGGCCATCTTCGAGGGGAACGTTAAAGTCGACCCGCATCAGGATGCGGGTGCCATTAAGAGGCAGATCGCGGATAGACAGCTTGGACATTGGCTGGTTCGTCCTTAGTTTGTTAGAAGCGACACAAGCGTAGCGCCGGCGACCCGCCGGCTGTCGCGAGGGCATCCTGCCCTCGCAGTCGTCAGCAATCCAAATTCCGCGCGGGCTTCCACCCGCACTTCGGCCGGCGAGACGCCGGCGCTACAAATTACAAGCCTTTATCGCCGATGTAATGAATCAGATCCCGTACGCGGCAGGAGTATCCCCATTCGTTGTCATACCAGGAGATCACCTTGACGCAATTGCCGGCCACGACCAATGTCATCGGCGCGTCGACGATGGACGAGCGCGAATCGCCTTTGAAGTCAGACGAAACCAGTTCGCCTTCTTCGAAGCCGAGATAGCCTTTCAACGCTCCGCTCTCGGAAGCCTTCTTCAGCGCCGCGTTTACTTCTTCTTTCGTCGTTTTCTTATCAACCCATGCGACCAAGTCGACGACCGAGACGTTCGGCGTAGGCACCCGCATAGCGAAGCCATCCAGCTTTCCGGCGAGATCAGGGATGACAAGTTTAAGAGCTTTCGCGGCGCCGGTGGACGTCGGAATCATGTTGATCGCCGCTGCCCGCGCACGGCGCAAATCTTTATGAGGGAAGTCGAGGATGACCTGATCGTTGGTGTAAGAGTGGATCGTGGTCATCGTGCCGCTGAGGATCTTGAACTCGTCATTAATCACCTTGGCGATCGGCGCCAGGCAGTTCGTGGTGCAGGAGGCGTTCGAAATAATGTGGTGCTTGGCACCATCGTACTTCTCGTGGTTCACGCCCAGAACCAGCGTGATGTCTTCGTTCTTCGCCGGAGCGGAAATGATGACCTTCTTTACTGAACCGCGCATGTGCTTTTTGGCATCGTTGGCGTCGGTAAAGTGTCCGGTCGATTCGACCACCACCTGAGCGCCCACGGACTCCCAAGGTAGCGCGCCGGGGTCTCTTTCCTTGAAGACTTTGATGGTCTTGTTATCGATTTGAATGCCGTCGGCGGTCGCGGTGATCTTGTTGGGCAGGTTGCCGAGGATGGAATCGTACTTCAACAGGTGAGCCAGGGTTTTGGGATCGGTCAGGTCGTTGACTGCCACGAATTCCAGGTTGGGGTCGTTGAGCGAGGTCCGCAGCACATTGCGGCCGATGCGTCCGAAGCCGTTAATGCCAACTTTGATGGCCATGATTTCTCCGTTCTTCTTTCTTATGAATGCGACATCAGATAGCGTCCGAGCTCTTATGCAGGACAGATGATGTTAGCAGGACAGGGAACAGACGTAAATGTTTGCCGTCCCCTGGTAGTGGCTCAATTTGAAATTCCTCGCAGGATGAACGCGGGGTACAATCCCAACCATGCACAGCAGATACGGCTGGGCGGTCCTAGCCATGCTCCTGATGGGCTTTGTCGCTATAGCTCCAATCGTACTCGCGTCGCAGATGGAAACGTGGCCTTGGAAGATTGGGGTCGTGGTCGTATTCCTATTGGCAGTAGCGGCCCTATGGCGGCAGGGTGTTCTACTGACAAGGCAGGATGCCGAGCGGGAACGGAGAGAGATTGAGCGCGACAAACGGTTTGAGGAAATGGCCCATACCGTTCTCTCCTCGCAGCATCCTTCTCAAGTAGAGACCCCGGTAACCGCCGATTCACCATTGAAGGATCGCGTAGTTGCCTTGGCGCACGATTTATTTGCGTTTCTGAAAGAGCGGGGGCCAGAGCCGCCAGACCCGATCAATCATCTCCAGAGTACGGATAAGCAATGGAAGGAAGTGTGGGAGAGATATGATCCATACGTAGAAAGAATTCACCACGATTATTTACGGCTATACCGTGACCGCGTAGTGAACATCTTCCATGAATTAGCGGCTCAAAGAATCAGAATACCGGATGTACAAGAGTGGGAAATTGATCCACCGCAGGCTGTAAGGGCGGCTACTGTGAGGAAGATAGCAGAGCAACTTTTATTGCTCGCCACGCGAATGGATTAGCGAGATCATCTCGCGAAGCGTTCACGAAGAAATCATGGTCTTTCGGCATGGCTCTATCCTGCCACAGTCCGCGAGCTACCGCTAGACCTGTGGATTTCAAATTAGCCACTACCCGTCCTCTGTCTCGTGAGTTGGAGTTCCCGTCACGAAACCGGGCGTTTTCGGTCATTAAAAGCGCGCGTCAAGGGAAGCTTATTTCGAGAAACGCGTCCGCCTTGCTCCAGGGCGATGACAAGCGGGCCAGCAAGTATTTTCGGTTGACGGTTTGCCGAGCGTGGGCGTGTTCCTCTGGCGGTAGAAGGCGGGCAATGGCCGGTACCTCGGGCCCAGTCACTTTACCCCTCATCGTGCAAGGAGCCACCGTGACCTGCGGATTATTGCGAATACGTTTGGTCTTACCCATGTCGCTGCGCGTCATCACGTAAAGCTTTTCGCCTTCTTCTCCAAACCATACCGGCGTGGCGATTTTTGCGCCGTTCTTGCGGAACGTAGCCAGCGAGATGTATTTCTGGCCGTGGATGGTGGGCGGAATTGGTGTCGACATGATTGGATTCTAACGGCTCCGCTCAAAGCCGGGCACTCCATGGCCGAGTCTTCGCGGCTGTCGCGCTTGGTTCGTCCTGAAGTGCGGCAGATTGATCCTACCCTCTCTTCTGTGTTAAAAGCCTTGCATGCGTAAATGGATGCGCGACCGCTTGCAGCGTCGCAAAAAGACGCCCGCAGAATCTTCCGATCAGGCTGCTCCTCCGCCTTTACAGCCGGCGTACTTTGATGCAGATCAGCAGCCTGACAGCGCTGCCCAGGCCGCCCACGTTGAGTCGGAAGCATCCGCTGCGGCACCCGAACCGGAACCCGTGTCGGAATCCAGGCCGGTTCGCCGGGCGCGCTCTATTCCGCAAGAATCCGAGCCCGAACAGAAGTTGGAAGAACAGCCCGCTGAAGCCCAGCCTGGGAGTTCGATCCGGACCAGTAACACTGGCCGCGGCCGCCGCAGGCGAGGTGGGCGGGGACGAGGCGGCCGGGGACGCGAGCAGGCAGTTGCTCAGGCCTTCGCTCCGGCTGCGGTGAAGGGATCCATCCCCGTCATGCCGGTCGACGATGAGATTGCAGACAACGGTCCGGCGGATACCGCCGAGGCCGAGGCGCAACCAACTGCGCCCGTGATTGCAGCCGCTCCCAAAATTCCGGCATCTCCCGCCGCTGTGACACGCCCGCCGAAAGGGGTGGTTGTGCTGGCCATCGGGCTTCCGGGCTCGGGCAAGAGTTCGTGGTTTAAACGGCACGACATCGTGCCACTTTCCAGCGACATGGTGCGCTCGCTGCTCTTTGACGACGTGCGCGAGCAGCGCTTCCAGGATCTTGTATTTTCCAACTTGCGCTCTATGCTGAAGGCGCGGCTCATCGCCAAGCGTCCCATGAATTATGTGGATGCAACCAACCTCACTCCGCAAGAGCGCCAACACTGGATCAAGCTGGCCAAGGATTATCAGTACGAGGTGCACGCCGTATTCTTTGATGTGCCGCTCGATGTCTGCCTTGAGCGGCACCAGCGCCGGGACCGCGTGGTTCCCGAAGACGTGATGCGGCGCATGGCGGCCAAGCTGAAGGCTCCCGCATTTGAAGAAGGCTTCGCCAAGATCACCGTGGTGAGGGTGAAGAAGAAGGACGAAGGCTCACCCACAGCAGAGGCCTAGGCTTGTCTCGCTCTGGGGCGCAGGGTCTCGGCCCAGGCTTCGACGAGGGCGCACAATGAACCATTTCTGGTGCGATGAGTTGTAAGGGACTGCTTCCTCAAGCAGTTGCGAAGATAATGGGCTGTTGAAATAGGTCATAGCAAGTTGCTTGTAATCAGTAACTTGTATCCGATAGTTAAATCGATTTAACAAGGCCGCAGTGACCCGCTAAATGTTCAAGGTGTGTGAGATCAGCCGGCCACTCTATCGCGATGCCAGTACCCTCTAAAGCGCCGCAACGTACCATTCCTGAAAGCTTGGCGGACCCGAATCGCGGGAAGCTCCCCGAGGGTCATGCCTGATTTTGGAAGCTAACGGGCCTCGAATAGGCCAAGATTGAAGTACCGAGCTTTTTTGTCTCTGGCAGGACTCGAACGTACGCCTGAAACGTGCAGTTAATGAACCATACATTTTCTAGCTTGACTCTACCACCCGCGTAGGAAATGTCGCTGTTGCGAATAATGACGTTCCTCATGTATGCATCGTCAAGGCCGACGGTAGCCGTGCCCCCGTCGAGGATAAAGTAGGCAAACTCGCTGCCCTCAGGTTGTGGGTCGCTGAGCCGTTCCAGCCGCGCCGATTTGTCTCCGCTCGCGTAACCACCCGCAAAATAGACTTCGAAGGCTGGGCGACGTTCCGGGCTGGGTCGCAGAGCGGTAATGCTCACACTTGATCTGTATTTCGACGTACCCGTCGCTGGGGTTAACCTCGGGACAAAATCTGCATTAAGAAAAGACCGGTAGCTCAGATACTCTTGAACGGCAGACCATGCGCTCGAGCCAGACTCCGCAATCTCGATGAACTTCTCCCCGGTGTCTCTCACTATGCGGCTCTCAATCTTTAGAAACCCTTCTCTCGCGGCGGCTAATGCCTTTCGTGCCGCCCTAGCGCTTTCTGGGTCGAAAGGATTGTCCGCTGCCTGCTGAAGTTTGCGTTCAACTTCACGGGCCTCAGCACGAGGGAGTCGGAGTGACAGGACAAACGCCGCGAGAATCCCTCCTTGAACTATCAAAGTGCGTCTCGAAAACAACTGGAGCAACCCCGTATCCACCATGGATGAGGATCGCCCGAACGAGCAATACAAGCTAATCCAGATCACAGATAGCATTACGGCGAGAAAGCCCATGAGACGTACGCCATCTTCTACGGAGGAGTCCAGTAAGACAAGGTCGATGCTTCCGCAGACGCCAACGACAAAGATGATCCACCCAATCGCCTTCCAACGCGCTTCGTCGTCGGACAGCAAGAAAAACTCAAAACGACGCCAAAAACCTACGGTTTCTTCCGCCATATCGCAGACACCTGTTTAAGCACAAAGTTGCCGCTGGTGACACATAAGGCGCTCCACATAAAAGCAAAATGGGTCTTCTCAAGATTTTGGCATAGAGCATCCGGATAGCCTCGAAAGCGCAGGAGAGCAATGGCCTCCCAAAATATATAAAGAGCAGCTAGGATACATAGCGTCTTTGCAAGGTCGGCCACGAAGTGCAGGAGGAAATGCCTCAGGTCCCCTTCCCACAATTCGGATAAGAACGGCTTTCTTCCCACGATGCACGCAATTATCGCACCGCTCGTCAAGAACGAGACAGTCGAGAGCCACCAATGTTCGCTGCAGGCTAGCGAAATCGCTATCGGCCCGGCTTTCTACCCCTTCAGATGCGGCAGCATCTCTTTGAACGCCGGTGAAGAAGAAGAGCGCATCAGCTCGTAGATGATCATCTCGGTGGACGAAATCACCGCGCCGGCGGCGCGCATTCGTTCCAGGCCGATCTTCCAATTCCATTCCGTCCTCGAACTAACGGCGTCCGAGGCGACGTGTACCAGATAGCCCTCGCGCAACGCCGCCAGAGCGGTCTGCGCAACGCAGATGTGGCTCTCCATGCCGCATAAAAGAAGCGTATTGCGGTTGCCGGGCAGACGCTTGAGCAGCGTGCAAAAAGCGTCGCTGCCGAAACAGGAGAAGCGATCTTTATCGATAGCCTCGGTTTCCGGCAGCAGGGAAGCGATCTCCGGCACGGTCGGGCCAAGGCCCTTCGCATACTGCGTGCTCACGAGTGAAGGAATCTTGAGCACACCGGCGGCGCGGATCAGAAGCTTCGAGTTGCGGACTAGCTCCTCCTTCTGAAAGATGGGCGGCAGTAGTTTTTCCTGAATATCCACCACGATCAGGGCGCATTGTTCTGGATCGAGCGGGCGGCGGGCGATCTCGGCGTAATCGGCAGTTGCATTCGCAAAGGTCGTAACCATAAATCTCCTCACACAGAGTCTAGCGCGAGATGGTCGTCGAAGGGATAGAGATCAAAGATGGCTTATTCCCAGCGCGGAAAAGGGATTCGTGTCGCGAGCATTGACCGGCTCCCGTACTCGATGGATAATGGAAGCGTTGCCCCCTCGTTCAACGGCTAGGACACCTGCCTCTGGAGCAGGCTATCGGGGTTCGAATCCCTGGGGGGCAGCCAAGTCTTCTCACTACCCCACCGCGATAACCACCGCAGATCCCCCTCCAATGCAAGCCTTGAACATCACGGCGGCGAACATTTTGAGTTTCAGAAGGTCAAGTGCAACGCCATCTGGATAAAGCGTGGGCTGCCGATGGTGTGTGACAGCACCCCCAGGTTTCCGATGGGAGGATTTGCGTATCCCAGCGTTGAGCATGAAAAATCAGGCCCCGGAGGGTTGCAGAAGGCATTGAAAAATACCGTGTTATTCGGAAGATCGAAACTTGGGTGATTGAAGATATTGAAGGCGTTGATGTCGTATCGCAGCGTGAAGCGTTCACTCAGGGTGAAGTTCTTGACCGCACCAAAGTCGAAACGGTTCTGGAAAGGGCCGCGGAATATGTTGCGTCCACCGGACGTATAGCCGTTTTCAAATATGTCGCATACGGGTACTCCGGAACTCGAATCGCACGGTGGCACGCCGTTAGTTCCGGGTGCAAACGCTGGAGGTGGACCGAACGCCGCCGCGTTGAGTACAGGGTTCAGCCCGTTTATTCCGGTTGTACCTTGCAGGAGGGGCTTAGTCGATGTGGCCCCAACTCCGCCTACAGGAACGATGGGATTGGTGGTCAAATCCTGGCCGCCACCCCAGTAGATTCCGCCAACACCACCGCTGTAGTCAATGACGCTGTAAGGCTGTCCACTTTGCAGAACCGTGAGGCCATTAATGCCCCACCCGTTCACGGCGTGCTTCAAAAATCCGTGGGCGTTGGCAATAGTGGGAAGGTCGTAGTGATAGCTCAACGTAAACACGTGAGTGCGGTCGAAATCGGAACTCCCGTACGACGAGCGTGGATTGTTGGGATCGTTTCCGTTGTAGAAAAGGCCGAGGCCGCTTTGTTCGTCGAGCGTGTGCGAGAAGGTATAGGAGCCTGTGATCTGCAGTCCGTGGCTGAGCCGCTTGTTGAAGCTAAACTGGAGGGCGTTGTAGTTGGATATGCCTACCCCGGTATTGAAATCAGAATTGGGGTCGTAGCCGATATACGGAACCCGGAGGGCCGCGTTGCCTGTGCCGAAGCCAACGACTAGAGCGTTCACGTTCTCAGCAGCCAGCGTTAATGGGCCATTCGCCAAGGTGGTGGGATCACAAGCACCCACCCCGTTCGGTGGGGCAGCACAATTCATATTGAAACCGTAAGAGTAGTTTTGCTGGAACGGGCCCCCGGCGAGCAGTGGGTTTTGCGGTGTGGCAATCCGCGCTTGATTGAAGGGCAAGGGAATCGTTTCGTGGACGCCATGATTGCCCACGTAGCCAAGAGTCAAGACCAGGGTATTGCGCGGCTGCCATTGGAAATCCAGTGTCCAGTTTTCCGAGTAGGGCAGGGTATTCCTGGGATTGTAGCCGCCAAAGTAAAGGGGACTGCAGCCCGATGTCAGGTTGTTATTGGTGCAGAACGGCGTAGTCTGATTAATGAGATTGGCTACGTTCGGCACCAGGGACTGAATCGCAGACAAATTTGAGGGCGGCGGCGGCGGGGGTGTGGTGCCAAAGGGAACAGCGAAAGTCGCATTCAAGGGGGAGAAAAATGGAACCACGAAAGGTTCTTCCACGGTGACCCCAAATGGGCCGCTGATTCCGCCGCCGGCTGGAGGAGAAAGCTCGGTAAAGTACTCGCCGCGATCGTAATACATGCCGAAACCGGCGCGCACGACAAGATTCTTTACGAACGACGGGCTGTAAGCGAGCCCGATGCGCGGAGCAAAGCCCCATTGCCGGCCCGTCATCGTGGAATTGCTGACCCCTTTCGTCCCGAACGTCTTGTTATTCCCGGCAATCACGAGCCCGATATTGGTGATGGTATCGCTGGCCGCATCATAGGAATAATTTTGCGGGTAGAAATTCGAAAGCAAACCGTTGATCTCGTACAGCGGGCCGTCCCAGTCCCAGCGCAGGCCAACATCGAGAGTCAAGTTCGATTTGAGCCGGAACTTATCCTGGACGTATGCCCCCGCCTGTTTCGTCCGGTAGTGGCGGCTGGTTCCCCCGGTCAGGACTTCAGAAGGCGGTTGTCCGCCGCAAGGAAAACTTGGGCTGCAAACCTGCCCTTGCAGGAAGCCGGGAAAGTCAGCGAAATTCACACTGGCCAACTGCTCGTTCCGGTTGATGATGTTGAGCTGGGTGTAATCGAAGTTGAAGCCAGTCGACAGGGAGTGGCGGCCATGAACCCACTGCACACTGCTGGCCCCTTCAAAATTGTTTTGAAACATTCCCGTATTCGCGAAACTGCTGGACGGACCTACGAACGTGCTGTGGAAAAGGTTGTCCGTGTTGTGAATGTTGATCGAAGGGAACAGGCTCTTGCCCAACAGGTTCATACCAATGCTTGAGGGGCTCAGAAATTGGCTCTGAGCGGAATAAGCGGTCTCGCGAACGAAGCCGATGCGTTGCTCCCAAGTGAAATTGGGAGTCACGGAAGTCGTATTGTCGAGGGAAAACGCCTGACTTCCTGCATGCATGGTTTGCGGGAAACCGAGAAGCTGACTGTTGGCAAAGGGAGTGGTATTGGGATCGCGCTGGTAATAATACTTTGTCGCCAGCCTGTCCTTAGTACTAAAAAAATAGTCCAGATTGCCGTTCACTTGATCAGCGTGAAAAACCGAATTGCCACCTTGAATCGCGGCGTCCGCTCCCTGTCCCTGCAGGTTGCCCAACTGAGCTCCAGTGGCGGCGTTGGGAAACCAAAGGCTGCCATCGGGTGCTTTCGTCTGCATAATGGCGAGGGCTTGGGAAGTAATTGTTGAACCGTCGAAGCACGCGGGATGCGGCGGTCCGGTTCCGCACTGCGTGTCCATAATAAAATCCTGGTCCACCACGGCAGCAAGACCTCCCTGAGCAAACGTATTCCCTCCGGGGCTCCGGTCACTGGTCAGATCAGGCGGTACGGCTACTAGAGACGTGGCAAGCAGCTGATCGTTGGCACGCGTTCCCTGGTAGGAGGCGAAATAAAACAGTTTGTCCTTCTTAATGGCACCGCCGATCAATCCTCCGAACACCTCGCGATGCATGGGCGGTCTGGCCAATTGGTTATGACCGTAGAACCACTGATTGGCATTCCACTTGGAGGTTTCGTAGAAGTTATAGGCCCCGCCGTGTATAGCGTTCGTGCCCGACTTGGTGGTGACCTCAAGATGGGCGCCGCTGTAGGAGCCTTGGGAGGCGTCGTACATAGAGGAGTTAACGTGCATTTCTTGCACAGTTTCCGGAGGTGGGCTGGGAAGGGCCTGGCCAATGGCACCATAAACGGATGTGCTGGTCACGATCTCGCCACTGGGATTGTTTCCATTCCCGTTTTCACCGATGTTCACGGCTACGCGCCCCGATGATACCTGGCTCGTCGTTTTCCCATTGAAGATGTTATTACCGGAGACGCCGTTGATGGCGAAGCTGTTGCTGGTGTCACGCTGCCCATTCGCCCAGATAGCTTGATTGCCGAGGCCGGCATTCGTCCCCGCCGTATTAAGAAAGTCGGCGCTCACTCCGGGGCTAAGAATTGCAGCCTGGGTTAAGCTTCCGGTGCCGAGAGGGATTTCAGCGATCTGGGTTTCGTTCAGCGTGTATCCCGTGGTGGTGTCGGTTTCATTCAGCAGCGGCGTCGCTTCTACAGTGACCGTAGCTGATACCGCACCCGGTTTCAGCTTTGCGTTGACAGTCGATGTGCGGCTGCCTTGCACGATAATTTGCGGGTAGACTGCGGTCTGGAAGCCGTCTTTGGTGAACGTAACCGAATATGTGCCGATAGGCAGATCGGCGATGCTGAACGAGCCGTCCGCCTTGCTGGTAGCGGTAACTTCCAAGTTCGTGGCCAGAGAGTGAATTTTGACGTTCACACCTTGCACCACAGCGCCGCTGGTGTCAGTGACCGTGCCGTTCATAGCACCCAGAGTCTGCTGGGCCAGCGCGAGTTGCGAGACACCGGCAAAAGCCAGAACTGCGATGATCAGCGTCCGGTAAGCAAACGTCAAAGTGAACAGGGCGGACGACACACCACGAGTGGTCACGGGACGACCCTCC
>Ga0210384_10007681_pt1 | contig 11342 bp, 7 predicted proteins | sample IncBWH2MmetaG_FD_160574 | JGI IMG/M metagenome (GOLD analysis project Ga0210384, IMG submission 160574) | Forest soil microbial communities from Barre Woods Harvard Forest LTER site, Petersham, Massachusetts, United States - Inc-BW-H-2-M | ecosystem: Environmental > Terrestrial > Soil >...
CGCTCACCAAGCTGATAGGCCTTGATGCGCCCGCGGTAATGCTGAGCGAGAGTCTCGAGAAAGCGCCTCCAACCGCCGCTGGCTTCGGGCGCTGGGAGTGCGCCGGTGAGCGCCAAGATGACCGGGACGCCCTTCAATGTGTAGCGGTCGACGCGCTCGTCTAACCGCTCAAACCGAGGGCTGGTGCCGCCGGGTTCGTCGAGTTCGCCAGGAGCCAGCTGTATACGCACGTAGAGCGGCAGGCCGTCGGCTCGGAGACGGACTTCGTTCAGTGCCTCGGCCAGCAGGGCGGGACCCGCAAGCGTCTCATCGATGCCGATGCCGCGCAGCCGCGGCGGGGTCGCCCATGAGAGTGTGGTGAGGAGCATGGCCGACAGGGTGAGGATCAGCACCACGCAGCATTTCATTCGGGATACGCATGGGTTGGCATAGGGCTTTGTCAAGGGAACACCGAGTTCGGGGGGCCCGCTGCGGAACCCGCCTCCGCTCATTCGTACGAGTGCCCGCACTCGGGCAAGGTCAGGGTCTATTGACGTCCGACGTTAGCTTCGAACCCCACAGGTTGTTCCCGTATCGATCCCTCTTCTGAACAAGGGCAGCTCCTTGAATGACTCTACTCGTGAAATTCTGTAACGAGCGACCGGTACACCAGCGTCCATCGCCATCATACTGCTTGAAGATCAATTCTTGCTCTCCTCAGGCTCCCGGCGGGGTACAGACAGCGCCGCTGACCCTGAATTCTCAAATCCGTGGTTTAGCTCGGCAATGGCCTCCGACGATCTTGGCTGCCCGCAGGAGTGTTGCCTATTGGGCTACTCGGGCGTCCTCACTTCGAAGATGTAGAGCAGGGGGGCCCCCTGCCGCTCCACGACATGAACGACCCGGCCCGGGGTCTGCTCCTGATCGCGGAGAGCGGTCGTGGCCAAGACCACGTGCGGGTCGTCCCCCAGGCTGACGACTTCGAACCCCCGCCGCCCCTCCTCCGTCTGACCCAGGTAGCGCCATAGGCCCACGTGCCCGGGATAGGCGTATCCCGCGACGCGGACCCTTCCCTGCCGGCCCGGCTGGGCGTAGTGCCGGACCACCCAGTCGAGGCCCTCCTTGTAGGACGCGCACCAGTAGTCGGTCTCGTACCGATTGACGGCGCCGGCGAGGCCCCCCGCGAACAGCCGGTTGAAGTAGACGTACTGATAAGGATGGAGCTGGATCATGTCGATCACGGTCAATAGGCAAGAGGCGCCCAGCCCCAGGGCGGCGATCGCCCGGGCGGGCCGCGCCGCCCGGCCCCGGACGTAGGCGGCGGCGGCAGTCCCCGCCAGGACGGCCATGAAAGGCACCACGAAAAGAAGATGACGATGGCCGTCGTAGAACGGCGTGTGGCGCAGGACCACCCAGGCGATGGGAAGGAAGGCGATCGCGCTCACCCACAGGATCTTGAAGCTCCTCAAGCTCGGCCGCTTCCATCCGCGCGCGCGCAGCCAGGCGATGATGCTGAGACCGCCGAGCAGGAAGGCCAAGAAGTAGAACTCGGGAAGGGTGAGGATGAAGAGCTTCGGGATGTAATAGCGAGAAACATCACCCGACGTGAGGAGCTGTCCGTCGAAGAGGACGGTCAGGGTCTCTCGGAACCTCGAGAACTTCAAGAAGGACCGGAAGGGGTTGGTAATGGGGTCGAGCAGGGCCCACGGCCACACGCTGACCATCACCGCCCAGCCCACGACAATCGAGATTAGAAGGCCCGCGACCGTGTGCTGCACGTCGCGCCATCCCGAGCGCTGCTCGCCGCCTCTGGCCTCTTCCTTCCCCAGCCAAAGGCAGCCCAACCAGAGCACGGCCGTCGCCGCGAAGAGCACGATGCCCACCACGCGGACGCCGGCCGCCAGCCCTATGGCGAGGCCCGTCCCGACCGCCTCCTTCCAGCCCAGCTCGGGTAGTCTCTCGGTCGCCCTCAAGGCGACCCAGGCCGCAAGGGCGAAGAGGCTGGCGAGCGGGATGTCCTTGGGGTTCGCGAAGGCGTGGCCGTAGAAGGCGGGGGTCAGGGCGAGAAAGAACGCGGACAGAAAGCCGGCCACCGGGCCGCCGAGCTCGGTGCCCATTCCCCAGGCGGCAATGAAGGCAATGAAAGCAACGAGGACATTAACAAGGTGGCGGGTCTCGTAGACCCCGAGCGGGGACACCTTCTCGGCCGCGTAGGCTGCGAGCTCAAAGAGCCCGCCGTAGAAATAGATGCCGTTGGGGTCGAGCGCCGAGGCATCCGCTCCCAGAGTCGTGTACCAGCGCACGACCCGCCGTCCATAGCGGTTGTGCATCCCCTCGTCCCAGGTGATCCCGTAGTCCAGGAACGTGGCAAGCATCACGCCGAACAGAGCAACCAGGAGCGCGCCAGACAGAAGACGCCAAAGGCGGTCGTCGCCCCCGGATTGGGGAGGGGGCGGACCCGGGCGGTTCGGCAGGGAGCCAGGCACGAACCGGATGATAGCTTGCGGCCGACGATCCCTGATGTCAGACCGTCCGACGCGAACGTCCTCGAACCGGGTGGACTGCTATATATACTATTATGGGCATTCTGAACCGGCCACAAGAGCGGCCAAGGGTGTGGTCCAAGACGGGGGTGAGGCCCCCCACCGCGATGGAACCGCCTGGGCTTCCCGCTATCATTTGCTGGGCATGTCGAACGCCACCCTGCTCTCCCCCGCCCCCTCCCGGACCTTCCTAGGCCTGCCCTGGCCGGAGCGGCTCGCCCCCGCCGAGCGGCGCTCGCTCGTCGCGGGTGGGCTCGGCTGGCTGCTCGACGCCATGGACGTGATGCTCTACTCGATGGTCCTGGCCCACCTCATGCGGGACCTCGGGATGGACAAGGCGACGGCCGGCCTCCTCAACTCCCTCACCCTTCTCGCCTCCGCCTTGGGGGGACTGATCTTCGGTTTCGTGGCCGATCGGATCGGGCGCCTGCGCTCGCTGATGCTCTCCATCCTTATCTACTCTGCGGCCAGCGGCGCCTGCGGCCTCTCCGAAACCATCCTCCAGCTCGCCATCTTCCGGTTCATCCTCGGGCTGGGCATGGGGGGCGAGTGGACCACGGGAGCGGCTCTGATCGCGGAGACCTGGCGCGCCGAGCACCGCGGCAAGGCCCTGGGCCTCATGCAATCGAGCTGGGCCATCGGGGAGATGCTGGCTGCGGGCGTGGTGGGCCTCGTCCTGCCGCGCCTGGGCTGGCGCGCAGTCTTCTTCGTGGGCATCCTGCCCGCTCTCCTCGTCTTCTGGATCCGGCGGCGCGTTCCCGAGCCCGAGATCTGGCTCGAGCGCGGCCGTGGGAAGCCCGTTCCCCTGAGGCTCCTGTGGAGAAAGGACCTGCGGGGGCCGGGAATCCTGGCCACCGCCATGAACACCTGCAGCATGTTCGGGTACTGGGGCCTCTTCACCTGGATCCCCGCTTATCTCGGCCTCCCTCTGGAGCAGGGTGGCCGCGGCCTCGACCTGCTCAAGACCACCACCTGGCTCCTGGTCATGGGGGTGGGCAAGTGGTTCGGGTACGTTCTCTTCGGCTTTCTTGCCGACTCCGTGGGGCGCCGCCGAAGCTACGTGGCTTATCTGCTCGTCGCGGCCGTCCTCGTCCCCGTCTACGGGCTCGCCCGGAGCCCGACCTGGCTGTTGGTGCTCGGCCCCTTCGTGGCCTTCTTCGGAACCGGCTACTTCTCCGGCTTCGGCGCCCTGACCGCGGAGCTCTTCCCCACGGAGATCCGCGCCACCGCCATGGGCCTGACCTATAACGTGGGCCGGGGCCTCTCGGCGGCGGCCCCCTTCGTGGTCGGGGTCCTGGCCAGCCGGTACGGCCTGGGCTCGGCGTTCTTCCTGCAGGCAGGCGCTTTCTTCGCAGCCGCCCTCCTGGCCCTCGCCCTGCCCGAGACCAAGGGCAAGGTCCTCGAGTAGTGGCCGAGTCCGCGGCCAAGGTGGACGCGCGGCTCGTCCGCGCGCTGGGCACGTGGACCCTGGCCGCGAGCATCGTCAACATCACGGTCGGAGGCGGGATCTTCCGGTTGCCGGCTTACGCGGCCGCCTCCCTGGGCCCCGCCGCCCCCCTCGCCTACCTGGTGTGCGCCGTGGTCATGGGCCTCATCGTGCTCTGCCTCGCGGAGGCGGGGAGCCGCGTCGCGGTGACGGGCGGCCCCTACGCGTACGTCGAGGCCGCGCTGGGCCGCTTCGTGGGGTTCATCGCCGGTGTCCTCCTGTGGGTCACCGGAACCTTCGCCGGCTCCGCGATCGCGGCCGCCTTGGCGGACAGCGTGGAGAAGCTCGTCCCGGCGCTAGGAGGCGGCCTGAAGCCGGGACTGGTGCTCGTGGTCATGGGGGCCCTGGCCGCGGTCAACATCGCGGGCGTCCGCCAGAGCGCGTGGCTGAACACGGCCATCACCGCGCTCAAGCTCCTGCCCCTATTTCTCCTCGTGATTGTTGGCATCTTCGCAGTCCAATGGGCGAACCTTCGCCTGGGGCCCTGGCCCCCGCTGACGCAGGTGTCGCGCACGGCCAGCTTGCTCATCTTCGCCTTCTGCGGCGTGGAAACCGCCCTCACCCCGAGCGGCGAGGTCAAGGACCCGGCGCGGACGGTGCCCCGGGCGATCGGGCTGGGAATGGCGGGCGCGGCCCTCGTCTTCATCTCCACCCAAGTCGTGGCCCAGGGAATCCTGGGACCGCAGCTGGGAAGCGAGACCGTCGCTCCGCTGGCTGCGGCCGCGACCCGGCTCTTCGGTCCCCCGGGGGCCACCCTCCTGCTCGTGGGGGCGAGCGTGTCCATGTTGGGTTTCCTGAGCGGCGTGATCCTCGCCATCCCGCGCTCCCTCTTCGCCCTCGCGCGGGACGGCTTCCTCCCTCCCGTCCTGGCCGCCGTCCACCCGCGTTTTCGCACGCCACACGTCGCCATCGCCCTGCAGTCCGGCCTGGTCGTGGCCCTGGCGCTGTCCAGCAGCTTCGAGGGGCTGGCCATCCTCGCCAACCTGGGCGTGCTGATGCTCTATGCCCTGTGCTGCATCGCCGCCTGGGAGCTCCGCCGCCGGGACGTCCGCGCCGGGGGCCCTCCGTTCCATTGGCGGGGGGCGGCGATCGTCCCCCCCCTCGCCTGTCTCTCCATCGCCTGGGTGCTGACCGCCATCCGCCCCCGAGAATGGGCGGCGTTCGGAGTATTGCTGGGGGTCGCCTCGGTACTCTTCGTGCTCGCGCGCGGCCGGGGACCGCGCCCGGTCTTGAAGTAAAGTGAACCCGGCCCGATTATCGTTCCGGCGCGGAGAACGAACATGACCCAGACCACCGAGCGCGAGCGCGTGTCTCAGCTCCTCTTCTACGGCGCGCTTGCCCTGCTCGCTTACCTGTTCTATCAGATCGTGAGCCCGTTCCTCGTCCAACTCGGCTGGGCGGCCGTGCTCGCGATCTGCTTCCAGCCCTTCCATGAGCGGCTGGCCCGCCGCTCCCGCCCCGGCCAGGCCGCCCTGGTCTCGACCCTGCTCATCCTCGTCCTCCTGGTCGTGCCCGCCACCTTCGTGGCCAGCGCCCTCATCACCGAAGGAGGCCACGCCGTGACCGGCCTCCAGGAGCAGCTGACCAGCGGACGCGGCCCCGAGCGCATCCAGGCCCTTTGGGAGTGGGGCCAGAAGCGGCTCCCGCTGCCGCCTCTCGAGGAGGTCAAGACGACCGTGGTCTCGAAGATCGGGGGCGTGGCCGGGCTGCTGGCGGCCAAGGCCGGGGGCGTGGTCCGTGACGCCCTCGTCTTCGTCCTCAATCTTCTCGTGACACTCCTCGCTTTCTTCTTCCTGCTCCGCGACGGGGCCCTCATCCACCGCGCCATTCGCCGCATCCTGCCCTTCGAGGAGGCGCACAAAGACCGTCTCATCGCCCAAACCCGCGACCTCGTGGCGGTGAGCGTGACCGCGAGCATCGTAATCGGGCTTTTACAGGGCCTCCTGGGGGGCCTCACCCTCGCCATTCTTGGCGTTCGGTCCCCCGTGCTTTGGGGCGCGGTGATGGCGGCCGCTTCCGTGATCCCGGTGGTGGGCGCGGGCTTGGTTTGGCTCCCGACCGGCCTGTGGCTCCTGGCCTCCGGCGACACCGGCCGGGGATTCGTCCTCCTCGCGGTGGGAGCGGTGATCATCGGAAACGTGGACAACCTGGTGCGCCCCCAGTTCCTCGCGGGCAAGGCCACCATGAATGGCCTGGTCGTGTTCATCAGCTTGCTCGGAGGCGTGACTGCCTTCGGCCTCATCGGCCTCGTGCTGGGGCCGCTCGTGGTGGCCACGGTGAGCGCGCTGCTCGAGGTGTATACGGCTACAACCGAGGAAGGTGACCCTCCGGCCCCTCCCGCGGTGGCGGCGACCCCCCCGTCGAACTGAAGGGACGACCCCCCGGTCCTCATCCCCTGTCGGGCCGGTGCGCTTCCGCAGTGAACGCCGGAGCAAGGACCCCTCCACCGTCACGCGGACGGCACCAACCCCCACTGCCCGCGGGTTAGGAGCCAGCCCGGGGGCTGGTTCTCGGCACAACAAGAAAAAGTTGACTCTCTCCCGAGACCGCGGCACACTACGCGGGTCGGAGCCTAGGGGTGGCCGTTACGGCCTGAGAACACACCCTCGAACCTGATCCGGTTGATACCGGCGTAGGGAAGGCTGAGGAAGACTCCCCCAAGGATCCGCTTCGATCGTCCTGCCCAAAGAGGCGGGAGAGGAGGCGCTTCCATGAGTAGCCCCACATCGGGGCGCGGCACGCCGCGCTCTTGGCTGGTCTTCGCGTTGTTGCTGTTCGCGCCGGCCGCCCACCCGGAGGAAGCCTTCTCGGTCTCCGGCGCGGTGCGCGACGCCGCGGGCCGGCCCCTCGCCGGCGCTGTGATCTCTGTGGCCAGGAACGGGGCCAGCATACGCGTGGACGCCGACGGGGCCTTCCGGCTGCTCCTGCCCCCGGGCGAGCACACCCTCCGGGTGAGCCAACCGGGCTACGAGACCGCCACCCGTCGACTCCGCGTGTCTTCCGACGTCACGGGAGTGGACTTCGACCTCGCCCCCCTCTACCGTCACCGGGAGGAGGTCGTGGTGCACGCCATCCACGCGGACGCCGACGTCCCGGTGACCAAGAAGGACATGAACCGCGAGGAGATCGAGCAGCTGAACTATGGGCAGGAGATGCCCTTCCTGCTGGCGCAGACCCCGTCGATCACCCAATACGCCGACTCCGGCATGGGGGCGGGCTACGCCTACCTCTACCTGCGCGGGATCCAGCAGACCCGGGTCAACATGACCCTCGACGGCGTCCCCCTGAACGACGGCGAGGACTCCGCCGTCTACTTCGTGGACTTCGGGAACTTCACAGGCTCCTTGGAGAGCATCCAGATCCAGCGCGGAGTGGGGACGTCCACGGTGGGAGCGGCCTCCTACGGGGGCTCCATCAACTTCGCGAGCGTGGACCTCCGGGAAAGCCGCGAGCTCGCAGCCGACCTCGGAGCCGGGTCTTTCGGAACCGACCGCGTGAGTCTCGGCTATCAGACGGGCAACCTGGGCCCCCTCGCGTTCTACGCAAGGGGCTCATACCAGAAGACGGACGGCTTTCGCGAACACGCGGGCGTCATCCAGCGGAGCCTCTTCTTCGGCGGGTCGCACCAGGACGAGCGGTCCTTCCTCAAGGTCTCCGGCTTCTCGGGCCACGAGAATATCCACCAGGCGTTCCTGGCCGCGGACCTGGACACCCTCCAACACGACCTCCGCTTCAACCCCCTTTCCCCCGCGGACACGGACCATTTCGGAGAAAACCTCGTAAGGGCCGAGTACACGCGCTTCTTGAATCCCTCCTCGAGCCTGGGCCTCCAGGGCTACTACGTCGGCGCCTCCGGATCCTACCGGCTCTGGGACGACGAGGTGGCCCAGCGAGAGCTGCTGGAGTACGGGCTCGACTGGCGCTACCTGGGCGCCATGATGACCTTCCACCACGCCCGGGGGCGGGTGACCTTCGATGCCGGTGTTCACGCGAACGACTTCTCAAGCCACCACGCCCAGGACGTGGTGGGGGGATCCCCCGTCTACCGCAACCAGGGGTTCAAGAACGAGGCCAACGCCTTTGCCAAGCTGGGCTACGCCTGGGGGCCCTGGCGCCTCTACGGAGACGCCCAGGTCCGGTGGGCTCGCTTCCGCTACCAGGGAGACATCGCCCTCGGCTCCGTGGACTGGACCTTCTTCAACCCCAAGGTGGGCGCGCGCTTCGACGCCACCCCGAACCTGGGCCTCTACGCCTCCGTAGGGAAGACCACCCGCGAGCCCACCCGCAGCGACATGCTGCTGGGGGAGGACAACGCCACCGTCTTCCACGACCTCAGGGCCGTGCAGCCGGAGCGGGTGGTGGACTTCGAGGCGGGGGCCGAGTACCACCGGCCGGGCCTCGCCGTCCAGGCCAACGTCTACGCCATGGAATTCCGCAACGAGATCGCGCTCACGGGCGAGCTCTCGGCGATCGGCCTCCCCTTGCGCAGGAACGTGGACCGCAGCCACCGGCGGGGGGTGGAGTGGGATGTTACCTGGAAGCCCTGGCCCCAGCTCCGCGTCACCCACAACGCGAACCTCAGCCGGAACGGGATCCGCACCTGGAACCAGTTCTACGACGTGTACGACCCCTCCGGGAACCTGGTGGGGAGCGAACCCCGCGTGTACCGTGACGTGGACCCGCTGCTCACCCCGCCCTTCGTCGCCAACCTGGGCCTGGACTGGACGCCGACCCCGGCCCTGGGCCTGGGCGTGGCCGGGCGTTACGTCGCCAAGTCCTATCTCGACAACACCCAGAACGCCGCCCTCGCCACTCCCCGCTTCTTCGACCTCGACGCCACGCTGCTCGTGAATCTGGGACGGTGGATTCGCACCGGCCAGCCGCGTCTGCGCGTACGCGTGAACAACGTCCTCGACAACCACCGCATCTACCTGAGCGGGTACAGCTATCTCTTCCTCACCCAAGACGGAGCGGGAGGCGAGTCTCTGGGGGGCACCGCCTACTACTACCCGCTGGCCACCCGCGGCGTGTTCGTGGCTCTGGACCTCAAGCTGTGAGGGGGGGGCCCGGGCCCCGAGCCGGGCGCCCGCAGACATGATCTCCCAGGCGGTGGCGGGCGTTCTTTTCGGCATCCTCCGTTGGGTGGCCGCCAACCCCTACGAGGCGGGGGGCGTTGTCTTCGGGATCCTCAGCGTGTGGCTCACCACCCGTGAAAACGTCTGGTGCTGGCCCACCGGGCTCGTGACCGTGGGCCTCTACATCGTTGTCTTTGGACAGGCGAAGCTCTACGCGGACATGGGCCTGCAGGTCGTGTACGTGGTGCTCTGCCTCTACGGATGGTACGAGTGGCTCCACGGCGGCCCCGGCCACGGCGCCCTCCGCGTGTCCCGCACGCCACGTTCAGCCGGGCTCGCCCTCGCCGCCGGGGGAGCCGTCTTTGCCGTCGTGCTGGGCGCGGCCCTTCGCGGGCACACCGACGCCGCCCTCCCCTACCTCGACTCCACGACAACATCCTTCAGCCTGGCCGCCCAGTGGATGCAGACGCGCAAGTGGCTGGAGACCTGGGCGGTGTGGATAGCGGTGGACGTGGTGTATGTGGGCATGTACGTCTACAAGGAGCTCCACCCGACGGCCGTGCTCTACATCATCTATCTCGCGCTGGCCGTGATGGGCTGGCGGGCCTGGATCAAGTCCACGCGCGCGGGGGGTTGATCCTGCCCAGGGAGGCCGTGCTTCGCGTCGTGCTCACGGGCTCGGAGTGCACGGGCAAGACCACCCTCGCTTCCGAGCTCGCGGAGCACTACCGGACGGTCTGGGTGCCCGAACAGGCCCGGGTCTATCTGGATGCCAAGGGCGCGCCCCTCGTCTACGCGGACGTGGAGGCGATTGCGCGCGCGGTGATCGCGGCCGAAGAGGCGGTGGTCTCCCGGGCCGACCGCCTCTTGATCCTGGACACCGACCTCCTCAGCACCGTGGTGTACAGCCGGGCCTACTACCGGGACTGCCCTCCCTGGGTGGAGGCGGCGGCCCGAGAGCGCCGCGCCCACCTCTACCTTCTGCACCACCCCGATGTCCCCTGGGTCCCCGACGGCCTCTACCGCGATGTCCCGGACCGGCGCGAGGAGATGCACGCTCTCTTCCGGAAGGCGCTGGAGGCCGGGGGCGCGCGCTACTTGGACATCCGTGGCGGCTGGGAGGAGCGCCGGGCCCGCGCGCGGCGGGCCATCGATGCCCTGTTGGAGGGGCCCCTCTAACCCTGGGGAATTTTCCCGAGACGGCCAGCGATGGAATAGAATCATCCCGTCCTTGGACAGGGTGAGCTGGCCGACTTTAGGATGCGCGCCGGAGGGGCAATGACCGCCACGAACATCGACTCCCTCTGCGTCAACACCATCCGCACGCTCGCTATCGACGCCATCCAGCAGGCCAACTCCGGCCATCCGGGCACGCCCATGGGCATGGCCCCCGTGGCCTACTGCCTGTGGCAGCGCTTCCTCCGCTTCGACCCCGAGGATCCCATCTGGCCCGACCGAGACCGCTTCGTGCTCTCCGAGGGCCACGCCTCCATGCTGCTCTACGCCCTCCTCCACCTCACGGGGGTCAAGGCCGTCAACCCCGTATACGAGATCGTGGGCAAGCCAGCGGTGTCTTTGGACGACATCAAGACCTTCCGCCAGCTCGGGAGCCGCTGCCCCGGCCATCCCGAGTACCGCTGGACCTCGGGGGTGGAGACCACGAGCGGACCCCTCGGCCAGGGTGTCGCCACCAGCGTGGGCATGGCCATCGCCAGCAAGTGGCTGGCCGCGCGCTATAACCGCCCCTCTTTCGAGCTGTTCGGGTTCCGGGTCTACGCCCTGGCCGGGGACGGCTGCATGATGGAGGGTATCTCCAGCGAGGCCGCCTCCCTGGCCGGGCACCTAAAGCTCGGCAACCTCTGCTGGATCTACGACAACAACAAGATCACGATCGAGGGGCACACCGACTGGGCCTTCAGCGAGGACGTGGCCACGCGCTTCATGGCCTACGGGTGGAACGTGACCCGGGTGGGCGACGCCAACGACCTGGAGATGCTGGAGCGCGCGTTCAAGACCGCGGCCGCGACCGCCGACCGGCCCACCCTCATCATCGTCGACAGCCACATCGCATACGGCGCCCCCAACAAGCAGGACACCTCCGCCGCCCACGGGGAGCCCCTGGGGGAGGAGGAGATCCGGCTCACCAAGAGGAACTACGGCTGGCCGGAGGACGCGAAGTTCCTGGTGCCGGAGGGGGTGCGCGAGAACTTCCAAAGCGGCATCGGCGCCCGGGGCCGCGGGTTGCGCGAGGCCTGGGAG
>Ga0210384_10007682_pt1 | contig 11340 bp, 8 predicted proteins | sample IncBWH2MmetaG_FD_160574 | JGI IMG/M metagenome (GOLD analysis project Ga0210384, IMG submission 160574) | Forest soil microbial communities from Barre Woods Harvard Forest LTER site, Petersham, Massachusetts, United States - Inc-BW-H-2-M | ecosystem: Environmental > Terrestrial > Soil >...
CGCCCAGCGAGCGGGCAAAAGGGAGACCGCCGCCACCTATGCAGCCATCGCTGCCTTCAATGATGCGATACTCGGCAACATCGAATTGGCAAGGCAGCAAGCGCGCACCGCGCTCTCGCTCGGCAACGGAGGTATCACCGAGACCTTTTCGGCCATGGCGCTGGCCTTCGCAGGAGAGGCTGCGCAGGCCACCCGGCTCGCTGCTGATCTAGCCAAGCGCTTCCCGGAAGATACGATCGTCCAATCCGAATACTTGCCGATGATTCGCGCCTCCGTCGCGCTCGCCGGTGGCAACCGTGATAGAGGTTCTCAAGAAGCGATTAAGGCGCTTGCGCCCGCTTTGGCCTACGAATTCGGATCTGACGCGCTCCTCGTGCCCCCTTACCTTCGCGGCGAAGCTTATTTGGCTGCGCACCGGGGTAACGACGCGGCGGCCGAGTGTCAGAAAATCATCGATCATCGCGCAAGCGCCGCCTTTCGGGGGCGTGCTACGATGGCAGCCTTAGCCCGTCTGCAACTCGGCCGCGCCTACGTGTTGTCCGGAGACACCGCCAAAGCCAAGACCGCCTACCAGGACTTCCTCGCCCTCTGGAAAGACGCCGACCCCGAAATCCCCATCCTCAAACAGGCGAAAAACGAGTACGCCAAGCTGATGTAGCTAGGCGTACATAGCAGAACCGCAGTGCTAATTCGACAGAAGAGACAGCGTAGTCGCTTTAGTGTAAAACCAATCCAAGGTATTAGGGTCACCTCGGCGCATTCACGTCACTTTCGACCTCCGATTGATCCCGAGTCACGGGCAAACCTTACCCTACCGACTAGGGAAGGGTTGCCGACAATACACTCGGAACACGAGTTGTGGCCTCCCAGAGTCGTGGCTTCTCGGATAGACTTCTCGGCACTTGTCGATGGAACGCAGTACCATCATGCTCCGCCGGGCCGGAGTTTCGCGAGAAAAAGGTCAGGGTTTCTTGAGGTGCGCGTCGAACCAGTTGAGAGTGTAGACGACCTTGGCGACTTGATGGCTCGGGCGGCGGCTGAGACCGTGCGGTTCGCCAGGGAAGCGGACCAGAGCAGATTCGACTCTGAGGAGTTTAAGGGCGGCGTAGTATTGCTCGGCTTCGGATATGGGAGTGCGGAAGTCTTCCTCGCCAGTCATGAGCAGAGTGGGTGTCTTCACGTTTTTCACCAGAGAAATGACCGATCGCTTCATGTAGTCCTCGGTGTAATCCCAGGGATTGCCGGAGAACCAGTATTGTGCACCGAATGACGGTAGGTCGGAGGTCAGGACCCAGCTATACCAGTTGATGACGGGATAAAGACTCGCCGCAGCGCGGAAACGATCGGTGTGATCGATCATCCAGCAGGTAAGAACACCCCCGCCCGAACCGCCCGTGACGAACAAATTATCCTTGTCGATGTAGCCCTTGGCGAGAATCGAGTCGACGCCGGAGTCAAGGTCTTGGAAATCGTTGCCGGGATAGGCGTGGTGGATGAGATTGGCAAATTCTTCCCCGTAACTCGTGCTGCCCCGCGGGTTGGTGTAGAGGATTACGTAGTCTTTGGCAGCCCAGATTTGCGCGTTGAGGTCGAACCGATCACCGTAGTTCGAGAAGGGACCACCGTGAATTTGTAGGATCAGGGGATACTTCTTGTTGGGATCAAAATTAGGTGGCTTGATGATCCAGCCTTCGATTTTACGTTTATCGAAGGAAGAGTCGTACCAGAGTTCTTCGACGGCACCCAGTTTCTTGGCGGTGAAGAGTTCGCGATTGAGAGAAGTGAGGACATTGAGTTTTGGATTAGCAAGAGAAGAGACCGCGACGTCGCCCGGATCGGAGGGCGTGTCATATTGGAGAGCGAAGGAGTTGTTTTTGGCGATGCTGAAATTGCCGCCCGCGTTTAGATGCTCGGCGAGAACCTTGGTCGAACCGTCAATGGGCAAGTAGGCGAGCTTGGTGTCGCCCTGATCGGCATAGGCGAAGAAGATGCCTTTGCCGTCGGCAGCCCAGCGGGGATCGGACACGTCGCGATCGAGTTTGGAAGTGACCGGGTGGGGATTGCTGCCATCGCGATTGACCACGTATAGATATGTCGTTTGATGGCCCTGGTAACGGTCATCGAAGCCGCTGTAGGCGATGAGTTTGCCGTCGGGGGAGATATCTGGAGACTGGTTGGGACCCTTGCGATGGGTCAGCTGCGTAAGAGAGCCGTCAGCGACGCGGATTTCGAAGAGTTCGGTGTGGAGAGGTTCGTACTCATAGTTCGCGGTGCCATTCATGGAAAAGATGAGCGACTTTCCATCGGGAGCCCAGGACACGTAGGAGCCACCAAAATCGCCGACGCCCGGGCCGTGGGGGAAATTGCCGGTGGTTAATTGGCGCGGTGCGCCGCCGTCGGCGGCAACGACGAAGAGTTGCGAATAGCCGGGTTTCAAGTATCCAGGGCCGTTGAAGCGGTAGATGAGATCCTCATAAACCTTCGGTGCATCGGCCCACTTGGCGCCCTCAGGTGCGGTGGGAAGCGTGGCGATTTTCAGTGGGGCGGAGGACACAAGCGAAGTGAATGCGATCTGCTTTCCATCAGGAGCCCAGGAAATTCCAGCAGGAGCATTTTCAACGTCGGTGAGTTTGGCGGTCTGGCCGGAATCCATCCAGCGAACGTAGAGTTGAGACTTGCCGTCGCGGTCAGAAACGAAGGCAACACGAGTGCCATCGGGTGACCAGCGCGGAGAAGAGTCACTATAAGTGCCGGTGGTGAGAGGACGATGTTCGGAGCCATCGAAATTAACGATCCAGAGGTTGGAAAGGCGGCGATCGGAAGCGACGTCAGCGGACTGGCGGACGTAAACGATACGCTTGGCGTCGGGAGAGATTTGCGGATCAGAAGCAACCTGAACGCGGAAAACATCCATGGGTTCCGGCCGATCGGGATTTTGCTGAGCGACGCTGTCGAGAGGGCAAAGCAGAAGAAAAAACATGACTGCGCCCGTGAGTGAGCGGAATTGTTGGTACATGGTTCACCTGTCGCGGAGGCATGTTATCACCAAACAACGAAGCCGCCCGGCTTCGCTCAAGTCCCGTCCGAGGAAACCAGGTTTAGTTGAAGGTGCCTCGCCTTCTCATCTCTTCGAACCCTGGTTTATCGGGCATTGAATCCGTCACCCAGTGCGAAATCCGTTGTCGATTATTTTCTGGAGGCGGGAAACTTCAGCAGCTCTGGGAAAACTCTCTCGCTTCTGCTTGGCTCAATCTTCGGGCTAGTCAGTGGGGAGCTTCATCTTGCGGCGAGGTAGTAGCAGTCGCTGCAATTTTCGGTCGTCGCGCATCTGGGGCCTGTTCTAACCGTCCACTCTGGTGAGCGCGCAGCCGGTGCCGCATGATCCTTGATTGGGCTGGAACGAACGACACAGCACCTTCAGAGACATTTCGCAGTTCTTCATAATTCCAATGCGCGCACATAATTCCACTCGCGGAATGAGACGTCGATGCCAGCAGCAAGTGCCCAACCTCGTGTGCTATCACATCGGCCAGCAGGGCGTGACCAGCTAAGGGTCTTCGCACCTATCACTTACGCTGGAAAGTGACGAGAATTCCTAGCCGGTGTAGACTTCCTCTACCCCGAGCCAGGATGCTCCCACAATCCCAGCTTCCGCGTGTTCTGCGTTTCGGAACCTTCGAGGTAGACGTTCCGGCGGGCGAGTTGCGCAAGAATGGAATCAAGCTGAAGCTCCAGGAACAACCGTTCCAAGTCCTGTACATGTTGGTCGAGCATCCCGGCGAGGTAGTTACGCGAGAAGAACTGCGCAGCAGACTCTGGCCAGCCGACACCTTCGTCGATTTCGACCACGGCCTTAACGCCGCCGTCAAGAGATTGCGGGACGCTTTAGGAGACTCGGCGGACTCGCCGGTGTTCATCGAGACGCTTGCTCGACGAGGGTATCGTTTCATTGCTCCGGTCGACGGTTCCTCCGTTCCACGCGGAATCGGAATGGCGGCCGCGCCAAAGCGAAGCAGATCATCGTTCTTTCGTTCGTGGGTCGCCATCGCCTTCCTCTTACCGGCCGTGATTGCCGTTCTCGTGTGGGCGATGTGGCGTCAGCCATCGCGGCGCACGGAGCTCGTTGAACGTAAGCTGACCGCGAATTCAGCAGAAAATAGCGTGAGCAGCGCAGGCATCTCTCCCGACGCCAGGTACCTCGCCTATGCGGATAACACGGGTATGTTTCTGAAGCTGATTCGCACGGGTGAAACCCACCCCGTGCCCTTGCCGCCAGACTTCTCTGCCCGTGTGGACGACTGGTTTGCGGACGGATCTCATCTTCTTGTCTCTCGCGAGGAACAACCCGGAAAGGCCAGCTTGTGGAGTATTTCGGTGTTCGGAGGCTCGCTCCGTCAGCTAGCAGATGACGCCTCGAGAGGATCCTTGTCCCCGGATGGAGTTCACATTGCGTTCCACCGCGTTGACCTGACTTACGACGGTCTGCTTGGTCGAGAAGAGTGGGTCATGCGTTCCGACGGAACAGATCAGGTCAAGGTTGCAGCCGCTAAGTCGGACGGCTCGTACGTGGGAGCGCCGACGTGGTCTCCCGACGGCAAGCAAATCGCTTACACCAGAATAAATGCGCGCACGAGTTCCGTTGAGGTCAATGAATGGCAGAACGCAAGAGCCGAGACCCTCTTTTCAGACAGTAGCTTGACTCCTGCGCTGCACTGGCTGCCCGATGGGCGCCTTATCTACGCCCTTCTTGGGAACCAGCAAGACTCAAGTCTGTGGATCGTGTCGCTGCAACAATCTGGAAAGCTTTCTGAGCCCCCGAAACGCATCACGCAAGGACATGGATCGATTCCGCTCGTTACTGGTAGCGCCGATGGGAAAGCACTGATCTTCCTGAGCGAGCATTGGTCGCCGAGCGTTTACATAGGCACGCTGGCGGTGGACGGCACACATTTGCTCGCGAACAGGCGACTGACGCTCGATGAGAATGAAAACATCCCATATTCTTGGACACCAGATAGCAAGGCAGTTCTGTTTAGTTCGGATCGAAACGGTAGTCGCGAGATATTCAAACAGGCCAGCGATCAGCGCTTGGCGGAAAGTCTGATGACTAGCGCAGACCAGCTCTCACTATTCAGAGTCACGCCCGACGGCTCGGAGATCTTATATATATCCACTCCTAGATCCGCCAACTCTGAAACTCCTTCCTCCATTTTCGCCATTCCCATAGGCGGCGGAACTCCTCGCCTAGTCCTCAAGGACGTCCGCATCTGGAACGTGCAGTGTGCGCGCTCGCCATCGACGATTTGCCTTTATAGCATCACAAAGGGGAATACTTCGGAAACGTTCCGGTTTGATATAAGGAGCGGGAAAAGTACAGACCCCCCGCAAATCGATCCCCAACACTGCAATTGGAGTTTGTCCCCCGATGGTTCGCAGCGAGGCATGGTCGCTTTTGATAGTTTCAACCAAGGAACGATCCAACTGCGCTCCACGTCCACGGGCGAAACGCGTGAGCTAGTCGTGAAAGGATGGAACGGTTTGATAGGCATTGACTGGTCTGCGGACGGAAGGAGTCTCCTCGTTTCTTGGCATAATCATGAATGGGATAGTGCATTGCTGAAGGTCACGCTCGATGGCAGAGCTTCAGTACTGCTCCGTTCCAGCAATGAAATCTTGTTTGCAATCCCGTCACCAGACGGGCGGTCGCTGGCCATAGCTGAAGCTAGCGGCACCAAGAACGTCTGGGGGATAGAGAATTTCAGATGAGCGCACGGAGCACGTAAAAACAACGGATCGGAGTCTATCGAACCCACACGTTTTGAGATAAACCTGACTGAGACGCTATCGCACACCACGAAAGTTGGCTTGCGCGAGCTTGGAAGCTCCATTCGGAACTTGCCCCGATTGCGTGAGGATGACGAGCAAACCAGAAATAATGCCTCCGGGTTGGCAGATTGGTCCCGATAAATGCCCTTGCATTGACTGGTCTGGCCAACTTCTGGCTGGTCGACAAATCGGAAACGATCCCAGAACCGGAGTTCCTTCATTCTTGGCATGCTTGACGTTCTGATGAACGCGGAGCCAGATCCGCTCACGGAGGTCCGAGTCACCTTGGAACAAGCTTGGTATCACGATGCTGACTCTTCTCGAGAAGCGTTTCGTAACGCGGGACGCGATGCTGGTCGAAAAATGATCGCGGTCATCGACAGAAGGGGTTCTTGACCCGAAGGTTTACCGTTGCAGGCGACATCGACCTCTGGGTGTAGGACGAGGCGCGCGAACCAGTCTGTCATAGGTATATATCCTCGAATGTAGACAACTTCTTCCTGCATTTTGAATTTAGCGGCTATCTTAGACGCAATCAAAAGCCGCGAGAGCGAGATTGCGTGATTCTGTTTGAGTTTCACGACAACTCCTGTGTTGTCGCGTAACCGGACATCGCCTGGTACTCGAGTTGTCTTGTTAGGGGCCAGGTGACCCGCGCGTCGGGACTGTGAAGTGTTCAAAAAAACTTTTCCGGAATTTTCGAACCCCCTAGGAGAGGCGCAGTCCGGTTTCTGACTTGATGGGTCGTCCCGTCGCCGACGCCCACGCCTAGCTCTGAGGCGATCCGCTCGGGATCGGAAGCAAACTGACCCACTATCAGAGGAATCAATGCCCGGCTGAAGCCGACCTAGCAATTCCAGCTTGAGTAAGTTCCAGCATGCCAACCTTCAGCGGGACAGTAGCCATCAGCGTGGTTCCCGAACCATCGGACTCAATCGTCAACTGACCGCCTAACTCGCGCAGCCGCTCGCGCATCCCAACAATCCCAACCCCGAAACCGGTGCCATGCTCACCGAAACGTCTGATCCGGTCCTGGGGTATTCCGCGACCGTTGTCCTTTACCGAAAGCCTCAATCGCTCATTGTCCATCTCGAAATGAATTGTTACCGCCGAACAGCCAGAATGGCGATGCACATTCGTGAGACTCTCTTGAAGCACTCTGAACAATGCGAGTTCGATATTTTCCGGGAGGCGTGAAGAGGACTGCGGTAATTCCAAACTTACCTTCACACCGCTACGTTGGGAGAAGCCATCAACGTACCAGTTAATCGCGGAGATCAGTCCCATTTCATCTAACAGAGGCGGGTGCAGAAGATATGATGTGGTCCGAATCTCCGTGATTGTCTGGTCGATCAAGTCGTTAATTTCCTGCACAAACTGCACAGCACGTTGGTTATTTATGATCGCGCCACGAAGGGAAGTCACGATCATTTTCAGAGCGGTCAGGCTTTGACCGGTTGTATCGTGCAATTCGCGAGCGATGCGTCTGCGTTCTTGGTCCTGCATCTTCAGGAGGTGGCCCGGCAATTCGCGAAGGCTTGTGTTGGCAGCATTGAGTTCCGCAGTTCGTTTGTGAACTCGGTCCTCTAGTTCGGTTTGCGTAATCCGAAGCTCTTGTTCGACTTGCAAGCGTTTCGCAGTCTCACGACGATGGGATTCGCCAAGTGCGATGATGAAAGCGGAAAAGAAGAGGAAGACAAACAGTCCATACATGTCACTCTGATTGGGTAAGACAAAAGAATGAGGGGGCGGGACGAACCAATACCACACACCCAAGAGGCCTATCGTGAGCGCCACAATGGAAGGCCCGACTCCACAATACCAAGCCGATAAAACCAATGCTACCCAGAGCGTGTGGTAGGGGTTGTGGTCGCCAAGCAACAGAGTCAGCAGACCTTGGACAGCAAGAGCGACTAGCGCTGTTGATCCGGCGATAAAATAGCGCTTCACATCCGATCTAAGAAACCGCAAAGTCACGCTTGTCATTTCGACCTGGTATCCGCTTAGATGGTGGAAAGGGCGAGGGCGGAAAATTCTACCTCGTAAGCGCAGGTTGCTGCAATGCAGCCGCGCTTAGGCTCTCGAACCGCATCGCAACTGGCCTCTCGCGCCGCCCAAAAAGCACAATAGCCTTGGCAGGTATTTCAGTCGAGGTGGAACACCTCGTCCATTTCTGCCCACCACTCACCTTCTTTTCGCGTAGGTAGAGGTTCCTGTATCGGCTGCATCAGCGCCCACCATTCCTGGGTTTTGGCGTGCGCCGCCATCTTGTTCCAATCGTTTTTCAAGTCGTTGCCGTAGTATTCGAAATAGCTGAAGAGGACGCCATCTTTCAAATAGATGGAATAGTTCTTGATATTGCATTCGAGAATCTTGCGCAAGACCTCTGGCCAAACCGCCGCGTGGTACCTCTTGTAGGCTTCTTCGCTTCCGGGCCTCAGCCTGATCGTCATGCCGAATCGCCGCATTAGAATCGAAACCCCTCGTCTGCATCCCGGACAAGACGGGTCTCTGTACGCCTGCCCAAGAACAAGTCCTTAGAAGCTCTTGACGCGAGGGTTATAGCCGAGTAGGGTTCCGGATGTCAATATTTAAGCACTTAAAATTATGCCGGCTCATTCCGTATTTGCCGCTCACGGCTACATCAAACACGACCTTGCCGACCGCTTGCGAGCGGAAATCATGAACGGCTCGCTCCCGCGCGGCGTCCGGATCATCGAGGGCAAATGGGCCCAAAGATTTGGCGTAGCGCAGGGATCGATCCGAGAAGCCATCAACATTCTGGCCCTGGAGGGATTCGTCACCAAGGCGTCGGGACGAAGCGCGCGAGTCATACACCTGAGCGAGACAGATGTGGCGCAACTCTACGAACTACGAGGCGCTCTCGAGGGACTAGCGGCTCGCCTGGCGGTTGAAGCCCGACCCGACCTCTCGAAACTCCAGTCCGCAGTGGACGGTATGCGCCGAGCGGCAAACGAGGGCAGTTGTAAGGCGCTGCTTCAATGCGATCTTCGGTTTCACCTTGAACTTTGTGAGCTTTCTGGCAACCCCTACGTTGTGGACCACAGTCGCCGACTCCTGGTGCCGTTCTTTGCGTTTGTTCGCATGCGAGTGGCAGCAAGCGGACAAACAACGTCGCCGTGGGATAGAGACCTCGAAGCGCACCAGCGGATCGTCGATCTCCTGCGCCTAGCGGAGGGCGAGGTTGCAGAGCAGTACGTCAAGAAGGCTATGGCTCGTTTTGCCAAAACTGCGTACGACAACTGGGACAATCGTACTTCCCATGCCGGGTGATCTCGAACGAAAGGATATCGTGCTAACCGGCTGTGGTGATGGCTTCAGAGAATCTGCAGCAACGAGAACGGAGCACGATGCCTGACTCTACGATTCGTTCCGTCTCGACGTGTGATGCACGTTTTCTCCTGCCCCCAGGTGCCGGGACAGATTCCATTCATACGAATTCAGAATATAGCTTCGCGGTGACTTTGTTGACCGGCGAGGACGGCCTTCGGGGAACCGGGATCGTGCTTACCCTCGGCGAGGGCAATCGGCTAGTTTGTGAGGCAATCGAGTTGCTGGCACGACCCCTGGCTGGCGTTGCGATTGAAGAACTCATGTCCGACTTCGGTCGCGTGTCCCGGAAGCTAGCGGACGATCCGTCGCTCCGCTGGCTTGGACCCCACAAAGGCGTGGTTCACCTTGCGCTGGCCTCCATCACGAACGCTTGCTTCGACCTTTGGGCCAAGAGCCGTGGTAAACCGCTGTGGAAGTTGCTCCTCGATCTCGCCCCCGCAGAAGTCGTTCGTCTTCTGGATCTGAGCTATTTGGAAGAGGTCTTGAGTGAGCAAGACGCTCTCGAACTGCTCTCAGGGCAACGTGCAAGCCGTAACAACCGCATTCCCATTCTGCAGACGGGTTATCCCGGCTACGATACGTCGGTCGGATGGATGGCATACGACGATCAAAAAGTGCGGGATTTAACCGCTCGCGCGCTCGATTCGGGATTTACAGCCTTCAAGCTCAAAGTGGGATCGGACGATGGGCGTCGCGATCTCCGTCGCGCGGCCGTGTTACGGGAATGCATCGGCGAGTCGAGCACTCTCATGTTCGATGCCAACCAACGCTGGAGCCTCCCAGTTGCCATTCGCATGTCCCGCGACCTGATGGTGTATCGGCCGTTGTGGATCGAAGAACCTACGCACCCTGACGACGTCCACGGGCACGCTGTACTGGCGCGTGAGATAGCCCCGGTCAAGATCGCGGCGGGCGAGCATATTCCCAATCGAGTCGTGTTCAAGAACTTCTTCCAATCGGGGGCCCTGCACTACGTTCAAGCCGACTGCACCAGACTAGCGGGAGTAAGTGAGTTTCTTACCGTCAGCCTTCTTGCGAAGAAATTCTTCCTTCCCATAGTGCCGCATGTTGGAGACATGGGGCAATTGCACCAACACCTTGTCTTGTTCAACCACATCGCGCTGGCGCACGAAGTCTTGTTCCTGGAGCACATCCCGCACCTGCGCAGCCACTTCGTTTCGCCGGCGCTCGTGGCGGACGGCTGCTACAAGACGCCACAGGAACCGGGCGCATCGTGCGACTTAAAATTGACGTCAGGCCGGGCTGGCTGATGAGGCAACCTCTGCTGGCGGCAGTTTCGCTCACCATGGTCGCTGGCCTCATGTCGGGCACCTGCATGCTGCCAATGAAATTTGTGCGCTCATGGAAATGGGAGAATCTGTGGCTGATTTTCAGCTTTGTCTCATTGGTGATCATTCCCTGGATGCTCGCTATCGGCCTGGTAAACGGCCTCTTCGAAACCTACCGTTCGCTGCCTTTTCGGGAGCTCGCCGTCCCGATGTTGTTTGGCGGCGGTTGGGGAGTCGCGCAAATTCTCTTCGGCGTCTCTGTGAAGCGCCTGGGACTGGGTATCGCTTACGCCATTATTGTTGGCCTAGGTGCGGTTCTGGGAACGCTCGTGCCACTGTTCGCTCAGCAAAGAGCGACAACTAAAGAACCCGCTATGCAGCTGATCATTTGCGGTGTGGCTGTGATGGTGATCGGCATCTCATTGACCACGTGGGGTGGCCAAGTCAAAGAGAGCGCAACTGACGTTTCTCAGAGCAGATCGCATCGGGCTTACCCGGCGGCCATCTTGCTTGCCGTGCTATGTGGCCTCATGGCCCCCATGCTCAACTACTCGTTCGCCTTCGGGCAAGGCATCGCACAGGCGGCCGTCCGCCTTGGAAATCAACCCGTGCACAGCGCCTATGCAGTTTGGCCGATCGGATTGGCGGGAGGGTTTCTTCCTAACGCTGCGTACAGCCTGTGGCTGCTTTTCAAGAATCGGACTTGGCCTTTGTTCCGTTGTGCACGAGCAGACCTCTTGTGGTCTTGCCTGATGGGCATTCTCTGGATGGGAGCGTTCGCTCTTTACGGAATGAGTGCATCCCTCCTGGGCACCCTAGGGACATCGGTCGGGTGGGGCCTGCTGCAGATTTTCATGATTATAACCGCGAC
>Ga0210384_10007683_pt1 | contig 11340 bp, 10 predicted proteins | sample IncBWH2MmetaG_FD_160574 | JGI IMG/M metagenome (GOLD analysis project Ga0210384, IMG submission 160574) | Forest soil microbial communities from Barre Woods Harvard Forest LTER site, Petersham, Massachusetts, United States - Inc-BW-H-2-M | ecosystem: Environmental > Terrestrial > Soil >...
GGCTCGTCCTGCGGCACAGCGGTCGAGACCGTTGCGAACAAGCCAGCCAACAAGATCACCGGACATTTTCGCACCGAGAATGCGAAGGTTTTGAGAGGCGAATACGCCAATTTTTGATTTGACGCCCGCGACGGAAGAGCCATCATGCGCCCGTGCTGCCTTGACCACGGGCAGTCTCTAAAACCCTTATGCAAGGAAGCCACGGTTACGTTATTTGGACGGTCTGTTATCTGGCCGTGCTGCTCGGCTTGTCCGCTTATGGGGTGCATCGCTACTTCATCATCTATCTCTTTCTGAAAAACCGGAAACGCAACTCAGTGCCGGCCGGTTCTTTCGAATCTCTGCCTAAGGTGACGGTGCAGTTGCCTATCTTCAATGAAATCTATGTGGTGGAACGTCTCCTTCGCTCGGTGAGCGAAATCAATTACCCGAAGGACCGTCTGCAAATCCAGGTGCTCGATGATTCGACCGACGACACCCGTGAAATTACCGTCGCATGTGTCGAAGAGTTACGGGAACGCGGCTTTGATGTGCAGTTGATTCAACGTGTCGACCGAACGGGATTCAAGGCAGGCGCCTTGGAGGTCGGGCTGAATTCGACTGACGGAGAATTTCTCTGCATCCTCGATGCTGACTTCGTGCCGCAACCGGACTTGCTCAGACGGACCATGGATTTTTTCACCGATCCGAATGTGGGAATGATTCAGACCCGCTGGGGCCATCTAAATCGCGGCTATTCCATGCTCACCCGGGTCCAGGCGATGTTCCTCGATGGTCATTTGCTCCTCGAACAGACGGCACGCAGCCGAAGCGGGCGTTTCTTCAACTTTAACGGCACGGCAGGGATATGGCGGCGTTCCTGTATCATCGAGGCCGGGGGCTGGCAGCACGATACGCTGTGCGAAGATCTCGATCTTAGCTACCGCGCGCAATTGGCAGGCTGGAAGTTCATTTTCTTGCCCGACGTGGTTACGCCGGCGGAACTGCCCGTCGACATGAATGGGTTTAAGTCGCAGCAGCATCGCTGGACCAAGGGCTCGATCCAAACTTGCAAGAAGCTGTTGCCCCGCATTTGGCGCAGCGAGTTGTCGCTCCCGATTAAAATCGAAGCGACCGGTCATTTGATTTCGAACTTTGCTTACCTGCTTCTGGCCTGCTTGTGCGTGCTTCTGCATCCGTCGACCGGTGGACCGCAGACGGGATGGGTTCGCGCGCTTTTGATCGACATCCCGATTTTCCTGACCGCATCAGTTTCGGTGGCTGTCTTTTACGTCTGTGCGCAACGGGAGCTTCATCCTCGCACCTGGATGAAGCAGATGCTGCTGCTACCGTGTCTTCTGGCTCTCGGCATTGGATTGTCGCTGAACAACGCCCGCGCGGTGCTGGAAGCGCTGTTCAATCACAAGTCCGGTTTCACTCGGACGCCGAAATACGGAATCGAGAGAAAGTCGCAATCCTGGCGGACCTGCAAATACCGGCCGCTGAAATCTGTCCTTCCGATAGCAGAGCTGGCCTTTGCCATTTACTTCAGCTACTTCGTTTGGTTCGCGCTCGTGCATGGGCAATACCTCTCGGTACCCTTCCTGCTCATGTTCCAATGCGGCTTTCTCTATGTTTCTCTATCGTCGCTTGCCCAATGGTGGCCGAAATTCAGTTTCGGCGGTTCCCGTTCCCCAGCTGCAATTCCCGCGTGACAAAACGCTAATTCTGAGTAAAAGGACGCGCATGTTCCGTCCCTCCCTCGTTGCGTTCGCATTCTTTTTCGTCATTTCTTCGGCCCAAAGCGCCGTTCCTCTCCCCGATCTCTCCAGCCGCGTGATCATCAGCGTGCGGGACCAGAAATTGATGCTGATGCAGAGCGGGAGAAAGATGGCGACCTATCCTGTTTCCACTTCGAAATTCGGCCTCGGCGACTCGTTAGGCCGAATGACTACGCCACTCGGATTTATGCAAGTCGTGCAAAAGATCGGCGATCACGCACCGGTCGGCGCCGTTTTCCATAATCGTCGCTGGACCGGCGAAGTGTTGCGGCCTAACGCACCCGGTCGCGATCCGATCGTGACGCGGATCATTTGGCTGCGGGGCCTTGAATCGGAAAACCTGCATGCTTTCGGACGATGCATTTACATCCATGGCACGACCGAAGAGAAATTGATTGGCCGTCCAGCCAGCTACGGCTGCGTTCGAATGAGGTCGAGAGATGTCGCTGCTCTTTACGAACAAGTGCCGCTCGGAGCGATCGTGCAAGTTGTTCCCGATCGTCTTCCCGCTCCGAAAACTGCGCTCAGCGATACGCCGCCCACATTGACTCCGCTGCCTAACGACAAAATGATTTTCGTTCGCGGCGACAAATCGCCGGCCGCGCGCTCACATAAGACGCTGGTCGCTTCCGGCGGTCGCGGCGCCTGAGACTCCTCAGCGCCTTGACAAATCAGCTCGGTTCAACGAGCCTCCACGCCCATTTTAATTTGCTAAACTAATGGCGAACACAAGATCAGCTGGGAAGCGCGCCCGACAATCAATCAAACGAATGCAGCACAATCGCAGTGTCCGAACTCGATTGCGCAATTTGCACAAACGCGTTCGTGGCCAGACCAGCACTGATCGTAAAGAGATTTTTGCGCTCATCTCAGCACTCGATAAAGCGGCCAAGCGCGGAATGATTCATCGGAACGCGGCCAAGCGACGTAAAGCACGGCTCAATCGACTGGTCGCTGCTAAAAAGTAATCGATTCCACGACCGTAAGATCGACAACTTCCGGCGCGGCTTAACGACCGAATCCTCTTTGCATCTGTCGTAGGACAGCTAAATTCTCACGCGATGCTTCCAGCATTTGTTCTCATCGTCTGCGCGGTTGTTTACAGGATCGCCACCGGCTTGCTGATTCATTGCGGCCACACCTGGTTTATTGATCTTTACCCGGCTCGCGCGATTGCATTGTGCGCCGCGGTTTATTTCCCCAAGAAATACAAGTTTACCATCCCGCTCGCCGCGTTTTTTGTTTCCGATGCAGTGATCAATTATTACTACGGCGTCACGTTGCTCGATCCGCAAATTATCTGTCGTTATTTTGCGTTGATCCTGGTCGGTTGCCTTGGACTGCTCCTGCAAAATCGCGCTTCGCTTAGGACGCTGCTGCCCGCGTCGCTCGTTGGATCGACGATCTTCTATTTTATTACGAACGCTTTTTCCTGGCTGAGCGATCCCGGTTACGTGAAGAATTTCGCTGGCTTGATTCAAGCGCTCACGGTTGGACTTCCGCAATACAGCGCGACGCCGACTTGGATGTTCTTCCGCAACTCAATCGTGGCCGATCTTTTCTTCACGCTGCTTTTTGTCGCGTGCATGCACTTTGGACGAAACACCAGCCGGGCTGACGCTGGAGTTAGATTGCCTCGTATAGCGTAAAAGTCCGATGCAGGGGCCTGAGCAACGCGACGAGGTCGAGATGCTCGCGCTGATGTTGTTGATCCGGCGCTTCGAAGAGCGCGCCAGCCAGCAATACCAGGCGCAGAAGATCGGTGGCTTCTGTCATCTTTACATAGGCCAGGAAGCGGTCGCAGTCGGTTCCATCGCGGCTACGCGACCCGACGATTACATCATCACCGCATACCGCGATCATGCTCACGCTCTTGCGCGCGGCACGACTGCAAATGCGTGTATGGCCGAGTTGTTCGGCAAAGAAACCGGTTGCTCGCGCGGACTTGGCGGCTCGATGCACTTTTTCGATAAGAAAAATCACATGTACGGCGGACATGCCATTGTTGGAGCGCACGTGCCGCTCGCATGCGGGCTTGCGTTCGCGTGCAAGTATCGAAAGGAAGATCGTGTCACCCTTTGCTTCTTCGGTGATGGTGCGATCAATCAGGGCGCGTTTCACGAAGCGCTCAATCTTGCTGCACTCTACAAACTTCCGGTCGTGTTCATTTGTGAAAACAATCTGTTCGCGATGGGCACCTCGGTGAAGAGATCGACATCGCTCAAGCAAATCGTCGATCGTGCCGAAGGTTACGATATCCCGGCCGACATCATCGATGGAATGAACTTTCGCGAAGTGCGCGACAAACTTTCGGAGATCGTCGCGTCCATTCGCAAGGATCCACATCCGGCGTTTGTCGAGGTGCGCACTTATCGTTATCGCGGTCATTCGATGTCGGATCCCGCGAGTTATCGAACGAAAGACGAGTTGGAAAAATACCGGCTGGACGATCCGATCATTCGGTTGCGCGCGCAGCTTACGCGCGAGGCCAAATTGACCAACGAGCAATTCGACAAGATCGACAAGCAAGCCAAGGATACCGCGATCGCGTCCGTGAAATTCGCGGAAGAGAGTGCCGGTCCACCTCTCGAAAAACTTTACGATTACACTTACGTCAGGCCAAGGCCGTGAGAGAGATTACTTATCGACAAGCATTGAACGAGGCGCTCGCTGAGGAGCTCGAGCGCGATCCAAATGTTTTCCTCATGGGCGAGGAGGTGGCTGAATATCAAGGTGCCTACAAAGTCAGTCAGGGGTTGCTCGAGCGCTTCGGGCCGGACCGCGTTATCGACACGCCGATCAGCGAAAATGGTTTTGCCGGACTGGGCGTTGGTGCCGCGATGGTCGGTTTGCGGCCGATCATCGAGTTCATGACTTTCAGTTTTTCGCTGGTCGCGTTCGATCAAGTCGTGAACAACGCGCCAAACATGCTCACCATGTCCGGCGGACAATTCAATATTCCAATCACATTTCGTGGTCCGAATGGTCCGGCGCATCAACTCGGCGCAACGCATTCGCACGCGACCGAGGCGCTTTATGCGAATGTTCCGGGCTTAAAAATTTGCACGCCCGCGACGCCGCGAGATGCGAAGGGTTTATTGAAAACTGCCATTCGCGACGACAATCCGGTTCTCGTTCTTGAATCAGAGCTTCTTTACAGCTCGAAAGGAATGGTCGAACCGCCGGACGAGGAATTGCTTATCCCGTTGGGCGAAGCGGAAGTGAAACGCGAAGGCAGCGATGTCTCGATCATTTGTTACGCGCAAACCGTCCCGCTCGCACTCGCCGCCGCGCAGCTACTCGAAGAAGAAGATATTTCCGCGGAGATTGTCGATCTTCGTTCAATCAAGCCTCTCGACGAACGAGCGATTTACAATTCAGTGGCCAAAACTCATCGCGTCGTGATTGTCGAACAGGACCGGCCGTTCTGCGGCGTTGGGGCGGAAGTTTGTTACCGGATCCAAAAAAACATTTTTGATGAGCTCGATGCGCCAGTGCTACGCGTTTCTCAAGAGGATGTGCCGATGCCGTACAACGAGAAACTTGAAAAAGCGGTGTTGCCGAGCACTGAAAAATTGATTACTGCGGTGAAGAAGGTCTGTTACGCCTAACGAGTATGCCTGAGATCCAAATGCCCAAGCTTAGCGACACGATGACCGAGGGAACACTCGTCGCGTGGAAAAAGAAGAAGGGCGACAAAGTTTCGGCCGGTGATGTCATTGCCGAAATCGAAACTGATAAGGCGACGATGGAATGGGAGTCGCCCGAAGACGGAATTCTGGCCGAGATTTACGTCGAGGAGGGCGGCAAGGTAAACGTCGGCGACAAAATCGCGTTCATTGGCGGCGAAGGCGAAGAGGCCCCGAAAAAAGAAGAAAAACCAGCCCAGGCAAAGGCCGAGAAAAAGCCCGAACCAAAAAAGGAAAAAGAAACCTCACCGCCGCAGGAAAAGAAAAAAGCGGAGAAGCCTGAAAAGAAAACTGTGGAGGCGACTGCCAGTCCAGCTCGGACCGACGAAGCGCGCGTGAAGGCTTCACCCGTCGCGCGACGAGTCGCAACTGAACTTGGCGTCGATCTTGCGAGCGTGAAGGGAACAGGTCCCGAAGGTCGTGTTACTGAGACCGACGTGCGCGCAGCAGCGAAATCGAAAACTGCAGGGCCCGAAAAGCCCGCCGCGAAAAGTGCACGTTCAGTCAAGGCGGGCGAAGGCGAGCGTATTGAACTGTCCGGAATGCGGAGAGTTATCGCTCAACGTTTGGTCGAAAGTCTTGGGCCGGTTCCGCATTTTTATCTCACGATCGAGATCAATGCCGGGCCGCTGATGGAGGCGCGCGAAGAATTGAAATCCGCCGGTGAAGGCGCCGACGCCGCAAAGATCACGGTGAACGATTTCGTTTTGAAAGCGGCGGTCCAGGCTGCGGTTAAAGTTCCAAAGGCGAATGCGTCGTTCGACGGCGATTCGATTGTGCAATACGCCGATGTCGATCTTGGGATCGCGGTCGCGATTGAAGACGGATTGCTCACGCCCGTGATTCGCGCTGCGCAAAATAAATCTCTGCGCGAAATTAGTGCGATGGCGAAGGATCTAGCGAGTCGCGCCCGCAACAAACGAATGAAACCGGAAGAGTTTCAGGGAGGAAATTTCACCGTCTCAAATCTTGGCGGTATGGGCATCGATTCGTTCAGCGCGATCATTAATCCGCCGCAAGGATTTATTCTCGCAATCGGCAAGATCGACAAAGTCCCGGTGATCGACGATGGCGAGCAAATCGTGGTCGGTCATCGCATGTCGATCACGATGAGTTGCGATCATCGCGTCGTTGATGGCGCACTCGGCGCCGAATATTTAAAGGAGCTGCGCCACCTTCTCGAGAATCCTGCGTTGCTTTTAGTTTAAAAGCGACAATTAGGGTTTTGTCGCGAGGACGAGCGGCGATGGGCCGGGCGCTTCGAGTTTGCGGACTTTCTTGAAGCCGGCTTCTTCGAGCCAGCTTTTGATTTCATTGAAACTAAACGTGTCGCCTTTGTCGGTGTTGACGAGCATGTTGACGGCGAACATGAGCGCAGGCGGCGGCCCGGTGCGCTGATCGTTCACTAGCCATTCACCGATGGCAATCGTGCCGCCGGATTTGAGCGCGCGAAAAGTTTTCTTGAGCAACTGCCGGCTGCGTTCTTCGCCTTCGCTGTGCAAAATGTGCCCGAGCGTCGCGACATCGTACCCGCTGCCAAAATCTACTCCGAGCAAATCGCCTTCGACGAATTTGAAACGATCGCGGACGCCAAATTCTTCGGTGATTCGTTTCGTAGTGGGAATCATCCCGGCCCAATCGACTGCAGTCACGCGAACTCGCGGTGACTTTTGCGCGAGCGCGATTCCCCAGACTCCGGAGCCGGCGGCAAGATCGAGAACGCGCGCTTCGTCTTTCGCCTTCGCAAGTTTCAAATGGTCGCCCAGTTTTTGCGCGCTGCCGTAACTCATCGGGACGATGTTCTCGACCAGTTGGCTAAAAAATTCCGTCCCTTCCGTTTCCTGGTTCACCGCCATCACCGGCCGGCCGGTGTGGACAATTTCGTCCAGCTTCATCCAATTCTGCATTAGCCGAATTCGATTCATGCTGAAAAATCCAGCGAGCGTGCCGGGTTTATCGCTGACCAAGAACGCCTCGCTTTCCGGCGCGAGCGAATATTTTCCCAGTCGGTCCTTTTTCAACAGATCGAGACCGACAAGCGCATTCATGACCATGCGCAATCCGCGCTCCGAGGCGCCAGTCGCTTTGCTGACTTGCTCGACGCTTTTCGCTCCGCTTTGAAGCGTGTCGAAAACCTTGTTGCTTGCAGCCGCACCGATCACGATGGGCGGCGCGTAAGCAAAGCTAAATTGCATCAATCGTTCGGGAGTGAGTTGTTTTTTCTGGCGAGGTTTTTTCGGCATGTTTATTTTTTGACTGTAAGATCGACAAATAACGAGCGGAGCTGCGCTCGCAAATCCAAACTTGTGACGAACGATTCTGAAAAACCCCTTCGACCATTCTCGTTTGTGATTCACGTCAGCCGCGGCGTGCTTCGCGATCAACGGACGCGGCGCAAAGTGATGGTGATCCTGCTCGCGCTCGCACTGTTGCTCTTGATTTTGGGCGGGACGTTTTTGGCGCCGTTTCTTAATCCGCGCGAACACCTTGTTTGGTCGCTTTGTTTTTGGATTGTCTGCATTTGGCTCACGCTCACGGCGATGCTGCTCGCCATTTTTGACCTGCTGATGGTGCGACTGGAAGCGCGCCGGGCCGAACGCGCGTTGCGCGAAAAATTAGGATCGACCTCGGACAAATGACAACCAAGGCGACCAGCGGTTGGAAAACGCGCGAGCAAATGGAAGAGACCGAGCGGATGGTGCTCGCACCGTTTGCGCAAAAATCGGGTGAGTCGCGCGGGCGGAAATATCCGGAACCGAGTCACGGCTATCGCACCGAATTTCAGCGCGATCGGGCGCGCATCATTCATTCACGCGCATTTCGCCGGCTTGAGTATAAGACGCAGGTTTTCCTGAACGGCACGGGAGATCATCTGCGGACGCGGTTGACGCATTCAATCGAAGTCGCGTCGATTAGCCGGACCATCGCCCGCGCGTTATCGTTGAACGAAGATTTGGCCGAAGCGATCGCACTAGCGCACGATCTCGGTCACACGCCGTTCGGGCATTCGGGCGAAGAGATGTTGGCCGAGTGCATGCGAGAACAGGGCGGATTCGAACATAACCGGCAAAGCCTGCGCGTGGTCGAATTGCTTGAGAACGCGTATCCGGAGTTTCCGGGATTAAATTTAACGTTCGAAGTTCGGGAAGGTTTGCAGAAACATGAGGCGTTTTACGATCCGCTATCGCCTAACGAAGAGAAATACAAATGTCCATCACTCGAGGCGCAAATCGCGAACCTGGCCGACGAGATCACTTATTACAGCCACGATCTCGATGACGCAGTCGACTTCGAAATCTTGAGCGCGTCACAATTGCACGAGAACACGGTTTGGCGTCGCAGTTGCGACAGGGTGCTTTCTCGTTATCCCGAAGCACGCGAGCCAGAACTGCACAAATTTATCATTCGCGACATTATCGACGTCCAAGTTCAGGACGTCGTCACAACTAGCGGCCGCGCGATCGCCGAGATCGGTGTGGAGGGTGCGGACGACGTGCGTCGTCAGGAGAGACCGCTCATTCGCTACAGTGACGATTTACTCCAAGCGAACCGCGCGTTGCGAAGATTTCTTTACACGAACGTCTACTATCATCCGCGAGTGGCGGAAGTGAATAAGCGCGCTTGCGAGATGTTGCGGACGGTTTTTGAAAGCTACGTTATCGATCCCACCCAACTCGGCGCCGCCGCCACGCAACGGATCGAGAGCGAGGGATTACATCGGACGGTGTGCGATTACATCGCCGGAATGACCGATCGTTATTTAATGGAAGAGTTCGATCGTCTATCGAGTTGAGCGCGACTCAACGGGGAGGATGGAAGCCGAATTCCGCCTGCAATTTTCCCCAGAGCCAATCGACGAACCCATCTTTTTGGATCGAGCTGGCTTTCAACGCCGCAAGTGCTTCCGCTTCTTCTACGTTGTCGTTCAAACAGTAAAGGTAAATGAGCAGGAAAAGGTCATTCTCGTTCGAGAAGCCGCGATTCTTCTCAATCTCCAAGAGTTGAATCGCCTTACTATAATCTCGTTGGGCCAGTGCCCCCGCTACGAGATCCGGTAACGCTTCGGTGGGAACAGACGGCGATCGTTTAGCGAAGTCCTCAGCCAACGCGAGGCGAATGTCGTCGCTGTTGCGAACATTCAGCACCGGCACACGTAACTTTGTGCGGCGCAAATAGAAATCGAGTTCGGCCAGCCAATTGCTTCCGGACATTTCAGAGCGGTAGCGGGTCTCGCGGACGAAAAAGTAACCTTCAAGCGATCTTTTCCATTCGTTAGGCCAGATTTTGTCGATCAAGGAAGACGAGAGAAAGCGATGGAGCGCACCAGAGTTTTGCAGATATTTGTAACCGAAACGGTACGCTGCCTCCATATCGGAACGCACATCACTTAAACGTTTTGGATAAAAGTCGGTCAGCGGCTCGATGCCCTGCGTGATTCTGTCGATTTCATCGCCGTCCATGAGAAACAAAGCGGACATTTGCTCGGGCACTTCGATCCCGATGCGCTCCAGGTCGAAAGCAGTGTCGGGGTTGGTCCAAAGTTGTCGTGCAGACTCTTCGTTAGGCTTGGACAACGGGTCTTTGATTCCAGTCATGATCCATTCGAGATCGCAGGTTGCCCAAACGGCGGTATTCGGAAAAACATTATGGAAGGCGCGCAGGATCGCTTTGGCTTCATCCGGCGACAGTTGGTAAATCGGAAGCCAAAAGCTCACAATGCCTCCATCCTTTAAGCGTTCGCGCGCGAGCGAAAAGAATTGCTGAGTGTAGAGATTGACCGTGCCCGCGACTTTTAAGGGCGGCGGTTCGCCGGTGATGATATCGTACTGCTTCGGGCAAGCTTGGAGGAAGAAACGGCCGTCCTGCACAAAAGTTGTAACGCGCGGATCGCGCAACGGATTTGAGTAACCCGGTTTAGAGTAGTAGTCCGCAAGATCAAAAACTTCCTTTGAAATGTCCACCACATCGAGGTGCTCGAGGTGCGCATCGCGAGTGAACGCGTCGGCCGTCACACCCACGCCATAACAGAGCAACAACGCATCTTCGCTTTCGGGTCGAAGAGCCAGAGGCAAATAGACAAACAATCGCATATAGCGCTGAGTGCGGAGCGGAGTTCCTGACATCGAGTACGCATTGGTTACGAGCCGGTAGTAGTAAGGATCGCCGAAAAGATCGCGACGCAGCAGTTGGAAGGTATCGGCGTTACCTTCGATTTTTTTGAGCAGACGCGAACCGTCAACTTCGTACGGACGACGAGCGTTTGCGAAATGCGTTTCCGCGCGGTGGTAAGGAAAAATTGCAACGATTGCGACAAAGGCGATTCCGAGAGCGAGCGAGCTGCGTCCCCAGGATTGATTAAAAGACCAGTTCTCTTTTTTTCCGGCGATTATTGCGAGTCCCGCATAACCAACCGCAGCGATAATTAAACTCGTCTGGAATCCAAACCATGGCAGCAAGGCGAAAGCCGCTACTATTGGGCCCAGTGCCGCGCCGACCGTGTTGCACAAAATTGTGAGCCCGGCGCTGTTCATTCGGTTGGGAACTTCGCGCTGAACGCACGCCACGACCGTCGGGAAAAGAATTCCAGACAGGAACGCGACGGGAAACATCAAACACAGCGATAGCCAGGTAACTTGTTGCCAGGCTTCAATGTAGAATCCTTTAGTTTCTGCATGAACGGCGGGCACCGGAAAAAACAAATAGCAGAGAAGCGTTCCAATCGCGGCCAATAGCAAAAGCACTGGAAGTAGTCTCCTTGGTGAAGAGAAGCGACCCGATATGGCGCTCGACGTCATACCGCCGAGGCTAATGCCTAACAGGACGACGGCCAGCATGACGCAAAAGGCGATCGACCTTGACGCGATATACAAACGCATGAACCGAAACCAAAT
>Ga0210384_10007685_pt1 | contig 11339 bp, 8 predicted proteins | sample IncBWH2MmetaG_FD_160574 | JGI IMG/M metagenome (GOLD analysis project Ga0210384, IMG submission 160574) | Forest soil microbial communities from Barre Woods Harvard Forest LTER site, Petersham, Massachusetts, United States - Inc-BW-H-2-M | ecosystem: Environmental > Terrestrial > Soil >...
GATTTCTACTGGAGTTTCGCGTATTCGGATTTGGCTTGCTTGAGGATGGGGATGTCGGGATCGGCGTCCTTCCATAGGGCGAGAAAGTCTTGATAGGCGGCGCGGGCCTTGGCGGAGTCGCCTTGCAAGGCATAGGCGCGGGCGAGGCCGAGGCGAGCGAGGGAGGCGAGAGGAGAATTGGAGACGATGGTGCGGTGGTCAATGAATTTTTGAAATTCGGCGGCGGCTTCCTTGCCCTGATGGAGGGCGAGATAAGCCTGCCCGCGAACATAAGGCGGATAGAGAAGTCCACCTTCGCTGAATTGAGGCTCCGGGAAGGCGAGATCAAAGAGTTGGGCATCCTCGAGCAACTTGAGAGCCTGGGCCGGGCGGCCACTGCGAATCTCCAGATAGGCACGCACGACGGGCAACCAATAAAGATTAAGCGTGGTGTTTAGCGGAAATTGCTTTTGCAACTCATCGGCTAGCGTGCGCGCACTGGGGGAGTCGCCTGCGCAAGCGAGAGCGAGAGCGGCAATGGTTTGGGCGTCACGAGCGGAGGTAATTGCGAGTCCCGCTTTGACTTCCTGGCGAGCCTTCTCGAAATTACCGAATTCCGCCTCGCGGAGCGCAGAATTCAATTGTCGCGTGGCGGCGGTTTCCTTTAGGTCAGCGCGTAGCGCGGAATCGACGGCTTGGCGAGAGAGTCCGCGTGCGCGCTCCAATCGACCATAAAAAGCCTCAGTGTCCGATTGGGCCGTAAGCAGGAGGTCCTCAACGCCGGGCTTGCCGCTGGCGGCGTCCAGTTGACGCTTCATCTCCTGGGTATCCCCTTCGAGGAATGCTATTCCATATACATCGTCGCCCCTGAATTGGTCACCGACGTTCCGTTCGAGAGCCTGGCGGTAGATGGTCTTTGCCTCGTCGAGACGATTGAGAGCGGTGTAACCCTCGATCAGGTTTGTATAGGCTATTCCCTCATCCGGTGACAAGCGAATGGCCTCGCGTTCTTCGGTCACAAAGTCTTCGTACCGGCCGAGCTTCTCGGATATGTATCCCAAATTGATATGGGGTTGTGACTTTCTTGGGTAGGCTCTGGCCCAAGACTCATTGGTTCGTTTGCTCTTTTCGAGGTCACCAGCGACCGAGTCATAGTAATTGGCAGTGATGTCAAACCGTTCGGACTCGCTCACGCGGTCGCGAAGTTCAAAGGCTTTCCGTATGTAGTCCGCACCCAAGCCCGGCTCTGCCAGCAAGCTGGTGTACACGCCGCCGAGATGTGAATAGACGAGCGCAAAATTAGGATCGAGCTCGATAGCACGCCGCCAGTACGGGATGGCCGCGCTCACTTCCTGCCGCTGAATCGCTCTTACACCCAGGCTAAAGGATTTTAGAGCTTCGAGCGAGGAGGTAGTTGCTTCGGCGAGGGGAGCATCGAACTTCTGGACGGTGCTGAGGGACTCGCCAAGTTTCGACCGGAGTTTGGAGCTGGCGTTGCCCAGAGCGTTGAGAACTTCTTCTTTGCGGGCAGCTTGGATCTGCTCCTGAGCCAGCGTATCGCCGGTCTGGCAGTTGACGGTGTTGAGGCCGAGGACGTATTCGCTGCCCAGGCTGGAGATCGAGCCCTCAATTACGGCGGCACTGCCGGTGCGCTGGCAAATCTCGCGTGCGATTTGTGAAGTTAGCCGCTCTCCGGGAGGGCGGCTCATGAGGGCTAGCGTGTCTCTGATTTTTTGATCGGAGATAAGACTCAAGAAGGGCGATTGCTGAAGGCTGATGGAGAGGGCTTGTTTCAGAGTGTCATCGAAAACGGAATCGCCGGTGGTATTGGTGAAGTCGGCGAGGATGATAGTGTCCTTGTCGGTGAGCTTGGGCGAGCGATGAAAATAAAAGTACGCGCCCGCGCTTAGGGCGGCGAGAAGGACAACGGCGGCGGCCATGATGCCGCGCAAACCGAGGGCAGGCTTCGGAACGACGGCGGAAGCCGAGGCGGACGCAGCCTGACGGGCCTCGCAGCTCGAACCAGAAGCGTGGGCAGCGGAGCGGCCGGACTCCGTGTCGCGCTTGAGGCGCTGGAGGTCGGCGCGCATTTCGGAGGCGCTCTGGTAGCGGAGGTTGCGGTCTTTTTCCAGTGACTTGTCGAGGATATCTTCGAGTTTCGGGGGAAGATTGGGATTCAGGCGGACGGCGGGAACAGGCTCACGATCGAGAATGGCCTGGAAGATCAAGGCGGAAGTGTCGCCGCGAAACGGCAATGTTCCCGTGGCCATTTCGTAGAGCACTGTTCCGAAGGAGAAGAGATCGGTACGGGCGTCGAGTTCCTTGCCGCTGGCCTGCTCCGGGGACATGTAAGCGACCGTGCCGAGAGCCGATCCGGGGCTGGTCAAGTGTTCGGCGTCGATCGTTTCCGCGAGGGAGGAGCTATGCTGAACGGGAGAATTCGCTGCGGGCGTGATTTTGGCCAGGCCAAAATCGAGAACCTTGGCGTGGCCGCGGCGGGTTTCAAAGATATTGGCCGGCTTGATGTCGCGATGCACGATGCCGGCAGCATGCGCGGCGTCGAGGGCATCGGCGATTTCGATGGCCAAAGATAGAAAAGCCTCGGGTTCGAGGGGGCGGCCGTTGATGCGGTGCTTCAGCGTCATGCCATCCAGATATTCCATGGCGAGAAAGGACCGGCCATCGTGCTTGCCAATTTCATAGATGGTGCAGATATTGGGATGGTTCAGGGCGGAGGCAGCGCGTGCTTCGCGGCGGAAGCGCTCGAGCGCTTGGGGGTCCTGGGCAAGCTCCTCGGGGAGGAATTTGAGGGCGACGAAGCGGCCGAGTTCGGTGTCTTCGGCTTTGTAGACTACGCCCATCCCACCACCGCCGAGTTTTTCGAGGATGCGGTAGTGGGAGACTGTCTGCCCGAGTAATGAGGAAGACTCCGCCATTTGGTGCACATGGTAGGGGTGCGCGAGAGGGGAAGTCAACGGGGCGCGTGGCCAGCGGAGGATCAAGCCCAGAGGCGGCGGAGTTTGTAAACGTCGAAGACGGCGTCGTTGCTGACGATAGTCAGGTTTTCGGCCTGGGATTGGGCAATGAGTATGCGATCGAAGGGGTCCTTATGCGGACCAGGAAGTAGACCGGCGCGGGCGGCGTGGGCAGAAGTGATAGAAAGCGACTCGAATGATTCGTGGGCAAGGATGGCGTCAAAGCGAAGAGCCAAGTCAGCAGCCCCTGGAAGTTTACCGAGGCGCGATTTGGTGGCAATTTCCCATGCCGAAGCAGCGCTAACGAAAATGATGTTAGAACGGGAGCTAATCAGTTTACGCACGCGAGGCGGGAGCGCGGGATCGTCGGTGAGCCACCAGAGTAAGGCATGGGTGTCCAAAAGAAGGTTCAGGAGTCACTCCCAAAGTTCGATCTCGTCGTCGGGAAGGGGTTCGAAGAATTCGGAGCCGATGAGGAACTTCCCCTTCATGCTGCCGGGCTTGCGCTGACCCTTTTTCCCCTGCAGCGGCTGCAGACGAACGAGAGGCTGATCGCCACGAGCAATGATGACTTCCTCTCCCTGGCAGGCCTTTTCAATGAGGCGCGAGAGGTGCGTCTTGGCATGATGGATTTTTACAGTCGGCATATTAGCTAACCTATCTTAGCTAAGTATTTCTCCAGCGTCAAGTCATCAGGGGGCAGCAGAAGGGGGAGAAGCCCCAGCCGGATCGGAGACGCCTGAGGGAATGAGATAGGTTTCGGCGCGGCAGGCGGGGCCGAAGGAGCTGCCAAAGAGAACTTGCTCGCCATCCTGGCGGATGGTCGCGTGGGGCTGGGCCCAATAGGAAAAGGCAAACTGCTCCTCGTAACATTGCGGCACGGTAGCGTTTTCAAAAAACCAAGGCGCGCTGCGCGCGTGGGCGAGGCGCCGAATGTCGCCGGCCGAGAGCGTGGGGGTGGTGAACAGGCCGACCTGGACGATTTCGTTCTTGAGGGGACGCCATTTGTCGTAGATGCGATTGTTGACGTAATTCTCGTAGTCGCTCTCGATGCAGTACGTTGTCGGGTAATCGTGACAACTGAGATGGCCGCCGACGCCTTGCGAGTCCGGCGGGGTAGTCATTGCGTAAACGAGAGAGCAATTCTTGGGATAGGAACCGGGGATGGCACATTTGACGATGGCGCCGTTGGGATAGCGGCCGTTCCAGTTATCGCCTTGGGCGGCGAAGGAGACCCACCACACGTTGCCATCGGGGGTTTGCGCGATATCGGAATGATCGTGGCCGAAGGCGATTTGTTCCGCGGTGGTGGTGAAGTCGAGACTGAAAGCCCAAACGCCGCAGCCCGTGCCATTGGCGTTGGGCTTGTTCGTGTTGCTGGAGCTGTTCGTTCCCCAACCGAGGATGACCCATTTGCCGGAAGGATCGACGAGTACGTCGCTGACGCCATTGACGAGCGGACAGTCGGACTTGGGTGGCTTGCCACTGATCACGGTGGGAGATTTGACGTGATTGATGACGTCGTACCAGAAGACTTCCTGCGTGCCGTCGGCCTTGCAACCATTTTTCACGAGATAGCGGCCAGCCAAATCCTGGTCGTGCCAGCCGACTTTGCGGGCGCTGGGACAAGTGCCCTGTTCTTCGAGACCAGCGTATTCGCGGAAGGTGTGCTCGATCGCGGCGGAACAAGATTTGACGCTGAATTTCAAAATGGAGAGGCCGGAAATCCCCCAAAGAATGTTGGGATCGACGGCGGACCAGACGGGCTCGCCCATGGTGTCGTTGACGTTGGCGCAAACGGTTGAGAAATTGGCGGCACTAATGATTTTGCCGTTGACGAGAAGGATTTTGGATTTGTCGGCGTTCCATGCCTGGTTTTGCGAGTAGACGGGGACGGGATTATCGACCCCGGCAGCGGGCGTGTTTGCGGCGGTGGTGATGCGCTCGACGCAGGCGCCGAGGGGATCGCGATAGATTGCGCCGATTTTCTTGGGATAAGCGAGGGGTGGAGGAAGAAGGAGCGCGGAGGAGCTGGTCGAGTAACCCGAGCCGCACGGCGGCGGATTCAACGGAAAGGCCGCGGCTAGAGCGAGAGTGTGGACGTTCACGCCGCCAGCGGAAGTGTGCTGAAAGAAAATCAACTGATCGCCGACGGGATCATGGACGAGAGAATCGGAGGAGCCGGGATCGCCCGTGATATTGCAGGTTCCCGGATTTTGATAGTCGTCCATCTGTGGACCGCCGCTCGAGGGAGGATGAACCCAGGTCATGGCGAGTTCGTCGAGGTAGTAGAGCGAGCCCGTTGTGTCGTAGAACCAAATCCGGTGGCGGTTGGAATCTTCCGCGACTCTGCCATACCAATAATCGTGCGCGGGAGGCGGAGCGCCGGAGGTGGCGGGCTGAATCCATGCGGCGGATCCGGTGGGCAAAGCCCACAAATCCTGCGTGGGATGATTGGGGCAAGCGTCAGGAGATCCTGAATTGGCGCTAAAGCCGCTGAAGATAAGTATTTGATGATTGTAGCTGTCGTAGACCGTGGCGTGGCCGCTGCGCGGCGGCGGAGAAGTTTTTAACTGTTGGAGCTTCCAAGCGTTCGCCGGCGCGCTGTAAAACCATGTGTCGCCTGCACAACAGGTGCCGAGGTTGTTGTCGCCGGCAAAGAGCACAGCGTAGTTGCCGACGGGGTCAAAAGCGGCGGAACCCTCGTAACGAAATTGGGGATCAGAGAGGCCAACGAGTCTGCGAATTGCCGCGCGAGGCATGTTGCCGACGATGGATTCATACCAGTAAACATCCGAGCGCGGCTGCCCGGAGCAAGCGCCGTCAAAGAAACCATAGTGAGCGGTGCGCCAGTCGTACCAGACATTGCCGTAGGGATGGCGGTCGGCGGGAAGGGTTTCGGTATCGGTGCCCGTGCAGGTGAGAGTTGTTGTGCCGCTGGTCCACTGTTTCGTGAAGGTATTTGTCGCCGGGGAGTAAAGCCACATGGAGTTGGCATAGATGGTGTTGGCGTTATCTTTGGCGTAAAAATTGACGGTCTGGTTCCAGTAATCGTAACGCGCGCTGGAATCGTAGTCGCTGCCTGCAGGCCAGGTAGTGCCGAACGCACCGTTGTGCTTTTGCAGGATCCAGGTCGCGGTTTGGGCGAGCGACAGGCCGGGAGAAATAGACAAAAGGAGAAGAAAGGAAAATTTCTTCATAAGCCATGCACTGCCAGAGTTCTAACGAACACCAAGTCCGCACTCGGAGCCAGAAAGACTCCGCCGCGTGCCCATGGTACAGGCATCAGGGTTTTTGCGGGAAAATGTTTTTGGCAGGCGCGTAAAGACGCCGCGCATTCAGCTACTCGTAGCGCAGAACGATCATGGGGTCGACGCGCATGGCGCGGCGCGCAGGGATGTAACACGCGAGGAGCGCGACACTTGTGAGCAGAACGGCGACGCCCGTGAAAGTGAGGGGATCGCTCGCGCTGACACCATAGATAATTTTGGTCAGCAGGCGCGTCAAACCGAGCGCAGCAGCGATTCCGACGCCGACCCCGACGAGAGCGATCCTCATTCCTTCTCCGAGAACGATGCGCAAGACGTCGCTGGTGGAAGCGCCAAGGGCCATGCGAATGCCGATTTCGTGAGTGCGCTGGCCCGCCAGATAGGAAATGACGCCGTAAATGCCGACCGCGGAAAGCGCCAGTGCGAGCGTGGAGAAAACGCTAAGAAGAAGCATGGCCATGCGCTGCTTGGCGACGGACTGGGCGACGATCTCCCGCATCAGTTGGACGCCGTAGACCGCCGAAGTGGGGTCTGATCTCTCCGCTGCTTGGCGAATTTCAGCTGCCAAACCCGACGAAGCGGATGCGGTTCGCGCGACGAATTGGCCGCCGTTGGCAAGCAGCGGCCAAAAACGATCCGGAACCTGCCAGACCGGCAGATAGATTTGCGACTGGATGTTTTCGCTCGTCTTTGCGCCCAAACCCCATTGCTCGATGTGCCCGGCGACGCCGATGATTTCCGGCTGGATATCGAGGAGCCCAAGGTTGAGGTGTTTTCCGATCGGGTCCTGGTTGGGGAAAAATTTGCGGGCAAAACTTGAATCGATAACGACCACGGCCGGGGAATGTTCGTCATCGTGCTCGGACAGAAAGCGGCCGCGCTCGAGCGGAATACCCATGGTTCGCAAGTACGAAGGATTTACAAGATAGAAAAGCGCAAAAGGCATGTCTTGCTGATTGGCGGGCTTGGGTTGGCCTTCGAGCCAGAACGGGACTTCGGAATCGCCCGACATGGGAAGCGCGCCGCCAACAAGAGAGACGGACTCGATACCGCGGATCGCTTCGAGTTGGCGAAGAGTTTCACGGTAGTTGGAGCGTAATTGATCAGCGGTCGCGGCTTGATTGGAGCTAAGGGAGATGCTGAACGCAAGCACATTGTGCGCATCGAAACCCGGATTGATTCCCCAAAGCACCGCGAGGCTGCGGATCATCAGGCCCGCGCCGACAAGCAGAACGAGAGCGAGAGCCATTTCGACGGCAACCAAGGCGCGCTGCGTGCCGTGACGCTTGCCACTCGAGCCCCGGGCGCCTTCCTTCAGCGTTTCACCCACATCCGGCCGCAACAATTTGAGGGCGGGGACGAGACCAAAGACGACGCCGGTCATAACGGATATTCCCATCGTGAATAAAAGCACGTGGGAGTCGAGGCCAACTTCTTCGATGCGAGGCAAAGTATCCGGCAAGGCAGCAAGAATGGCGCGCAAGCCCAATTTGGCGAAGACAAGGCCGATGGCACCGCCGGCGATTCCGAGCAAGACGCTTTCCGTAAGGAGCTGGCGAATGACGCGCGAGGCGCTGGCTCCCATGGCGGTGCGGATGGCAAATTCGCGAGTGCGGCCAGTGGCGCGGGCGAGGAGAAGATTGGCGACATTGGCGCAGGCGATGAGTAGCACAAAGCTGACCGCGCCCAGGAGCACCAGGAGGACGCCACGAACATCGCCGACAACGTCGGTCTTCAGCGGAACGACGGTGATGCCAGAGTCTTTGTTGGACTCGGGGTAAGCTGCTGCGAGATTCTTGGCCACCATGTCCATATCGATGCGTGCTTGCTCGAAGGTCACCCCGGGCTTGAGGCGTCCCGTGGCGAAGGATCCCATGCTGATGCGGCGATCGCGGAACGTTGGGTCGTTCCACTGGCCCATGGGGACGTAGACATCCGTCGGACTGAGGCCGGTAATGATTCCCCGGGCGACTCCGACGACGGCATACGACTTGCCATTGAGCGTGATGTTTTTGCCGATGATATCGGGAGAAGAGGCGAAGCGGCTCTTCCATAGAGCGTCACCCAGGATCGCAACGGGGGCCGCTCCAGGCTGGTCTTCCTCGGCACGGAACGTCCGACCTAACACGGGCTGAATTCCCAGCGTCGAAAAAAAATCAGCGGAGATCATGTGCCCGTGCAAGCGGTCTGGCTCTCCCGCCCCGGTCAAATTGAAATTGTCCGACCGAAAGACGCAAAGAGAGGAAAAAGAGCGATTGTTCTTTTGCCAGTCGAGAAAATTTAGATAGGTAATCGAGTTTTGATTGCCGGTCGGGGTCTTGGTATAGAGGGCCACAAGCTGATCGGGATCCTGAAAGGGGAGGGGATTCAAGAGCACGCCGTTGACAACGGAAAAGAGTGCCGAGTTGGCGCCGATCCCTAGAGCGAGGGTAAGAATGGCGATGGCAGTGAAGCCGGGGCTCTTCCGGAGAACTCGCAGGGCGAACTGGATATCTTGGCGAAAATTTCTCATCGAACACCCCAGGGCCGGCGGGAGTTCTACTGCCTCGGCCTCGCTCCATTAGGTACGGAGATGCGCAGAGGAATGTTCCGCGGATAGGCGGATCGGCCGAAACAAGACCTAGTGGAGGTGGTTAACGGCGAAAGTGGGAGACGAGCCAGAAGAGCAGAGAGAGGACGATGCTGAGAAGAAGGCAGGTGACGATAGGAAAATAAATAGTGCTTTGCTCGCCGCGATGGATGATGTCGCCGGGAAGACGTCCAAGGCGAAACGGGAGTTTTCCACCTAAGAAGAAATAAGCCCCGACGAGCAGGAGCAGACTCCCGAGAAGGACCAGCGTGCGGCCGAATTCGCGGAGGGGATCCATCGGGTGCATTTTAGCCGAAATATTTGGTTGAGGTCCTTCGGGCACTCTTGACGAGTGCCCTCAGGATGACAAACGCACCGAGGACACGGATCAGATCAATTCCGAGCCCGAGAAGAAATAAGAGATTTCAATGGCGGCGGTGTCGGGAGCGTCGGAGCCGTGCGTGCAGTTGTTGCCGATGCTTGTGCCGAGATCGTGACGGATCGTGTCGGGCGCTGCTTTCTTGGGGTCGGTAGCGCCCATAACGTCGCGCCACTTGGCGATGGCGCCTTCGGCTTCGAGGACCATGGCGAAAATTTTTCCGGAGCTCATGAAATCGGTGAGTTCGCCAAAGAAAGGGCGCTCTTTGTGAACGGCATAGAAGCCGCCCGCTTCCGCTTTCGTGAGGCGCATGGTCTTGATGGCGATAATCTTGAAGCCGGCCTTGTGAATGCGAGAGAGGATGTCGCCCTGAAGATTGCGCCCGACGGCGTCGGGTTTGATTATGGCGAAAGTGCGTTCAATTGCCACTGAGAAATTCCTCCGAAAAAGAGCGAGCTAACGAAGTCAAATTATTTCAAAGCCGCGGCAACACTGGAGCCGAGATCGGCCGGCGTTTCGACACAGCGGATGCCGGCGGCGCGCATCGCGGCGTACTTGTCCTTCGCCGTGCCCTGGCCCCCGCTGATAATGGCTCCGGCGTGGCCCATGCGGCGCCCCGGCGGAGCGGTCTGCCCGGCGATGAAACCCACCACAGGCTTTTTCACGTTGGTCTTGATGAATTCCGCGGCGCGCTCCTCTGCGTTGCCGCCGATTTCGCCGATGAGGATGACCGCATGAGTATCGGGATCTTCGTTGAAGAGCTTGATGGCGTCGAGAAACGATGTGCCGATGATGGGATCGCCGCCAATGCCAATACAGGTGGATTGTCCGATACCGAGGCGCGTCAACTGGTCGACCGCTTCATAGGTCAGCGTACCGCTGCGGCTGACCACCCCGACGTGGCCCTGCTTGTGGATGCGTCCCGGCATGATGCCAATCTTGCATTTGCCGGGAGAAATGACGCCCGGGCAGTTCGGGCCGATCAGGCGCATCTTCCGGAAATCAACAGCGGCCGAGACGCGAACCATATCGAGCACGGGGATGCCTTCGGTAATGCAGATAACCAGCGGCAGCCCGGCATCCGCCGCTTCCAAAATCGCATCAGCCGCAAACGGCGGCGGAACGAAAATTACGGACGCGTTGGCTCCAGTGTCTTTCACGACGTCCGAAACGGTGTTGAATACGGGCCGCTCGAGATGTTTTGTGCCGCCCTTGCCGGGAGTCACGCCGCCAACGACGTTAGTTCCGTACTCAAGCATCTGTTGGGCGTGAAACGTTCCCTCGCGCCCTGTAAATCCTTGGACGATCACGCGTGTTTTTTCGTTGACCAGAACGCTCATCGCGCACCACCCGCGAGCTTCACGACTTTTTCCGCGCCGTCCTTCATGCCATCGGCGATGGTGAAGTTAAGTCCGCTATCGCGAAGGATTTGCTGGCCAAGCTCGACGTTGGTGCCTTCCATGCGCACAACCACGGGCACCTTGAGCTGCAGGTCTTTCGCGGCGGCGACGACGCCGGTGGCGAGAACGTCGCAGCGAAGAATGCCTCCAAATATATTTATGAACACCGCGCGCACGGCGGGATCGCTCATCAAGATGCCAAAGGCGTTTTTCACCTGCTCGGCGGAAGCGCCGCCGCCGACGTCGAGAAAGTTGGCCGGCGAACCCCCCGCGTACTTGATGATATCCATGGTGGCCATAGCCAGTCCGGCGCCATTGACCATGCAAGCCACGCTGCCATCGAGCTTGATGTAATTCAAACCGTAGTTCGAGGCTTCCACCTCCAACGGATCCTCTTCATCGAGGTCGCGGAGTTCGCGCAATTCCTTGTGGCGGAACAAGGCGTTATCGTCGAAAGTCATCTTCGCATCAAGGGCGACGAGCCTGCCGTCACCGGTCAAGACACACGGATTGATTTCGAGGAGCGAGGCGTCCGTGTCGTTGAACGCGCGGTGCAGCGCCTGGAAAAATGGCACGGAATTTTGGACGACCTCGGGGGGGAGGCCCAGGCCGAACGCAAGCTTTCGCGCCTGATAGGGTTGAAGGCCAACAGCAGGGTGAATCATCTCACGCAAAATGGCCGCGGGGTTTTCCTTGGCGACTTCCTCGATCTCCATTCCGCCCGCAGCGCTGGCCATAAACACCACGCGTCCGGCGGCTCGATCGACC
>Ga0210384_10007686_pt1 | contig 11339 bp, 8 predicted proteins | sample IncBWH2MmetaG_FD_160574 | JGI IMG/M metagenome (GOLD analysis project Ga0210384, IMG submission 160574) | Forest soil microbial communities from Barre Woods Harvard Forest LTER site, Petersham, Massachusetts, United States - Inc-BW-H-2-M | ecosystem: Environmental > Terrestrial > Soil >...
CACAGCGGGTGCGATCCTACCGGCTATTCCTTACCGTAGCTGCGATGATCTTTATGGGCACCCTGGTGTTCCTGAAGCAGCATTGGATGGATCGTGAACTGCTCCACTTGCTCCAGCTCTCTCATCAAAATCTGGACGAGATGTGCACGCTGAAAGACGAATTGGAAAACAAGGAACAGTCTTTGCGATGGCACAGTCTGGAACTGCAGCGCAAAAATCTTGAACTTCAGGAAATTTCTTACACCGATCCGCTCACCGGTGTGTGGAACCGCCGCTATCTCGAGGAGATTGTTACCGCGGAAGCGGGACAGGTGTTGCGAAACTACGAGCGCGCCCGCGGAAGCGACATTCGAAAGCTGGACCACCGCGACCTTGTCTTTATCATGGTTGATATGGACTTTTTCAAGGAAGTGAACGACGTTCACGGTCATCCTGCGGGCGACCGTCTGCTGCAGCGGGTAGCTGAGCGTTTAGGCAAGGTCGTGCGCAAGTCCGATGTCTTGGTCCGTTGGGGAGGAGAGGAGTTTCTGATCATGTCCCGCTCGGCGGACCCCTCTGGCACTCCCGCGTTTTGCCAAAGAATTCTCGACATTATGGCTTCAGAAGCGTTCGATCTGGGCCATGGTGTTCGGGTGCGAAAGACCTGTTCGGTGGGTTGGGCGCCATTTCCTTGGAGCCGTGGAGTCTATGAGGCGCTTTGCGCGGAAGAGACCATCGAACTTGCCGACACCGCGCTGTACCGGGCGAAAAGCGGCGGACGAAATCAGGGCGTGGGAATTCTTCCGGGCGACGGGGCAGACGCCTCTCCTCACGCTATTACGCTAGAGTCCCTGCAAAAGGACAAGGGAACATTGACTCGCAGTGTCACGGTGCATCCGCGTGCCAGCACGGATACCCCCTCCTTCACAGAAACCTTAATATCCAGCGATCATCGCGATATTTGAGCGTCTGCTAATCTTCTAAACCATTCGCTTGACCTTCGAAGCCCTCGTTGCATACAGTGAGAAGCCGCCTTGCGGAGTGTGAGGTTGGCAGCAAAATGTAACGAGCCCGGGCAATTCAGGAACGAAAATCTGTCAGAAGATTCTTTGTGAGGCACGTTCGATGATGAATGCGAAAACTCCTTCCCGCAAAACAGGTCTGCGCCAGAAAGCGCAACTAATGTCGGCGTCAGAGATAGAGCGCACGCTGGTGCGACTGGCGTACGAAATTGTCGAGAAAAATGGTGGCGTTGAAGGTTTGGGTTTGGTAGGGATCCGCCGGCGCGGCGTGCCCCTCGCGGAACGTCTGGGGAAAATTATCGCTCGTATTGAGAACGCCAAGGTTCCTGTGGGAACCCTGGACATCACTTTTTACCGCGATGATCTTTCGACGCTCGGCCCCAAACCGGTAGTGCAGGACAAGGAGATCGGGTTTTCGATTGAAGACAAAAATATCGTGCTCGTGGACGATGTTCTTTTCACCGGACGCACAACCCGGGCCGCGTTGGACGCGCTGTTTTCCCACGGCAGGCCGCGGCGGGTGCAACTGTGCGTGCTGATCGATCGAGGACACCGCGAAATACCCGTCGAGGCCAGCTTCGTGGGACGCATTGTGCAGACCACTCTGAACGAAGTGATCGAGGTCAAGTTGACTGAGATCGACGATGCAGAAAAGGTTCTTATGATGGAACGGTAACCCGACGCAAAGAAAGTTAAATAAAAAGGACGGCGATAAACGCCGTCCCTTTATATTTTAACGATCGGTGACTACAATTTGGTGCAGATCGCCTTGGTTTGTGTGTACAAGTTCAGGGCGTCGTGACCCATCTCGCGGCCCCATCCAGATTGTTTATAGCCGCCAAAGGGGAGCGCGGCATCGAAAATATTGTAACAATTGATCCACACGGTGCCAGCGCGAAGAAGTTCGGCGGTGCGATGCGCTTTGCTGATGTCGCTGGTCCAGACGGCAGCAGCCAAGCCATATTCGCTGTTGTTGGCGCGGGGCAAAAGTTCCTCGGGATCGCTGAATGGCATCGCCGCCACCACGGGCCCGAAAATTTCTTCCCGCACGACTTTCATGTCTTCCCGCGTGTTCACCAGAACAGTAGGCTCGACAAAATAGCCTTTGTCCCCCTTTCGATGGCCGCCGGAAAGAGCAGTTGCACCCTCGGAAAAACCTGCCTCCAGATAACCGCAAACGCGGCTTAGCTGTTCTTGCGAGACAAGTGGTCCCATGCTCGTCTCGGGATCGAGGCCCGATCCTACCTTGATTTTCTTCGCGTGGTCTGCAACGCCCTCGACAAACTGGTCGAAGATCGGTTTCTCCACATAGAGGCGCGAACCGGCGCAGCAACACTGGCCGTGATTGAAGAAGATAGCGCTTGCAGCGCCCGGGATCGCGGACTCGAGATCGGCGTCTTTGTAGACGACGTTGGGAGACTTGCCACCCAGTTCCAGCGAGACCTTCTTCAGATTGCCGGCTGCTGCGTGCACGATCAACTTGCCCACTTCCGTGGAGCCCGTGAAAGCCACCTTATCAACGTCCGGATGCGCGGCCAGTGCGGCGCCCGCCGTCTCGCCATAGCCCGGAACAATGTTGACGACACCCTCGGGGAAACCGGCTTCCATGATCAGTTCCCCGAGCCGCAATGCGGAGAGTGGCGTCTGTTCTGCTGGCTTCAAGATCACGGTACAGCCGGAAGCCAAAGCTGGCCCCAGCTTCCACGCCGCCATCAGCAGTGGAAAATTCCAGGGGATGATTTGAGCCGCGACACCTACCGGCTCTCGCAACGTGTAGGCGAGATATTTTACGCCCGGCGTATACGGAACGGAGATGGGAATGGTATTGCCTTCGAGTTTCGTGGTCCAACCGGCCATATAACGGAACAAGTCGACTGCCAAGGGCACATCGGCGGCACGCGCGATAGTCAGCGGTTTGCCATTGTCGAGACTTTCCAGATAAGCGAACTCTTCGGTATGTTGTTCCAACAAATCAGCGAGCTTCCAGATCATTCGACCGCGTTCGGATGCGGTCAACCGCCGCCAGGGACCGTGATCAAAGGCTTTGCGCGCTGCCTTCACAGCCTGTTCAACATCTTCCCGGTCGCCTTCTGCCACTTGCGCCAGCACTTCCCCGGTGGCGGGATTGTAGGTAGGAAAGTTCTTACCGGAAATCGAGCTTACCCAATTTCCGTTGATCAACATTTTGCGCGGCTTTTCAATGAAGTCCGCGACCTGCGGATGAATCTGCGGTGACACTGCAATGCCCATACGTCCTCCTTGATCAAGCACGAGATCGACTACTGAATCAGGCCAGAAGTTTGCATGATTTGACGCTATTGATGCCGGGTGAAGAAGAATAACGAAGGTATGCTAGTCCGGCGCAGGGACAAAAGCAATGGCGATGCGAGCAGCCCACACTTGCGACTATTCGCCGTAAGGAACCCAGATATTTTTTACTTGAGTGGCGTGTTCCAGAAACCAGCGCCCTTCCGCGATTTTCGGATTGAACCAGTCGATGGCACGGCCTTCATTGGTCCAGACCTGTTTCAGATTACCGACTGACATAGCTTTCGCGGCAGTGGCGCTGGTGTCGTTCCCGAAAACCCAGAGGGCATCTACATCGTCATGTTCCGCGAGGGTTTTCAAAAGCTGTGAGGCATAGCCCGTCACGATATTCACCGCCCCGCCGGGAAGATCGCTGGTATCAAATAGTTGATAGAGATCGGCAGTGATCAGCGGATATGCTTCCGAGGGCACGGCAATCACCGTGTTACCCACAGCCAGTGCAGGCAGCACGAGCGATAGAAAGCCAAGCAGGGGCGCTTCATTGGGACAGATGATTCCCACGGTACCAAGCGGTTCGTTCATGGCGAAGGCGATATTGCGGAATGGCGGATTATGCACAGCGCCATCAAACTTGTCAGCCCATGCCGCATAGGAAAAAATGCGTTCGATACCAAGGTCGACTTCGGCTGCAGCCTGCTTGGCTCCGACCACTGCTGTGAGCCCACGAACAATTTCCCCGCGGCGTTGGGAGAGATTTTCCGCACAGTAATAGAGAACTTGCGCGCGATTGTGTGCAGTTGCTTTTCCCCATGCTTCCGCTTTGCGGGCGGCCTCGACGGCATTGCGAATGTCTTTGCGATTTCCCAGCGACGCTTCGCCCAACAAACGTCCGTCGGATGAATGCACTTGGATGCTGTAGCCCGAGTCCGGACGCACCTGCTTGCCACCAATGTAGAGCTTCACGGTGCGATCAATGGCTGGAGAGCCGGACTCTTGTTCTTCTTCAGAATGTGCCGCAACAGGCGGGTGAGTGGCCGCCAACTTTGGAGCATTCTTGAACCATGAGAGTTGCAGATATTCCACCAAGCCTTCTTTGCCGCCTTCGCGTCCGAAGCCACTCTCACGGTATCCACCGAATCCGCAAGAAGCGTCGAACAGATTCGTGCCGTTCACCCAGACCACGCCAGATTTGAGTTGAGCGGCAATGTGCAATGCCACGTTGATGCTCTCGCTCCAAACACACGCGGCCAGGCCGTATACGGTGTTGTTAGCCAACTCGACCGCTTCCCTCGGCGTTCGGAATGTCATGGCCGCCAGCACCGGACCGAAAATTTCCTGCTGCGCCACGATGGATGTGGGATGCACATTGCTCAGCAGCGTTGGCGGATAGTAAAAGCCTCGCTCGGGTAGCGTGATCTGCGGCTGCCAGCAGGTTGCGCCCTCTGCCATCCCTTGACCCACCATGCTCTGAATTCGGTCCAATTGCACCCGCGCGACAATCGGCCCGATATCAATCGCCTTATCCAAAGGCTGGCCGACGCGAAGTTTTTCCATGCGCTCGCGAACTTTGTTAAGCAGCGTTTCCGCGATGCTTTCCTGCATCAACAAGCGCGAACCGGCGCAGCATACTTGTCCCTGATTGAACCAGATGCCATCGACCAAACCTTCGACAGCACTGTCGAGATCAGCGTCGTCAAAGACGATGAAAGGAGACTTCCCTCCCAACTCAAGCGATAAACGCTTTGAAGTCGCGGAAGTGGCGCTGCGTATGGCGCGTCCGACTTCCGTGGAGCCCGTGAAGGCAATTTTGTCGACGTCAGCGTGTTTCACCAACGCCTCCCCGGTTGAGCCGTCCCCGGTAACAATGTTGACGACTCCGGCGGGCAATCCGGCCTCCTGGCAAAGTTCGGCAAACGCAAGCGCGGTCAGAGGAGTGAATTCCGCGGGTTTCAAAACAACTGTATTCCCTGTGGCAAGAGCGGGAGCAATCTTCCATGCCGCCATGAGCAGCGGAAAGTTCCAGGGAATAATTTGGCCCACAACACCGCAAGGTTCGTATTCAGGAAATTCCTGATCGAGAAGTTGGGCCCAACCGGCATGGTAGTAAAAGTGCCGCGCCACCAGTGGAATGTCGATGTCACGACTTTCGCGGATGGGCTTGCCGTTGTCCATCGTCTCCAGCACGGCGAGAAGCCGGGAATGTTTCTGGACCAAGCGCGCCAATGCATATAGGTAACGCGCTCGGACGTGCGGGGTAAGTGCGCGCCATTTTGGAAATGCTACACGTGCTGCATGCACAGCCTTGTCAACGTCGGCGGTTGAGCCTTGGGCAACCGAAGCAAGCTTTTCTCCGTTAGAGGGATCGATTGTGTCGAAGTATTCCACGGCGGCCGGAGCCTGCCACGCGCCGTTGATGAAGTTTCCGAAGCGGTTGCCGTGACGAGCAAGCCAGGCTTGTGCCGGCTTCGAATCTTCGGGAGCCGGGCCGTACTCCATCGTCACAAATTTTTCAGCGATGCTCATGTCGGTCGCTCAGTCCTCTTCGTTACAAAGGCAAAATCTGGCACCTATGCCAGGGGATGACGATACTCCGCCGAGTAGCGTCCCGTCGCGTGATGTTCCAGTTGCCGCTCGATGTCGCCCAACAGACCACTAGCGCCGAAACGAAACAGCTCGGCGTGAATCCATGGCTCGCCCAGTTCTTCTTTCATCATGGCCAGCCAGTCCGTCGACTGCTTCGCCGTGCGAATACCGCCGGCAGCCTTGAAACCCACAGTCATTCCTGTGCGCTCCGCGTATTCGCGAATCGCGCGAGCCATCACCAAGCCCACGGGCAGCGTGGCATTGGTAGGTTCCTTTCCGGTGGAGGTCTTGATGAAGTCAGCTCCTGCCATCATGACCACGACGCTGGCACGCGCAACGTTGCGCAGGGTCAGCAGATCACCGGTCGCGAGAATCACTTTCATGTGAGCCGCGCCGCAAGCCTGCTTGAAAGCTGCAATCTCGTCGTAGAGCGCCTGCCATCGGCCGCCAAATACATGGGCTCGTGTTATCACCACGTCGATCTCGTGGGCGCCGGCTTCCGCCGAGCGGCGAATTTCCGCAACCCGCTCTGCCAACGGAGACAGACCAGCCGGGAATCCGGTCGAGACGGCCGCCACATGCACGTCGCTTCCTTCCAGGGCATGTAGAGCAGTCTCCACGAACAGGTGATAGACGCAGACGGCGGCGACTTTCACATCGAGTTCTTCGATTTCTAGCTTGTGCACCAGTTCCTGCTGGATGGGTTGCCGGGCTTTCGCGCAAAGGCGGCGCACCCGCTCCTCCGTGTCATCCCCGGAGAGAGTGGTCAGGTCCATGCAGGTGATCGCCCGCAACAGCCATGCCGCCTGCCAATCTTTTTTCACAGTTCTCCGCGCGACCTGGGTCTGAGCACGGCGTTCCACCGCGCTGGTGTTCACCCGGACTTCCTGCACCCAACTCAAATCGAGAGGAATTCCGGAATTGCGTTGCAGTGTGCGCCCGCCGAGAATTGCGAAAGAAGACTTGCCAGCGGATCGACGGTCCTCGTTCTCCCCCGCTTTCTGGTGCGCTGCTCCGGATTGATTGCGATCCACCGGCACTGATTGCGCCTCCTCGCGATGTAATTGTACGGCAGGAAATCTCGGAGTGCGAGTTCGTGATATACCAATTTCGCCTGTCCGGCTGGAATCATGACTGAATTAAAAGCGCGGGATTGTTTGACCAGGGTTTACAATGTCCCACGATTTCCAGTCTCAGTGAATCTTTCATCCAATGCCTAAAAAGACACTGCCTGCGGGCATTCGTGCCAAGCTGCTGAAGTCCGCCAAAAAGGTGATGGAGAACGCGCATGCTCCTTACTCCAAATTCCGTGTGGGAGCCGCGATCCTCCTCTCTGACGGCAAGATTTTCGTAGGGTGCAATGTGGAAAATGCCTCGTACGGTATGACCAACTGCGCCGAGCGCACTGCAATTTTTTCCGCCGTGGCGCAGATGGGGCCCAAGATCGAAATCCGTGCCGTGTCGGTAGTCAACGACCATGGCGTCCCCTGTTCACCCTGCGGGGCTTGCCGTCAGGTCATTTACGAATTCGGCCCCGACGCAACCATTTTCTTCCAAGGGGCTGAGGGCCTGAAGCAGGCTCACATTACCGCATTGCTTCCGGAAGGATTCCGCCTCCTGTGAATCCAAAACCAGACTCGGCGCAGACGTTCCGCGCTATCGATGTGATTCGCACGAAGCGAGATGGCGGCGAATTGTCTCCGGGTGACATCGAGTCCCTGGTAAACGCATACACGCGCGACGATATTCCTGACTATCAGGTATCAGCCTGGCTCATGGCGGTTGTGCTGCGAGGGATGACTCGAGCTGAGACGGCAGCACTGACCGACGCCATGCTCCACTCGGGCGAAGTGCTCGACCTATCGTCTCTTCCAGCGAGAAAGGTTGACAAGCATTCGACGGGCGGAGTGGGAGACAAGACTTCGCTCGTTCTCGCGCCTCTCGCAGCCGCTGCAGGCGTGGCCGTTCCCATGATCAGCGGCCGCGGCCTGGGCCACACCGGCGGTACGCTCGACAAACTTGAAGCCATTCCGGGCTTCAACGTAAATCTTCCCGTCGCACAATTTCGCCGCGTACTCGACACCTGTGGATGCGCCATGATCGGGCAGACGGCTGAGATCGCTCCCGCCGACCGCAAGCTCTACGCGCTGCGCGATGTAACCGGCACGGTGGAAAGCCCCTATCTTATCTGCGCATCGATCATGAGCAAGAAACTTGCGGAAGGGATTGATGCCTTGGTGCTCGACGTCAAAACTGGCTCGGGGGCCTTTATGAAGAGCATAAAGGACGCCGCCTTTCTTGCCGACCTTATGGTTGAGACCGGCGAGCGAATGGGCAAGAAGATGGTGGCGCTGATCACGGATATGGATCAGCCTCTCGGCCGCATGATCGGCAACGCGCTTGAGGTGATCGAGGTTGTGGAAGTTCTGCGCGGCGAAGGACCAGAAGATTTGCGCCGGCTGTGCGTCGAACTTGCAGGATGGATGCTGTACCTGGGTGGAGTTGCTGGTTCAGTCGCAGCAGGAAGGGAGCAAAGCGAAAAGCTGATTGCCTCCGGCAAAGCACTCCAAAGATTCCGACAGATGGTCGAACTGCAGGGAGGCGATCCTCGCGCGATTGATGACACCAGGAAACTACCCCTGGCGGAGCGAACGATGACACTCTCCAGCCCCAAGGGCGGATACGTCTCATCTCTGCAGTGCGAACAGATCGGCACCACATGCGTGATTCTGGGTGGCGGTCGCGAGCGAAAAGAAGATTCTGTCGATCCTGCCGTGGGAATCGTTTTGCACAAGAAAGTTGGTGATGGCGTCGCCGCGGGCGAACCGCTGGCCACAATCTACTACAATGCCGAAGCGCGTTTGGCTCGTGCCCGGCAACTGCTTGAACAGAGTTTTGAAATTAGTGCCTCACCCATGCATGAGAAGAGGCCGTTGATCCATCGCGTGATCGGAAAATCCGGAGAAAAAAACTGAATGGGACGCTTCACTGGAATCCTCGGCCTCTTGACGATGCTCGCACTGGCTTATGCCTTCTCAACCAATCGCCGTGCCATTCGCCTGAAGACTGTGGCGTGGGGTTTGGGCTTGCAGTTCGCTTTTGCGGTATTTGTGCTGAGAATCGACGCTGGGCGGCGGGTTTTTCAGAAAGCTGGCGATGTGGTGAACCGCCTTTTGAGCTATGCCTTCGTGGGCTCGCAGTTTGTTTTCGGTGATCTCGGCAAACAGGGCTCTCATCTCGGTTTCTATTTTGCCTTCCAGGTACTGCCAACCATTATTTTCATCGCCGCATTTTTTGCCGTGCTGTATCACTATGGCGTTATGCAGTTCGTCATCAAGATCGCGGCGTGGATCATGACCCGCGTAATGGGTGCGAGCGGTGCGGAATCCCTGAACGTCGCTGCCAGCATTTTCATGGGACAAACTGAAGCGCCATTAACCATCCGCCCATTTCTGCCCGACCTTACCCGATCCGAATTGATGACAGTCATGACCAGCGGCATGGCGCATGTCTCCGGTGGAATCATGGCGGCCTACATCGCCTTCGGCATTGAGCCCAAACACCTTCTCAGTGCGGTAATCATGACTGCGCCCGGCACGCTGCTCATGGCGAAGATGCTTGTGCCAGAAACCGAGCAACCGAAAACTGCCGGAAGGGTGGTAATGAGCGAGGACGAAGAGAAAACTGAGAAAGAAGAGAATCTTCTCGGTGCGGTCGCGAGAGGTACGACCGACGGCCTCCATCTGGCGCTGAATATCGCCGCCATGTTGATTTCGTTTCTCGCACTGATTGCCCTCACGAATGGCATTATGGGTGGCTTGCACAACTGGCTGGCCTCGCACGGTATGCCGTGGTTTCCAGCAAGTCTCGAGCGGGTCTTCGGAGTTTTGTTTGCACCTATTGCGTGGGTGATCGGCATCCCCTGGCATGATTGCGGAACGATCGGCAACTTGCTGGGCACGCGCATGGTGCTGAATGAACTGGTTGCATTTTCCATGCTCGGCCCCATGAAGGGCGCGCTCGATCCGCGCTCGTTCACGATAGCGACTTTCGCACTGTGCGGCTTCGCAAATCTCAGCTCGATCGGAATCCAGATTGGCGGCATCGGCGCGCTCGCGCCCAACAAAAAAGGCGAATTGGCGCGACTTGGAATTCGCGCGATGCTGGCCGGAACCATGGCAAACCTGATGTCTGCATCCATCGCCGGCATGTTGTTATAAGCCAAATCGACTTCTCAAAAAAGGAGCTCCTCTCTTGAGACAACTCCGTACGCCGTTCTTTCTAGCTCTGCTTTTTCCTCTGGCGCTCGCGGCGACTGCAACCACTCAAGTTGCGCCACGACGGGTGATTATCGATACCGATCCCGGTACGGACGATGCCATGGCCATCATCCTGGCACTGAATTCTCCAGAGCTTAAGGTTGAAGCGCTGACGGTAGTACCAGGCAACGTGGATGGCCGGCAGGGCTTAGAAAATGCGCTGAAGATCGTTTCCCTGGCAGGACGGTGTGACGTTGCGGTCGCTGGTGGAGCGCAGCATCCCCTGAATCAGAAGTTGATAACCGCGCAGTTCTGGCACGGGAAGAATGGCCTGGCGGATGTAGAACTGCCTGCCTCGAAATGCAAAAAGGACCCGCGCTTTGGTCCCGACCTCATCATCGAAATGGTTCACGAATATCCTCATGAGATCACTCTGATTCCGGTTGGACCGCTGACTAATATCGCGCTCGCTGTTTCCAAAGATCCATCGATCGCATCGCTTGTGAAAGATATCGTGATCATGGGCGGCTCGATCACGGGTGGCAACGTAAATGGAGCGGCGGAAGCAAACATTTACAACGATCCGGAGGCGGCGCAGATCGTGTTCAACGCGGGCTGGATGGTTACGATGGTCGGTTCCGATGTTGGCGAGCGCACGCTGATCACGCGAAAATATCTAGCAGAGCTACAGTCTTCCCACGGACCGCAGAGTGACTTTATCATAAAGATTGCTGACTTCTATCTGACGCGCAGCGAGAAGAGCGGATACAGCGGTGCTGCAATGTACGACCCGCTTGCGGTGGGGATTGTTCTAGATGCTACTCTGGGTACTTTGAAGGAAATGCACGTGGACATTGAAACCAAAGGTGAGTTTACGCGTGGAGAAACGGTGGCGAACCGCATGGGGTCGAATGAAAACAACGTCCTGCACGGCGATCACTATGAGATCGAAGGCGTCGTCGACTTGAAACCAAATGCGCGAGTGTGCGTGGCGTCAGATGCAGAACGGTTTCTAAAGTTGTTTATAAGTCGGGTCAAGGGAAAATAATCGCGTTCAGCCGTTAGCCCGCGCCACCAGAAAAATCGCCAGGCCGTAGAAGACGAACATCAGGCCCAGGTAAGCCTTGGCGCGCGGTCCTGAGTTGGCGAATTCTTTCCACGCCAGAATGCCCCAAAGCGCAGCGACCATCGGGGCAGATTGGCCGATAGCATACGAGATCGCGACCCC
>Ga0210384_10007691_pt1 | contig 11331 bp, 8 predicted proteins | sample IncBWH2MmetaG_FD_160574 | JGI IMG/M metagenome (GOLD analysis project Ga0210384, IMG submission 160574) | Forest soil microbial communities from Barre Woods Harvard Forest LTER site, Petersham, Massachusetts, United States - Inc-BW-H-2-M | ecosystem: Environmental > Terrestrial > Soil >...
CTCTGGCGCCGCCAGCTCGCCGCCGTGGTGCGGCTCGAGCTGCGCAAGAGCTTCCTCGGCCGGCGCGCTCTCGGTCTCTACCTGCTGGCCCTGGCGCCGCCCGCGGTGTTCGTGCTGCGCGCCATGCTGCCGCGGGCGGTGGCCGATCCGGGCAACCTGGCCGATGCCACCCACCTCATGGCCGAGCTCTACCAGGGCTTCATCCTGCGCGTGGTGGTCTTCCTGGGCTGCGTGGCGATCTTCGGCAACCTGATCCGCCGCGAGGTCCTCGACCGCAGCCTGCACTTCTACTTCCTGACGCCGATGCGCCGGGAGCTGCTGGTCCTCGCCAAGTACCTGACCGGCCTGCTGGTGTCTCTGGCCCTCTTCGGCGCCTCGACCCTCGCCAGCTTCCTGCTCGCCTACCTGCCCTACGACGGCCGCCTGCGCTCGGCCTTCCTGCTGCACGGCCCGGGCCTCGCCCACCTCGCCGCCTACCTGCTGGTCACCGCCCTCGCCTGCGCCGGCTACGGCGCCGCCTTCCTGACCCTCGGCTTCTTCTTCCGCAGCCCCGCCATCCCGGCCCTGGCGCTCTTCGGCTGGGAGGCCATCCACTTCCTGCTGCCCCCGGTCCTCAAGCAACTCTCGGTGATCCACTACCTCCAGGCCCTCTGCCCGGTGCCGCTCGCCGAAGGTCCCTTCGCCCTCCTCTCCGACGCCCCCTCGAGATGGGTCTCCATCTGCGGCCTCCTCGCCCTCACCGCGGTCCTGCTCACCATCTCCACCCTCCGCATCCGCCGCATGGAAGTCGTCTACCTGGACGACTGAGATTCCGGATCAGATACCGGGACTTCAGAGTAGAGGCTCGAGGACTGCCCGCGATGGTCCGGCGAGTCAACGACGCCGTCCGCGCCGGGCGCAGGACCGCGGGCGAGCTCGGCCCCGGCGTCCAGGTCGGCCCGACCGAGCTCGCCGCCGGCGACCGCATCGTCTTCCTGCGCAACGACAACCACGGCCGCGACATCGTCAACCTCGACCCCGCCGCCGCCCCCGCAGCCCTCGGCGTCCGCAACGGCACCCTCGGCACCGTCCTCGCCGCCGACCCCCGCAGCCTCTCCGTCCGCCTCGACGACGGCCGCACCGTGGCCTTCGATCCCGCCCGTTACAGCGCCGTCGCCCACGGCTACGCCGTCACGATCCACAAGGCCCAGTGCGCCACCATGGACCGCCTCTAGGTCCTCGCCGCCCCCGTCATGAACCGTCACGCCGCCTACGTCGCCCTCACCCGCCACCGCGCCGGCGTCGACCTCTTCGCCGACCGCGAGACCTTCCCCACCCGCGACCACCTCGACAAGGCCCTCTCGCGCTCCGGCCACAAGGACCTCGCCAGCGACTACGCCTCCGCCAACCTCCGCCGCGCCGTCGCCCGCCTGCAGGAGCTCGCCGCCAAGACCACCCGTGCCACCCTCGAGGAGCAGCCCCTCCGCGACGCCCTGGCCGCCCTCCTCGAGCTCCGCGACGCCAGGCTCCGTGTCGTCGAAGCCCGCCGTTCCCTCGCCCAGCCCGCGGCCCAGCTCTACGCCGATCCCGCGAAGGCCCTGCGCAGCTTCCTCCGCGACCCCGCCGCCACTGATCGCCTCCGTCAAGGAGACACCCGCCGCTACGGCCAGCCCCGTCGCCGTGCCGGCGCCCTCACCCCCGGCCGCGAGCGCGCCAAGAGCTACCAGGCCCGCAGGCATCGAACGGCGGCGGCCGGCTGCACGTCCGGCCTCGCGCGATCCATTGGCTCATCGCCATCGATCTATTTGATAGCTCTCACGGCCACGCCTAAACTAAAGTGAAATTCACGACGGTGTCCGTCCATTCCTCCGGGTGCCCCGGCGCCCGTGGCCAGCGAGAACCGAGACCGGAAGCCCGCCGGTTGCTTCAGTTGCCTTGTATGGGATATGGTAGAGACACTGATTAAATAAGGGGGTTGGGCTCGTGGTCGTCACGGTGCCAAGTCAGCCAGATTCAGCCTATTGTGCGTGTCGCGCCGGCGAGGCGTCATGACGCTGTCCTCGCCGGCTCCTCCCTCGCCCGAGCAGACCAAGCTCGAACTGGAGTCCGCCAAGCTTCGGGCGGAGATCAGGGATCTCAACGCTCGGTTCCCTTACGAAGACGCGCAGCGTGTCCGCGAACGTCACTGGACCACGGTATTCCGGACCAATTGGCTGCCTACGGTCCTCGCGGTGGTCGGATTCGTCCTCGCGGTGGTCGGATTCGTCCCGACCTTCCTCGGGGCGGGTGTCGCCGTCTGGACCTACCTCAAGCAGCAGGAACGACAGCTCGACTCGCGATTGAGTGAGAGTCAGAGCGCGATCGACTTGGTGAAGCAGCTCCGCTCGCAAGACCATGCGGATCAGGAAACGGCAGCACTGTTGCTAACAGCCTTCGGCCGTGACGCCGTGCCGGCTCTCGTCATGAGCCTGACCTTTCCGACGACCACCGATCCTGATCCGATCATTCGGGCGCTTCGCCTGATCAAAACCAAACGGAATGTGAGTCCCAACGAGGATGTAGTGGACCCACTGCTAGACCGAGCTCGCGAAATGGTCAACGCCGCCGTACTCGACGTTCAGGCTGATGTCGATGTTGTCTTGCATCTGATCAGGGCCGTAGGTATTTTGGCGCCGAGGCGGGATCAGCGGGCACTGGACCTATTTGCCTTGCTCGAGCAGCGTCTTAAAGCCGAGAAGGTCTCCCGAGATAACTACAACTCTTTGGCCAAAGAAATCAACGATGCCCGTTCGCGACTTGATGGCAGCAAGAGGGCAGAACGACATGACGCTGGTTAGAACTATCAAGAGACAGACAGGCGCAAGGCTCGCGCTTTGGTTAGGCGCCTTGTTGTCCGGATGCTTGTCGCTTCCTGTTACGGCTCTTGGTGAGGCTGCTGTCGGTCACTGTGATCTGCGACTGATCAGCTTCACCCTCCACTCTGCGGATGAGAAGCGCGACGCTCCCTTACAAGCAGACCTGGAGCATAGGTTATGGACAATGGTCATGGACAGTCTCGGTGTAACCCAGCGGTGCGATGACGACGAACCCTGGTCCCGAGCTGAGGCGCAGCAACGCCTACGGGGGCCGATTGGGAAGTCCACCGTGGAACGCTACGCACGAGACTACACGATTCCTTTTTGGGTCGAAGGGGATCTGTATAGCGAGGGTGAGACACTACGAGGGGATATTTTCCTCCGAAACTATATTAGCCATGTCCGGCGGAACGTCAGGACATGGCACCAGACCTTCCCGAAAGTGTCGACTCGAACATGGAATGCTCCGTTACGTCTGATTGCCGCCGTAATCGCTTCGAACGTAAGTGGCCAAAAGCGAAAGGCAGTCGTCCTGACCGACTGTTTCAGGTACGTCGACTCGGACACCGCAGACACCGCACGACCTCTTCCCAGAATGGTGCAGTATTTTCTCAGCGGGGCCGCATTCGGAAAGGCCCATGAACTGAAGATGGAGGATGAGTTGCTTCAGGGTGAGTGTGCAGATTGTAAGGAACAGGATGAGGAGAGAGGTCGGTATGACTGTGTGATCCAAGGATTGGTGGCAAGAAAAGCCAATGACGATACCGAACTTATCGTGACCGTAACAATCTACCATGGCGATGATGTCCCCATCAAGCTGCCTGATCCACGGCCTAGCGTGCAGAACGGCAAGCAGCGTCTGCTAGCGCAGCAAGTAGCGTCCTACATTGCGAAACTGTGGCCTGACATTTGTGAGGTTCACTGATGGCGCAGGGGTTCGTCAAGCAGGGCTCAAAAGGGAGTAGCAGCGTGCCCATCGCAACCCGGCCTCTCCTCTGTGTACTGCTGGGAATCGGCCTAGCAGCAGCGTGTCCTGGTTCACCGGCGTCAGCGGAGTGTCGAAGCCCTGGGGATCGCACGCCGCAGGCGACTCTGGTGGAGAGGAATCAGGTGACAATAGGCCGCTTCGAGAACCTGGGATCTTCCCCGGAATACGGTTGGCTAGTGCGGGCGCTGCCGTTCTTAGCTCGTGCGGGCCTCGAAGGAAGCGACCGGCTTGAGATTATGGTGGACGAGCGTCCATCTAAGGTGGAAGCTGCGCACGCAGACGGCACACCGCATCTGGCGGCGAGCGGGGAAGGACAGGATGGGCGTGGAGGTTGGTCCATTGCCGGGAGCTTCGTGGAGTATGGTAGCAGGATCAAGCTAGACCTACACATCAAGGGAGGCGCTCCGCCGCAAAGCAAGTCCTTTTCACGGGTCGCTGAGACTGGCAAGTTGCTGCCGGAATTCGGCAAGGTTCTGGCAGAGGCGCGTGCTTGGCTGGTCGCCGCCAGCCCTACGACGGGGCCGAGGCAGGTCGCGATCCTCTGTTTCTCAGCGGACGGCAGGCAAGCGAAAAAGATCAGCGAAGACCTGGCACTCTCATTGACCGTTAACTTCGTGGGGAAAGCGAGATGGATCGCAGTTCCTTGGGAGAAAATGGAGCGGCTCTGCCATAGAGACCTCGAGCAAGTGTGGAAGGAGTTGCCAGAGGTGGACGCGGTCCTTGGCGGGCAGCTCGCGCTGGATGGAGAGAACCTGGTGGTGCGACCCAGCGTATGGCTGCGAACGCATGCAGCCAAGTTGGAGATGGTCACACTGACCGCGGAACACGCGGCCATGCAGGGAGCGTTGTTGGCGAGTACGGCAGAGTTCATGAATGCTCTTAGCGGAGCTGGTGAAACATGGAACGGTGATCTGCTAGCGCAAAAAGCAACCGATGCAGCCGGGTACCTGGAGCTGGCGCGACAGGCTGCGACGCGGAGCAACCCGGATCTTGTGGCGGTATTCCTGCAGCGCTCCCTCGCGAGCGAGCCGCAAAATTCAGCGGCGCTGGTTCAACTCGGCAAGACGAAGCTGTCGCAGCGTCGCTATGCGGACTCGGAGCGGTATCTGAGGGAGGCGCAGAAGTTGACGCCCGACGACGCTGGCGTCCTGGAGGCTTTTGGTGACCTGTACTTCGCGCGCGACTCCTTTCAGCGAGCGGCGGCAAGCTACGAGCGATCGGTTAAGACTGTCCAGAACACGGCAGCCCAGAGCACGGCGGTCCTTTACGAGAAGCTGGGAGAAGCCTACTACCTTGCCCAGGATTATGGCCACGCGCGCGAGGCGCTTGAGAAGAGCAGAGACGAGCAGAAAAAGGAGGAGGCCGCTCTAGCCCAGGCTGGAAACGTTGAAAGTGGTATGGACAGCCGTTTGTGTGATCGTGCCCGAACGCTCACTTCCTTGGGGAATCTTTATCGAGCCCAAGACGCGCCAGATCTGGCGATGACCGCTTATAGCCAGGCACTGCAGGCGGTTCCCGACTATGGAGAGGCCAAGGTAGGCCTGCGCTCGCTCTACCTGGAACTTGCGATCGAGGCTCTTGACTTGCCGGACCTCGGTGGCGGCACTAATAAGTGGGAAGAGGCGAGCACGAAACTGGCGAAAGCGCTACAATATCGTCCCACGGCTGAAGTGTACGAGCTTGCAGCTTACGTACAGGACAAGCTAGGCCGTTATGAACAGGTCATCGAGCTTGGGCGGCGCGCGGCCGACGAGCACGTGTTGAGCGCTCAGCTAGATAACGCTGTAACCTATGCGCTTATGGAGCGCGGGCGCTTCGATGATGCTTTGAAGCACACCGACGACGCACTCGCCCGCCAGCCAGACACGGCCTTTCTCTACAGGGACAAAGCAGAGATCCTCTACCATCTGCACCGCGCCAACGAAGGTCTCGCCGTTTTGGATGCTGGGATAGAGCGGTTTGGTCCTATTCCCGTGCTTACTTTACAGAAGGCAATCACGCAAGCGTACACTGGCCACTACGACGATTCCCTGCGGACCATTGACGGGATTGACGCGACCAAGCTGCGCGGCGTCGACCTGGCTAACTTGTTCTGGAAGAAAGGTCTGGTGGTTCAACGGGCTCGCGGCTGCGACGATGCGATCGGATGGTTCGACAAGGCGATCGCCGTGTACCAAGGCGAGGCCGATTATTATGTCGGCAAGGCTTTCTGCCTCGGCCAAATGGGCAAGTACCGCGAGGCCCTGACGATAGCTGATCTGGCCTTGACCAGGCGGCCGGGATATGCCCATGCATTCAACCACAAAGCCTACGCTCTTTATCACCTCGGCAGGAGAGAGGAGGCCAAGAGTCTGAGTGCACGGGTGGTCAGGGCACAGCCGCTCTACGCCCTTGGACGCTTCAACCGAGCACGCATTCTAGCAGCGGAGGGGGACACGGCGGAGGCGCTCACCGAACTCGCCGCCGCCATGAAAAGCGATCCCGACCAGATCCGGCCGCTGGCGGAGGCGGCGCCGGAGTTCGCAGCCCTGCGGAATCAGGAGCAGTTCGCGCTTGCCTTGAGACCGCCGGCCGCGCCTTGCCCTTGTCCTTGACCCTCTTCGACGCGAAGGTGATCTGTCTCTTTCGCAGGCGCTCGGCCTGACGATCGATTTCATCGGCGAGCGGTTGGTCGGCCAAATCGGTGGTGAGGCAAAGGTGGAACACCGAGGTTCTCTCGGCCCACTTGCCGCGGAGGAACTTGTCGACGGCGGCCCTGATCCGAGCGGGTGTGAAGGTCTTCCAACGCTTGCATTGCCAGGCTTCATGCTGCTCCGTCGTCGGGTGGCGCACGAGGATGTCGATCCCATGCTGGCGCTGGCCCGCACGGCCATAGCGCTGCACTTGCACTTCCTCCGGTGCACCCTCTTGGAGCGCCAAACGGAGGCAGAGCCGCTCGAAGTTGTCCCAGGTGAGCTGGTCGAAAGGTAACACTTGCTGCCGGGATGAGGCAGGCGGCGAAATGGGCTCGCCGGTCGGCGGGGTCCAGAGCCATCCAGTGTCGGAAGAGCCCTGAAGGTGCGCCGTTCGCTCAGAATCGTATGCAGACATAGAATTGGCAGGGATTCTAGCAGCATGCTCGCAATCGACGCCTCTCGTCGTCATTGATGGCGACCAACACCTTAACGGTCGGCGCGTGCCCTGTGGCGAAGACGCCCCTCGCCCTCGGGGCGGACGCCGTGATGCACGCCACGAGATCTAGTTCCTGCTGCCACAACTCTGCCCCAAGGTTCTTGTTGGCGCCATCACCGCCTCGGGGCATCGCTCGCGACCGGGGCGAGTTCGTCATCGCGAAGAGCGATCAGCAACCAACCGCGCAGTCCCCGCCGCCGCAGCACCTCTTCTCCGAAGCGTCACGACCAGCTCTTCGATCTCCCAGGCAAGCCTAGCCACCCGGCACTGCAGGTCCTCGATCTTCCCCACCTCGTCGCCAATCCGGCCCGCGGCTACTTCACCCCGGTCTCCGCGGCGTCGGTGGTCGCGTATCATGCGTACCTACCCTTCGGTGCAGAGGCCACGTACTTCGCGTCGAGGATGCGGCAGGGCGTCAGGGTGTAGTAGCCGCCCCCGCCGGCACCCATACGAGTCTTCGCGTCCAACCGTCCAAGCGCGGCAGCCGGCGGCCGCCCTACCCCGGCGGCGCGAACTGGCTGGCGAGGGAGATGCCCTGCTCCTGGTAGGAGGAGCCGATCTTGGGGCCGTAGACCTTGCCGGGGAGGTCGGCGAGGCGCTCGAAGACCACCCGGCCCATGACCTGGCCGTCCTCGAGGAGGCAGGGGACGCCGTAGGAACGGACCTCGAGGACGGCCCGGGCTCCCGGGATGTCGCCGGCGCCGTAGCCGAAGCCGGGGTCGAAGAAGCCGGCGTAATGGATGCGGAACTCGCCGAAGTTGGGGTCGTAGGGCACCATCTCGGCGGCGTGGGTCAGCGGGATGCGGATCTTCTCCCTGGAGGCCAGGATGTAGAAGAAGTCGGGGACCAGGAGCAGCTGGCGCCTCTGGGTGCGCACCGGGTCCCAGTGGTCGAGCGCCGGATAGTAGTTGCGCTTGTCGAGATCGAGCACGCAGGGATCCATCTTCGCCCGGAAGCCGACGATGCGCTCGCCGCTGCCGTCGAGGTCGACGGAGACCAGCAGGCCCTTGGCGATCGTGGGCGGCTCGGGAGAGCCGTCGCGCGAGAAGACCAGCGTCTCCCTGGCGTCCAGGGCGCGGAGCCCCTGGTCGGACTCCTCGGGGGCGCCGCGGGAGAGGCGCAGCTGGTTCAGCTTCTGGCCGGCGCGCACGATGATGCCGAAGGTGCGCGGGATGATCTCCACGTAGAGCGGACCGCGGTAGCCGGCGGGAACCAGCTCGAAAGCGTCCGCATAATCGGTGATCAGGCGGGTGAAGACGTCGAGCCTGCCGGTCGTGCTCTTCGGGCTTGCCTTGCCGGAGACCTCGGGCGGCAGGTTAAGGGCCTCCATGACCTGGATGAGGTAGACGTGCTCCCGCTCGAGGATCGTGGGCCGGGTGAGGTCGAGGAGGAACGCCTCCTGGTTGGCCTCCATCTCCGCCAGCTTGGCGGCGACCGTCGAGCGATTGTTGGGGAGGAAGCTCGCCCGCACCCGGTAGCCGGCCGGTCCGAGGCGCAGATCGAGGCTGGCGGGCTGGATCTGCTCGTCGCCGATCGGCGACGAGGCCGTGATCTGGCCGAGCCGGATGAGCTCTTCGATCCCCTGGGACGGCAGCAGCCCGGCGGTCAACATCGAGGAACCCGTTGACACGACAGGGAGGGGGCGGCCCGTCGACGGGTCGTGGACGCCGGCAAGCTACGATCCGCCGGCGCACAGACGGAAGTGATCGAGGAACGCGGTGGTGGCCCGGGGATCGGCGGGCGTGCCCGTCTTGTCGAGCGTGGCGGTGGGCTCCCCCGGCGCGGGGTCCGGGCCGAACCAGAGGCCGATCCGGATGCGGCGGTCCGGGCACTCGATCATCAGGATGCCGGTGATCCCGCGGTGCGTCCGGCCGTTCAGGTGGACGTCGCCGCGCATCGCCCGGTAGACGACGTGAGCGCCGCCGGCCGTCACCTCGCCCTCGCCCAGCGACTCGCGCGTCTCGACGTGGAGACCGGAGCCCTGCTCCCACGCCGGCTTGCCGTTGACGCCGTAGAGCATGCGCTGTCTCGCCGCGGGGTCGGTCGGGATCTTGCCCATGTGCATCTTCATGAACATGAAGCCGTGGTCCTCGATGTCGGCGTGGGTGTCGCCGGGAGCGGGCGGGCGGTCGCCCAAGAAAGCGATGTCGATCAGGAAGGGAACGGAGATCGCCCCTGCCGGATAGTAGCCGGCAGGGAGCTCCTGGTAGGAGAGCAGCTCGCGGGTGCGCTGCTCGCGCACCTTCGGGTCCGCGAGGCCCTGCTCCATCTTGTGGCCCTGGTCGACGAGCTTCTTGCCGACGAAGAGCACGGCAATGGCACAGAGCAGGATGAGGAGGGCGCAGCCGCAACCGACGTAGACCCACGGCGAGGTCTTGCCTTGTCCTTGACCCGGGGTGGAGGCGGCGGTGTTGGGATCCATGTCACATCCTTTCAGGCGTGGGGATGCCCAGCAGCTCGGCGAGGTTCTCGAGCCCGCGGCGGAAGATCTGGACCGTGGCGAGGCGGGCGGCGCGCACGGCGAGATCGCCCTCCTGCAGGATGGGGTGGCGGTGGTAGAAGGTGTTGAAGCGCTGCGCGATCTCCAGCGCCTGGCGCGCGACCAGCGACAGCTCGAGCGCGGCGACCGCCTTCTCCACCAGGTCGCCGATCTGGGCGACCTCGAGGATCAGGTCCCAGAGGTCTTCGCCGAAGTGGCCGGCGGCGAGCTCTTGCACCGCGCCGGCGGAGACCTCGTCCGGCTGGCCTGCCGCGCGCAGGCGGCGGCGGATGTTGCGCGCGCGCACCAGCGAATACTGCAGGTAGGGACCCGAGTCGCCCTCGAAGTTGAGCGCCTCGTCGAAATCGAACGCGATCACCCGGTTGGTGGTGGTCTTCACCATGAAGAAGCGCAGCGCGCCGACCGCGATCTCGCGCGCCAGGAGGTCGAGCTCGGCGCCGGCCAGCTCGCGGTTGCGCTTGCCGATCTCCTCGCGGCTCTTGGCTTCGAGCCGGTCCATCAGGTCGTCGGCCTTGACCCCGATCCCCTTTCGCCCCGACATCTCGAGGGCCTTCTCCGGCGCCTCTCCCGCCCCGGCCACGCCCGCCGTCGGGCCCGCCCCGGCCGTCTCCTGCCCGCGGTCCTCGCGGTGCTCGCGGTACTCTCCGGCGTCCGCCGGCGCCTCTTGGCGGTAGCCGAGCTGGCGCGCGGTCTCCGGCGACAGCGCGACCATCTCGTAGGCGAAGTGCACCGAGCGCTCGGCCTCGGCGGTGTGGCCGAGCGCCTGGAGGCCGGCGCGCACGATCCGCTGCAGGTAGCTCTGGCGGGTGTCGATGACGTTGATGACCCGGTACGCGCCGCCGAAGGCCGGGTGAACCGCCTCGCCCTCGGGACAGGTCTCCCAGACCTCCGCCTCCTGCAAGTAGCGATAGCCGAAGTCCTGGCCCAGGAGCCCGAACTTCCAGAGCTGGTAGGCGATGTCCTTGCCGACGTAGGTCACCGTGCCGTCCGAGCGCACGATCACCTTGTCAGGGTCCTCGAGGCCCGCGAACTCCTCGCTGTGCGCCAGCGGCATCACCCAGCAGCCGGCGTTCTTGCCCGTCGTCTCGTGGCGCACGGCGCCGCTGTCCTTGAGCCGCTGGAAGGCCCGGTCGAAGAAGTGCAGGGCCAGGATGTCGCTCTCGCGCGTCAACAGGTCGTAGGAGATGCCGAGCCGCCGCATGGTCGCGAGATGGCGGCGCACGACGCGCCGCGCCACCAGGCGGCCCATCTCGGCGCGCTCGCCGCGGCCGGTCTCGAGCTGGTGGAGCGTGTCGCGGAGCAGCCGGCGGCGCTCGCTCGCGGCGTCGGCGCCGCCCTCCGCGTCGTACCAGCGCCGGACCTCCGCGTAGAGATCCCAGCAGACGTAGTCGAACGGCTCGGGGATCGCGGCCACCTCCTCGAGCCCCATCTCCCGCAGGTCGAGGAAGCCGACCACCACGTCGGCGAGCTGGACGCCGGTGTCGTCGATGTAGTTCTGGACCTCGACGGCGTCGCCCAGGCTCCTCTGGCAGCGAGTGAGCACGTCGCCGAGCACGGCGTTGCGCAGGTGGCCGACGTGCGCCGCCTTGTTGGGGTTGATGTTGGTGTGCTCGACGATGATCTTGCCGGGACGCCCGGCGGCGGGCTCCGCGCCCCCGGTTCCGCCGGTGCCATGGGGAGCTGCCGGCTGCGGCGCGTCGAGCGCCAGCAGGGCGGCGGCGAACGCGGGACGGTCGAGAAAGAGGTTGAGGTAGCCGGCGCCCAGCACCTTGACCTCGCGCACCAGCCGCGGCGGCCGCAGGGCGCCCGCGAGGTCCTCGGCGATGGCGCGCGGGCTG
>Ga0210384_10007692_pt1 | contig 11331 bp, 9 predicted proteins | sample IncBWH2MmetaG_FD_160574 | JGI IMG/M metagenome (GOLD analysis project Ga0210384, IMG submission 160574) | Forest soil microbial communities from Barre Woods Harvard Forest LTER site, Petersham, Massachusetts, United States - Inc-BW-H-2-M | ecosystem: Environmental > Terrestrial > Soil >...
AGGAGATGCTGATCACCCGTCCCCAGCGCCGCCGCATCATACCCCGCACCAGCTCGCGGCTCAGCGCGAAAGCGCCGGTGAGGTTGGTCCGCAGCACCCGCTCCCAGTCCGCGAGCGACATGCGGGCGAGCAGGTTGTCGGCGGTGATGCCGGCGTTGTTGACCAGGATGTCGATCGCGGCGAAGTCTTCGGGCAGCTGCTTGAGCTGGCCGGCCACGCTCTCGGGCTGCGCCACGTCGAGCGGCAGCGCCCGCGCCGTGCCGCCGGCCGCGGCGATCTCGGCGGCCAGCGCCTCCAGGCGGTCCCGCGAGCGGGCGGCGAGCACCACCCGCGCGCCGCGGGCCGCCAGCAGCCGGGCGACCCCTTCGCCGATCCCCTGCGAGGCGCCGGTCACCAGCGCCGTCCTGCCGTCGAGGCGGAACATCACCCCTCCCCGCGGACGGCCGCCGGGGCCGCCGGGGCCGGCGCCGCCTCCGCCGCGGCCGCCCAGGTCTCGAGCAGCCTGCGCAGCTGGTCGGGCTCGGCGAGCGGCGCCGCCTGGGCGCCCGCGGCGATGCGGCGATTGAGGCCGGAGAGCACGCTGCCGGCGCCGATCTCGAGGAAGGCGCCGACCCCGGCCTGGTTCGCCATCCACTCGACCGACTCCACCCAGCGCACCGGGCTGTCGATCTGGCGCACCAGCGCGTCGCGGGCGGCCGCGGCGGTGGTCACCGGGGCGGCGTCGACGTTGGTGACGACCGGCACCCGCGGGTCGCGCAGCTCGGTCGCCGCCAGCAGCTCCGCCATCCCGAGGCGCGCCGGCCGCATCAGCGGCGAGTGGAAGGGCGCCGAGACGGCAAGCAGCGTCGCCTTGCGCACCCCCCGCTCCTTGGCGAGCGACATCGCGCGCTCGACCGCCCGCCGGTGGCCGGCGACGACGGTCTGGCCCGGCGCGTTGAGGTTGGCGACCGCGCAGACTTCTCCGGGCACGGCGGCCTCGGCGTCGCGGGCGACGGCGGCGACCGCGACCGCGTCGAGCCCGAGGAACGCCGCCATCGCGCCCTCCCCGACCGGCACCGCCTCCTGCATCAGCTCCCCGCGCCGGCGCACCAGCCGCAGCGCCGCGCCGAAGTCGAGCGCGCCCGCCGCCACCAGCGCCGAGTACTCCCCCAGGCTATGCCCGGCCATCGCGACGGGCGGCGGCAGCGCCGGCCAGGCCGCCGCGGCGAAACCGGCCGGCGGCTCCGCCGCGGCGAGGGCGCGGTGGATGGCCGTCGACACCGCGAGCAGCGCCGGCTGGGTGTTGGCGGTGAGGTTGAGCTCCTCCTCCGGACCCTCCCAGCAGAGCCGCGTCAGCGGCCAGCCAAGCACCGCGTCGGCCTCCGCGAGCGTCGCGCGCGCCGCCGGCGAGACCTCCGCCCAGGCCCTGCCCATCCCCACCTTCTGCGACCCCTGCCCCGGGAAGACGTGGGCGACGCGACGCGCGGACATCCGCTACCTCCCCTCGCCGCGCAGCTCGTGCTCGTGGCTGTGCAGCTCCGCCAGCTTCTCGCCGATCCTGCGGTCGAGCTGGGCGTCGGCGAACTCGACGGCGCGCCGGATGGCGCTGTGCATGGCCCGTGGGTTCGACCGGCCGTGGCCGATGAAGCAGCCGCCGCGGATGCCGAGCAGCGGCGCGGCGCCGTACTCGGAATAGTCGACGCGCTGCCGGAAGCGGTCGAAAGCCGGCTTGGAGAGCAGGTACCCGACCTTGCTGCGGGGGGTTCGCGACAGCTCCTCGCGCAGCATGCGCGACATCAGCTCGGCCAGCGCCTCGGCGCTCTTGAGCAGCACGTTGCCGACGAAGCCGTCGCAGACGATGACGTCCACCGCGCCGTTGAACACGTCGCGCCCCTCGACGTTGCCGACGAAGTTGAGACCGGTGGTCTTGAGCACCTTGAACACCTCGCGCGTCAGGTCGGTGCCCTTGCCCTCCTCTTCGCCGATCGACATCAGGCCGATGCGCGGCGACGGCGTGTGGATGACCTCCTGGGCGTAGAAGTGGCCCATGACCGCGAACTCGCGCAGATGCTCGGGCTTGCTGTCGACGTTGGCGCCGACGTCGAGCACGACGGTGTGGCCGCGCGGGTTCGGGAAGACCGCCGCGAGCGCCGGCCGATCGACGCCCGGCAGGGTGCCGATCACCATCTTGGCGGCGATCATCGCGGCGCCGGTGTTGCCGGCGGTGACCATCGCCTCGGCGCGCCGGTCCTTGACCAGCTCGGCGCAGATGCGGACCGAGGAGCGGCGCTTCTTGCGGATCGGCGTGATGGCGGGCTCGTCCATGCCCACCACCTCCTCGGCGTGGACGATGCCGATCCGCCCGTCCAGCCGGGCCGCCTCCGGGTGGCGGGCGAGCTCCGCCTCGAGGCGCGCCCGGTCGCCGACCAGGAGGATCGAGGCATGGTCGTCGGCCGCCGCGCGCACCGCTCCCTCGACCGCGCTCTGCGGCGCGAAGTCGCCGCCCATGGCGTCTACTGCGATCGGCATACTCGACCGGCGTCAGCCTCGCGACGGCGACGCGGCCTAGGTCGCCTCTTTGGTTTCGATCACCGGCCGGTTGTTGTAGTAGCCGCAGTGCGGGCAGGCGCGATGGGGCATCTTGGCCTCGCCGCAGTTCGAGCAGGTCGAGGTGGCCGGCACGGCCAGGGCGTCGTGGGAGCGGCGGCGGTCGCGGCGCGCCGCGGAGTGGCGTCGTTTCGGATTCGGCATGGTCGTCGAGCCTCGCGAAGATGGAACACGTCTACGGCATCCAGGCTGTTCGGTCGTGTCCTAGATTGCCCTTGCCGCCGTTTGGGCGAGGCATCCAAAGTCCTCCGCCCCTGCCCCCACACCCCTCGCCCAAACGGCGGCAAGGGCAACCTGGGACACGACCGACGGCCGTCTCACTCCTCCAGCCGCCCCTTCAGCGAGGCCAGCGCCGCCCACCGGGGATCGGGCTCCGACCCGGCGCAGGAGCATTGGCCGTCGCGCTCGTTGAGATCGGCCCCGCAACTCGGGCAGAGGCCGCGGCAGTCCGGGCGGCACAGCGCCTTCATCGGGATGTTGAGCTGCAGCTGCTCGAGGACGATCGCGGCCGTGTCGAGGACCTCGTCCCCGACGACCACCGTGTCGAGGTCGTCCTCCGAGAGCTCGCTCTCGTCCACCTCCGAGGCCCGCTGCGGCTTCTGGGGCTTCTTGTGGTGACTTTCCACCACGACCAGCAGCTCGACCTCGGCGGTCGTGCCCACCAAGTGCGGCTTCAGGCACCGGATGCAGCCGAGCGTCTGGTCGTAGCTGAGCCGCCCCCGCAGCAGGTACCCGGGATCGGCGAAGACGATCTCGCCCCGCCAGCTCACCGGTCCGAGCGCCAGCAGCTCCGGCCGCTCCAACGTCTCCGGTGCGATGCTCTCCGTCTCGTCCCAGTGGAAGGGCTCTTCGCGTACCTGATCCAGCCAGATCTGCATCCCGCGTCCCTCGACCGGGCAAACGCGAAGGCTAAGGGATTCCTTCCCGCCTTGTCAATCGGCCGGGGGTCAGTTCGGTCAGTCGAATGCCCCACTACCCAGGGGGTCAGGGGGGCAGGGTAGTGGCGTTACCCCACTACCGAAGCCGAGGCCGGCCGGGGTAGTGGGTTCTCGGGCAGCGATCCTCCGATGCCCCTGATGCCCCGCGACCCCCATCCCCGCGTCGTGGGGGAAGTTCCTACGGGCTGCTGGCCCTTTCGAGCGTCGCGTTGTAAGGCAGGTTGCCGATGAAGCGCCGCGTCGCCGACGCACCGGGCGCGACCAGCACGCCGTCGACGAGATTGCCGGTGAAGTCGTTGCCCTGAACCAGGAAGTTGTCGGAGCCGAAGCCGATGTTGATCCCGTAGCGCTGGAAGGGAGGGTTGTTGCACAACCCACCGCAGCCCGCGGTGACGCCGACGATCTGGAAGTTGCTCGCTCCCGAGTTGACGTTGATGCCGTCGTAGTTCCCGGGGCTGGCCAGGCTGCTCTGGGTGATGAGACCGCCGACGATCTTGATGCTGGTGCCGCCCGCGATCTCGATGCCATGGCCGCCGTTGTTGAGCAGCCGCGGGTTCTCGATCAGGATGCCGCTGCCGGAGCCGATGTAGATGCCGCGGCCATTCGGCGTCGTGGGGGAGGTGGCCCAGGGCGCCTGGATGGTCAGGCCGAAGATCCAGCCGCCCGGGGAGGAGGCGATGCGGAAGCCCTGGATGCTCTGGTCGGCGAGCACGTTGATCATGTGCAGCCAGGTCACGCCCTGGCCGCTGCCGGGGTTCATCAGCACGCCGTACTCGAACTGAGCGCAGGTGATGTCCGTGAACCAGTCGCCACCGCTGTACTGCAGGTTGATCCCGCGCGAGCCCGCGGCATTGACGAAACCGGGGGCCTCGCCCATGTGCACGGCGCGGAAGTAACGGTCGTTGCCGCCCTGGGAAAGAATGCCGTTGAACGCGCCAGAAATGGTGATCGCGATGTCGCTGAAGTACAGCACCGAGCACAGGCCAGTGCCGCCGCTCGCGGGACAGAGGCGGATGCCGTCACCGCCGGTGGTCTGCAGCGAGAGGTTCTGGAACTGCCCCTGCGCACACCCGTCCACGGTCACCGCCGCACCGCCGGTGCGCGTCACGTTGGAGCGAATCCCCAGGCCGCGCATGCCGCCGCAGTAGTTATAGGCGCCCGCGACGTTGCCGAACGCCACGACGTCGCCGGTGGGCTGATTGGTCAGCAGGATGCTGGCACCGGGCCCTTCGCCGACCAGGGTGACGCCGGGGGAGGTGATCGCCAGACGAGTCCCCAGCAGGTAGGTGCCCACCGGCACCATGATCTCGCCGCCCTTGACCGAGGCCGCGACGACAGCTAGATGGAAGGCCTGATAGTCGTCCGTCGTGCCGTTGCCCGTGGCCCCAAAGGTCTTGACGTTGAAGCTCGGCTGGGCGTTGGCGGCGCCGGCGATGGCGGCGAGGATGACGAGGGTTGCGGCGAGGCGGCAGGTTCTCATCGACTCTCCTTTCCGGGTTGGCGAGGCCGGGAATCGGTTCTCTGCTTACATTGGTGTACGTGCGATCACGAGCCGACGTCATGGCGCGTGGGGCGAGCACTCCGTGACAGAAGACGGCATTCCTGCCGAAGCTGGGCGGCGGGCCGCCGTGCGGCGGAGGCGCGGCGGCGGCAGTACCGGCCGCACCCGCCCTTCCCGGAGCCGCTGTTCCCATCCTGGCGAGGCCGGGGACGGGCCTGACGACTAGAATTCGGATGTCGCCCTACGCGACCTCCCGGGAGGGACCCGTCCATGCCCGCCGATCTCTGCTTCGTCCTCATGCCCTTCGGCAAGAAGCCCGACGTGTCCGGCACCCTCGTGGATTTCGATGCCGTCTACCGCGACCTGATCGCGCCGGCGATCCGCGACGCCGGGCTCGACCCGATCCGCGCCGACGAGGAGATGACGGGCGGCATCATCCATAAGCCCATGTTCGAGCGGCTGATCTTCTGCAAGTGCGCGGTGGCCGACCTGACCACGGCGAACGCCAACGTGTTCTACGAATTGGGCGTCCGCCACTCCGTGCGCCCCTCGAGCACCGTGCTGATCTACTCCAAGGGCGGCAGCCAGCTGCCCTTCGACGTGGCCCCGCTGCGCGCCATGCCCTACGCGCTGGCGCCGGACGGCACTCCCGCGGACGTCGAGCCCACCAGGGCGGCCATGGCGAAGCGCCTCGTCGCGGCCCGCGAGGCCGCGAGCCGGAAACCACCGGAGAAGGACAGCCCCGTCTACCAGCTCGTCGAGAACTACCCGGACGTCGACCACACCAAGACCGACGAATTCCGCACTCGCGTCGAGTACTCGGCGGAGCAGAAGAAGAAGCTGGCCGCCGCGCGCCCGCGGGGGTCCGAAGCCCTGCGCACGGCCGAGAGGGAGATGGGGGACTTCCGCGACGTCGAATCCGGGGTCCTCATCGACCTCTTCCTCTCCTACCGGGCGGTCAAGGCCTGGAACGACATGCTCGGTCTCGTGGAGCGCATGCCGCGAGAGCTCGCCGCCACCGTCATGGTCCAGGAGCAGCTCGCCCTCGCCCTGAACCGCGCAGGGAGAGGGGACGAGGCCGAGAGGGTCCTCGAGGACCTCATCGCCAGCCGCGGCCCGAGCAGCGAGACCTACGGCATCCTCGGCCGCGTCTACAAGGACCGCTGGCAGGCTGCCGCCAGGGAAGGCAAGGCCATGCAGGCCCGCGGTCTTCTCGACAAGGCGATCCGCGCCTATTTGAAAGGCTTCGAAGCCGACTGGCGCGACGCGTATCCCGGGGTCAACGCCGTCACCCTGATGGAGATCAAGGATCCCCGCCACCCCGGTCGCCAGGAGATCTTCCCCGTCGTCTCCTACGCGGTGGAGAGGAAGATCGCCGCCGGCAAGCCCGACTATTGGGACTACGCCACCCGCCTGGAATTGGCGGTCCTCGACAAGGACGAGGAGAAGGCCACGGAGGCGCTCTCCGACGCCCTGGCCAACGTCCGGGAGCCCTGGGAGCCCGAGACCACCGCGGCCAACCTGCGCCTCATCCGCGAGGCTCGGCAGGGCAGGGGCGAGGAAGTGGCCTGGGCGAAGGAGGCCGAGGAAGCGCTGGCGGCGTGGCGGAAGCAGGACGCGTCTTAGGGCGATGGGGGAACAGCCTGCGTCCCGTCGCCAGAGTCTCGAGGCTCATCCTCCCACTGGCCACGGAAGACATCGATGTCCAGGAAGATGACTGCGAGCAGGAGGAGCATGGGTAATGCGGTCCAGAAGATGGCCATGGTCACCCCCCCGGCCCCCCCTCCCGCCCTGTTCTACCTTGCATTCTACGACGAGATCGTCAGTGCGGATTGGCGGCCGTGCAGCCCCGCAGCAGCAGGCGCATCGACGGCGGCGAGGCGGTGGCGGCGAGGACGGCGTGCTCGCAGTTGGCCAGGGGGTCGAGGACGGTCTCCCAGTCTCGCCAGAGGTCGACCTGGCGGCGGGTGGCCAGCGGGAACTTCTCGACGAACCGGCGGATGCGGGTGACGATGCGGAGGGTGGACCGCGGCTCCAGCCAGACGCCCAGCGAGAGCGCCCCGCGGCCGGCCGGACCGGAGGGAGCCGCGATGGTGGGCACGGCGGCGCCGCCGCCGGCGGCGACAGGGCTGGCGTCGACGCCACCGTGCCCCGCGCCGGCCGCACCCGCGTCAGGTGCAGGGCCGGCGCCGGCCGGGCCGCTGGCGCCATCCGGGAGGTTGGCACCGGCCGGGACGGTCACGCCGGCCGGGACGGGCGGCACCACCGCCGCGAGCCGCGGCGCGAGCGCTTCGGCCTGGCGCAGACTGCCTGGATCGAGGGCGAGGATTCGCCAGCCCGCGAGGTCGGCGGTCGGCAGCCGGCCCGCCAGCACGCGGAAGATGCCTTCGGTCGGCAGCCGCCAGCGCACCGGACCAGCGGCCGCGCCGGGGGCCGTCGCGTTGAAGACCGCCAGGCCCGGCAGGTCGCCGAGGGTACTCAGGTGCGAGCCGCCCGTCTCGAATAGCGCCAGCGCCGCCGGCGGCCGAGCCGCCACGGCGCCGCCGCCGAGGCCGCCGGCAGCACCGCCGCTGCCAGGATCGGAGACGGCAGAGTGCTCGCGGGACGGCGCGGCGCTTCCCGCTCCGGCTGCGAAGGGCTCGACGCCGCGCCAATCGGGACCCACCGCGACGAGCAGGGAGGGCAGCGGGCCCGCCACGCCGGGCACGCCGGGGGGTGCAGCGGCCGGGCCCCCGCCGCCGCCGGCCGCGACCAGGGACAGGGCCAGGTCGGAGCCGCTGCGGGTCAGCGCGTAGTAGCCGGCCGGGATCTCCGGCCGCACACCGGTCCAGTGGACCACGGCCAGGCTCTCCGGCAGCTCGGGGGCCGCGGCGGCGGCCTGCGGGGGGGCGGGCGCCGCGGCGGCTGTTGCGGGCGGCGCCGCCGGCGCGTGCGGCGCCGCCGGCAGGCGCGGCGCCTCCGGGCCGGCGGTGACGGTCCACCGGCGTCCCCGCCAGGCGATGCGCGTCGAGCCGGCGGCGCCCCCGGCCAGCCAGGGATTGCCGGCGACGCGGCCGGCGAGCTTCGCCACCACCGCCAGCGCCGGGTAGATCCGCGCCACCACCCTCAGACGCCCGCCCGCGAGGTCGGAGCAGGCCACCATCTCGCTGGCCGGCGGCACCTCGAAGGGGCCGAAGGTCGGTGCCTCTTCCGGCTCCCTGGGCCGGGGCGCCGACCCCTCGCCGCCTTCCCCCGAGCTCAGCCGCGCCGCCGCGCCGACCACGTCCTGCAAGTCGCCGATCGCCGCCGCCAGCGCGCCGAGGTTCTGGTGCGGGTAGGGAACCCACACGCAGACCTCGTAGGCGCCGGCCGCCAGCACCCGCAACGGCTCGCCGGCCGCTTCGCCGGCTCCTTCGCCGGCCGCCCCGCCGGCCTCGGCCGGGGCCGCTCCTCCTCCGGCCCCCAGCCGCGGCACCACCGCGCGCTCCCGCGGCACGTACCAGTAGACCACGTGCGCCGCGAGCAGCGCGGCGAGCACCACGGCGCCGGCGATGACCGCGATGCGCCTCATCGCCGCGCGCTCCCCGCCTTCTCGTCCCGCCCGCCCACGGCGGCGGCACCGCCGCGCTCGCCGGAACTGCCGCGCTCGCCGGAACTGCCGGGGCCGCCCGCGGCGCCGGGCGCCGCACCCCCGATCCGCGCGGTCAGCTCCGCCAGCGCCGCCGCCACCGCGCCGAGCACGGCGTCGTCGTCCTCGGCCACGCCGAGGTCGCAGGTCTCGGCGCTGACCGCCCGCAGCAGATCGGCGGCCACGTCGTCCTCCTTGTACGGGGCGAGCGGCGGCAGGGCGCGGAACGGCGCGGCGCCCTCCGCCACCACCCGGCGCAGCAGCTCGGCATAGCCCCGCGCCGAGCCTTCCAGGCCGTGGTGCGCCGCCGTCCAGCGCCTGGCGTTCTCGCCCATCGCCCGGCGCAGCCCGGGGTCGGCTTCCAGCCGTTCCAGGAAGGCGGCCAGCAGGTCCTCCTCGCCTTCGTCGAGATCGACCTGCGCGCAGCAGCCTTCGGGCACCTCGGCGAAGGCCCCCACCCGGCTGCAGATCACCGCCTTGCCGAGCCCGAGCAGCCGGATGAAGGTGCCCGAGGTCTCGCCGGCGGTCGGGTGGCGCAGGTTCACCGCCACGTCGGCCGCCGCCATGTGGAGCAGGAAGCGGTCGAGGTCGAGGCGCCCGGTCACCGTCACGCCCGCCATCAGCGCCGGCGTCGCGACCGCGGCGAAGTCGAAGTGCGGCGACACCTCCCCGACCAGCAGCAGCACGGCCCGCGGCACCTGCCGCCGCAGCCGGGCGAAGGCGCGCAGCAGCTGCCGCGGCCGCTTGGCGGCGGTCAAGAAGCCGAAGGACGCGACGACGAACGCATCCGGCGCGAGCCCCAGCGCGGCGCGCGCCGCCGCCGCCTCGGGCAGCGGCCGGTCGCCCAGGCTGAGGTGATGCGGCACCACCGCCAGCCGCGCCAGCGGCCGGCTGGCCTGCACCCGCCGGCGGGTGAAGTCGTTGTGCACCAGCACCGCCAGGCTGCGGTCCACCACCCGCTCGAACAGCGGGTAGCTCCATGGGTCGAGCGGCACGCCGGTCGCCAGGCAGCGCCGCGCGACGGCCTCGCCGGTCAGGCCGTAGGCGTAGCGCATCTCGCGGACATAGGCCGCCGGGTCGCCGGCGTGGAGAGTCAGGTCCCGCACCAGGTGATGGAGCACGTACTCATGCAGCGCCACGACCCCGGGATGCTCGAGCAGCGCGCGGTAGATCGCCGCATGGTAGTCGCGGTTGTTGCCGAGCTGGTAGAGCACCGCGTCGAAACGCCCCGCGGCCAGCAGCCCCGGGAAGGCGCGCTCGGGATGGGCCGCCAGCCCCGCCAGCCCCGCGGCTTCCGGCCCCGGGGGTCGCCAGCCCTCGGGCACGATCAGCTCGACCTCGACCTCCCGCGCCAGCGCCGGCAGCAGCTCGGCCGTGTAGTCGGCGATCCCCGAGCGCAGCGGCGGCAGCGGGCTCCAGCAGGCGATACGCACCGTCGCGTTCCTCCGTCCCTGGTCGAGATCCGCGCTAGCCCGTGAGCCTGGCGATCACCTGATCCCAGCCGATCGCCCGCACCCGCGCCTGTCCGGCGGCCCCCATGGCCCGCGCCTCCTGGCGCTCGCGGAACAGCCGGTCGAGCCGCGCCCCGACGTCGGATGGCGAGTCGGGAGGGCAGACGAAGCCGTTGACGCCGTCCTCGACGAACTCGAGCACGCCGCCGGCGTCGGCGGTGGTGACCACCGGCTTGCCGGCCTTGAACGCCTCCACGGTGACGTAACCGTAGTCCTCGTCGTAGGGCGCGAAGAAGACGGCGCAGGCGCCGGCGAACAGCTCCACGACCTCGCGGTCCTCCACCCACCCGAGCAGCTCCACCCGCGCCGCCACTCCCAGCCGCGCCGCCAGCTCCGCGAGCGCCTCGTGCTCGGGGCCGGTGCCGGCGATGCGGCAGCGCACCGCGGTCGCGGTGTGCTGCATGGCGCGGACCAGCAGCTCGAAGCGCTTCATGCGGTCCAGCCGCCCGATGGCGAAGACGTAGTCGCCGAAGTCGCCGGGGTGATAGCGGGACTCGAGCCGCGGCGGCGGGTAGAGCACCTCCGCCTCGACCTCGTTGTGGCGCCGCAGGCGGGCGGCGACGTTGCGCGAGATCGTGAACACCGCCCGCGCCTCGCGCAGCGTGCGGCGGTCCATGTCGCGCACCATCTCGATCACCGCGCGGTCGCGCGGCACCTCGGCGAAGTCGCTGTGGCGGGTGCCGAGGAGGTCATAGACCTGGCGCAGCTGGTGCACCAGCCACACCACCTTGTTCGGATGCTTGACCAGGTAGGACGGGAAGCGGGTGGCGATCACCCGGTCGATCCGCTTGCCCGCCGCCTCGGTCAGATCGATCAGCCGCCACGCCAGGCAGCTCTTGAGCACGTCCACGCGGGTGGGCCAGCCGAACGGCAGGCTCACCAGGTCCGCCTCGAAGCCCCGCCGCACCAGCTCGTCGCGCAGCGATTCGCACAGCATCTCGGCGCCGCCGCGGGCGAACGGCACCTGGGCGTCGCAGATGCAGATGCGCTCGCCGCTCATCGCCGCGGCTCGCCGCCGCCGGCCGCCTCCGCCGCGGCGCCAGCGGCGCTCGCCGGGTTCGCCTCGGCGCGCGTCTCCAGCTCGGCCACCAGGGCGGCCAGCACGCGCACCTCGCGCGCCGTGCGCTCCTGGGCCTCGGCGAGATCCTGCAGCATCCGCCCCGCCGCCTGGTTGAAGGCGTTCTGCTG
>Ga0210384_10007694_pt1 | contig 11327 bp, 5 predicted proteins | sample IncBWH2MmetaG_FD_160574 | JGI IMG/M metagenome (GOLD analysis project Ga0210384, IMG submission 160574) | Forest soil microbial communities from Barre Woods Harvard Forest LTER site, Petersham, Massachusetts, United States - Inc-BW-H-2-M | ecosystem: Environmental > Terrestrial > Soil >...
GTTTTCCGTGCGCGTCAGGTTCAAAGCTCCGCTGGGTTCGCATCCGTGCCGGTCCCCTCCAGAGGCCAGGGGACGCTGCCAGCGCTCGGCCAGTTGGATGACACCTTTGTTTTCTTTCGCGCTTCGAGTGGCGTTGAATTCAAAAGCGTGCAGGAATTTGGCCGTCAGACGTAAGAATCGGTCCAAAACCTGGTCGTTTTGCGTTGCTCCGGGACAGGTCTGGTTCCAGAGCGGGTGGTTGAAAACCAGGAGCACATCCGGGAGTCGATCGAGCATGTCCAGAAGTTCACACATACGACGCTCGCAAGGATTCCGGGTGAACGCGTTGAGTTCGGCCACAATGGTCTGCTCACTGCTGTTCGGCAGGTTATGCACGCCGATATGAAAATTCATCCCCCCGTAAGGGACGCTCCACTCCAGCGAAATAGGGATCTGTGCAGTCTCCTCCGCCGCTCGCAACAGGATGGGTGCCTCGATGTTGTCGTGATCCGTAAGGGAAATCAGGCTGCCAAGTCCGAGCACATTTTCGATCTGTTTTTTTTCAGTCTCGTACGCCAGCATGGGCGCGAGAGGAGGCGTCCAATAGGCCCGCGTGAAATCCACCGGCGTCGTCTTCGATTTTTTGCACTGCTTTTCCAGCGCGGCCTGCAACATCGGGCATTTGTCGGCCAATTGGGGTAAGAAAAGAAGGCTTTCCTTGGAACGATTGGTGTGGCCATGCAGTGAAACGGCGGTCCGATGATTCCGACCGATATCCAGCCCGCTTCCCAAGTATGCGAATTTCGTTTCGGTCATTCGTTAGCGCCCGCGCAGTTATTTTCTGCCGACTCTGCGAGGGTCCCTGTGAGCCGGAATTTCCGCGTTTAACTTCTAGGACGACCCATACTCTACCTCTGATCGTGTCGGCGTTCAACGATGGTTCCAGAATAATGTGTGCAAAATGTATCCGGCGGGGCCGAAGGGAGCTATGACGCCGAAGATCGACACGTTCTTGCAAACAATACGATGCAATAATCGGGGACCGGGTGGCTTCGTTGGCACTATCCATGTCGATCCGACATCGCAGAACGTGGGCGCCACTCTCGAGAAACGAGTGCCTGAGGTGGTCAAGCCTTCGCAAAGCGGGCGTTAAGGCATAAGATTTACCCATGCTCGAAAGCGGCACGCACGAACAACAGGCGGGCGAATCGTACACGGATTTCGCAGCGCGCTACCCCAGCTACGCCGGGACGGAATTGCTGGACAAACTGCGAGCGACCGAATATCGCCGGTTGGATGAGCAGCGCCAAGTCTACCTCGATTATACCGGTGGTTCTCTTTACGCGGAGTCGCAGATACAAAAACATTTTGAACTTTTGCGCTCAACTGTTTTTGGCAATCCGCACTCGGCCAACCCAACGTCCGCGACGATGACCGAGCATGTGGAACGCACGCGGCGCTCTGTGCTGGATTACTTCAACGCCGGTGACGATTACACACTGGTCTTCACGCAAAACGCCTCCGCGGCGCTCAAGCTCGTCGGTGAGTCATTTCCGTTTGCACCTGGATGCCGGTACTTGCTCACGTTCGACAATCACAACTCCGTAAATGGGATTCGCGAATTCGCACGCGCCAAAGGAGCAGACGTTGCCTACGCGCCGCTTCTGGTGCCGGGGCTGCGCTTCGATCTGAGTGGCCTCGAAACTTTGCTGGACCAGGCCGATCCGGCTCTTAACAATTTGTTCGCTTATCCTGCACAGTCAAATTTTTCCGGCGTCAAACATCCGCTCGATCTGGTCGCGAAAGCCCGGAGCAAGGGGTGGAACGTACTGCTGGACGCAGCCGCGTTCGTGCCCACCAATATTCTCGACCTGGAGGCCGTGCAGCCGGACTTCGTGACAATCTCCTTCTACAAGATGTTTGGTTACCCTACAGGCGTGGGCGCCTTGCTGATCCGCAAATCGGCGCTCGCGAAGTTGAAGCGTCCGTGGTTCGCCGGAGGAACCGTAAACTTCGCATCTGTGCAGGGCCAGGCTCACGTTTTGTCCCCTAATGAAGCTGCATTTGAAGACGGCACCCTGAATTATCTTTCGATTCCTGCCGTGGAGATCGGGCTGCGGCACCTTCAGGCGATCGGAATGGATTTGATTTCCGAACGCGTGCGCTGTCTCACCGATTGGCTGCTCAAGGAGTTACTCGCCCTGCAGCACAGCAACGGCCGTGCCATGGTGCGGATCTACGGCCCGACGACCACACAAGCGCGCGGCGGAACCGTAACGCTCAATCTTTATGATCCGCAGGGACACCTGCTGGATTACCGGCGCGTCGAGGAGTTGGCCGGCGCGGATGGCATCTCGCTTCGCACCGGTTGCTTTTGTAATCCAGGCGCGGGAGAAATGGCGGAGGGCTTGACCGAAGATGACATGCGCGCCGGTTTCACCATGGGAGCCGATATTAATTTGCTGAGCTTCGTCCGGATGATGCAGGAGCGAGGGCATAAAAGCGCCGGGTCGATTCGCGCATCGATCGGGCTGGTTACGAATTTTACAGACGTTTGGCGTTTCTTGCGATTCATCGCGGGCTTCCGCGATCAAACGCGCTTGACGATTGGTGACGTAACGTTTGACATCGAATCCTGCCGGGTCATTCGTGACGGAAGCTAGAGCGCGACACCTTCTCGCGATTGCGTCAGCGCCGCAGACTGGCAACGCGCGCCTGAAACGATTCTCCAGAAGAAAGATCGAATTGAACAAGCGATCCGTATGCTCGAGCGTACACTTTTGCGAATTCCGCGCCAAAATATAAAATCAAAGCCGAATAGTAAACCCATCCGACAAAAGCCACGAGAGAGCTTGCTGCGCCGTATGCAGTGATGATGCTGCTGTTCCCCAGATATAGCGCAATAAGAAGCTTACCCGCATTGAACATCACCGCGGTCACCATGGCCGCGGGCCAGACATCTCTCCACGCAATTGGTGTGTTCGGTAGCAGCTTGAAAAGCATGCCAAACAGGATGGTGGCCGTAACAAACGATGCCAAAATTCCGAGGAAATGGAGAGAAAGCTCGATGCCCGGCCACTGGGCGGCTGCGATTCGATCGAGTGTGGCCCGGACGGTGGCGAGAGACACGGAAACGATTAAGAAAATTTCGCCAATGATCACCAGGCTAAAACCCCGCAGCCACTCAACTGCCATCGTCCGGAGACTCCCTCTCATTTTCTGGGCGTGCCAGATCGTATTGAGCGCGTCTTCCAGTTCGACGAAGACGGCAGAGGCGCCGATCAGCAACAGGATACTTCCGGAGACACCGGAAACGGTGGTCACTCCGGGTTTATGAAGGTCACGCAACAAATTCTCTATGGCTGCGGCGCCGGCGCTCCCAACCAGTCCATAAAACTGCGCCACCAGTCCGGTCTCTACCGGCCGCTCGCCCAGAGCCGCGCCGGCAATCGACATGGCGATCATCAACAGTGGCGCCAATGAAAACAGCGTGTAATAGGCTAACGCAGCGGCAAGCCTAGGACCATTATCGTCGCTCCAGCTTTCATAGGCTTTCCGAAGCAGCCATCCGAAGGACCGCACATGTGGAAGTGAAATCGGTAAGTCAAAACTTCTTGTGCGACTTAATTTCAATTTCGTAGCCCCCGGTCTGGTTGCGAATAGCGCTTAGCGAATATTTCGGCGTTACCTGGTATTCCACCTGCACCACTTCTCCCTGGGTATTTGTGACGTCGGTCGCGAACGTGAAGAACAGATCTTTCGTGACCCTCTGTTGAATGGCCACTTGCGAGCCGGCATTCCCCTGGTTCCCTCCAATCTGCGGATCGATTGTTAAGGAAGAGATGCCAGTCAACTTTTCCAGCTGGCTGCTCACTTGACCGCTCAATTGACTGGCGACGACAGATTGTGGAGAAACAGATGACGATTGGGCCGTGGTATGACCGGTGATCAGAAGATTGATGACATCCACCTGGGACAGCGGAGGGTCCGACGTGTACGTAGTGCGAAGCTTGTCGAAAGGTCCCACGAGATTCACGGTAAGATTGAAGTGGTTTATAGTCGTCGTTGCCGTGAGATTTACAACAGGCTCGGTGTGAACAGGGTTAGCGAAGACGATTGTGGCGTCCTGCATCTGAAACCGCTTTCCTTTGAAAAATAATTCTCCCCCGGTAACATTGGTTCGACCAACCAGGACAGGCTCGGCGACCGTACCCTGCAGATGCAAGTCTGCTGAGCCTTCGACACTCAATTGGTTGTTTGACACTTCGAGTGCGCGACTCGAAGAGACTCCCACATTCAGTTTGATGTTGTCGGCCATTCCAACAGAAGGCGCGGAAGTGACACTGAACGCGTCGCTGAAAGTAGCCAGATCAAAAGCCTGTGTCAACGAGAGGCGGTAAACCGTGACCTGGCCGCTGACCAGGGAATCGTTGGGTTCCCCAGTGAGGTTCAAGTCGGCGGTAAATTGCGTTCTGACACCCTCGGGATAAAAAAGCCGGACTCCCCTGGCCGTCATTCCCAGGCTATAGTGCACACTCGGCTGATAAATCGCGAAACCGTGGATCTCGAAAGTGCCGCCACCGGATTGCCCCGCCAAATTTTTGATCTGGATGCGCTCTCCACTAATGTCTAATTCGCCGTTTATTTTTTCCAGCGCAGGTATTGTTTCGGTGGAGAGACCCGCGTTCGACACGGCTATTGTGCCCTTTAGTTCCGGGTGGGAGCGATTCCCCTGAGCGCCGATATTCAGCTTAATTTGACCGGAACTTTGCCATTGGGGATCCCAAAGTTGCAGGAGCTCCAAATCGGCGGTGCCATCCGCCGTAGCGCGTAAATCGGCCGTACTTTGAAGCGGCACGGTCGCTGCTATGCGAAGGTCAGTGCCAGTGCCTTTGAGCCGGGCTTGCGGAATGGCCAGCACACCTTGCTGATAATCAGCGTGAATGGGGGCATCGGTCGCAATTTGAATCGCCGAATAGCCGACACTCAGCGCAGGAATTTCGATGTGAGCTTCGAGTCTATCCGGGTTTTTCAGCGGGCCTCGAAGCGCCGCGTGGAATTCAGTTTGCCCGTGAAGCCCGTTATTCGCTTGAGGCAGAAACGTCGAAAGCAGGGAATCAAGCTTAACCACTTGGCTATCTAAATTGGCGGTCGCTTCGTAATCTCCAGTCAGATTAACGACGCCATGCGACTGCAGCGCGGCGCCTGCGATGCTGCAATTGAGGCTGAATTCTGATCGTTGATTCGCGACATTTGCCTGCGCCCTGAAATTATCGATTTTTTGGTTTCCGATTTGCGGTTGACCGTCAATCGTGACTTCCAGTTGAGGCGCGTTCAGATCTCCCTGGCCTTTGACAGATGCATTGATGATCCCGGTCACTTTTTGAGCGTGCGATTGTAGGTACTGAACCTGGTCCAGCCGGATACCTGTCGAAGTTGCCTGGACATTGTATTTTCGGCTCTTAGGGTAATAAAGCAACGCGCCTTTTGCAGACCCAGCGGGCGTTCGTAAATCAAATGTTGCGTCCAAATCATCGCTGGAATGCTGCAATCCAATCGTTAACATTTGAATCGGCTGTTGCCATGCTGTAGCTTCGAGTAGCCGTATGTTTCCCTGGGCGTCCAGATCTTCTTGCGTTCCGCTGATGGCGACATTAGAAGAAACGAGACCGGTAACCGGATACGAAAGTCCTGCGATGCGCTCAATATCTGTGACCGAGACCTTATCCGTGTTCAGGTGGATATTGAGTGGCAGATCGGGTGCGAATTGCCAGTCTCGAAGTGTAAGTGAAATGTCAAAGGTGGCGCCGGCCTGAGGGCCGAGTTTGATTTCTCCTTGTTGAGCAGTGACTTTAGTTCGGCTCAACTGCACGTTCGCCCGGAAAGCTTGTACGCTTGTGCCTCGGACGTGAAGGTTTGTCGAAGTTAGAAGCGCGGCAACGTGTGGATCGGACAATTGACCGCTTACTGTGCCGCTGAAAGTTGCTGCGCCGGAAAGATCCAGCGGTTGCGACGAGCCGGAATCATATTTCCCGGGAACGTTGGAATTCGTCCCAAAAGCGCCCGCGATCAGATCAACTTCCCGCAAGTCATCGGTTCTGCCGTCAACTTTCAGATCCGCGTTTTTGCCCAACCCACCTGTTAAAGTCATGTAGCTGTGCGACGTATGTATCAGAGCGTTGTGAATTGTGGCCGATTGGTTTCGATCGTCATAAGTTACTTGCGCCGCCGCGTTGACCGGAAACGACAGCGGCGCGTGACCAGTGCTGGATGCAGATGTGATCGAGCCCGCGAGCGTCGCGTCAGAGAAGACTTTCACGTCCTTCAAATTTCCGTGCCACGTCGCTTGCAGCTTGCCTGCCATTTGGCCGCCCATACGAAAGCCAAGGCTACGGTTTGTGCGCCACGCATCTTGCATAGCTGATAAGGAGACTTTTTGTACGCCGCCATCGAATTGACTGGCCGCATCGTCAGCAACACGTGAAATTAAAAGTCGTCCGGTCAGGCGCCCGCCCAGGGCCGCAGCTTCCATTTTGCGAACTTCCAAATTTCCCCGATTCAGTTGATATTCTGCGGCGATGTTCTGCAGGCTCGCATGAACCTCCGGAAGCGAAATCTTCAGAGAGCGCCCGCTGAGCGTGCCGGAAATCGCCAACGCGTTAATCGCCGGTTCGTTCGCTTTTCTTACGTAGGCGATGTTTCCCTGCGTATCGAGTTCGCCCTCGGGAATGGCCGAATTCTTGAACAAACTGCCAAGGTCCCTGGTCGCGAGCTTTGCTTCATACGATCCATAGACCGAAGGGTCTGCGTAATTCCTCACTTCGCCCTGGGCATGCATGGAAGACGATGAAGTCAGCAATGTCACAGATTTAATAACCAGCCCGGACGGTGCAGCGCTGAATGAGGCGCTGAGATCATGGGCCATCGGAGCAAGCGAACCATAATCAATGCGTCCGCCATGATAGTTGATGGTGCCGTCGTAAGTCCTGGTCAGTACTCCGTATGAAACCTGAGCGTTTAGATTCCGTAGATCGGCATTTACCATTGCATGCCGGTCGTTATAGAAAATCTCTCCGCTGTTCAATACAAAATGGCCAATCGCCATGTCAAAAATGCCCGGGGAATTTGGGGAAGTAGAAACGGCGGCGCGAGGTAAATTGGAATCCCCTTTCGAGTTAATGGATAAATGCATCACAGGGTGATCCATGGCGACGTTTTGCAGATCGAGCTTCGTGCGATGGAACAGGTGAAGTCCCAGGTCGATGGCGACACGTTCTGCTGAAAAAAGAGGCGTCTGCTGGTCGGGCTCGGTTCCGCGGACTCTAATTCCGTAGAAATCCGCGCCCAGGTGCGCGCGATGGAACGACAATCTTCCTATCTCCACGCGGCCCCCGGTTGCATCCTGGATACGCTGCACGATCGCGGCAAGAATATAACCATGGGCGAAGTCCGTACTTAATATCAAGGCGGCAACGCCTGCGAGAATCGTTGCAGAAGCGAATAAAACCAATATCCATCGGCCAACTTTTCCCGGATGTGATGACATGGCGCCTTCCCCAAAACTGATAAATTCAAAACTCGGTCATTCCATTTTCCGCTTGCGCTGGCTCACCCGATCAAAACGATTGTCCCAGCGTTACAAATACCTGAAACGAGTTCAGCCCGGGCACCGGATGCAAATTGCGGCCGAAATCAATGCGTATCGGGCCAACGGGCGTTTGATACCGCAGGCCTATACCAATCGAGTTGCTGTAGTCGCGAACCAGATCGTGAAAACTAATCGCCTGGTACACGTTGCCCCCATCGTAGAAGATCACGCCACCCAGGCCTTTTTTAATCGGGATGGGGAAACGTCCCTCTGAATTAAAGATAAAAAGCTGTCTTCCACCCGTGGGAACCGATATTTTTGCCGTGCAAGTCGAAGGATTATTTTCGGCGGTGCACAACAGCGCGGTGGCCTGCTGACCGGCGCCGTTCAAGGGAAATCCGCGCAGGCTGTCCGCTCCTCCAGAAAAAAAGCGCTTGCCGAATGGAACGTGACTCCCGGCGAAAGATGAGATCAGGCCCAGACGAACATTGTTTGCCCAGACCAGCCAGGGCCTCGCTTCCCAGTAATAGGAAGCCTGGCCAAACAAGCGCGCGACGTTGTCACTCGAGCCGAAAACCCTGGGGCTCAACTGGAAGTCTACTGTTTGATATGTTCCCTTGTGCGCGTCCAAAGGCTTATCGCGCGTGTCGCGCAAGAACGTGGCCGACACTGACGACAGGTGCGTGGACAAATCTTCCGGGGGCACAAAGTTTTGTATTAGAAGATGGCTCAACGTGGTTTGTTCATACGCATAGCGCAACTGTAATCGCCGCGTTTTAGCAGCATCCAGGTCTCTCTCAAGCTGGAACAGGCCCTGTTCAACCCGCGCCGAAAACAGCGGATTTTGAGTGGTGCGTTCGCCGGAAGCGCTGAGCAGCGATCTCCAATTTGTATACCGGAAGTGAGGATCGCTGAACGTCAGGAGTCCTTTTTGATCCAAAGTAGATATCAATCCTGAGATAGACACCGTCTCCCCTCGTCCGCGCAGATTCAGGCGCGAGTACGAAAGCGAACCTAGCGGGCTGATAATCGTCTTTTCAATAATGGTGAAATTGCTGGGCAGCCCAACCGTCGGCAAGCCGGGCAGTATCAGAACTCCCGTTGACAGGCTGCCGCTACGCGGAGTTGACTCGAATCCCACTCCATACGTGATCGAATTTCGTTTTGCTTCGTGCACTTTGACTATCACGTCTTCACTGGATTGATTCGTAATCGCGCGACGCGGAGAAACGTTCGCCCAGTCAAATACGCCCAGGTTGTAAAGATTGTTCTCTCCATCGAGCAACTTGCCTTCGCTCATGTTCATTTCCGGCCTAATATCCACAGTCCGCTCAAGCATCCGTACTTGGGTGCGTTGCTGGCCGGTGTAGACGACGTTCGCGACGCTCACGTGAGTACCCTCATCAATGAAATAGGCAACCGCGACGCGATGAGGATCTCCTGACACGGGCGTCGCCTCCGCCCGAAGCGTGGCATTGGGATATCCGTGATTCAAATAGGCAGCGATGATGCGGTTTTTGTCCTGAGTCACGCGGAAAGGCGAATAGGGTTCGCCCGGCCTGATCATCAGCCCTTCCTCGGCCAGACCGGCGACGCCTTGAAGCCGATTTCCCTCCATTCGAAATGAATCCACAACCGTGCGCGCACCTTCGTAGATTTCAAAAGTTACGTAGACGTCCGGCTCGCGATCAACCACTTTTGGAGCAACCTTTACATCTGCGTAACCGGCGTTCCGCCAATAAACCTCAAGATTGGATGCGGTTTTGCGAAGAAGGTCTTGGCTGAAGGCTCCGCGCGACAGAAAGTGGTGTTTCTTCACCAGGATCTGATCCGCTAGAGCAGCCTGGTCAAACTGATGATTTCCCGTCAATGTGACTTCCGCGACGCGGTGCTTGCTACCCTGCTCAATCTTGTAGGTCAAAGTGGTCTTGGAAGGCTCCGTCTCGATTTGTGGTGCGACCTTCGCGTCAAAATAGCCCTTGCGTTGGAAGAATGACGTCAAATTCCTGGCGCCAATATTTACGAGGTCCTGGTCCACCGAGTTTTCTTGAAAAATCGGGACTTCATTGTGCAATGTCTTGCTGGAAACCCGCGCTCCGGTCGCTCGAACGACAACGGTTGGACCCAATGTCACATCGAAGTCTAATTCGGCACGATTTGTTTCCGGGTCATACTGAGGCTTTAGCACGACATTACTTGAGAGATAGTTCTGCTTTCCCAGATCGTCCTGCAAAAAGCGCTGGGCTGATCGCAAGCGGTCGGAGTCATAGGGCTTGCCCGTTTTGATGTGCGCTCCATGCAGGCGCGCGCGAATAGAATGTAGTGAATTTTGCAGGCGTTCAGCTACGTCGGATGGCGGCCCGGTGATCTGGATTTTTCCAAAGCGCGCTTTTTTGCCGAGGGTAGCCGGATAGCGGACGGTGACAAGTTGATGCGGCTCGTCGAGTAGTGTCGCGGATTCAACTTTGGCGGTGAAATATCCGTTTTGCGCGAAGAATCGCTCCAGCGCTGGAACAGCTTCTTCGGTCCGATTCTTGTCATAAACTTCACCCGACCGATATCGGACCACCCCTAAAAGCCGTGTATAAGTGAATGTCCGGTCGGCTCCAGGGAATTCGAACATCCCGATGTAGAAAGCGGGTTGCATAATGAGTTTGAGTCGCAAGCCACCTTCCTCCGGGATCACGCTTGATTCCACATCGGTAAATTGGCCGGTAGCCTTGAGAGCCTGTAAGCTCTCTTCGACCTTTTGATTTGAATATGGCTGCCCGGCTTGCTGGCTGATAAGGTGCTTGAAGGGTTCGGGATCCAGCGTAGGTCTGGCAATTACATCCACCGCTCTTACCGGCTGGCCATCAAACAAGGCACTGCCGGGTATTTCCTGAGCCTGAAGTCCGGGCGCAGCGCCACAAACCAGAATTAGACAGATGAGAGCGGCGCGTCGGATTCCTAACACTGCTTCCTCTTGCCTGAGTTTCCCGCTCTTCTGAAAAACGTCGCGGTCGCGGAACGCATTCCGGCGGACAGCGCGAACGCTTCACGAAACGGAAACCGAACGGCCGTCGCGACGTCGTGAACACCTTCATTAATGCGCTCAACATCCTCTAGAACCTCTTCGATGACTTGATCCGCGTGAGCCAATTGCCGCCTTGAAACAATCGCAGTCTGCTCGACGGTTGGCCTGATTTGATCGAGAAGTTCAGTGGTAATTTTTGCCGTCCCGTGCATTCCCTCCATTGTTTCCATGATTCTTCCGGCGATTTCCTCGGGTCGCGGCCCGCCGGGAGCCAGCTTCACCAGATTTGATAGACGAATCAAAAACGCAATGATGAAAAGCTGAATGACGCTAACCAACGCCAATAAGACGATGATCAGCCAGGTTTGCAGATCGTGTTGCATAGGGACCATAAAAGAGCGTCATTTTCAACAGCAGACCACACCCGGGCGGTGTGCCTACCTAGCGAATCTAGAGGCGGGGGGGAGAGAGTTCAATACGGTAAAACCCCTAAAACCAGGAGGTCAATTTCACTCCAAAGGGCCGTTGAGGGCAGTCACACTCACTTCGTGGCTTCGTTCAGACCGGAAGCTTCTGCCCTTTGTAACGCGCAGCATCAGGCGGATTTTTCTTCAATTGCTTTAAGACTTCAGTGATCGTGAATTGGTTGGCGGCATGTAGTTTGTCGAGCTCTTTCCATTCCAGTGGCACCGCGACCGGGGCGCCAGGCCGGGCCCGCACCGAAAAATCAGCAACCGCCGTCGC
>Ga0210384_10007695_pt1 | contig 11325 bp, 10 predicted proteins | sample IncBWH2MmetaG_FD_160574 | JGI IMG/M metagenome (GOLD analysis project Ga0210384, IMG submission 160574) | Forest soil microbial communities from Barre Woods Harvard Forest LTER site, Petersham, Massachusetts, United States - Inc-BW-H-2-M | ecosystem: Environmental > Terrestrial > Soil >...
GGCGGTTGTTCTCCGAGATCCCCCACTCGGCGGCGATGGCGCCCTGCTCCTCGAGCCGGTAGAGGGCCGGGTAGAGCGAGCCCTGGGTCACCGACAGGACGTCGCGCGAGACCTGCTCGATGCGCTGCGCGATGCCCCAGCCGTGCTGCGGCTCGATCGCCAGCGTGCGCAGGATCAGCAGGTCGAGGGTGCCTTGTAGCAGGTCTTCTTTCTCGGTCGCCATGGCCATCCTGCCTCCCCTAGACAATCGACAACGGGATGATCCTGCGCCCGCTCTTGTCGAATGTCAAGGGGAAGTACGCGGGGCGGTGCGGAAGGTTTCAGGGCCAGGGGTCGGCGCCGTCAGACGTGGTGGAGGACGACGAGCAGGTCCCAGGCCGCCGGGTTGGATAGAGGTCCGAGTCGCGGTCGTCCGCCTCTTCGGCATCTTCCGCGGAGGCGCCGGGCTGCTCGTTCGCGTGGGGTAGTGGGTCAGTTTCCCTCGGAGTCCCTTTGGGCGAGGGGCCAAAGTCCTCCGCCCCCGCAGTCTCGGCCCCTCGCCCAAAGGGACGCCGAGGGAAACTGACCCACTACCCCACGTCGTCGCTCTGCTCGCCGGGCTCGAGAGTCTTGATAGAATGGCTGACCGGGTAGGAAAGCGCAGTCGCGATGAGACCAGCCTGCATAGGGAGCGTGATTCTGGCCGGCGTGCTGGCGTGGACGGCAGTGCCGGCGGGCTGCGTTGCTGCGCTCGGGGCGCTCGGGGCGCTCGGGGCGCTCGGGGCGCCGCCGCGCAGCGGTGTCGCGCCCGCTCCGCCGGCGCACCCTGCGGAGGCGGCGCCGGCGTCCTCCTCGACGGCGCCGGCCGCCGAAGCGCAGGGGTCCGGCGGCGCGCCCCCGGCGGCCGGCGCCGGCTCGTCGCCCGCCGTGGCGCTCTGGCTCGTTCCCGGCGGCCCTCCGGCACAGCGGGGCGGCGGGCTGAGCGCGCCTCGAGCGCTACAATTGCAGGGCATGGCGCGGGCGGCGCGGGGCTGGCGAGCGGCGCTGCCGGCGCTGGCGGCAGCGGCGCGGCAGGAGGGCGACGCCGCCCTGCAGAGCGAGCTGGCGAGGCTCGACGCGCTCTTGCGGCAGGTGGCCGCGGAGCAGAGCCTGACGCTCGCCGCCTACCTCTCGGCGGTGAGCGCCAGCAACCAGGCGCTGGCGCTGTGGTCCGCCAATGCCTCCTACCTCGATCCCGGCGAGCAGCAGGCCTCGCAGCAGGCAGACGCCGCCGCCGCGGACCTCACCACCGCGGCGGATACCGGCTTCGTCTTCGGCGCCGACCTCAGCGGCGGCACGGCCTGGGCGTACGCCGAGGGCCCCCCTGCCGGCGACGCCGCGGCGGCGCCCGGCGATGCTGGGACCGCGGGTGGCGGCGGTCCCGGCGACCCCGGCGACCCCGGCGCCCCCGGCGATGGAGGCGGCGGTCCCGGCGATGGGCCAGGCGGGCCTGGAAACGCGGGCGGCCGTTCCGGCGACGCGGGCGGCCCCTCCGGCGACATGGACGTTGGTCCCGACGACGCGGGCGGCCGTCCCGGCGACGCGGGCGGCCGATCCGGCGACCCGGGCGGCGACGAGTGGACGGGCCTTCCTGGAGAGGCGTCCGCCGCGGTCGCGGGCGCCGGCGTCGCGGGCGCGGAGGCAGTTCCGGGCGCGCCAGGCGCCGCGTCCTCCTCGGGCGCCTCGGGATGGGTGGTCATCCACGGCGGCCCCGACGCGGGCTGGCAGTCCGAGTCCTCGCCTCCAGCCGAGGCTCCCCCGAGGTTCGCGTTGCAGCTGGGCGACGCGCAGGACGAGGCGCTGTCGCCGGGCGCGTGGGCGACCGGCGCCGACGACGATGCCGGGTCGGACGCCTCGTTGCCTCTCGACTGGGAAGAGATCTGCCGCCCGTGGCAGCCCGACGCCGGCAGGAGCATCTGTCCGGGTCCCGCGCCTCCGGGCCCTGGCGACGTCGAGCCCTGAGCCGGGCCGCCGCCGCCACCTGGCGCCTCTCCCTCCGGTCGCGGTAGTGGGTCAGTTCCCTCCCGCCTCCGTTTGGGCGAGGCACGGGAGCCCACAGTCGGTTCGTTCAACACCCCTCGCCCAAACGGAGGCAGGAGAGAACTGACCCACTGCTTCGGTCGCCGCGGGAGCGGCTCTCCAAGGTAAGATCCGGGCACCCCGGAGAGGTTCGGGCTGGACAGGAGGTCGGACGAGGCATGGGCATCTTGAGCGGCACGGTCAGCGTGACGCGGTACAACGTGGCGGTGCCGGCCGAGGGACCCGACTTCGAGCGGGCGGCGTTCCACGAGATCGAGCCCGGGTCGGAGGTGCGCGAGCGCGCCGGGTTCGTGCCTTACGAGCTCGACGCCCCCTACGAGGTGGGCAAGGGGCGCTACGCCTTCCGGGTGCGCGTCGACCGGCTGCGCCCCGACGCCACCGCGGTGCGCGAGCGGGTGCGGGAGCTGGTCAAGGCCGAGATGGAGGCCACCGGCGCGCCGTTCGTCGGCGCCAAGGGACGCCGGCGGCTGCGCGATCTGGCCGAGCAGGAGCTGCTCCGCCGCCAGGCCCCGCGCACCACCATCGTCGAGTGCTGCATCGACGGCGGCCTGCTCTACGTCGGCACGACCGCCAAGAGCCGGCTGGGGACGGTGCAGACGCTGCTGCGCCAGGCCGGGGTGGCGGCGGAGCTCAAGGCGCCATGGCTCGACGAGGCTCCCGAGGCCGACGAGGCGAGCGACGTCGTGCTGCCCTCCGAGCCCGGCGAGTCGGTGCTCGGCTGCCGCTTCCTGAAGGCCCTGCTCGACGAGCCCGAGGTGATGGTCGAGCCCGAGAAGGGCAACGTGCGGCTCGCCACCCACGAGGCGCGGATCACCCTCACCGGCGGCGTGCTGCGCGAGCTCTTCCGCTATCTCGAGGAGGGCGCCGAGATCCTGTCGGCGAAGCTGCTGCTGGGCCCGACGGCGCTGCGCTTCGACGCCCTCTCCTATCGCCTGCAGAGCGTCAAGCTCGAGCCGGTCCATGCCGAGCACTGGACGCTCGAGCTCGACCAGCGGCTCGAGCAGCTCGCCGCCGTCTGGGAGCAGCTCGACGCCAAGTACGCCGCCCTCCGCGACCGCCTCGCCGCCGCTCCGGACCCGCGGCCCGCGACGCCCGTGTCCGTGCACGAGCACGAGCCAGCGCCGGCGCCTGCCGCCCCGCCGGCGAAGGCCGGCACGAGCCCGCAGTCACCGCCTGAGCCCGATCGGGCCCGCCCGCCGCTGCAGTTCCCAAGACCGCGGCGTTAGTGGGTGGTCTCCCGTGCCGCAATCCAGACGGACGCTCGTCGCCGCGCTGGAAGCTCTCGGCTTGCGGCCGCTGAGCCGGATCGGGTAGCGGAGAGAGAGGCGTCCCCTCCACCAGGTGAGGAGTGAGGCAACCCATGAGCATGATTCCGGTCGTGGAGCGGCGGCCTGGGACGCTGTGGAAGGTGCTGCAGTTCCCGGTGACCCGGGTCGTGCTGGCGATCGTCTCCATCGTCGGTTTCATCGTGCTGGTGCAGGGCACCGGCAAGGCGCTGCACGTGCCGGCCCAGAGCGGCGTGGGCCGGGTCCTCTTGCTGGTGCTGATCGCCGGGGTCTGCCTCATCTACACCGGCTCTGTGCGCTGGATCGAGAGACGCCCGGTGGTGGAGCTGGCGCTCCGCGACGCTCCTCCCGCGTTCGGCAAAGGCTTCCTCGTCGGCGCGGCGCTGTTCTCCGCCACGATCCTGGTGCTGTGGGCGATGGGCGTCTACAGCGTCATCGCCGTTTTCGGCGTGCACGCCCTGGTGGCGCCGCTGATGAGTGCCCTGGCGGCGGGGTTCATCGAGGAGCTGGTGTTCCGGGGCGTGCTGTTCCGGATCGTCGAGGAGAGCGTGGGGAGCTGGCTGGCGCTGGGCGTCACGGCGCTGGCGTTCGGCCTCCTCCACGCCTTCAATCCCGGCGCGACGTGGGTCAGCACGCTCGCCATCGCGCTCGAGGCCGGCGTCCTGCTGGCCGCCGTCTACATGTACAGCCGCCGGCTCTGGACGTGCATCGGTCTGCACTGCGCCTGGAACTTCGCCGAGGGCGGCGTGTTCGGAGCGAGCGTCTCCGGCAGCAAGGCCGGCGGGCTGCTGGCGGCTCGTTTCCAGGGTCCCGACATCCTCACCGGCGGGAAGTTCGGGCCGGAAGCCTCGGTGGTGGCCGTGCTCATCTGCCTGGCGGCGGGCATCGCCTTCGTGCAACTCGCCCGGCGCCGGGGCTACGTCGTGCGTCCCTTCTGGCGGCGCGGCGCATAGGCGCGGCGTACTGCGGCTGAGCGGGCGCGGCGAGGGCCGGGGAGGCGCGGATCTCTTCCCACCGCCGTTTGGGCGAGGGGTCGCAAGGTAGCCGGCGGAGGACTTCGGGTGCCTCGCCCAAACGGCGGCGGGGAGAGATCCGCGCCTCCCCAGGCCTGGGGCCGGGTCGCGGGGTGGAGTGCCGGGGGCCGTCTTCTACTCAGTGTCGGGGCGGCCGTCGTCGAGGTACTCGTCCGGGACGTCGTCCTCGGGGACCTGGCGGGTCTTGACCTCCCCCTGGTCGGCGTCGGGCGCGTCCTCGACGCCGCTGATGGCCGCTGCCTCGTAGGCCTGTCCCTCTTCGATCAGCTCCTCGACGCTCTCCGGGCCGGCGATCTCGTCTCGCGAGAGCCCCATGGTGTCGCCGGCCTGGCCGCCTGCCTCGAGGCCGATCCCCCGCGGCGGCGCCGGGCGCGGCGTGTCGAAGAGGCCGGTGTCTCGCGGGTCCGGCTCGACGGCCGCGTCTTGGCCGGCGCTGTCCGCAGTCGCCACCGCCTCCTCTGTGTCCGTGTCGTCGAGAACGCCGGGGCGCTTCACGGGATGTCCGGGGTGGGGTCGAGGGTCACTGCCTGTGTGTTTGCCATCCATGGCGAGATTCTATCCCCCGGCGCGGGGATGGGAAAGCCGGCTGGTCTCCGGGTCGCCAGGTCTTCGGTCGGCCTGAGCACACCGGGAGGCTTCTCCCGGCTGGCCCGCTTTGAGGTAAGCTCGTCGCCCATGGCGGGCAAGCGATTTCAACGTTGGCAGCGGTCCAAGAGGTGGGCTCGGTGCGCCGAACCGTGACGTCGTCAGCTGATTCTCGGCGGCATCTGAGGATGGACGAGTCGGGAGGTGAGAAGCGCCCGCCAACCGTGCACCGTCCTCCCACGGAAAGTGCACTGGAGGCGTCCCCGGCCACGAAAAGCTTCATCAAGTACCTGGAGAGGAAGCTCTGCAGGTCCGGGCCCCGCCATCTGCGATTTACCAAGGTAGGCCCCCGCTCATTCATCTTCTGGAGCAAGAGCGACACGATTTTCGTCAAGGTCAGCGACGACACCCTGATCCTCGTGACGGACGGCGAGCTCGTGACCGATCATGTCGAGATGCTTTTCCTGGGTTTCAGGAACATGCCGGTGCCCATGAGTGACGATGACGAGGATCTCTTCGACTATTACTTGCAACAGATCCTGAGCCTGTTCTGACGGGAGCCTGGATTTCCACACACAGGAGAGTTGGCCGGCGCGCGTCGCCCCGCCGGCGATTCCTAGACGCGCTGCTGCTCGCGGCGCTAAGCGCGAGCGGCGCGCTGCTCCAGCCAGCGGCGCTGCGGGCAGAGCCCGTGGCCGTGCGGTTCGCGGAGGGCGTGGTGCACGGGTACCTCACTCTGCGTACGCTCGACGGCAAGCGGCTCGCGGACGGCGAGCTGAGCCAGGTCGCTCGCGGCGATCGTGTGACCAGCCGGCTCGTCTTCCACTTCAGGGACGGTTCCATCCAGGACGAGACGGTCGTCTTTTCCCAACGGGGCAGCTTCCGGCTGCTGAGCGATCGCCTCGTGCAGCGAGGCTCCACCTTTCCGCTGCCGCTGGAGGTCGCGATCGACGGCAGGAGCGGCATGGTGCCAGCGGCAGCCGAGAAGCGCTAGCGCGTCGGCGCGGTCTCGCTTCCCAGCACCGACAGCAAGTCGCGGAGCACCGCCAGGTCCTCGCGGGCGGTGATGGTGAAGGTGCGGACCGCGGCGCCGGCGGCGGAGATCTCCTGATCGCCGGCGGCGGCCTGGTTCGCGGCGGGGTCGACGCGCACGCCGGCGTAGGCGAGGCGGGCGAGGAAGTCGGCGCGCAGCCTGGCGCTGTGCTCGCCGATGCCGCCGGTCAGCACCAGGGCGTCGAGGCCGCCGAGGACCGCGATCATCGCGCCCGCCGTGCGCACCAGGCTGTGCACGAAGAGGTCGTAGGCGAGGGCGGCGCGGCGCGAGCCGGCGGCGGCCGCCGCCAGCACCTGGCGCAGATCGGGACCGGCGCCGGAGATGCCGGCCAGGCCGGAGCGATGCTGCAGGCCGTCCTCGAGCTCGCCGAGCCCGAGGCGATGGCGGCGCTGCAGGTAGAGCAGCAGCCCGGGGTCGACGGAGCCCGAGCGGGTCGCCATCATCACCCCTTCGAGCGGCGTGAAGCCCATGCTGGTGTCCACCGACCTGCCGTCCGCGACGGCGGTCAGCGAGCAGCCGCTGCCCAGGTGGCAGACCAGCAGGCGGCCGGGGACGGCGCCGAGCAGCTCGGCGACCCGGCGGCTGGCGTAGGACACCGAGAGGCCGTGGAAGCCGTAACGGCGCAGCCCGTGGCGCTCGATCCAGTCCCAGGGCAGCGGGTAGAGAGCTGCGGCCTCGGGCAGGGTGGCGTGGAAGGAGGTGTCGAAGGCGGCCACCTGCGGCAGCTCCGGCGCCACGGCGGTGACGGCGTCGATGCCGGCGAGGGCCGCGGGCGTGTGCAGGGGATCCACCTCCAGCAGCGCCGCCAGCTCCCGTCTCACGGCGGGAGTGACGAGCACGGGCCCGCGGAAGGCGGCGCCGCCGTGCACGACGCGGTGGCCGACGGCCGCGGCCGAGCGCGCGGCGGCGTTCTCTCGCAGCACCGCCCGCACCTGCTCGGCCTGGCGCTCGGGCGCGAAGCCATGCCATTCGACGGTGCCGTCGGCGATCAGCCTCTGGCCGGCCGCCGTCTCGAGCACCGACCACTTCAGGGTGCTGGAGCCGGCGTTGAGCACCAGCGCGCGGGCCGACGGATTCGGAAGCTTTTCTAGTTGGTGCCGCCTGGTGGGCGATTCTCGAAGCATGAAACGGCCGCTGATAGTTATCGATCGAGGACTACTCAAAGCGTCTATCGGATCGCCCCCGACATCAGCCGCCGCCGGCGACCTCGCGAATCACCTCCCGCAGGGCGCTGGGATGGATGGGCTTGGTCAGGTGCCGGGAGAAGCCGGCCTGCAGGCTCTTGTGGCGGTCCTCTTCCATGCCGTACCCGGACAGCGCGATGCCCTTCAGGCCATAGCGCGCCGACAGCTCGCGCATCAGCTCCTGGCCGTTGCCGTCGGGCAGGCCGAGGTCGCTGATCACCAGGTCGAGCGGCGGGCGGCAGTCGCCGTTGGCGAGGTCCGCGACCGCCGCCAGCGCCGCGGCGACGCTGCCGGCGACGGTGACCTGGTGGCCGAAGCCGCCGAGCAGGTCGGCCATCACCGCCGCGGTGTCGGGATGGTCCTCGACCAGCAGGATGCGCAGGCCACCCGCCGCCGCCTTCGCGTCGTCGTCCGGCGCGGGCGGCGCCTCGGCTGCCGGCGGCCCGGCGCCCGGCGATGCGGCAACCGGCGATTCGGCCCCCGGCGATCCGGCCACCGCGGCGGCCGCGGACGCGGACACCGTCGCGGTGGCCGCCGGCAGCGCTCCGTCCCCGGTCGCGGCCCCTTCCACGCCGGCGGCCGGCTCCGGCACGCCGGTCATCAAGGGAAGGATCACGGTGAAGGTGGCGCCGCGGCCGCGCCCGGCGCTCTCGGCGCGGATGGTGCCGCCGTGCAGCTCGACGATGGCGCGGCTGATGGCGAGGCCGAGCCCGAGGCCGCCGGCGTGGATGGAGAAGGCAGGCTCACCGTGGTCGAACGAGACGAAGGCGTCGAAGATGTGCAACAGCTCGGCCGGCTCGATGCCGGCGCCGGTGTCGGCCACGCTGATCGTCAGCTGCCCGTCTTCGTCGCGCGTGCGGACCTCGACGCTGCCGCCGTCGGGGGTGAACTTGACGGCGTTGTTGAGCAGGTTCCAGAAGACCTGCGAGAGCCGGGGCGCGTCGGCGTGCACCTGGTGGCTGGCGGCGGCGAAGTCGCTCTCGACGTGGACCCGTCCCGAGTCGATGTCTTGCTGGCAGCAGGTGCGCAGGGCGTCGCGCAGCAGCTCGCGGACGTCGGTCGGCTGCGGGCGCAGCTCGATCTTGTCGCGCGAGATCCGGGTCAGGTCGAGGAGGTCGTCGATGAGGCGCGCCTCGAGCTCGACGTTGCGGCGGATCATCGCCAGGTGCTCGCGCACGTAGCCGGGCAGCCGCGCCTCCTCTTCCAGGACGGACGCGATGGCGAGCACCGGGGTGAGCGGGGTGCGCAGCTCGTGGGAGAGGGTGGCGAGGAAGTGGTCTTTGGCTTCGCTGGCGGCCTCGGCCCGCTCCATGGCCAGCTGCAGCTCCTCCCGCGCGCGGCGCTTGGCGGTGACCTCCTCGCAGACCGCGCCGACGCCGATGATCTCGCCGCGCAGCGGCAGCGCGTAGGCGTAGATCGACCAGTGGCGCAGCTCGCCGGGGGACGCCGGCGTCTCGCCGGTGATCTCGCGCGAGACCGGCTCGCCGGTCAGCAGGACGCCGCGCAGGGCCGCCGCCAGGTCGGAACCGAGCTGCGGCAGCACCTCGCTCACGGTCTTGCCGAGGTGGCCCGCGATGGAGACGCCGTCGATGCGGGCCAGGGCATCGTTGACCCGGATGTAACGCAGCTCGCGGTCGAACAGCGCCACCCCGATCGGCGCCTGGTCGAGCACGGTGTTGAGCAGGCCGTTGGCCTCCTCGAGCTCGCTGTCGACCTCGCGGGAGCGCTCGGAGCGGTAGCTGATGAGGGCGGCGACGCCGATCATCACCAGGGACCCGGCGAAGATCTCCGGTGTCAGGTCGCCGGTCAGCGCGGTGATGGTGATGGCACTGGCCAGGGCGACGGCGAAGCCCATCCAGAAGCCGGCGAGCCACGCGGCGGCCGCCGCCGCCCCGAAGAAGAGGACGAACGGCGGACGGTGGAAGGCCGACGACCAGAAGATCCGGGTCAGCCCCGCGGCCAGCAGGTAGCTGGCGGCGGCGACGGCAGGGCCTTCGAAACGATGCCAGCGCACCCTCGGAATCGGCCTCCCGCTGTGGCGGCCTGCCGCCGCGTCGTCACTCGGTCTCACGTTGCCGGCGCCCTGATCGGTCCCGTGCGGGTCGTGGGTCAGTTTCCTCGCGAACTGACCCAACGCCACTGGTCAAGCCCCGCCGGCCGCGCCCGGAGGCAATGCTGCTCGCGCATGAACGCGAAACCGGCAAGACGGAAGGGAGAAGGCGTGCAAATCGCGCGCCCGCCGGGGCTTCGAGGACGACCGGCCACCCCCGGAAGGCAAGCCGCAGAGCTGGTAGTGGGTCAGTTCGCGAGGGTCCATCGCCTCCTGCCCCCTCAGGGCGAGGGGTACCAAGGGAACCGACCTCGGGCTTCGTTACCCCTCGCCCTGAGGGGGCAGGAGGGGATGGACCCTCGCGAGGAAACTGACCCACGACCGCAGAGCTGGTAGTGGGTCATTCTCCCTCTGCCTCCCTTTGGACGAGGGGCCGGGGCTGCGGGGAGGAGGACTTTGGCCCCTCGTCCAAAGGGAGGCAGAGGGAAAATGACCCACTACCCGCAGAGCTGGTGACGGGCCTGGGTGTCGCGGAAGGGGATACAGTTGCGGCATGGCCGCGCCGCCCCTGCGTCTCTTCCTGGTCCGTCATGGTGAATCCCCCTCCAACCGGGAGGTGCGTTACCTCGGCCGGCGCGACGAGGCGCTCACCGAGGACGGGGTGCGGCAGGCCGAGTGCCTGGCGGCGGCGCTCTCGCCCCTGCCGCTGGCCGCGGTCTATGCCAGCCCGTTGCAGCGCGCGGCCGAGACCGGCCGGCGGATCGCTGCAGGGCTGCGCGTGCCGCTGGTGGCCGAGCCGCGCCTGATCGAGCAGTGCTTCGGCGAGTGGGAGGGGTGGACGCGCGGCGAGATCCTGGACCGCGGCGGGGCGGAACGGGAGAGGTTGCTGGGCTGGGAGCGCGACCCGGACGCGGCGCCGCCGGGCGGTGAGTCGCTGGCAACTGTCGCCGAGCGGCTCGAGTCGCTGCTGGCCGACCTGGGCGCGGCCCACCCCGGGGCCTGGGTGACCCTGGTGAGCCACGTCGGACCGATCAAGGTGCTGCTCTGCGCCGCGCTGGCGGTGCCGCTGACCGCGGCGCGCCGGCTGTTCCTCGACCCCGGGACCCTGTCGGTGATCGATTGGGGCGAGTCGCCGGTGATACGCCTGTTCAACGCCCACGGCCACCTCGGCTGGCGCGAGGCCCGCTGGATGCGGGAGTAGGTCAACCGGCTGTTAGCGGAGGTATTGGCTCGATCACGTCTGCCTCCGCTTCCCGCCCTTTGGGCGAGGGGTTCGTGTCGAGGAGGAGTCTCACGTCCAGAAGGACTCGTCGACCTGCTCGAACACCTCGATCGACCGCAGCATCTCGGCTGCCTGCTCTGGCGACCAGGTACCGATGAACCGGTCCAGAGCATGACCGATGACCGTGGCGGAAGGTGCCGGCTCAGCCCGCACCTCCTGCGGGAGAGCCACCAGCCGGACTGCCGAGCCGCTGGCGCTGGTGATGACTACTTCTTCCCCAGCGGCGGCTTCCGCGATCAGCTCTTCGAGGTGGCCTTCAGCATCGGTTAGCTTGACTTCGATCATGGTGCCCTCGTCTCAGAACCGAGCGGGACACTAGCCGGCGCCGCCGTCGCGGGCCGACCCCTGGCGGGTACCCGCCAGCTGGGGAGTGGCTCCGGCGCCGGCGGTCGCCGCCGCCGGCGGGGCGGCGGGGGCGCCGGGTGCACCGGGAATGGCGACGGCGGCGTCGCGCTGGCCGGCGGGCATGGGCATGCCGAGCTTCTCGCGCAGCTTCAGCTCGATCTCGGAGGAGAGGTCCGGGTTGTCGCGCAGGAATTGCTTCGCGTTCTCGCGGCCCTGGCCGAGGCGCATGTCGCCGTAGGCGTACCAGGCGCCGCTCTTGATCACCAGCTTATGCTCGACGCCGAGGTCGACGATCTCGCCGGTCTTCGAGATCCCCTCGCTGTACTCGATGTCGAACTCGGCCTGGCGGAAGGGCGCCGCGACCTTGTTCTTGACCACCTTCACCTTGGCGCGCGAGCCGATCACCTCCTCGCCTTCCTTCAGCGAGGCGATGCGGCGGATGTCGAT
>Ga0210384_10007696_pt1 | contig 11324 bp, 8 predicted proteins | sample IncBWH2MmetaG_FD_160574 | JGI IMG/M metagenome (GOLD analysis project Ga0210384, IMG submission 160574) | Forest soil microbial communities from Barre Woods Harvard Forest LTER site, Petersham, Massachusetts, United States - Inc-BW-H-2-M | ecosystem: Environmental > Terrestrial > Soil >...
GGGAAGAATCCGGGGACGGGACTCTTTCACCCAGAAGAATCTGTTCATTTCGATTTCGCGTGCGGCTGCGCCCGCTCACGCGCTCCCCGAATCCGTTGGTTCATGCCCGAAGAGCCGCACGAGCTCCGCGTGCTCCATGACTACCGCCGGATCGAGCTGGATGGCGTCGAAATATTTTTTCTGGAAGGCATCGCCCGATTCCGAAGGCACAAACATTTTGCGAGCCAACGTGATCGCGCCGCTGGTGTCTTGCGGCGTAATCGGTGCTTCCGCGGCCAGCGATTCATCGAGGCGCACAACGAATTCGGAAATGTTATGCAGCCAGGCAAATTGCGCGTGGTCGACGACCAGCCGGAACAGTTCCCCGGTCGATACGTGACCGTTGACGCGCTCGTATTCGCGGCGTTCCATGTCGAGGAGCGTTTTGTGCAGCCGCAGCAGGGCGTGCCGTAGGGCAATAAGCTTGTCCCGCGCGGGTAAGTCGTTGTCGTTGGCCGGAAAAGAATTGGGCGAGGCTGAATTCATAGTGTTCTCAGTCGTGGTAACGTTTTTCGCCCACAGGGAGGGGAATCGGCAGCCGGTTGCCGGGCGGAGGCAACGGGCAAGTTGCGAACGCCGTGTAAGCACAGGGGGGATTCTCGAGGTGATTGAAATCGAGGACAAGTTCTCCCGGCTTGTCTAGTCCGTTGGTCGGAAAACCCGCATAGAGAAATCGGCAAGCTTCATAAGTGGTTGTCGCGCTGGTGGTATCCCGCAGAATGAAAAAAAGTTTTGGCTGCTCTGGATCTTCGAGAACCGGCTCGAGTCGATAGGTCCTGCCCGAGAGATTGAATTCCGCCGCGCCCGGAACCGGCTGATCGTAAGTCGTGCCGATGAGCGTGGCGAGGGTGATCGTCTTCGGAGGGTTGTAGGGAATCCATTTGGCGGTCACTCGGTAGGCAGCGTTGGACTCGTACCAATTCAGCCCATGAAATCCCGTCAGGGCCGGCGACTTGGCATCCTTGATGCGCAGGGCGAAGCGCGCCTCGCGCTGGATCACGTACATATTGAGCGTGCCAATGCTGAAATGCTGCGAGAGCTTATCCTTCAGCGGATCAACGCGCAGAGTTTGTGATTTTGCCGGCGCACCATCGAGCAGAAGTTCTTTGGGAAACCCGCCCGGCGGAGGCAACAGCGTCACCTTGCCATTCTCGAGATGCAGGATGCCTAGATGCGGCGCGTTCCCAGCGGGCACGTGAATGTTATTGTCGGGCGCGGCTCCGAAAGAATTGTCACCCGGCTGCAGCCACTCGAGCCCCGCGAGCGAAAGCCAGCCGTCCGGCTTTAACAGGTCCGCAACATGCTCTGCCCGCCACGACGTCAGGTCGCGCTGCCAGGACCCATCCTGGGCGAGAGCCGGTGAGCCGAGAACGGCGTAGAGAAGTCCAACCGCAAGTATCTTGGTGAATAGCCGGTCGGCGAGCATGAAAACAATTATATCGCGAGTCAGTGAACGATGTGCGGAAGGTCTTGGTCCCTCGTAAATGAGATGGCGGCCTGCCAACGAACCTGGCGACCGTGATACTCTTTTCGATTGATTGCTGCTTTATCCCAACTGGTTGCGCTCCTTCGCAGCAGCCGCTCTGGAGATCCACGCATGAGACTCGCACTCAACTTTCCGCGCCGTGCCTTCGTTTCGGCGGCAGGATGCGCTTTTTTAGCGTTCGCTGCGCTGACGGCACGCACCCAGGACGCGCCGGCTCAAGCTAGCCACGGCATCGCCGTCGCCAATATGGACCCTGCGGTCAAGCCGGGCGACGACTTCTTCCGGTATGCCAATGGCAACTGGATCAGGCGCACCGAAATCCCGTCCGACCAGAGTAGAGTCGGCGTCTTCACCAGCTTGGTCGACTTGAGCGACAAGCGTACCGTCGGCCTGATTGAAGAGGCAGCCAAGTCCAAAGCGCCCGCAGGGTCTAACGCTCGCAAGATTGCCGATCTATACAACTCATTCATGGACGAGGCCGCCATCGAAGCTAAGGGCCTCGCCCCGCTTCGCCCGCACCTCGATGCCATTGCCGCCATCCACAACCAACACGAACTGGCTCGAGCCTTGGGCGAAAGCCTGCGAGCTGACGTCGACGCGCTGAACAACACCAACTTTCACACTCCCAACCTTTTCGGACTGTGGGTCGCGCCGAATTTTAACGACTCTGAGCACTACACGGCCTACCTGATGCAAGGCGGCCTGCAATTGCCCGATCGAGAATACTACTTGGCCGGCGACGACCGCATGCGCGACATCCGCGCCAAATATCAAGCTCACATCTCCGCCATGCTGAAGCTTGTGGGATTCAGTGACACGGACGCCCGGGCCGGGCGCATCGTCGAGTTGGAGCATGCCATCGCGGAAAAACACCTGAGCCTGGAGCAGAACCAAGACATCCACAAAGCCAATAACACTTGGAAGCAGGCCGACTTTGCCGCCAAAGCGCCCGGCCTGGACTGGGCAGAGTACTTTCGCGGCGCGGGCCTCACCAAGCAAACCAGCTTTATTGTCTGGCAGCCAACCGCTTTCACCGGTGAGTCAGCTCTCGTTGCCTCCACTTCGCTGGACACGTGGAAAGACTGGTTAGCGTTTCACCTGATTGAAGCCTACGCAGGGATGCTGCCCAAAGCGCTCACCGATGAGCGCTTCGCATTTGTCGGCAAGACACTCTCCGGCACGCCGGAACAGCGTCCACGCTGGCAGCGCGGCGTGGCGTTGGTGAATGGCTTGCTTGGCGATGCCGTCGGACAGATCTACGCGCAGCGCTATTTCTCGCCCGAAGCCAAGGCCCAGGCAGAAGCAATGGTTGCGAACATCATTGCCGCTTTTCGAAGGCGTATCGATGCGCTTTCCTGGATGGATCCTGCGACCAAAGCGGAAGCCCAGGCCAAGCTCACTACCCTCTATGTGGGGGTCGGCTACCCAGAGACCTGGCACGACTACACCGGATACGAAGTCAAGTCGGACGATGTTTTCGGCAACCTATGGCGCGCCGGCCTGTTTGTTTACCATCGGGAAGTCGGGCGTCTCGGCCAACCTATCGATCGCAAGGAATGGAGCATGACCCCTCAGACGGTGAACGCCGTCAACCTGCCGTTGCAGAACGCGCTCAACTTTCCCGCGGCCATCCTTCAACCGCCGTTCTTCGACCCCCAGGCGCCCGCCGCGGTGAACTATGGCGCGACCGGTTCAACTATTGGGCACGAAATCAGCCATACCTTTGACACAGAAGGCAGCGCGTTTGACTCGAAGGGGCGCGTGCGCAATTGGTGGACGCCGGCCGACCTTTCGCATTTCAACGCCGCCACCGCGAAGCTCGCAGCGCAGTACGATACTTACAAGCCGTTTCCCGACCTCTCCGTGAACGGCAAGCAAACGATCGGAGAAAACATCGCCGATGTGGCCGGTATCGCCGCTGCCTACGACGGCTATCGAGCTTCGTTAGCAGGCAAGACCGCTCCGACGCAGGACGGCTTCTCCGGCGACCAGCTGTTCTTCATTGCCTTCGGACAGAGCTGGGGATCGAAGGCGCGTGGGGCTTCGCTCCGCCAGCAAGTGCTGACGGACGAGCATTCCCCCGATGAGTACCGGGCGGACACGGTGCGCAACATCGACGCTTGGTACGCGGCATTCGACGTCAAACCCGGAGAGAAACTCTACCTGGCTCCACCGGATCGCGCGCAGATTTGGTAAGGGGGGTGAGTTCGTCGGGCGCGCTTTTCCCTACACCAATAAGTGTTGTCAAGCCTGGGTGATTAGTAGTTTGGAGCCGCATCAATGCAACTGGAACACCAGTTTCATTCCGGCACATTGCGTTCAATTATCCAGGCGAACGAACATAGCAAGTCTTTGATTCTTAATCCCTTGTAGTTCGTCCCAACATTGCCTTTGGACGCGCACATGCAGTTTTCCCTCCGGGGGGCTGTGTCCATGCGCGATCAAACTGCGTCGTCAGGGTCGATACGGAAACGGATCCGCGGATCCTGTAGGTTATTTAGGTTATTAATCTGCCTTTTTGTCTGTGGGTCCTCCAGAGGGCAAACCACTTCGCCGCCACAAAAGGACCTCGCTTCCACTAGCATCGAAGACCTGATGAACATTGAGGTGACTTCCGTTTCGAAGAAAGAACAGAAGCTCTCCAACGTGGCTGCGGCGATTTTCGCCATCACTCAGGAAGACATCCGGCGTACCGGCGCCACAAACATTCCGGATCTGCTTCGCATGGTTCCCGGATTGGATGTAGCTCAGATCAATAAAAACACATGGGCCATATCGGCGCGCGGTTTCAATTTGCAGTTCGCTAACAAATTGCTTGTCTTGATCGACGGCCGCGCTGTCTATACGCCGCTGTTCGGCGGCGTTTACTGGGACACGGTAGACGTGCCACTGGAGGACATCGAGCGGATTGAGGTGGTGCGCGGGCCTGGCGGAACTGTATGGGGCGCCAACGCAGTGAACGGCGTCATTAACATCATCACAAAAAAGGCCGCAGACACGCAGGGCGGCTTACTGAGCGGTGGCGGGGGCACGCAGGCACACGGATTCGGCATGCTTCAGTATGGCGGCAAAATCAAGGAAGGTACCAACTATCGAATTTTCGCGAAGTATCTGAACGACGACCATTTCCCCAACCTCAATGGGCAGAACTCCGATGATGGCTGGCATTTGTTGCATGGCGGTTTTCGCGTGGACACGAACTTGTCCGGGAAAGACTCCCTGACAACTCAAGGAGACATCTACGCCGGCAACGAAGGCGCGACGATCGTACATTCCGTTTTGATTCTTCCCGAAGACATCAATCTGCAGAGACTCGCCGTATTGTCGGGAGGGAACGTACTTAGCCGTTGGAATCATACTTTTTCAAGCCGCTGCGATACGACAGTGCAGTTTTATTTCGACAGGTATAAGAGAGACGGTCCGGACTCGGACGAAGACCGCGATACTTTCGATTTCGATTTTCAGAACCACATCATGCTGGGTGTCCGACAAGATCTTATTTGGGGCGCAGGATATCGCCATACCGCTGATCGAACTGTTGGCACGATTGACAAGGCCTTTATTCCCCCCAACTTTGCCGGCGAACTATTCAACGTGTTCGTCCAAGATCAAATCACTCTGAAGCCTGATCGCGTGGCCCTGTATCTTGGGTCCAAATTCACCAACGACTATTTTAGCGGTTTCGACCTTGAACCGAGCGCGCGCTTGGCTTGGACTCCGGGCAATCGCCGCACGTTCTGGACCGCCATTTCACGGGTCGGCCGGACTCCTACGCGACGAGATACCGGCCTGGATGCGGCGCTTGCAGCATTGCCCGGGCCGGCGGAAGTAGCTTTGCTCGGGAACCGGAACATGAAATCGGAGCACGTCATCGCGTACGAGCTGGGCTATCGGGAACAGCCCACGGGCCGGCTTTCTCTCGACCTCACGATATTTTTCAACAATTACCACGGACTGGAAAGCGCAGAGCATTTTCCGCCATTCTTCGACCCGACCTCCGTCCCGCCCCTCCTGATTATCCCGATATCGCTGGGCAACAAGATGTATGGCACGACAGAGGGCATCGAGGCATCTGTCAATTGGAGACTAACGAATCGCTGGACGCTTAGCCCGGGCTATTCTTTTCTGGAAATGCATCTGCATACGGAATCCAAGAGTCTGGACTCAACCAGCGTGGCCGACACGCAAGGGTCAAACCCTGGACACCAAGCGCAACTGCGATCCCATCTTGAACTGTCGAGTACCTTGTCCTGGGACGTGAGCGCCAATTTTGTTGGGCGCTTGCCAGCGCAATTTGTCCCTTCCTACACGCGTCTCGACACACAATTGGCCTGGAAGCTCGCGGAACGAGTGGAATTGAGTCTTACGGGTCAGAATTTGCTCAGGGATCACCACGTGGAGTTCAACGACGCATTCCAAAGCGTGAATTCCTCGCAGGTCAAGCGTAGCGCCTACGCCAAGGTCACCTGGCGATTCTGAACCACTGAGCTGATTGCCTTGAGTTACTTGAACCAATTGCGAGAAAGAAAACGGCTCAGGAGAGGCCAACGCCGCTGGCGGCGGGCTGCGCCCGCTCTCTTCCCGATCTGCACCATGGCTCTCTTGGCCCTCGCTGGTGTAATTCCGTCCCGCCCGCAGGCGACTCCCTCTGTCGAGTACCAGGTCAAAGCCGCGTTCCTTTTTAACTTTGCAAAATTTGTCGCCTGGCCGCTGGACGCATTTCAAAGTGATAAGAGTCCGATCACGCTCTGTATGTTCCGAAGCGACCCCTTTGGCGGCGCCTTGGAGGAAGTCATCCGGGGCAAAGCAATTGATAATCGCTATCTAATGGCCCGGCGTATCAATAATCTTCCGGACCTGAAAACCTGCCAGCTTGTTTTTGTTAGCCAGAAAGAAGAGAAGCAACTTCCGGAAATATTAAACAGCCTGAAAGGGGCCAGCGCGCTCGTAGTCGGGGAAGGCGAGCATTTCGCCGAGAGTGGCGGCGCAATTCAATTCTTTCTTGAAAACAACAAGATGCGGTTTGCAATCAACGTGGATGCAATTCAAAGGGCCCGCCTGGAAGCCAGTTCGAAGCTGCTCGCGCTGGCCAGAATCGTCCATGACAACGGCCATCCAAAGGAGAGCTAAAATGCGGTTGTTCCGGGACCTATCCATCCGTCACAAGCTTCAAGGAATCGTCATAGTCGCTTGTGGTGCGGCTTTGTTCGTGGCGTCCGCGGCATTCACTCTCTATGATCGGACTACTTTTCTCCGTTCGAAGACCAATGATCTGATGGCCTCCGCGAAAATGATCGGCTCGAACAGCACCGCCGCCCTTACCTTCCACGACTCGAGATCGGCGCAGGAAATCCTGAGTGCTTTGCACGCCAAACCGCATGTCATCCATGCCTGCATTTACGACTCCGACGGCAAAGTCTTCGTAACATACAGCCGTGACCCCGCTCCGGCTGGTTTTTCTCCCCCTCCGGCCCGGCAAATAGGGAGCGAGATCGCAGGGAAGAACATGCTCTTGTTCCAGAACATTGTCCTGAATGGCGATTCCATCGGTGCGATTTATATTGAGGCGGACCTGCGGGACCTTGATGAACGGTTGCTGCGATTCGTGCTAATCGATTTCGTCGTGCTACTGGCCTCGCTGGGCATCGCATTTCTGTTGTCATACCGGTTGCAGCGAGTGATTTCGGGGCCAATCCTGGAGCTGGGAGAAACAGCGTCGTCCGTCTCCGCGCATGAAAACTATTCTGTTCGCGCTATTAAAAGAAGCAACGACGAAATCGGGGTTCTGTTTGATCAGTTCAACAGCATGCTCGACCGCATTCAACAACGCGATGTTGCTATACGGAAGGCGCATAACGATCTCGAACGAAGGGTCGAAGAGCGAACCTCCTATCTAAACGCCCTCATCGAAAACAGCCCGCTGGCGATTATGGTGCTGGACTCGGCGGAAAAGGTTCAGCTGTGTAATCCGGCCTTTGAACAAATGTTTCAATATTCCAAGTTCGAAATCTTGGGACAACCGGCCGACAAACTCTTGGCCGATGGGGACCTGCTCACGGAAGCGCGCAACATTTCTCGGGGAACTCTCGGCGGCACCCCGGTCTCTCTCGTAACACAACGCATGAGAAAAGACCGGAGTCTGGTAGACGTCGAACTTCACGGCGTTCCATTGGTCGTGAAGGGTGAGGTAGTTGGCTCATTGGGTCTCTATCAAGACATTTCCGGCCGCAAGCGGGCGGAAGAGGCGATGCGGCAGGCTAAGGAGGCAGCGGAACTCAACAGCCGTGCAAAGAGCGAATTCCTCGCTAATATGAGCCACGAAATTCGTACTCCCCTCAACGGGGTCATCGGAATGACCGACCTGGCGCTGGACACGCCGCTCAGCCGCGAGCAGCGCGAGTATCTCGAGACCGCCAAAATGTCGGCGGATTCGCTGCTGGTCGTAGTCAATGACATTCTGGATTTTTCCAAGATCGAAGCAGGCAAGGTCGATCTGGAAACTGTGGTGTTTGATCTGCGCGATTGCGTGGAATCGGCCCTCAAGACGCTAGCGCTCCGTGCGTCGGAGAAGGGCCTGGAATTGTTGTGCGAGATCACGCACGATCTCCCGGAGTACGTTACCGGTGATTCGAGCCGTGTGCGCCAGGTGATCATCAATCTGCTTGCGAACGCCGTAAAATTCACGCAGAAGGGTGAAATCAAGCTGCATGTGGAAGCCGAAGCCAAGGAAGCGAAGGAGTGCGTTTTGCACTTTACGGTTTCCGACACCGGGATAGGAATTTCCGAAGACAAGCAAAAACTGATTTTTGACCCGTTCTCTCAGGCCGACACTTCGACGACCAGAAACTATGGCGGTACCGGGCTGGGTCTGACGATTTCTTCGCGTCTGGTCAAGATTATGGGCGGAAATATCTGGGTGAAGAGCGTCATCGGGGAGGGAAGCGAATTCCACTTTACGGTTCGGCTGGGTATTGCCGACGGCAGGGAATTTCATCCGCAGACTTCATCCTTGCCGGTTATTCTGCGGGGCGTACGAGTTCTCGTTGTTGATGATAACCATACCAACCTGAAGATTCTGGAAGCGATGCTTCGCCACTGGGAGATGGAGCCAGTTCTCGTGGATTGCGGCGAACTGGCCCTGTCAGAACTCTCCAGGGCCAAGAAAACTGATAAGGCGTTCACCCTCATACTGACGGATTTGCACATGCCAGACATGGACGGTTTTTCCCTGGTCGAAAAAATCCGCAAAGACCCGGCACTATCAACCGCAACCATCATGATGCTGACTTCCGCGGGTCATCGAGGGGATGCCGAGCGATGCCGGGAATTGGAGATTACCGCGTATCTTCTCAAGCCAATCCGCCAGCTAGAGCTCCGCGAGGCCATCGCCCAAGTTCTCGGCGCGCACAAGGAACACCTCACTGCTCCTCTGGTTACGCGGTTCTCACAGCTCGAGCCACGTAACCCTTCCTCTTCCCTCCGCATATTGGTGGCGGAAGATAATCTCGTCAATCAGAAGCTCATCGAGCGTCTTTTGAAGAAACGAGGTCACGGCGTCTCGCTGGTTTCCAATGGACGAGAGGCCCTGTTTGCAGTCAAGAGGGAGCAATTTGAGCTCGTCTTTATGGACGTGCAAATGCCGGAAATGGATGGGTTCGAGACCACCGCGGCGATTCGGGCATGGGAGGCGGAAAAAGGGTCTCACATGCCGATCATCGCCCTGACAGCTCACGCCATGAAGGGTGATCGAGAGAAATGCCTGGCCGCAGGCATGGACGGATATCTCACCAAACCGATTAGTCCCAAGGATCTGGATGAGGTGTTGGGTCGCTACGTTCTTTGCCACGCGACTCCAAATTGAGTTTGAGGGCCTTCCAGTCGCCGTTTTCAGATGACAAAGCAATTCCCGTGGTTTCCCGCGAAAAAGCCAGCGGTTCAGCAAGCCCGCTGATCAATCCAGGAGAAGCTTGTCGGACGCCCCAAGATGGGATATAAGCGGTCTTAGCGGATTGACCTCTATGCGCTTTCCCATTGTTCCCAGCCGAAACTGTGGGTGCTTTGCTTTTCCGGGTGGGGGAGGCCATCACTCGGAGTTTGAAGGTGTTGGCGGGAAAAGCGACACGAGCTTCCATTCCGCGACGGTTCAACGGGTGAGAAGTTCGTGGAGTGTCGCAAGGCACAGGTAAGGGGGAAATTATGTTTGACGCAGGGCAAGAGGATACGCAACCCAAGGAAACCAAGCTGTTGATTGGTCTTTTCGTAGTCGTGGCGTTAATTGCGATCGGGGGGCTGTACTATTTCATCTCGCACGGCTCTACCAATAGCGGGCCGTCGCCGTCACCGGCGGCGCAAGCCGCTGCTACCGCGGCGGGGCCGGCGGATGCATTACACGATCTCAAGATCATTCGTACGTCGATGGAGAAGGACCGCAACGGTACCACTGCCATGTGGTCCGTCACCATACAGAACAGATCCAACGCCTACGCCTACAGCCAAGTAAAGTACGAAACCTCTTACATCGGTCCAGACGAGAAGCCGATTCTCGTCAATCAAGGCGTGCTAAAGGATAGTTTCAGCCCCGGCGAACAAAAAAGTGCCGAGTTCAGCGATGCGCTATACCCGGCTGCCACAGCCAGGTACACGTTCAAGATTAAGGAAGCAAAGTCGGTAGCTGAGTAATCCGCTCCGCCGTTCTTCAGTGGCTTGAGCTCGCAGCGGGAACCTGCGTTTCTTCGGTATGCGGCAAGGGCGCCACGCGAGCAGCGCCGTGAAACTGTTCCGCTTCGGTGGAACCTTCAAGCGCCGTCGTGGACGACTTGCCCCCGGATACGATTTGTGCGATTTCGTCGAAGAAGCCGGTGCCGACGAAACGCTGGTGGGTCACGGCGCGGTAGCCGAATTCCTGCGCGGCAAACTCTTCCTGCTGAAGTTTCGAATAGGCGGTCATGCCTGACCGGGCGTAACCGCGCGCGAGTTGGAACATCGACAGATTGAGCGCGTGGAAACCCGCCAGCGTGACGAACTGGAATTTGTAGCCCATTCTGCCGAGTTCCTGCTGGAAATCGGCAATCGAGGTGTCGTCGAGTTTTTTCTTCCAGTTAAAGGATGGCGAACAATTGTACGCCAGCAGTTTGCCCGGGAACTTGGCGTGGATGGCGTCGGCGAATTTCTTCGCTTCGGCGAGGTCGGGGGAGGAAGTTTCGCACCAGAGCATATCGACGTAGGGCGCGTACGCGAGGCCGCGAGCGATGGCAGCGTCAATGCCGCCGCGGAATTGATAAAAACCTTCGGGCGTGCGCTCGCCGTAAATAAATTCACGATCGCGAGGATCGGCATCGGAGAGCAGCAAACCGGCGGAATTGGCGTCGGTGCGGGCGATGAGGATCGTGGGCACGCCGCAGACGTCGGCGGCTAGACGCGCGGCGGAAAGTTTCTCGATGAATTCGCGCGTCGGTACAACTACTTTTCCGCCGAGGTGCCCGCATTTTTTCGCCGAGGAGAGCTGGTCTTCGAAATGGACGCCTGCCGCGCCCGCCTCGATCATGGACTTCATCAGCTCGTAGGCGTTGAGCGAGCCGCCGAAGCCGGCTTCCGCATCAGCAACGATGGGCGCGAGCCAGTACGTGCCGTTCTTGCGGTCGACGCTGTCGATTTGATCGGCGCGCAGAAGGGCACGGTTGATGCGTTTAACGAGTTCCGGCGTGCTATTGGACGGATAGAGGCTCTGATCGGGATAAACGTCGCCGGCGGTGTTGTTGTCGGCGGCGACTTGCCAACCGCTCCCGTAAATCGCTTTTAG
>Ga0210384_10007699_pt1 | contig 11323 bp, 15 predicted proteins | sample IncBWH2MmetaG_FD_160574 | JGI IMG/M metagenome (GOLD analysis project Ga0210384, IMG submission 160574) | Forest soil microbial communities from Barre Woods Harvard Forest LTER site, Petersham, Massachusetts, United States - Inc-BW-H-2-M | ecosystem: Environmental > Terrestrial > Soil >...
CTTCACCTTGCGGTTGACAGGGTAGCACCCGGTCGCGATCGGGAGATCAACATGGCTACAGAAATTCATTTTGGCACTTCAGGATGGCGCGCGGTTATGGCGGACGAGTTTACCTTCGCCAATGTTCGCCGGGCTGTGACCGGAATCGCGCGCTACGTGGTCTCGCAGAAAGCCTCCGGCGCCCGCGTGATCGTAGGACGCGACCCGCGATTCCTGGGCGAAACTTTCTGCTCCATGGCAGATGAAATTCTTACCGCCCACGGCATCACGCCACTTCTGATTGCGGAGCCGGCCCCGACACCGGCCATTTCTCATGCTGTGATTCGGGAAAAAGCGGACGGCGCCATCAATTTCACCGCCTCGCACAATCCCCCGGAGTACAACGGCATCAAGTTCTCCACTCCAGACGGCGCACCCGCGCTGCCTGAGGTCACGAAGCGAATCGAAGGGGAAATTGCGACCAGCGATGCCGGGAACGAGGGGCCGAAGGCCCCGTCGAAAACGGTGACCGCCCAGGCTCTCGAACCTCGTGCCGCGTACCTGGCGCGACTCCGCGAGATCGTAGATTTCAAGGCCATTCAGAAGGCAAACCTTCGTGTTGTCTTCGATCCTTTCTGGGGCGCCGCGCGAGGGTATTCCGACTCGCTGTTGCGCGAGGCCGGGGTCGACGTATCTACCGTCCACGATTGTCGCGACGTTCTCTTCGGAGGCCACGCCCCCGAGCCCGACGACCACCTGCTCGAAGGCTGTCGAGCACAAATGCGTGGTACGCAGGCGCACATCGGCATCGCCACTGATGGAGATGCTGACCGCTTCGGCATCGTGGACGCCGACGGCACCTTCTTCACGCCCAATTACATCGTCGCGCTGCTCTTCGACTACCTGGTGGACAGCCGGGGCTGGAAAAATGGCGTGGCGAAGTCGGTCGCCACCACCAACCTGATAAACGCTGTCGCCAAACATCACGGTATCGAGCTGCATGAGACGCCGGTAGGATTCAAATACATCGGTGAACTGATCAAACAGGACAAGATCGCGATTGGCGGCGAAGAGAGCGCGGGCCTTTCGATTCGCCACCACGTCCCTGAAAAAGACGGCGTGCTGGCCGGTCTGCTGTGCTGTGAGATGGTGGCGCGACGCGGCAAGTCTCTGGGTCAGCAGTTGCGGGAGCTATTTGCCGAAGTTGGTTCCTTTTACAGTCTGCGCGAGAACTTCCACTTGACGGCGGAGGTGAAGGAGAAGTTCACTGGAAAGCTACGAGGAGAGCCTTGCGATCTCATGGGCCGGAAGGTCGTCGAGGTCGTACGCACGGACGGCTTGAAACTGCTGTTCAGCGATGGCTCCTGGGTTTGCTACCGTTTGTCCGGGACCGAACCGGTAGTCCGGGTATATTCGGAAGCCCGCAGCATGGAAGATCTTGAGAAACTGAGCGCAGCCGCCAAACAATGGGTCTTCGAATAGAGCCGCTACCGAGAATCCGGGTCATGCCACGGGCCCAGCGCGGACTCAACGCTCTGGTCGACCGCGCCCCTCAGGCCGAGGCCTTTGGACAGCGCGTGCAGGAAAAGCTGCGTCCAGCTTCAACCTGGCTGTATAACTCCCGGCGCCGGCTGGCCACTGCGGGCGTCGCGGTGCTCACGGTTTGGCTGTTTCTGCACGTGATGTTCGGAGCCAACGGCATGGTCGTTTACCGGCAAAAGCGTACCGAGTACCAGAGCTTGCGCCACGAAATTGACGCCCTGCAGAAGGAAAACGACCATTACACCGGGCAGATCAATGCTCTCCAGACCGATCCCAAGACCATCGAAAAAGAAGCTCGCGAGCAGTTGCACTACGCCCGCCCGGGCGAAGTCGTATACATCGCTCCCGCGCCTCCTCCGATCCCGATACCCTCGACCAACGCGGCTCAGAAGTAGTTTTGATTCCAGCCGAATAGCAAAACGCTGACTACGAGGGAGTAGTGGGTCAGTCTGGAACAAGGTCCCATTCATCGTCCCCGGTACCACCAGCCTGATCCCGAGCGCAGTCTTTCGTCGCGCGCAGCGGGACGAAAGCAAGCGAAGGACCTGAGCATTCCGCGCACCGCTCCGTTGCCGCTCTGCATCGCAGAACATCCACCTTACTCATCCAAAGTGGAGGAGCATGAGCATAGTCCGCTGCTATCGCGGGGGAATGCATGGGTCCTTCGTTGGGAGCCCTTCGCGGAGCGAAGGACTCCGCTTCCTCAGGATGACAGCGGTACGATTGGTCAAACTGACCCACTCCCGGTGAGGGCGGCCCCTGGCCGCACTCAAACCCGGGTTTTCCTTAGATTGCGATGCGGGACTGCCTTCACGCTTTTATGACTAGAGGGATGCCTTGTGGGCGGCAGCTCTTGGCCTGGGGCCTCGTTGCTTGCTTAGTTCGGTCTGGAATGCAGCGGGAGCGAGGTCGCCCTTTTTTCGGAAGAGGTCCAGCAAAGGGTCCTCTACGCCCGTCCCGGACTTGGGGGCGCTTACCGGGTCGCTGATGTCCAAACCTTCCGGCTCAACCAGAAGCTCCGGGAGAACGCCGTTGCTGTTAGACAGGGCCTGGATAAATCTCTCGAGGTCGTTGCGCTGCCGTTCGGCGGTTTGAGCGAACTCAATCCCCATGCCCAGGTCGGGATGCATCACCAGCACTACGCCTTCGGCTCGGAAGCTTACGCCCGCAACCTTCATGGAGAGGATGATGCGAGTGCGCACGGGGAAAGGTGAACCCGTCCCCAGATAACAACCCCCCAGGCTCAGGTCGGTCAGTTTGCATGGAGCCGGCGGATCATCCTGCTCAAATTCAGGGGCGCGGCTTTCCAGCCATGCGTTCAACCGATCGAGCATGGCCGGAGCCAGGTTCAGGAAGCGAAGTCCGATCTGGCGTCCGGGGTTCTCCCAGGCCACCTCACTCGAACATTCGATGTTGTCCTGCGTCCCGGGCAAAGAGAACTGCACAGTGACAGATCCAAGATTTTTCGGGCGGTTGGCGAGTTGGACGGCAATGCCGCCTTCGCCGATGTCGCTGCTCACGGCGCGCATCTGGCCGGCGCCGTCATTCACCTGGATTGTGACCGGAGTCTCGACGGGGATGCGGGCATTGCGGCGGCGTTCACGTTTCATTAAAGCTCGTACGGCGCGAAAACTGGCTTTCGCACGTTCCGGAGAAAGCGGCTGGTGCAGAACGAAATGGGCTTCCAGGTCTCTGCTGCCTCCCAGTCCGGTCTGGGCGCCGACGATCGCAACCGACACAGCACGCTTGTTGCAGGGAGCCGAACGGGCGCTGCGCAGCACACGCGAGGCGGTACCGGCGTTTGCGCAGTCCACAATGACTGCTTCAAACCTTCGGCGGGTCAGTTTGTGAATGGCAGATTCGGCATCGGCACAAAGCTCCATGCCGATCTCCAACTCACTCAGTACTCTCCGCAGGACGCGAACGACCTTCTCGTCGGCACAGAAAACCAGCGCTTGTAAACTCATAAGACGCCTTTAACTTTGGTAACTCTCGCGGCCTGCGTCAGCCCCGACCGGCGGCTCCGTCGGCTTCTTCGCGCTCGTCGTCGAGCAAATGAGCCACGCCGCGAAGCTGTTCCGCAGCTGTCTGCAGAGCTTCGATCTGCTTGCCCAGTTGAGCCTGTTCCGCCTGTTTCTTACGCAGCACCTCGTAGATATCCCTCACGGTTTTGACCTCCTTATCGCACTCTAGGTAGGTCGATGGCAACCGTCAATGACGCGCGGCGACAACGCGTTACCGGGGTAACCCGGCACCTGGACAAAGGCAGTACGGTGGCATCTTGCCAGGGTTGGGCAACAAGTTTTGTTCCCAGTACTTGAGTTATATGAGTTATATGTGGTGGCGAACCAAAACAGACTCGCGGCAGAGCTAGAGATCTGCCGAAGCCTCCCGATCCGGGACTTCCGGTGCGCTAAGTCATCGATTTTCTGTAATATAGCCTGCGAAGAGGGCCAGGTAAGGATCATATTTCCATTGACTTGCCGACTCAAACGTCCTAGAATCATTAGCTTCCAGTCATGAAAAGCAGGTACTGTGGCAAATAGGGGTTTCTGCTGTGGTTGGGTGATTTGGCGTGAATCCTCAGGGCCGCCAATGGAATCTAAGTTCCAAGTTCATTGTTTGCAGTTTCATCCCAGGTACGAGGCATAGTCTTCATGGCCAAGCGACGTGGAAATCCCAATTGGGGCAAGCCCGAGCCGATTGGGCCAATTACCCCGACGATCACCGAATTCGAGCAGGTTGTGCGCGAGTACAAGCTCTCGCCTGACCAATACCTGCGCTCCACCCGGCTGCGCGAATGGGCGCGGCGCAACAAGAATTCGAAGTACATCCCTGAGCCGCTGCTGGAGGCCTGGGGCTTCGAAATCGAGTCCACGCTGTAACTCGATCCATTAAGAACGCAAGGGCCGCCCGACTGGCGGCCCTTTTTATTTGTGTGATAAATTGCTACGCGAAAATCTTGACAGTAGTTCCGCTGCGGCGGACTATCCTACCGGCGTGATGAAATTCTCTCCCGATCAGATCGTGGCGACCGTGGTGGCCACCAGCTTTGCTGCCGGGCTCAACGTTTATGCCACGGTGGCAACGCTGGGATTGCTGGCCCATCTGGGAGTGTTGGCGCTCCCGCCGGCGCTGGGGGTTCTGGCCAGCTGGTGGGTGATCGGAATCAGCGGCGCGCTGTTTGCCATTGAATTTTTCGCTGACAAAATTCCCGCGTTTGACCTGGTCTGGAACACTTTACACACTTTCATCCGGGTCCCGGTGGCGGCGCTGCTGGCGTATCGCGCGACCGCGGCACTGTCACCCTGGGAGCAGCTGGCCGCGACAGCGGCGGGCGGCCTGATCGCGCTGGCGGCGCACGGGGGCAAGACCGCAGCCCGGGCCGCCGTAACTGCTTCTCCGGAACCCTTCTCCAATGCGGCGTTGAGCCTGGGGGAGGACGGTCTGGCGATCTTTCTGACCTGGTTTGCCACCCGGCACCCGTATTCTGCGGCCGGGATTGTAGCCTTCTTGCTCGTGATCATCGTTTTACTGGCACGCTGGGTGCTGCGAGCGCTGCGGGCTCTTTTCCGTGGGACAGAGGACCTGCTAACCGGTGACCAGCCGGTGGTTTGACGGTATAAAACCCGCATGAGATAGTTGTCCGCGTTTCCCGGTAAACGGGAAACCAGCCGGAAGGCCCGGCGAGGAGCCCCCAGTTTCATGATCCGTCTGATTCCGCGGGAGACAAAATTCTTCCGCATGTTCGCTGAGGTGTCGCAGAATGTTATCGAAGGCGCCCGTCTCCTGCAGGACATTCTGAAAAACCCCGCCAACCTGGGTGATCGTCTCGAAAAGTTGCAGGCCATTGAGCACCGAGGCGACGACATGACCCATGCCATTATCACCACACTGAATCAGACATTTATCACTCCGTTCGACCGCGAGGACATTCACCGCCTGACTTCGTCACTGGACGACGTACTTGACTATGTCAACTCCGCCGGCATGCGGCTCAGGCTGTACCGGATCGATGCGCCGCCGCCGGTAGCGGCAGAGCTGGCGGGATTGATCGTCGAGCAATCCGAGGAACTGGCTCAAGGGGTTTCACTGCTGGAACAGAACCAGCGGGTGCTGGAGCATTGCGTGGAGGTCCATCGCCTCGAAAATGAGGCCGATCGGGTGAGCCGCAACGCCATCGCTGAACTCTTTGACAACGAGAAAGATCCCATCCGGCTGATCAAGATGAAGGAGTTGTACGAAGTCCTGGAAACTGCGACAGACAAGGCGGAAGACGCCGCCAACGTTCTGGAAGCAGTGGCCTTGAAGAGCGCTTGATGGCCTTCAGTTTCGACACCACCATCCCGGCAAGGGGAATCCACCGGTGAGTACAGGATTGTTGCTGCTGATCATCACCGTGGCGGTTGCCCTGGCTTTTGATTTCCTGAACGGCTTTCACGATGCCGCCAACAGCATCGCTACCGTGGTGTCTACCCGGGTTTTGTCACCGAAGCTGGCGGTGGTCTGGGCGGCTTTCTTCAACTTCGTGGCTGCGTTTCTTCTGGGAACGGCGGTAGCCAAGACTATTGGGAAGGGCATGATCCGGCTGGATGACGTGACCCAGTACGTGGTCATCGCGGGCCTGGCCGGGGCCATTGTGTGGGACTTGCTCACCTGGTGGTGGGGTCTGCCGACCTCTTCGTCACACGCCCTGATTGGAGGTTACGCTGGCGCAGCCATGACGCGAGCGGCGTTGAATCACGGGGTTGCCAATGCTTATTCCGTCATTCTCCCTCATGGATGGACTCTGACTCTGGTGTTTATCGTGATCGCTCCCATCATGGGGCTGATCCTCGCGCTGTTGTTTTCTTCGGCCAGTTATTGGATTCTGCGCAACCGAACTCCCAGCCAGGTTGATAAATGGTTTCGCAAGCTGCAATTGCTGTCCGCCGCAGCCTACAGCCTGGGCCACGGAGGAAACGACGCCCAGAAAACGATGGGCATCATCGCGGGAGCGCTGTTCACCGCCGGATACATGACACCAGATGAAATCACCCATGAGTGGGGCCGCTACAAGTGGTTCATCATCCTCTCCGCCCACACTGCTATTGCGCTGGGCACATATTTCGGGGGCTGGCGCATTGTTCATACCATGGGATCAAAAATCACTAAACTAAGACCGTTGGGTGGATTTTGTGCGGAGAGCGCCGGGGCCTTGACGCTGTTTGGAACGGCGCTGGCCGGCATTCCGGTCAGCACCACGCATACGATTACTGGAGCGATTATTGGAGTTGGCGCGATCCATCGTTTGTCGGCCGTGCGGTGGGGAGTGGCGCGACGGATTGTGTGGGCCTGGGTCATCACGATTCCGGCTTCCGGGGCGGCCGCCGGGTTGATTTTCTGGATAGTGCGGCTGGTTTATCCGTCGGCTTAGCGAAACCTCTAAGGGTTTTGCGCGTCTCTTTTGATAAAATTAAACCATAATGATGGCGCACTTGCCGTTCACTGACGTCCCTACTGCAATCGAGGAAATCCGCGCCGGGCGGATGGTTGTGGTAGTGGACGATGAGGACAGGGAAAACGAAGGCGACCTCACGCTGGCGGCGGAGAAGGTGACGCCGGAAGCCATTAATTTCATGGCCAAATACGGACGCGGGCTCATCTGCCTGGCCATGACCGAGGAACGGCTGGACCATCTGCGTATCGGGCAGATGACGGCGGAAAACACCTCGAATTACGGAACTGCATTCTGCGAAGCCATTGATGCCCGCGAGGGCGTGACCACCGGAATCTCCGCCTATGATCGGGCCCGCACCATCAAAGTTGCCGTCGATCCTGCTACCCGACCTGCCGACCTGGCCCGTCCCGGCCACGTCTTTCCGCTGCGGGCGCGCAAGGGTGGTGTGCTGGTCCGCGCCGGACAGACCGAAGCCTCAGTCGATCTGGCTCGGATGGCGGGGCTGGTGCCAGCCGGCATCATCTGCGAAATCATGCGCGACGACGGGACCATGGCGCGGGTTCCCGACCTCATCGAGTTCTGCAAAATTCACGGACTGAAGCTGCTGACCGTGGCCGAACTGATCCGCTACCGCATGCAGCACGAGCGTCATGTGCACCGCGTGGGCGAGGCTTTGATCGACACGCAGCACGGAGAGTTCCGTCTGATTGCCTATGAAAGCGAAGTTGATGGCGGCGAATCTCATGTGGCTTTGGTGCGCGGCGACATTGAAAGCGGCGATGAACCGGTGCTGGTGCGCATGCACTCGCACTGCCTGATGGGTGATGTTTTCGGGTCCACGGGCTGCGATTGCCGTGCCACCATCGAGGGCTCAATGGAGAGGATTGCCCTCGAAGGCCGGGGGGCGCTGATCTATCTGCATCAGACTTCGAAAGGCTTTTCGGTGGAGAAATTGCCGGAGCGGACAGCGCTCACGTTTCATCGGGACAAGCGTTTGCCGGCGTTGCCCGAGAGCGAGCGTAAGACCCAGCGCGAAATTGGCATCGGCGCGCAGATTCTGTCGGACCTGAATCTGCGACGCATACGTTTGCTTACCAATCATCCTCGCAAGGTTGCCGGTCTGGAGGGATTCGGGATCGAAATTGTGGAGCAGATTCCGGTGGCGCTGGAACGGACGGGGACCAAGAGCCGGTAGACACCTGGCTTCTGTGCGGTGTATGCCCTAAGAGCTTTTAAACGCAAAGATCGCAAAGTACGCAAAGAGAAACTGTCTTATCCGAGGTTGAACTTCACCGCCGACCATCAACCACTAGTTGCTTGCTGATGACGAAGACCCCTCGTACCGCGGGCAAATCGACCTTCGTAGCTTTGCTACGGGGAATTAATTTGGGCGGGCACAAGGTGATTAAGATGGACCAACTCCGGAAGACGTTCGAGGAGTTGGGTTTTGAGGAAGTGAAGACCTACATTCAAAGTGGAAACGTGGTTTTCAAAGCACCGGCACAAACTCCTGAGAATCTGGCGAAGCGGATTGAAGAAAAGATACTTTGTCACTTCGGTTTTCCGGTCCCGGTGGTGGTGAAGACGGCAGGTGAGATCGACGAAGTCATCCGCGACAATCCGCTGCTGAAAGAAAAGGGCATCGATCTTTCGAAGCTGCACGTCACTTTTTTGTCGTGCTCACCCGACAGAGGGGCGCTGAAAACACTGGATGCGGTTCCGGCTGCTCCCGACCAGTTTCGGTGTTCCGGGCGGGCGGTTTATCTCCATTGTCCGAATGGATACCACGCGAGCAAGTTGACCAATAACGTTTTGGAAAAGATGCTCAAGGTGGGCACAACTACGCGGAACTGGAAGACGGCAAACAAGCTGTGGGAAATGACGCGGGACTAGATTGGCCGGAGCATCGAGGGAGTAACCGCAGGGCTGAAGGCCTCGTTCCTTTCGACCGCGTATCTGTTTCACGCCGCCTGAACGCTGTCTCATGCAACGTACTAGCTCGGAAATAATCGTAGGGTCGGCATTTCCTCTGAAGTGAGCACCAAAACTATTTCTTCGCAGCGGGCGCGAGCGCCTCAAACTCGACGTGACCTTCATGAGCGCAGGCCCTGAGTTCGTCGGTGTTGATGGCTGGGGCAGCCTGCCCGGCCGCCACGGATCCGCACCGCATGTTCTCTTCGAAACCGGGGGCGGAGAAGATAAAGACCAGGCTGATGCTGTCGGTACCGATGTTTTTGAGGCTTACCCAGGTCTGAGCCGGAAAGAAAACCGTGCCTCCGGCATGTACATCGTATTCCCTGGCGCCCAAAGTGACGTGTGCGGTACCCGTCTGGACCAGCAGGATCTCGTCTTGCTCAAGATGCTTATGTCGCGGAATCTCGCCTCGGGGTGGAATGTCTTCGGTGCCCAGTACAAGGTGTTTCGAGCCGCTGTTCTGTGGAGTCACTTTCAGGATGAACTCGGCCGTAGGGATGGGCAGCGATCCGCGCGGACGCCGCATCCGTGCTTCTCCTTCGTTCTTCTCGAGCACAAGGGTCTTGGCACCCTCAGATTGCGCTGCGCAGATCACCGTTGAAAGAGCACAACGACTAGCAGGATCATCCGTTTCATGCTGAGCACCGTATACTGCGATGCTAGCAGTGTCAACGAGCGTCACAACTTCGATCACGTGTCTCGCTTGCCCTCTGAAAACCGAACGAACGGATAAGTGGCGTAACACTCCATTAATTACACCAACAGTCGGGGACCGGGCCGGATACACGCTGGTATATCGCAGGCGGGGCAGGCGACTGACGACCGTTTGGGCCAGCGATTCTAAACATATAAACAGCTGTTGGGTGGTTTGATAACGCTCTTCGGCGGGCAGGCCGGGATGGTGTTGAGCAATTCGCGGCACGACCGAAGTCGGGCTCTTTCCCGGGCCAGGCTTTGGGGGTCAGCAGGGCTTTCGGATTACGATGTCGCTGTCGTTGATGAAGAACTGCACCGAACACTGATCGGAGCCGCAGATTACGGGTAGCAGGCCGGCCAGTTGTTTACGCGTGATGAGTCCCAGAGTGCCGCAGTCGGGACAGGCGAGCACAGCCCAGTAGGGATCTTCCTTCTCGCCGACGTGGCCAGCATTCTCCAGCACAAAAATCGTGCCCGGCTGCATTTGCTCGGGAATCCACTCGTTCAGGACGTTCAGTTCTCCAACCATCTCGCCTCCCCCGGAGCCAAAGTTTTTGGAGCCAAACTTCCCTGCTTTATGAAGCGTTTCTGCGGGCCAGTCGCGACGCACTGGCGCTAGCTTTTTTTTCGGCGTTGCGGACTACGGCGCGAACCTGGCGCACGGTATCGCTGAGACAAATCGCCAGCATGGGCTGGCGCGAATTCTTGAGAATGTCCACAATTTGCCGAGCCGACGTTTCCAGGTACAGGGTGCGACCGTCGGTGAGCAGATGGTAGTCAGACGAGCCGGTAACAGTTTCCGCCAGACGCTTGCTGAACTCCCGCTGCAAAAAGCGCACGACCCTGCGCACTCGCTGCAGAGAGAAGCCGCGGCGGCGCAACTCGCAGATGACCGCGACTTCAGCCAGGTCTTCGGTCGAATACAAGCGGCGATGCCCTTCACGTGCCGGAACGACGATGCGGCGCTCGTCCCACCATTGCAACTGCCGGAGCGTGATGCCGGTCAGAGCCACGACTTCGCGGGATGTGAAGTGCGCCTGCATTCTGGGGACCGAAATGTTTCAAACATCAGAGATATAAAATGTTTGACACATTCTAGGCGTGAAGTGGCTGCTGTCAATCAAAGATTTAGATGATGAGGTGACTAGAGGAGTTCCCTGCCTGGGGGCGGGACGCCGTCAGGACAGCCGGCGGGCCGGCGCTGCGAAAACCCGCCGCCGACGAAGTGGACGATTTCCAACTGGTCTCCCTCGGCCAGGTTGGTTTCCGTCCATTGGGATCTGGGGACGATGTTACGGTTCAATTCGACAGCGACGCGGTCCTGCTTCATGCCGAGTTGTTCGATCAGCACGGCCAGGGTGATCGGAGCGACGCTTTGTTCCTGCCCGTTGATGACGATTTTCATTGCGACAATTTTCGCAACTATCGGACGAGGCGGCAAGCACCGGTCACGTAGGGACACCCACCCCTTCGACTTCGCTCAGGCTCTTCCCTATCCAGTGGAATGCAGCTCGACAGGTAGGCAAACCTGGCGGAGCCTTGCTCCGCCGGACAGATGAGGACATCTGTCCCTGTGTGGACGGTGGTGGTCGCCTACGCTTCCACTTTTCTTAGCTGGAACTTGCGGGTGGCGGTGCGACCGGAATAGCTGGCTTGCACCAGAACTGAAGAATCGGGCAAGGAGGACTCATC
>Ga0210384_10007701_pt1 | contig 11322 bp, 8 predicted proteins | sample IncBWH2MmetaG_FD_160574 | JGI IMG/M metagenome (GOLD analysis project Ga0210384, IMG submission 160574) | Forest soil microbial communities from Barre Woods Harvard Forest LTER site, Petersham, Massachusetts, United States - Inc-BW-H-2-M | ecosystem: Environmental > Terrestrial > Soil >...
GCGGGAATGACAAAGCTGTAGGTCAAGAGGCCATCCGTGGATTTTGGCGGGCAGCCCCGCGCGACGGAGACTACGCTACTTGGCGGCGCTTGTCGAGCATGCCGAAGAACTCCGACACCAACTCCTGGTCCCAGAGTCCGCTTCGCGCCTCGGCGAGCATGGTCACCGCGGCCTGCTCGTGGCTGAGGGCCGGCTTATAAGGACGCGCCGTGCGCAACGCATCATAGATGTCCACTACCTGCAGGATGCGCGGCAGAAGCGGTATCTCGTGCGCACGAAGTCCATCCGGATAGCCGCTGCCGTCCGAGTGCTCATGATGATGCCTAATAATCGGAAGCACCAGCCGCAACGACTTCAACGGACGGCAAATCGTCTCGCCCGTCACCGGATGTTGCTTCATGATCACCCATTCCGCCGGCGTCAGATCTTTGCCCTTCTTCAGGATTTCATCCGGCACAGCGATCTTTCCCAGATCGTGCAGGTAGCCGCCCCGCTGCAGAGCCACGACGCATTCTCCTTCCACCCCGAGATAACGTCCCAGATCCCCGGCATTCTGCGCCAAGCGCTCACAGTGGCCTTCGGTGTAAGGGTCGCGCGCTTCCACGCTCAGGCCCAGTGTGCACAGCACCGAATCCACCGTCTCCAGTTCGTCGGTGAATTCCTTCAACTTCAGCAGCGAACTCACGCGCGCGAATAATTCCTCGGAACTGATCGGCTTGGTCAGAAAATCGTCGGCGCCCGCTTCAATTCCTTTCAGACGGTCTTCTCGATCGGTGAGGCCGGTAATCATGACGATCGGAATCAACCGCGTCTTGGAATCTTCTTTGAGTTCGCGGCACAGGTCGTAACCGCTCTTGCCGGGCATCACCACGTCGAGCAGGATCAGGTCTGGAGCTTCGCGCTGGATTTCGGCCTCGGCGGCAGCCGCGTTCTGTGCCGCAACCGTTCGATAGCCGCGGCTCCCCAGCAGCTCCTTCAGAAGCTCGGTGTTCATCAGCTTGTCATCGACCACCAGAATCAACTGCTTCCGGCGGCCTCCGATCAGATCACCCATACCCGAATAAGAGCCCAAGTGCGGAGAAAGGGTTGTCCAACGCTTTCGTGGGGGAATACTCATCACTTCACTTTGCTCAATTCGCCGCGATATTGCAAGTTCGCAACTGGGAGCGTCTACTGCCTCCCATGAACTTTGACAGCTTCTTTCTTGACGGCTTCTTTTTGGGCAGCTTCTTTTTTGGCCATTTCTTTCGTGCTCGGCGCTGCGTTCTGCACAGCTTCGCACTTGTGCGCATTGAACTGCTGCTGAACTCCCGCCTGCCCGAGCTGACGAGGGTCGGCCGAGAACTGAGTACTGCACGATTCACAAGTTCCCAGTGATGGGACGTTGCTGACTCGTTTCAATACCCGAAGACTGCGCTTTGCCATGACCCCAGTTTCCCACACCGTAGGAAACCGCGCCACCACCCAGGCTCGTGGAGAGACGGGCGTCCTCGCCCGTCCACCACAATCCACATGGGGACAGCCGCGCTGAAAACCGCGAGATCTGGAAACTGCGACCTCAATCTCCCGCAGCTTCAACCGCAGGAAGCTCCTCCGCCGCAATCCGAGTCGAGACCTTGGCGCTCGTCACCAGCACCACCGAAGCCACGATGATCGCGCTTCCCATCAGGATGTAGCGGTCAATGCGCTCGTGCAGAACCAACCATCCCAGAAACACCGCGACCACGGGATTGACGTAGGCGTAGGTAGAAACCTTCGAAGTCGGCACATGCTGCAGCAACCAGATATAGGCCGTGTAGCCGATCCAGGAACCGCACACCACCAGGTACAGAATCGCCGCCACTCCGCGGAACGTCCAGGTCAAGCTGGAATGCCTCTCGACCAGCAGCGCGAAAATCAGGTTTGCGATCCCCGCGAAAATTACCTGCCACGCCGTGCCGCTGAACGCATCAACCGCCGCGGTCTGCCACTTTTTCGAGAGCACCGAACCGAGCGCCCAACTGAACGATCCGAGCTGCAACCCAAGCGACCACCACAGTTCGCGGTGGCCAAGGGCATCGGAATGTCGAAGATCAGGCCAGATGAGCACGACCACGCCGGCGATCCCGATCGCCAGCCCGATCTTGCCGCGCCGCGAGATGTGATGGTCGCCCAGCAACAGACTATCGAGCACCAGGAACCAAAGCGGCGTAACCGCAATCAGCAGCGCCGCCAGGCCGGTCGGAACGATCTGCTCCGCATAAGAAAGGGTGAGATTGCCACCCATCAGAAGCAGAATGCCGACAGCCGCCAGACGGCCAAGCTGAAGGGCCGAAAAACGAACGCGGCGTCCGCTCAGCGCGCAGTAAGCAAGCATCACCGTGCCCGCGATCAGGAAGCGCGAGGCACACATCACGCCCGGTGGAATCTGCTCAACCGCGATTCCGATGCCCAGATAAGTCGAGCCCCAGAAAACATAGACGAGGCCGAAGGCAAGAATGATCTTCCATCGTCTCGTAGGCGCAACAATGCTCATGGTGTAGCGGGGGGAAAATTTATAGATGATTCTGAGAAGGGCACGGCTTCAAAGTTTGCGCGGAAATTCTCATGCAAGCAGATCGTGGAAAGGGCACGCTTCGGCCGTGGCGCCCAGGTCACCAAACATGCGGGCTTCAGCCCCCAAGGCTCAGTCCGCGTGTTGGCGATCGACCGACCAGATCCGTGCCGCGTCTTTTTCGAACGGATAAAGATGCACCATCCAGTTGAAAATAACGGGATGAAACTCTCCACCGTTGGCGTCGCATTCCGTCTGCGTGGTGATCGATCCCTTGAGCCCGAACTTGGGATTCGGTCCCAGCATTTCCTGTTTGCGGCCGTGTGGCGCGGCGCAGAAATTCACGTGCTGATGCCACTGCGCGATGCTGAGCGGAATGCGTTGGTTCAAGTCGTCTTCCGTGAAGTGCTTGGGGGCTGTGTACATCACGCCCGCCAACCGGAAGTCATCGCCACTCTTCTCATAGAGCAGCGACGTCGGATGGTCGGGATTGAATTTGAATGCCGCTTCCATTGCGTAGCGGTAGTTGGTGAAGTGATACTGCTTCTGCGGCAGTTCCGGATGGAAAATTTTAAAGCCTTCGTTCAGCGCGACATGGTAGTCCTTATATTTTTCCATCACGCCCCGCGCGGCGTCCGCGACCTGCTGAGCCCTTCCCGCGTCGCCCGGTTGCGCAGTGCGAAGCGCGGTCATCTTCATGTGCGCACCCATCTCCATGTGGTGACCCTCCATGGAATGCATGGCATGCGAACTCGCGTCCGCGTCTTCTCCAGAATCTTGCGCCGCCATTTGCGACATGCCGTGTTCCGGCATGTTCATGCCCTTCATGTCCTGCGACGAATTTTCCTGTGCGAAGCAGACCGCTCCCGCGAGGCAAAACAGAGTCAATAGAGTCTTCATAACAATTCCCAATGCTTCCTTTGGTGGTTGTAATAACCCTGCCCCAGCGCCGTAGTTGCGCGCAACGGAGAATCCGGAGGAGACGTTACGCCAGTAATTTCGGATGCTTTGCCCGTGGTTACGGCGAGAAAGTTGAAGCTCGCCACAGAAGATTAAGCAGACGACCACATCCCCATCTCGGCGAGGATTTTGCCAGCCGCTTCGGCGCCGGAGCGAACGCAGTCGGGGACGCCGATGCCGTTATAACCGTTGCCCGCCAGCGCCAGCCCTGGGAGGTTCTGACGGCGCGATTCAATACGCTGCACGCGTTCGAGGTGGCCGACCGAATATTGCGCCATGGCGGACCTCCATTTGTAGACGCGCGCAAACAACGGTTCGGCATTGAGGGCGCTAGGGATAATCTGCCGCAGTTCGTCCCGAACGACTTGCAGAATCTCTTCTGGGCTCATTTGTATGATCTGCTCGTCGCGTGCGCCGCCCAGAAAGCAGCGAACGAGGGCCCGATTTTCCGGCGCTCGGTGAGGAAACTTGTTGTGGACGAAGGTGGCCGCAAGCATACGGCGGCCCTCGCTGCGCGGCACCAGAAATCCGAAGCCCGGCGGAAGCGAGCGCCGCGCCTTTTCGTCGTAACCGAGCGTGACGGTCACCGAAGAGCTGTACTGAATCCCGCGCAGATCGCGGGAGAGGTTCTCATCCGCACTCAGCAGCACGGCGGCGGCTGCATGCGCAGGAGTCGCGATGATCACGGCGTCGAAGCGATCGCTCTGATATCCGGCGGAAACAGTCCAGCCATCATGCTCCCGGATCACCGCCTGCACGAGCGTAGACGTGTTTAATGCGTCCGCATCCAGACGCGCGACCAGGGCGTCGATGATCTGCTGCATGCCCTCCTTGAGCGAAGTGAAGACCGGATGTGCGGGCACATCCGCCGCCGCGCCCGCTTTTTTACGAGCTTTGAGAAGGCCGCGGCCCAGACTGCCGTGTTTCGATTCCATGTCGGCGAAGCGAGGCAGCACGGCGCGCACGCTCAACTGCGAAGCGTCGCCCCCATAGATGCCGCAGAGCAGCGGATCGGCAAGGAGTTCCACCATCTCGGAACCGTAATGGCGCTCCACCATCTGGGCAACGGTTTCGTCCTCTGGGGCATTCCGTCGCGGATGAAACCATTCCGCAGCCATGCGGATTTTTGTTCGCAAGGAAAAAAGCGGCGACATTACGGTTGGCATTATCTTGGTGGGCACCATGAACATGAGCCCATCGGGCATCTCCACCAGCTTGCCCTTGGCTACGATGTAAGTCTTGCGCTCAGAGTCGTTCGAGCCGATAAGTTGGTCGCCCAACCCGATCTTGCAGCAGAGATCCGCAGCCCAGGGCTTCTCAGTGAGAAACGAATCGGGTCCAGCTTCGACCAGGCATCCCTCGACGCGATCGGTGACGAGCACTCCGCCCAGGCGTGGGCTGGACTCGAACAAAACGTACTGGACGGGCGTGCCGGACTGGCGCTTTTTTTCGATCGTGTACGCGGCTGAGAGACCGGAGATTCCGCCGCCGACGATGGCAATGCGTTTCATTGTAATCAGCACTTAGCAATAAGCTTTTGGCACTGGGCTCTTGCTGATGGTGCGCGACGCTCCTGGCCGTGTTTCTGCGCTCGCGTTAAGCGCTAAATGCCAACTGCCAAGTGCTAAACGCGGCTGCTTACTATTTCCGCCAATGCTGCCGTTAACGTTTTTGAGCCGTTCAAGGACTCGGCTCGCCACAGGCGCATGCCTTCTCTTTCGGCGAATTGTGTGAAGGCGATGTCGATATCGTAAAGCACCTCCACGTGATCGCACAGAAATCCGATGGGATGCACGAAGACGCCGCGATGGCCTTTCGCTTTTAAATTCCTGATCGTTTCCTCTACCGTAGGGCCGATCCATGGGTTCGGTGACATGGGTCCGCCTGACATGCCCTGGCTTTGGAATGCGAAAGTCCAGGCGTCGGCATCGAGATCGGCTTCAAGATCGGCCTCTTGCGCTACTAACCGGGCGGTCTCCCTGGATTGCTTCTCGTAAGGATCTCCTTCGGTGATAGTACGCTCGGGGACACTGTGCGCGGTGAAGATCACGGGAAGTTTGGCTCCGTTTTCGGCGTTGGCTCGTTGCCAACCGGAGCCCAGTTTCTCAGCGAACGCTTTTATGAGTAGTGGATGATCATGCCACTGCTCGACGAAGTCGATTTCAAAAGGAAGATTCCCGCCGCCGCTAACCGCGCGGCGGTAGAGCCCCACGCTGGTACGCGAATTCTGCGGAGCAAGACAGATCGCGATGACGCGCTTGAAACCTTGGCTCGCAATTGCCTTCACCGTGTCGCTAATAAAAGGCTTCCAGTTGCGCATGCCGACGAAGACCGGCATTCTCAACGACTGCAAGAGTAACGACCGGGACAGTTGATCGGCTTGCAAAAAAGTCCAGCAGGCGAGCGGCGAAAACCCAATCCGCGAATAGCGATGGCGAATCTCCTCGACGACTGCCGGCGGCAGGGGCCGTCCGCCGGTGACATAACCTAGAAACTCGGGGACTTGGCCGGGGTTCTCGGGGCTGCCGTGTGCCAACAGAAGGACGGCGGTTCTCGCGGACTCTTCCGAAGCCGCAAACGAACTCACCTGATTGGCGCAATAGCACTGGCCGGCGAGGCCCAGCGGGCAGGCCGTCATTTTCTTAACTCCGTCTTCAGTCCCGTCCCGCGCTCCACCTTGAACTCCGCCGAGTGCTCGCGGATGAAATCGCTGAGCGCCTGCACATTCTCCACCGGAGTTTCTGGAAGAATGCCGTGGCCGAGATTGAAGATGTGGCCGGGGCGTCCGCCCGCCCGCCGCAGAATGTCTTGCGCCCGCGATTTGAGTTCTTTCCAATCGGCGAAGAGCAGCACCGGATCGAGATTGCCTTGCACCGCGCCCTTGAGACCCAGGCTCTGCCATCCGGTGTCGAGCGGAACGCGCCAGTCGAGGCCAATGACTTCGGCGCCGGTTTCCTGCATCGAGGGCAGTAGAGTCGCGCTGTCGGTGCCGAAGTAGATGATGGGCGCGGCGGTCGTTTGCAGGCGCGTCACCAGGTCTGTCGCGTGCGGCAGAACATAGCGGCGATAATCTTCGACGCTCAGGCACCCTACCCAGCTATCAAAAATCTGGATCGCATCAGCGCCGGCGCGCACCTGCTCGGCGGAATACTCGGCGGTCACCGCGACCAACTTCTTCATCAGTTCGTTCCACGTGGCGGGCGCGGTGTACATCATCTTCTTCGTGAAAAGATAGTTGCGGGAGCCTCCGCCTTCGATCATGTAACTCGCGAGCGTGAAGGGCGCGCCGCAGAAGCCGATGACGGGGAGCTTGTCGCCGAAGTGCTTACACACTAGTTTCACAGCTTCAGAAACATACCCGAGGTCGGCGGCACGATCGGTGCGCAAGCGGGCAACGTCTTCGGGAGTGCGCACCGGTTTTTCGATCTTCGGACCGCTGCCGCCCGGCCCCTCGCCGGCCGCGAAGTGAAAGGGCAGTCCCATGACTTCAAGAGGGAGAAGCAGATCGGCAAAAATGATGGCCGCATCGACTTTGAGGATCTCCGCAGCTTCAATGGTGACCTGGGCCGCGACCACCGGCTTCCGGCAGATTTCGATCAGTGAATATTGCTTGCGGACGGCGCGGTACTCAGGCATGTAGCGTCCGGCCTGGCGCATGAACCAGACTGGCGTCCGTTCGGTAGGCCGCGTTTTTGCAGCGCGAACAAAGAGAGAGTTTGGGGCAGACATGAACTATTCAATTTAGCATCTTCGAGTGCACTGTTGGCTGGATCGGGCTCGCAACTCAGTTTGCGGAAGCCAACCCCACACCAGCTGGCGGCTATATAATTGCACCCTTCTAACCACTCTTCGAACAAGGAGCTGCATGCGACCGTTCGCCGCGATTGTCCTGATCTATACCCTGGTGTTTCCATCTGTATCTTTCGGCGCCGACCAAGTCGGCTCAAATCAGGCGGCGCTGGTAGGATATGCGCCACGCTCCAGTCAGAGCGAGCGCGAGTGGGAAGCGAAGTTCCGCGCCCTCCCCGACCCCACAAACCTGCGCGAATACATGCGACGATTGAGCGCGCGGCCGCATCATGTGGGTTCTCCCTACGACAAGGACAACGCCGAATGGATTCTTACTCACTTCAAGGAATGGGGACTGGACGCGCACATTGAAAGGTTCGACGTTCTGTTTCCGACGCCCAAATTGCGCCTTGTGGAGATGCTTGCGCCTACAAAGTTCACCGCCAGACTCGAAGAGCCTGCGCTCGCGGTGGATCCAACCTCGAATCAGAAGTCGGAACAATTGCCCACGTATAACGCCTACTCGATTGACGGCGATGTCACCGGGCCGCTGGTGTTTGTGAACTACGGATTGCCCGAAGACTACGAGAAGCTCGACCGGCTTGGTATTTCGGTGAAAGGCGCGATTGTAATCGCCAAATACTTGCGCTCATGGCGCGGCGTGAAGCCTAAAGTTGCCGCCGAGCATGGAGCCATTGGCTGCCTGATTTATTCGGAACCACAAGACGACGGCTACACGCGCGACAATGTGTTTCCGCTGGGGCCGATGCGCCCCGCCGATGGAGTGCAGCGCGGCAGCGTTATGGATTTTGCTTCGGCGAGCCCGGGTGATCCGCTGACGCCCGGAGTCGGCGCGACACCCGATGCCAAGCGCCTGTCGCTGAAGGAGGCGAAGAGCATCACGAAAATTCCGGTGCTCCCGATTTCTTACGGCGACGCGCAGCCTTTGCTCGCTGCCCTGGCGGGACCCATGGCGCCGGACGGGTGGCGCGGCTCGCTTCCGATTCCCTACCACGTCGGACCGGGGCCGGCGCGGGTCCATTTGAAAGTCGCATCGAATTGGGATATCAAGCCGGTTTACGACGTGATTGCGAAAATCCCGGGCAGCGTGGCGCCGGACGAGTGGATCATCCGCGGCAATCATCACGACGCGTGGGTGAACGGGGCCGAGGATCCCATCTCAGCCCAGGTTTCTCTGCTGGAAGAAGCGCGCACGCTGGGTCTGTTGCGGAAGCAAGGGTGGAAGCCGCGGCGCACCATCATCTACTGCGCGTGGGATGGCGAAGAGCCCATGCTGCTGGGCTCGACCGAATGGGTCGAGACACATGCCGATGAACTGCGGGAGCATGCCGCCGTCTATATCAACACCGACGGCAACGACCGCGGCGTTCTGAATATGAGCGGCTCGCATAGTTTGGAGCAATTTATTAATGGAGTGGCGCGCGACATCGAAGATCCAGAAACGAAGACGACGGTGTGGCAGCGGGCTCAGCTGAGCAAGATCGCCGAAGCGAAGTCCGAGCCAGATCCTGAGACAGTGCGCAAAGAATTGCGGCAACGAGCGGATTTGCGCATCGAAGCGCTGGGCTCGGGAACCGATTTCACGGCGTTTCTCGATCATCTGGGCATCGCCACCCTGGACCTGGCATACGGCGGCGAGGACGAAGAGGGAATCTATCACTCCATTTACGACGACTTTTACTGGTACACGCATTTCTCCGACACAGATTTCGTTTACGGGCGCGCCCTGGCACAGACTGTGGGGACGTCGGTGATGCGCCTGGCGGACGCGGAAGTGCTGCCGTTCGACTTCGTGAATTTCGCCGATACGGTCGAGATGTATAGGAAGAATCTGGAGAAGTTGCTCGCCGACAAGCAGGAGGAGATTCGCGAGCGCAACCAGGAGCTTGACGAAGGATTGTTCAAGGCGACGTTTGATCCAAGACATCCAACCGTCGCGCCGCTGCGGGAAGAGGTTCCTCCGCACCTGAACTTTGCCCCGATGCAGAACGCGGTCGACTCTCTTACTCGCAGCGCTAAGCACTACCAGCAGGCGTTATCGCAGCAGCAGGCGAGTTTGGGAGACGACGCGGTTGCGGGAAAGCTTGGCACTCTGAATCAAAAACTGATTGAGAGCGAGCGGCGGCTGACGAATGCCGATGGCTTGCCGCGGCGTCCGTGGTACAAGCATTTGCTGTACGCTCCGGGCGTATACACGGGCTATGGAGTGAAAACGGTTCCCGGAGTGCGTGAGGGGATTGAACAGAAACGGTATGTGGAAGCGGAGCAGGAGATCGTGCGCGTCGCCAAGGCATTGGAGGATGAGGCGGCGCTGATCGAGGCGGCGGCGCACGAGTTGGATGGGGCGGGGCGTTAGCGGGCATTGTTCCACCCTGAGTATGCATTCCCATAGAACGGGGCAAGCCCCGTCTCTCCAGGAGCGCTGGAACGCGATTAGGAAGCGATCGATTGTTCTTTAGAGTTGGAGTCGGAGACAGCGGCGATCCTGGGCATCGCCTTCGTTCTCAAGTAGGCATCTACGCTCGCCGCCGTTTTTCGGCCTTCGGCAATCGCCCACACAACTAACGACTGGCCCCGCCGCATATCGCCCGCCGCGAAAACGCCCGGCTCGGATGACATGCTGTTCTCGTCCGTAGCCACGTTGCCGCGCGAATCGAGTTCCACGCCAAACTGGTCGAGCATGCTCCGCAAAGGTCCCACAAAGCCCATCGCGATGAGGATGAGATCCGCTTCCATCGAAAATTCGGTGCCGGGAATCGGCTCGAACCTCGGCGGCGGCCCAACCCGCACGGCATGCAGTTGCTGAACGTTGCCATTCCCGGTGAATTGTGTAGTAGCGAGCCCCCAATCGCGCACGCCGCCCTCTTCATGTGCGCCCTCGACGCGAAGTTGCATCGGCCAGAGCGGCCAAGGCGTCAGGGGCGAGCGCTCCTCTGGAGGCTTCGGCATGATCTCGAACTGCTGCACGGAAAGCGGTTTTTGCCGATGGCAGGTTCCAAGGCAATCGGCGCCCGTATCGCCGCCTCCGATAATGACCACGCGCTTGCCGGTTGCCAAAATCTCCGCGTCCGGCTCGATGGTGTCGCCCAGATTGCGGCGGTTCTGCTGCGGCAGGTACTCCATCGCGAAATGGATTCCCTTCAGTTCGCGTCCCGGGACATGCAGATCGCGCGGCTGCTCGGCTCCTCCGGCGAGCACAATGGCGTCGAACTCGCGGCGCAGATCCTCTACCGCGACGTTCTTGCCCACCTCCGCGCCGGTAACGAATTCCACGCCTTCCGCGGACATCTGTTCCAGACGGCGATCGATGATGCGCTTCTCCATCTTGAATTCGGGGATGCCATAGCGCAGCAATCCACCGATGCGGTCTGCTTTTTCATAGACCACTACGGAGTGTCCCGCGCGGCCCAATTGTTGAGCCGCAGCCAATCCCGCGGGCCCTGAACCTACGACCGCCACTTTTTTCCCGGTGCGGATTTTGGAGGGCTCGGGCCGGATCCAGCCTTCGAGAAACCCGCGCTCCACGATATTTTTCTCGATCTGCTTGATCGTGACAGGAGGCTGGTTGATCCCCAGCACGCAAGACGCTTCGCACGGCGCGGGACAAATCCGCCCGGTGAATTCCGGGAAGTTGTTGGTGGCATGCAGTTGGCGAACCGCCTCTTTCCAACGTCCCTGATAAACCAGATCGTTCCAATCGGGAATCAGGTTGTTGACCGGACATCCCGTCTGGCAAAACGGCACGCCGCAATCCATGCAGCGCGCACCCTGGGTCCGAAGATTCTCTTCGGAGAAATCTTGATAGATCTCGAACCAGTCATTGACGCGCTCAGCAACTGGACGTCGCCTGGCAAGCTCGCGCGAGTACTCCATGAATCCCGTGTCCTTACCCATGCTGCACCTGCTGGGCCTCGGCCACAGCGGTCAGCGCCGGACTCGGTATATAAGGCTGACGCCGGCGGCTCACCCCCAGCACTCGCTTGTGCTCATGGGGGAAGACTTTGCTAAACCGGGACAAT
>Ga0210384_10007702_pt1 | contig 11322 bp, 12 predicted proteins | sample IncBWH2MmetaG_FD_160574 | JGI IMG/M metagenome (GOLD analysis project Ga0210384, IMG submission 160574) | Forest soil microbial communities from Barre Woods Harvard Forest LTER site, Petersham, Massachusetts, United States - Inc-BW-H-2-M | ecosystem: Environmental > Terrestrial > Soil >...
CCCAACGTCGTCTCGGTTCATGGCAACTACGACGAGGTGAACCGCCTCTGCAGCCAGCTCGTGGAGTCGACGCCGTGGGCGTTCTGCAATATCAACATCCGTCCCTTCTACGCGGAAGGCTCGAAGACCCTAACGTTCGAGACGGCCGAACAGCTTGGGTGGAAGCTGCCCGACGAGATCATCATCCCGATCGCCAGCGGCTGCCAGTTCGTCCGCCACCGCCAGGCCGTCCACGAGTTGATGGACTTCGGTCTGGTCCGCGGCGACCGCGTGCCCGCATTCACTGGCGCCCAGGCGCTCGGCTGCGCGCCGGTCTACAACGCCTTCAACTCAGACACACCCGAAAGGGTTCTGCCGGTCAAACCCGACACCATTGCACGCTCGATCGCCATCGGCAACCCGTCCGACGGCATCTACGTCAACCGGATTGCACGCGCCACCGGCGGGGTCGTCGAGGCGGTCACCGAAGACGAGATCGTCGCCGGGATGCGGCTCCTGGCGCGCACGGAGGGCATCTTCACGGAGACCGCCGGCGGCGTCACCATTGGCGTGCTGGCGAAGCTTGCCCGAGCGGGACGCTGGGCCGGAGATGAGGTCGTGGTCGCTTACGTGACCGGGCACGGTTTGAAGACTGCCGACGTTCTGGCTTCTGTGGACGGCCACGCCAGGCGTGTGGAAATAGAACCGACGATGAAATCGTTTCGCGAGAAGGTGAACATTTGAACCGAGTTCGAGGAGAAGGCTGAATTGCCGCAATTCCGTATTCCAGGTCCCCTGCGCCGGCTGTCCGAAGGTGAGGTCACAGTGGACGTAGAGGCAACCGATCTCGGTTCGGCGATCGAAGCGCTCGACGCGCGGTACCCAGGCTTCAAGGATCGGTTGCTGGACGAAAAGGGGGATCTACGCCAGTTCGTCAACGTCTACCTGAACGATGAGGACGTCCGGCTCGGGCCAGGGCTCAAGGCGAAGGTCGCCGAGAAGGATGAGATCTCGATCGTTCCCGCCGTGGCCGGCGGTTGACCGTGGCGAGGCGGCGCCTGAAGCTCATCTTCGGGGCGGCGATGGTCAAAGAGCCGGTGATCTACCAGCTCGGAAAGCAGTTCGAGATCATCACGAACATCCGGCGCGCCGACGTCACTCGCGACCAGGGCTGGGTGCTGCTCGAGATCACCGGCGAACCCGATGAGCTGGATCGCGGGGTCGGCTACCTGGAATCGCGAGGAGTCAAAGTAGAGCCCGCCGAGGGCGACCTGGTCGAGTAAGCGTCTCTCGCGGCGCCGGCGCTTGTCAGTAACATCGCCGCTGTGAAGGACGGCGGTATTGACGTTGCCATCATCGGTGGGGGCCAGGCGGGCCTTGCCACGAGCTGGCATCTCAGGCAGGCGGGCGTCGACCACCTGGTCCTTGAGGGCGGCCGCGTCGGCGAGACCTGGCGCACCCGCCGCTGGGACTCGTTCTGCCTCGTCACACCGAATTGGACCGTTCAGCTGCCGGGCGCGCCCTACAAAGGTCCGGAGCCTGACGGATTCATGCCGCTGGCGGAGATCATCGAGCACCTCGACGACTGGGCGGTCTCGTTTCGCGCCCCGGTCCATGAGCACACGCCGGTGCTGCGGCTCGACACAGATGCCGGAGGCGGCTTTGTCCTGACGATGCCCGATGAAAGAATCCGCGCGCGGAACGTTGTCGTCGCCACCGGGGCGTATCAGCGCGCATTCCGGCCTGCCGACGCGGATGCCCTGCCGAAGACTGTGAACCAGATCTTTGCCGAGGAATACCGCAACCCGGACTCGCTGCCGGCTGGGGCAGTCCTTGTGGTCGGCAGCGGGCAGACGGGCTGCCAGCTGTCGGAAGAGCTGCACAACGCGGGCCGCAAGGTATTCCTGGCGTGCGGCCGGTGTGTGTGGATTCCACGCCGCCTCGAAGGTCACGACTACGTCTGGTGGATGATCGAGTCGGGCTTCATGGATCGCACCCCGGACAAGCTTCCCTCGCCGGCGGCCAGGCTCCTTGGCAACCCGCAAGCGACGGGGCGTGACGGCGGAAGAGACCTCAACTTCCGGGTCCTGCACGAGATGGGCGTCGAGCTTCTTGGAAGGTACATCGGTGCTGAGGGTTCAAAGGTTCGGTTCGCCGATGACCTTGCAGCCAGCGTGGACTTTGGCGACGCCAGGCTGGCGGACCTAACGAAGTTCGTTGAGGCCGATTGCGTTGCCAAAGGAATCATTCCGCCAATCTTTGAGATGCCGCCGCCGCTGCGAGTCGAAACCCGCACGGAGCTCGATATCGTCGAGGACGAGATCGGAACCGTGATCTGGACCAGCGGCTACCGGCCCGACTATGGGTGGGTGAAATTCCCGGTTTTCGACAACATGGGTTTTCCGGCCCAGACGGATGGCCGAACCTCAGTCCCTGGTCTGTACTTCGTCGGCGTGCACTGGATGCGCAAGGGCAAATCGTCGATCCTGTACGGCGTCGGGGAGGACGCCGAGATCGTGGCCCGGCACATCGTCGAGTCGCGGTCGTGAAGGTCGCGGTCGCCATGTCCGGAGGCGTCGACTCGTCCGTCGCCGCCGCCCTGCTCCAGGCCCAGGGCCATGAGGTCGTCGGCGTGACGCTTCAGCAGTGGCCGCGCGACGACTCTGGTGAGTCAGCCCGCCACGGCGGCTGCTGCTCGCTATCGGCCGTCGAGGATGCGCGGCGCGTGGCGTCTTTGCTCGACATTCCTTACTACTGCTGGAACCTGGAGAAGGAGTTCGGGGAGCGGGTGATCGAGCCGTTCCACCGCGATTACCTCGAAGGCCGGACGCCGAATCCATGCGTGCGGTGCAACGCGTTCGTGCGTTTCGACCTGATGCTCGACCGTGTTCTGTCCCTGGGCTTTGAGAAGCTGGCGACCGGCCACTACGCGCGGATTGTCGCGGGTGATAGCGGTCCAGAGCTCCATACCGGGGTGGACCCGGCCAAGGACCAGTCCTACATGCTCTATCACCTCGACCGGGGGCGCCTCGCCCGAATCCTGTTTCCGTTGGGTGGCATGACCAAGCGGGAGGTACGCGAGCATGCCCGCGAGTTTCAGCTGCCGGTGGCGGACAAGGCCGATAGCCAGGAGATCTGCTTTGTGCCGCGCGGGCAGACGGCACGCTACCTCGCCGAGCGCCTGCCGGTGCGCGCCGGGGCGGTCGTGGATTCGACAGGTCGGGAGGTCGGAACCCATCGCGGCACGCCGACCTACACCGTCGGCCAGCGCAGCGGGTTCGGGGACTTGCGCGAACCTGGTCCGTGGTACGTGCTCAAGATCGACGCGCCCGCGAACCGGCTGGTGGTCGGCCGAAAGGAAGAGCTGGCGGCTCGCGAGGTCGACCTTCGCGAGGTGAGCTTCGTCGACGGTCAGGTTCCGGAGATGGTCCGCTGCGAGGCGCGGCTGCGCTATCACGCGCCGGCGATTGCGGCGCTGTATGAGTCCGGCCGGATCACCCTGGACGAGCCGTTTCTGGGTGCTGCACCAGGCCAGGCTGCAGTGCTCTACTCCGGAAGTCGCGTCCTTGGCGGAGGGATCATCGCCGCGGCTCGCGCGTAGCCTCTGGGTTTCGACAACCTGATGGGCGGCACTGTCAAATCCATCGAGACACCCCGTTTGACCATCCGGTTGCCCCAAATCGCTGACGTGCCCGAGGTGATCCGCTACTACCGGGAGAACCGCGACCATCTCCAACCGTTCTCTCCGGCGTTTGCTCCGGATTTCCTGGAGGTGGCGACCTGGCTGGAACAGATCAGCGTGCGTGGCCGCGAATTCGAGACGGGGGATTCGTTCCGAGCCTTCCTGTTCGAGCGAGACTCACCGGCTCGCGTCATCGGCAACATCAACCTGACGCAGGTACAGCGCGGAGTCTTCCATTCGTGTGTCCTCGGGTACAACCTTGCCGCCACCGAGCAGGGCAAGGGGTTCATGACTGAGGCGGTGCGCGGCGCGGTGGCGTTCGCATTCGGGGTTTGGAAGCTGCACCGGGTCGCGGCCGGCTATATGCCGCGAAACAACCGCAGCGCCGCGGTGCTCCAGCGATGCGGATTCGAAGTCGAGGGCCACGCGGCGGCATATCTGTTGATCAACGGCAGGTGGGAGGACCACGTGCTGACGTCGATCACGAACCCCGCCTGGGATGACGTGCGGCAGCCGTGACCTTTCCATCGCCGGCCGATCTGGTCGTCAGCGGTTTTCAGTGGGTGGAATATCTCGGCCTACTTGGGTTCATCGGCGTGATCGTGGTGCGGCGACTGGCGGGCAATCAACCCACCCTGACCTGGGCGCGGATGCCGATGCACCCGGCCCTCGGCGTGGCCCTGGTCGGAGGGGCGGGCGTCGTGCTTGGCGAGGTTTTTATCAGCCGGACCCTTTCGGTAACGCAGCTCTATGAAGATCCGGGCGGCTGGGTGCGAGTCGGTCGCGTCGTGGCGGAAGGGCTTGCGCTGGGCTTGTGCTTGAGGGGGATTCGGCTCGTTGTCGTCCCGGGGTTGCTGGCCGCCATCCTGCTTCCATTTGCCGGCCACGCAGCAAGCGTCCAGCCTGGGTTCGCTGGAATCGGCGTCGATGTGTTTCATGTGATGTCAGCGGGCATGTGGGCGGGCGGGATTGTGGCGATGGCCACTTTGAAGCCGCCGGGAGGCTGGCGAGGTGCGGAAGGAGTTGCCCTACTCGATCGGTTCTCGCGGGTGGCGCCGGTGGCATTCGCGATCACAGCGCTTACCGGGGTGCTGCGCGCCACGGAGGAGCTCTCAACCGTGAGCGATCTCTGGACCACGTCCTACGGCGTTGTGCTCTCCGTCAAGACGATCGGCGTGACCGCCATGGTCGCCCTCTCCTGGCTGCTTTGGCGGCGCGGTTTGCCGGTGGCTCGGTGGGAGGCCGTCGTCGCGTTGATCGTGATCGCAGCCACCGCACTGCTGGCCGCTTATTCGCTCCCGCCGGGTCAGGCATAGAATCCGCTCATGACCACGGTCCGCGAGGTCATGACGACCAGGCTTCACACGGTCCACCCGACGACCACGGTCGGCGAGGCAGTCGCGCTGATGGCCCAGCATCGGATCGGCTCGACGATGGTCATGGAGGGCACGCGCCTGGTGGGGATATTCACGGAACGGGACACGGTGCGGGCCATCTCGCAGTCCCACGATGCGCCGGGCCATGAGGTCTCGTCCTGGATGACGAGGGACCCGAAGACGGTCAGCCCCGACGAGAACGTGGAGGACGCCCTCCAGACCATGCTGGACAATGGGTTCCGCCACCTTCCTGTGATGGAAGGAGGCGAGATCGTAGGGATGGTTTCCATACGCGACTTGGCTGGCTAGACCGAGCAAGGATCCCTCGGCGACGGCGTTATGCGAGCGGTGTTCCGTCGTGGGCGCCGCCACGAGGCCCCGCCGGAGCAGAGTTCGAAAGGGGTTGAGGCGCAGCCGCACTGGCTAGCTGAGCAGACGGAGCCAGGACGGCTTCACGTTGCTCCCGAATCGGCTCTGCTTTCGCAGGACTCGCTTCGTCGGTGGGCTGAGCAGCATCTCGCGCATTGGCACCGCGCACAAAGGCGCCCGTCTGCCCTGCCGGGAGTGTCCACCCAGGAGGTGCTCGACGAGCTGGGGGCGTCATTCAGCCCGGTGGAGCTTGACTGGGAGCTGGTCGGCGTCACCTTCGTCCACTCAATCGAGGTGGCCGCGGAGCCGGAATCTCCGGTAGAGGAAGTCCTCGTCCAAGAGCCGCAGACACGGCCGCTTCGGGTGGTCCACGGCATCGGCGCCGCGGTCGCCCGCAAGAACCGCCGGAAATGGCTGCATGAGCACGACGAGATCATGGCCGTCGTCAGCGAGCTCTCTTGGGAGGGCTACCGGTCCCTGATCGCCGACATCTTCCGCCGGGAGGGCTACGAGGTCTTCACCGGGGAAGGTCCGGACGGCGACGTCATCGACATGGAGGTCGAGAAGGGAGTCAGCCGGATGTTGGTCAACTGTCAGCTTCGCGGGTTGACGCAGATCGACGCCGCTCCCCTTGCGGAGATGGCTGCGGTGGCGGCCCGCAACGGAGCGGAAGGTGCATTCATCGTTTCGGACGGCGACTTCGCGCCGGAGGCATGGTCCTTGGCGGACGAGGTGGCCTGCATTCTCATCGATCGAGACATGCTGCTTGGACTCGTGCTCGATTTCACGATGGGGATCAAGCGCGACAAGCGCCTGACGGCACGTCTGGCGCGGTTTTTCTCGGCGATCCAACCAGGGTCGAGACCGGGGGCGAGCTAGCCTAGATAGGTCTTAGGTCTGCTCGCGTTACGCCGTTACCTTCGCTACCTGCGGCCATACATCGGACTGGTCGCGATCTTTGCCGCGTCGCAGATCGGAAGCCTCGCTGCGGCCGCGTCCATTCCCAAGGTGATCCAGTACATCATCGACGGACCCATCGCTCATCACCAGCTCGGGCAGATGGTGCCGATGGCAACCCTGCTCATCGTGATCGGGCTGCTCGAGTTCGTCTTCATCTTCCTTCGTCGCAATTACTCAGGTGTGGCCTCACTGCGGATGGAGACGGACCTTCGCAACGACTTCTATGCGCACCTACAAGGGCTGCAGGTCGCCTTCCACGACAACTGGCAGTCCGGCCAGCTTCTGTCGCGGGCGGTCGCCGACATCGCCACGGTGCGGCGGTTCGTCAGCTTCGGCTTGATCTGGTTCCTTCAGACCATCGTCACATTCGCTGTCGTGTTCGTGCTGATGCTGGGTCTGGATTGGGAGCTTGCTCTGGTAGTGGTGGTCTGCATGGTGCCGATCGCCTACTTCAGCACCAAGTTCCACGACAAATACAAGCTGATCGCCCGCCGCCTGCAGGATCAGCAGGGCGACCTCACCACGATCATCGAGGAGATGGCGACCGGAGTTCGGATCATCAAGGCCTTCGGCCGGATGCCGCTGATGCAACAACGTTTCGAAGGCCAGGCGCGCCTCTTACGCGCGACCAGTCTCGAAGGCATCGAGGCCCGCGCGCGACTATGGACGCAGCTCAACTTCCTGCCCAACCTGTCGCTGGTGGCCGTGCTCTTGCTCGGCGGCTACCATGTCGTACAGGGCAGCCTCACCATCGGGGGCCTTGTCGCCTTCATGAGCTACGTCTTCATGCTCACATGGCCGATGGACGCCATCGGATACGTGCTTTCCATGAGCGAGGAGTGCCAGACGGCGGCGGACCGGCTGAACGAGGTCTTCGACTCGCGACCTGAGGTGGCCGATCGGCCCGGCGCGCGCGCATTGGAGCGGTGCCGCGGTCATATCGAGTTCCGTGGGGTCGGCTTCAAGTACCCGAAGTCAGACCAGTGGGTCTTGCGGGACCTCAACCTGGTCGTCCAGCCGGGCGAGACGGTGGGCATCGTCGGGCGAACCGGCAGCGGCAAGACCAGCCTGGCTTACCTGCTGCCCCGGCTGTACGACGTCGACGAGGGCCAGGTCCTGCTCGACGGGATCGACGTGCGCGACCTTCACCTGAGCTCGCTCCGCTCGCACATCGGGGTCGCCTTCGAAGACCCGATCCTGTTCTCCGCGTCGGTCCACGAGAACCTGGTGATGGGCCGGCCTGTGGTCGAGGATGAAGAGCTCAAGCGAGCGATCGAAGTGGCGCAGGCGGGTTTCGTATGGGAGCTGCCCTGGGGTCTGGAAACACGCGTGGGCGAGCAGGGCTACACGCTGTCCGGCGGCCAGCGCCAGCGGCTCGCGCTTGCGCGGGCGGTCCTGGGCCGCCCGCAGGTTCTGGTCCTGGACGACCCGCTGTCGTCTGTGGACGTGCACACCGAGGCGGTTATCGAGGCGTCGCTGGCGACGGTCCTCGAAGGCGTCACCGCCCTTCTGGTCGTGCACCGGCCGTCGACGCTCGCGCTCGCCGACCGGGTTGCCCTGATCGACGGCGGCACCGTCGTCGCGACAGGCACCCATACCGAGCTTATGAAATCCAACGAGCTCTATCGGGCCTTGCTCTCACAGGAGTACGAGGTCCCCGCATGAAATCAATAAGTCCCAACCTCATCGGCCCCGGCCGCAGCTCGGCCGCACCTGCCGACCGATGGAGAGGCGTCGCCTCAGAGGAGGTGGACGAGTACTCGGCCAGCGTCGCGGGCTTGCTGCGCAAGCGCAGCCGCCGCCTGCTGGCCGCGCTCGCACGGCCGTATCGGCGGGAGCTGGCGCTCGCCGGACTGTTGATCCTGGTTCGCTCGGCGGCATACCTTGCGATTCCGTACCTGGTCGGGCTCGGCATAGACCGGGGCATCCGTCCCGGGAGAAGCGGAAACCTCAGCACCCTCGAATTGATCGTGGCCTCGCTGCTGCTCGCGCTCGTCATCAATGCGGTCGCGAACTACGTCTTTCTCGGTCTCTCAGGACGTATCGGCGCTGACATGCTGCTCGACCTTCGCAAGATGCTCTTCGGTCATGTCCAGGAGCTCTCACTTTCCTTTTACGAGCGTTACACATCGGGCCGCATCATCTCCAGGCTGACCTCCGACGTCGACGCTCTCAACGAGCTGCTGGCGACTGGCCTCACCTCGGTGCTGACCTCAGTGATCTCGGTCGGAGCAATCACGGTCATCCTCCTGCGATTGGACGCGCGCCTGGGTGTCGTGACTCTGATCGCGATGCCGATCGTGCTGTGGCTCACCTACTGGTTTCGCAACAACTCGGCCCGCTCGTACCGCGCGGTTCGGCGAGCGATCGTGCTTGTGATCGTTCATTACGTCGAGTCGCTGGGTGGGATCCGTGCGGTGCACGCGTTCCGCCGGGAGCCTCGCAACCAGCAGATCTTCGAAGATGTCAACGGCCGCTACCGCGACGCCAACATCTGGTCGAACCGCCTCGCCTCCACCTTCGGACCCGGCATCACCCTTCTCGGGCGGCTCACCACAACCTCTGTGCTCGTGTTCGGCGGGTACCTGATCGTCCAGGGTCAGCTGACGCTTGGAGTTCTGACGGCGTTTGTCCTCTATCTACGGCAGTTCTTTGAGCCGATGCAGGAGCTCTCGCAGTTCTATAACGTCTTCCAGGCGGCGGGCGCGGCGCTCGAGAAGCTCGCCGGGGTAATCGAAGAATCGCCGACTGTGCCCGAACCCGCTTCCCCGGTTCGTATGGGTGAGGTGAAAGGATCGGTCGCATTCGAAGGCGTCACGTTTGCCTACCGCGAAAAACCCGTTCTGCATGACGTCGACCTCCGCATCCCGGCCGGCCAGATCGTCGCATTGGTCGGCGAGACCGGTGCCGGCAAGACGACGATGGCTCGCCTGATCGCGCGCTTCTACGATCCGACCGCGGGACGTCTGACCCTCGACGGGGTCGACCTTCGTTCGATTGCGGTCGAGGAGTTGCGGCGAGCGATCGCAGTCGTGACTCAGGAGAGCTTCCTCTTCACCGGGACCGTCGGCGACAACCTCCTGTTCGGGCGGCCCGAGGCGACGCGAGCGGAGATGGTCGCCGCAGCCGAGGCGATCGGCGCCCACGAGTTCATCAGCGCGCTCCCAAACGGCTATGACACCGATGTGAGGCGTCGTGGGGTGCGGTTGTCGTCAGGGCAGCGGCAGCTTGTCGCGTTCGCGCGCGCATTCCTTGCCGATCCAAAGGTCCTGATCCTGGACGAGGCCACGTCCTCGTTGGACTTGCCGTCTGAGCGTCTGGTCCAGCACGCGCTGCGGACCCTCTTGCGGGGTCGAACCGCCGTGATCATCGCGCACCGCCTTTCGACGGTCGAGATCGCGGACCGGGTGCTGGTCATCGACGCCGGCCGCGTGGTCGAGGATGGAGCGCCGGTAGACCTGCGGGAGGGCGCCGGCCGTTACGGCCTGCTGCATCGCGCCTGGCTCGAATCCCTGGCCTGACCGTCTGCGATACTGCCGCCCGTGGCTGCATTAGCGCGGGCTCTGCGTCGTTGGGACCCTCTTCGCGTTGCGGTGGTTGGATTGGCCCTGGCGGTGCTGCTGCCGCTGGCCGCTTATGGGTTCGATTTGATCTCAACGCCGGCAACGACTGAAGGCGTTGCCGCGGCGGCGGCCCTCGTCGCCGTTGCGGGCTGTGGGCTCCTGTATGCTTGGCGGCTTGGAGCCGGCGGCCTCGTCGAATAGCCGGTAAGAGACCACTCTCACCAACCACGGAGTGCCGATGGACTCCCTCCACGCGATTGGCTTCTACGTGTCCTCCGGACTGTCTGTTGCCGGCGGGCTGGCTGTCGCATTCCTTCCCGACCGCGGCCGGCGCGCGCTCGCATTGGCGGTCGCCGGCCTGGGCGTCGCCGGGATCTACACGTCGCTTTCGGCGGGCTTCGCGGGCGTCGTCGCCCTGGCCGGTTTCGCCGGCTGCGCCTTGCTCCTGGCCGGGCCTGCGTATCGCTCCATCGAGGGGGCGGTCAGCGGACGGTGGCGCCAGATCGGCGCGCTCGCGGCGGCAGCGCTGTTTGCGGCCCTGGCATGGGCGGCGTTCCGTGGCAACTTCTCCGGCCTCTGGACGGGCTACACGCCGCTGAGCTCAGGTCTATCCGTTGGAGATGGTTTCGGAGCTACCCAGGTGGGGAGGCAGCTGTTCACGCACGATGCGCTCTCGACCGACGCGATCGGTGCCCTGGTGCTCGTGGCGCTGGTGGGGGCGACAGCGGCTTGGCGCGGACGCGAGCGGCGGCCTTGAACGTGACGCTGGCCACGGTTCTTTTCGTGGCTGCGGGCCTGGTCGCGGTCGGCGCATTTGTGGCGGTGTGGAGGCGCGACCTGACCCACGCCCTGGCGGGGCTGCCGCTGATCTTCGGCGGCGCAGGCACCGCGTTTGTCGGTGTTTCGCGGTTCGCGGCTGTCTCCAGCCCGCAAGCCCTCGGGCAGGAGGTCGCAGTCCTGCTGTCGGTCGTCGGCCTGGCCGCGGTCGCGCTCGGAGTTGGCCTGGCCGGCCGGGAGGCTTCTCGCTGAGCCTGCTCCTGGTCGCCAATCACATCGCGACCGCAGCGTCGGGCGCGGCCACCGCCGCGCGTACGGGCGGGTTCACGTTCGATCCTGCGAGCACGCTGCCGTGGGCGGTGCCACTGATCCTTGTGCTGCCGCTGGGTGCTTTCGTGCTCGCGCTGTCAGGTGTGCGCACGCGCCGGTCGACGGCCAACATGGCGATGTTCGGTGCGGTCGCAACGCTCCTCGACACGCTGCTCGTGGCGTGGGGTGTGGCGAAACAGAGCAAGCCTTTTCTGTCGAGCTACCCATTCATCAACCTGACCGTCGCCTTCAGCGGGCCGGTGAACTTTCAGGGGTTCGTGGTCAACATCCTCCTTCGTGTCGATCA
>Ga0210384_10007703_pt1 | contig 11321 bp, 7 predicted proteins | sample IncBWH2MmetaG_FD_160574 | JGI IMG/M metagenome (GOLD analysis project Ga0210384, IMG submission 160574) | Forest soil microbial communities from Barre Woods Harvard Forest LTER site, Petersham, Massachusetts, United States - Inc-BW-H-2-M | ecosystem: Environmental > Terrestrial > Soil >...
GCGCGTTCCTGTCAGCACAGTTGATCGACGAGATCAGCCTTCTTGTGATGCCGGTCGCTGACGGGGCCGAGGGCACACCGACCCTTTTCGACCGGATCGCTGGCTCCGCCAGAACGCTCAAGCTCCGATCGGTGATAAGGCTTGAGCATGACATCCTGCATCTTCGGTATCAGGTGACGTAGTGACCGTGCTTCGCGGGCGAACCAACACCTCGTCTTGAGATCTCACGAGTCAAGAGCCGGAACAGTCCTTCGCCGTGGACTCCGCGGGAGGGCGAACTGCTAATAAAGCGGAGTCCTCCGCGACTTAGTGGTAGCGGGTCTGCTGTTATAAGTTGTTGAGCTAGAAGGAGTTATTTTGGTAGCGGGGGCGCGATTCGACGCCTATGTCGAGGTGCGACTGGGCTGAACGTCACCGGAATCCGGGGGGCAGGTTGGTAGCGGTGGCTCGATTTCGTTGTTTCCTACTTTCGCACCGGTTTGTTGCTAGCCACCTGATTTATCAGCCTAATTTGCACTGCTTAGTAGCGGGGTGTGACCGCCCGCTGAGCGTCGCGCTCGCTGGCGCTTCGCCAGTTCGTCATTCGGCGCATAGCAGTTTACCTTAGCCCGGTATGGACAGAGGCGGCGGACTGCGACCTCGCGGGGCGACCAAATGACCCCGGCATTCTGCGTGGCAGATATCGAAGTTCGTGCGCGACCGCGCATTGCCACGCACATGCTGCCTCTTGTCTTCCTCCGTCTCGTCGTCGGCTACATCGATGCGACGGCGATCTTCTTTCTCCTTTGTTCATTGTCGGCGCCAGCCGATAGTCAGGTTGCGTCGCAGAATGTCTCGTGGTCAATCGCGGACGTGCAACTCGGGGCGCCGATTTACTACGACTACAGAGGCGATTCCTGGGATCCCACCTGGGCGCAAGACGATCGGCTCTACGCCGCGGTCAACGATGGCGCGGGCTTTGGAACGGTGGGACGAAACATCGCGTTCAACCAAATATCGGGAAGCGATCCGCTGACGCTGACCGGCCAATTGCAAAGCCTCATGGATGACTATGGCGAAATGAATGCGCCGCTTGCGAGCGATGGCCGCAACTGGAAAAGCGGCGGCAGTATTTCCATCGATGGCGCGCTGTACATGTCGGTCGGCATGGATCGGTATGTCGACCCCAACTATGGCGGACGGCAGACGCGGATTAATGCGAGCATCGTCAAATCCCGCGACCATGGTCTGCACTGGACGCGCCCAATGCAGGACAACCTCCAGCGCCCGATGTTTCCTGGTATGAGGTTTGCCACGCCGTTTTTTATTCACTACGGCAAAGAATATGCAGCTGCGACGCGGGACAACGCTGATCGCTACGTTTATGCAACGTCCAACAACGGGTTTTGGGATAACGGCGACAACTATATTTTGGGGCGTGTCCTAAGATCGAAAATCGGCGCGCTGAAAGCGGCGGACTGGACTTTCTACCGAGGCGGTGACGGAATGATCGACTCGAGTTGGAGCGCAGAGATGACCAAGGCCGCCATCCTCATCGAGGCGCCCGGACAGTGCGGAGAAACTGGTGTGACGTATTTGCCCGCTCTCAAACGATACGTCATGGTGGCCTGGTACTATCCGATCGGCAACGGTCATGCCGGGAAAATCGAGACGACCGAGTTCGCGTTTTATGAATCCGCGAGGCCTTGGGGACCGTGGAAGAAGATCAAAACCATTCTGATCCAGCCACAGGGCTGGTACATCCCGAGAGTATTGGCCAAATTCCAATCACCGGCAGGGCAGGACCTTCAGGCATTTATCGCCTTGGCTGGAGACTGGCGAAATCCCACGTATTATCGCTACACCATGGTACCGGTTAAGTTCTTGACCGCGGCATCGTCGCGCGTGGCAAGCCCTGCGCCAACTCCGAGCACTCCAAGGAAGTCGTTCCGGCGACAAAATCTGGCTGAGCTCGGCTGGTAGCGGAGTTGACTGCTTTCGCCGTCCGGAAGGTGTGGCTGGGCGAACCGCTCGAAGATGGCGTGCCGGTCGCGGAACTGTCGCTGAATGAGCGGATTCCCCTAGGCCGCGCCGCCGGGGGCGACTTCGACCTAGGTGTGGTAGCGGGGGCCCGCTTGTGGCGTTGTTTGCTGCGGCTGGCGCGCCGCAGGACGTGGTAGCGACGGCAAAGCCGACCGACCGGAAACCCTAGCTGACCTCGCGAACGACGGCTTTGCGGCAAGGTATTGCGTGCGAAAACGCGCGTCCTGGGACGAAGTGGCGGCGGCCGAACCCCCATACCCGGGTGCCGGCGGTAAGTACTACGTCCGCAACAGGCGCATGCCCGTCCTTGGCAGCCTCTAGAGTCGTAACCTGATCTAGAGGGATCATGTGGTAGTGGTCGGCTAGGTCCCTCATCAGCGCCATGGCCTGGGTCGTGCTGGTCTTGGTCGCGCTATTCAGTCGGTCCAGAAGATCGTAGCCTCTATTAAACGATTAGATGCGGCCACTCGCAATCGCACGTGCCGCAAGGCCGCGACGTCGGACCGGTAGGAGCATCCATGAACAATTGGACTCGCCGTCATATCTTTCGTGGCATCGCAGCGCTACCAACGTTGCCATTGCTTTTAATGAACAAAATGACAGCTGCAGCGGCCACGCGGGCTAATTCGGCCATTGCGGAAACCAGCAACTCGCCAGGCGCTTCGACGTCGGCCCACCCAATTAAGGCGCCGACGCCACTTCTGCATACCACCGACCTGTACCGCCCTCACCTCGACCCTGATGATCACTGGGACTTGGCGACCGGGTATGCCCTGGCCCGGAAAGGCGATCTGGAGTTGATGGGTGTCTTGACTGATAACCCACTGAACTTTGAAGAATTTCCGGAACGGCTAAAAGCTGTCATGCAATTCTTTGACGCCGGCATTCATGTGGACCGCAGCCCGGATGTTGCAGCGGTTGCTCTGCTGAATTACCTGACCGACAACGCTGTACCGGTCACTACCGGGACGCTATGGCCGGGGAAACCCGGCGAAAAGGTGCGCGCGGAACACCTGCCAAAGGAACTGCACGGTGTTCAAATGCTGCTCAACAGCCTCAGGCGATCCTCGCGACCCGTGGCGATTATGATTGGTGGCTCTTGTCAGGATGTCGCGATCGCGGGCAGATTGGAACCGAAGCTCTTTGCCGCAAAGTGCGCGGGAATTTATTTGAACGTCGGTGTGGGCAGCCAGAACCCGAACGACCAGTCGATCGACGGGGAGCTGGAATGGAATGTCAGTCTGAATCGCGGCGCCTATGCGACGATTTTCGAACTGCCATGCCCAATTTATTGGATGCCGTGCTTCACAACATTCAGTGATGCCAGGGACTTGCTCGTCGGTGAGTACGGAACCTGCTGGTCCTTTAAGTATAAGGATGTGTTTCCGTATCTATCGAATCACATGCAGGCGTACTTTTCCTATGTGTTGACCAAAGCATCAGGAACGAATTGGCTTACATATTTGCTGGATTCAAACAGCGTGTTGGCGGCGCAGCAGTTCTTCGACAGAACAAAAGGCATGTGGAGTACTGCGGCATTTGTCCACGCTGCAGGCCGGGTGGTGACCGTGGATGGAAAAGTACTGTCAGCGGAAGCAGCTGGAGAAAGGGCTGCCTATGAATTTGTGCCGGTGAACGTTCGTTGCGACGAAAACGGAATTACAAATTGGCAAAAGGCTAATGGGCCCACAGGCCGATACATTTTTCATGTCAGGGATCAGAGTAAGTATTCCAGCGCAATGACGGCCGCGCTGAAATCTATGCTGCTGGATTTGCCATAAAGATCTAACTTCTGGAATCCCGGTCGAATTGATTGTAAATCCGGAACCTAACGGGCTTTGGAGTGACCGGCGCGGACGAACTTCAGCGAACGGTGGGTTGCCGGCTATCCCATTGCGTCGCAAGGCTTCGTAATACGCATGCGCGTCGCGCAAACAAAAACCCCGGCGCGAGAAGCCGGGGTCTTCTATTAATAGAGGGTGTCGCTCACTGCGCTTGGCGACGCCTCGTGAAGCCGAGCCCGAGCAGCGCGAGAGCATCGCGCAACGGGCGGAACGGGGCCACTTGCCATCATTTCGAGGCCTGAAATGACTGTTCCAAAGCTGCCGTTCACAAGACGCTGACGCGTGGAACGTTTGGACCTCTTAGGGCGCTCGGCGGCCGCGGCCCGATCGTCTTACATAAGCTGGGCTCCTCGATTACCTGTCGCCAATTCTGCGACATAGTTGTCGCCCATAGAGGGATGCGGGCCGTCGTTCCCGAGCACAAGGTGCGACAAAATGTTCCGACCGGTGCGGTGCACGGAATGAGGGAAAGCGTGGTTCGCGTAATCAAAGTACCGACGTCCGACGACATCTGGCATCTGAGCATCGAGGACCTATTGGCTCCGCCGAGGGAACCGGCGCGAACTGCCGGTGAGGGTCCCTTCGTGATCAACCTGAGGACGTCCACGGTCACGATCGGTTCGCCGCCGAAAGGACTGCTGCCCTTCGATCGACTCCATGTATACCAACTCATGCGCAGTCACGAGGGTCGGCCGCAGTTTCAGCTCCGCCTAGGTATCATCGAATCCGAGCTGCAAGCCGACACGCTCCTCTCGATGGTGCGTGAGCACTATCCGGGTGCGATCAAGGAACGGGCAGAAGACGACGACAAGGCCGCGATTACGCGTGCAGCGTGCCCCTTTGAGCCGGCAAAACCGGCGAGGGCGGTTGCGGACGCGAAGGCACCTGTCGTTCAAGTGCCGAAGAAGATCGCCCCGCCAGCAGCACGACAGGCCGCACCGAAGCCAGCAGAGCATTCTCGATGGGACATCGATGAGCTGCTGCCGGAGCTCGCCGCAGTGCGCCCGCCTGGCCGCGAGCCGACGCCGCCGACTCGCGCAGCGTCCAAAGGTGAGCGCAAGCCACCCAAGCTGACCACCCCGCATCGCTCCGCAAAAACCCAGACGTCACATTCCGCGGCGGCGCCACGCGCGAGACCGGGCGCACAGTCTCGCCCGACTCCTCCGTTGGAGGAGACGCGACAGTCTCAGCCTTCTCGAGGCGTCAGCAAGACGTCTCCTGATAAACGGGGGAAACCACTGTCGGTTGCACCCAATCCAGTTATGACCGAGCAGCGCGCGCCTGTCAGTCTAGGACAGCCGCTCGCGAAGACCGCGCAGCTGTCCGTCGATGTCTCCTACAGCGTGTCGCAGGCTGCAAGAGCCCCAACGAGCGCAGTTGTCGAGGAGATCGAGTCGGACCCGAATGCCATAACCGATCGAGTCGAGCTGCTCACCCTAGGGATCGAACGGCAAATTGCTGCCGCTACTGAAGCACGACTGCCGCCGGGTAGCTGGGGCAGCACTGAGTCTTCGATCGAGCGGAAGTTTCTCGACGTTCCCAGGCTCGAGCCGGCGCGACCGGAACCGGACTTGCGGCGCCTGGATCCTGCTGCCCCGACCGAGCCCGAACCGGTCATTACTGCTGACTCCCCCGCAGGCGACTCTGTGCACGCAGAACCGTGCGCCGCAACCGCGTCGCCGGTTCCGGCGGCTGATGCCCATGCAAACCTACCCGTCGCGTCCGGGGAGGATTCGACTGCGGACTCGGGAACGCTGGAACGTGTTGTGGCAAAGATCGGCGCGCTGATCGACTCCGCAGACACGCACCAGAAGAGCGCGAACGCGCTGCAGAGCAACGCGAACGCGTTTGTCGAGCCTGCGCCGCCCAGCAGTTCGCATGAGCTGATTGCACCTGAGCCGGTCAGCCCGATCCCGCCGCCGCGCATCGCCCAGTCCGCGAGCGCGCAGGCACGCGCTCCTTTGATGGACAGTACCCAAACGGTTCGTAGGCTCACGCTCCTCGAGCTCGCGGACGGCGAGGCCTCTCGTTGGTTCGCCATTCAGCTCATGCTCCGCGAAGAGCCGATCGACGCCGAGCAGGTGCCGAAGCTCGGCATATTTAGCGAATATCGGCTCTACTCGGTTACGGGGCTGGAGCAGGACCGCGTGATGCACGCGCTGCGCGTCGGCTTCTTCTCGAGCGAGCTCGCTGCGGAAGCGGTGGCGGGCTATCTCGTGACCTACTTTGACTCGCCGGTTATCAAGCGCGTAAGCATCGCAGAGCGCGAACGCTTCGCGGACACAGGCCTCGCCGCTCGCAAAGATGTCGGCGCGTCAGGCGTACACGCCGTGATTGAATTGGCAACCCCGGCGCCTCTGGCAGAGCGTCGCGCCGCAGAGCGTCGTGTGGCAGAGCGTCGCGCCGCAGAGCGTTGCGTGGCAGAGCGTCGCGTGGCAGAGCGTCGCGTCCACGCGGCGCCCTCTGACAGCAGCAAGGGCGCCGCGCTCGAAGCAACGTCGCTCTGGTCTCGCCTGCTTGGGCCGCGCACTCGGTGAGAGCGCTAATTTGCGAAGCGAATAAGGGGCGGAGGAGACGCTGCAGCGGCATGTGGCGCGCGGGCGGCGCGGTCTGGCCGCGATCCTAGGTCCGGTGCTGCTGCAGCCGGTGCGTCGGGTCGATGCGTGATCTCGGAGGGGCGCTTCAATCCACGGGCGCCGCTCGCGTCACGCGCATTTTCGGAAGTTTGGTAGCGGGGGCCCGCTTGTGGCGTTGTTTGCTGCGTCTTCCGCGCCGCCGAACGTGGTAGCGGGGGCGTGCTTCGATCCCCATGTCGAGGTGCGTCTCGGCTGAAAGCCGACCCTCTACCGCGGAATGAGCCTCGTGGGAAGTGGTAGCGGGGCCCGCGTCAAGGTGCGCTGGTCCTGCGGTGCACGTCCCTCTCCGGCCAGCGTAACTCAGCGCGAGCGGCCGGAACCGGCCAAGAGCCGCCATTCAGCTCCATGCGGATCTCCCCAGAGCGGACAGTCGCTAATTCGCTTCTTGTCTGTTGACGGACTCCGGGAGTCCGACGCGACGGACTAGGTCGCGGAAACGCGGCGAAGAACGAATGGGGTCCCAGGCAGGATCGACCTGCAGGAATAATACCTCCGGGTTTCGTCCATCAATTGCGCGTTCAAGGTAATCCATGGCATGAGCTTCGTCGTTGAGCAAGGCGGAAAAGTACGCCATGCCAAAATTCTTGTATGGCTCAAGGAGGGATTCGCGTTCGCCGGTCTGCATGGTCTGCGGCGGTGCTTGTTCCAAGATCTGCACCTTCTTCAACACCCAGCCTCTGTAGCCGGAACGCTGGTAGGCATCGGCGAGCGTGCCGACAGTGGGATCCTTTTGCATGACTAGCGCCTGTTGGCGCGCGGCGAATGCCTCGGCAAACATTTTCTTCCGTTCGTAAACATCGGCGATCGCGTTGTACACACCGAAATCATCCGGAAACATTTCCAAACATCGCTGGTACTGACGCAACGCATCGTCGTGCCGACGTGCCCAGTAGAGCAATGTTCCTAAGGCTACATTAATACGATGCGAGAAAGGATCGAGCTCACGAGCGCGCTCGATTTCCCCTATTGCCTCGTCGAGGCGCCCCACGGCCGCCAAGTAGTGCGAGTACCGCCAATGAGCAACTCCGTAGTTCGGACTGAAGGCGATGGCTTGCTTGATTTCGTCTACAGCCCCAGGCCAGTCCCAATCGTTTACGAACTTGGCTGCCGCCAGCGATGCATGGGCCTCCGCGAGAAAGGGATCGAGTTCCAAGGCCTTGATGGCAGCTTCCTTCGCTTTGGGATAGACCTCTCTGGGAGATAGAACGTCTCCAAGGTTGAGGAAAGAGTCCGCAACGCCGGAATAGGCTGGCGCGTAGCCCGGATCTTTGGCGATGGCCTTCTGGAAGTAGTCGAGACCCTTCCATTCCCCACCCTCCTTACTCCACCAATAGCGGCCCCTCAGATAAGAGTCATACGCCTCGGGATCGACGGGCTGAGCCTGGGTGAGTCGACTGTGCTCTCCAGGAGTCAGGGTAACGCGGATTTGCACGGTGATGTCCCGGGCGATTTCATCTTGCAACGCAAGAATATCCTGCAAATCACGCTCATAGGTCCTCGCCCACAAATGCTGATCACTGCTGGCCTGGATCAATTGGGCGGTCACACGCACACGGCGTTCGCCACGCGTCACCGTGCCCTCCACGACCGCATCGACGTTCAGATCGCGACCGATCTGCGGCAGGGTCTTCCTGGAGCCCTTGAATTGCATCGCTGAGGTGCGCGAAATGACGCGCAGGGAACCGATCTGGGCGAGGTCGGTGATCAACGCATCGGTCATTCCGTCAGCGAAGTACTCCTGCTCTTTGTCGCCTGATAGGCTCTCGAGGGGTAGCACCGCCAGTGAGTGAATGGCAGGAAGTGCCCTGGCAGCTTTTGGCCCGGTGCGCGGGAAGTAGATATACGCGGTCGCACCGGCAGCCAAGACAAGCAAAGCCGCCAACACCGCCAGGACCGTCCGGCGGGGCCACCGCACGCGCTGCATGGCTGACGGCGCTGCACTGCTCGGGGCGGGAGAGGTGAGGACCGGGGCTGGCTCAGTTACTGCCCGCACCGAGGCGATAAACCGGTACCCGCGCTTGGGCACAGTCTCAATGAACTTGGGGTCTTCGGCAGGATCTCTCAGGACCTTACGCAGCTGGGAAATGTTGTGGGCGAGGGCCTGTTCCTCGACGACGGTCTCTGGCCACAGGGCCTTGAGAAGCTCGTCTTTCTGAACCAGCCGTCCCTGGTTCTCCACCAGCAGCACCAGCGTATCGAACACCTTCGGGGCGAGCGGCACTACTTCACGATCACATAACAGTCGCTTCTCGGTCGGAACCAAGGTGAACTGACCGAATTCGTAAGTGCCCTGCTGATCGCTAGCCATCGTAAAACCTCGCTGGGCGGCCAGTATTTTAACTCCAGGCAGATTTCGGGCAGAAACCTTGAGGGTTTCTCCAAGATTTCGCGCCCGCAACAGGCTAGATCTTTCCTGTGGCGGCGCTCTCGGTGCAACGCAGTCTCCTGCGCGCTGAGCGGCCTCGCCATGTGGCAGCGTCCGCACGACCGCCATCTTCGCGCCGCGTTGTAGTCACCGTGTCAAGTATCTGGAGTATTAATCATGAGAAAATCAATTATTTGGGCCGCACCAGCAGCCGTTATACGCATGATCGGAGTTGCAGCACTTAGTGCGGGAATCAGCCTCGCGCCACGCCCTGGTCTTGCTGGCGACGGGTCCGTGTTCTACACGACGGCCAGCGGCGGGGGCGGAAACGAAATACTCGCGATTGAGGTGCATGGCACCCATGTAACGACGAAGGACGTGGGGCCGACCGGCCTGCCGGGCGGCGCCGCATTCGACGGCTGTTTCGTTCTCGCGATGTCGAAGTGGGGTACTCTCTACAGCGTCTGCGGCCCTTTGTTCGGCGCCCAGCAGCTCGCGACAATTGACCTGAAGACTGGTCACGCGAACGTGTTCGGCGTGCCGACTCCCGGGCTTGCCGTAATGTCGATTGCCTTTGGGCCGGATGGGACACTTTATGCCGTCGGCGACTGTAACCCGAATTTCAGCAATCCGGCCGTACCGGCGTGTGTTCCAGGGAGTGACCCGAACTTCAATTCTCTTTACACCATCGACATCTCGACGGGCGCGTTCTCGCGTATCGGGGCTACCGGTGCACCTCAATACTTCATGGACCTGGCGTTTGATCGGCACGGCCATTTGTTCGGCGTGACCACCACACTGGCGCCGTCGTACGTCCCCGCCATTCTTTACCGACTGGACCCAGCAACCGGGGCTGCCACCAAGGTGGTCGATCTCATTGGCAGCAGTCAAGTCATGGGGCTCGCATTCGACGACGGCGGCAGACTCTACGGAACGGATTTCATGGCCATTCCTGGCTTCTATTTGATTGACATGAAAACTGGGTTTGAGACGGCCATTGGTTCGCTACCTATTGGGCTGTCCAGCTCCCTGGAGCTGGTGAAAGGCGACGATGACGATCGCTAGAGAACTCAAGCACATGCCAACGCGGCGAAGCGCTCAGCAAACTCGAGTGTGACATCTCAAACGGAATTGGGGTTTAGAGGCAGCCGCGGGGAGCACGATTTAGCACCGGAGCCGATGCCAAGCCAGCGGCGAACGCTCGACCGTGTGAATGAGCGTTTACCGTCAGGTCGCGCATCCCCTCTGGCGGGTATACGAACCGAAGGAACTGGAATGAACTGCCTGGGTGACTTGCGCGGAGGATGTGCGTCTGACGTCGGGATCCCCGGTTCGGATGGAACACTTCGCTCTTCAGACGCAGGAGTTATGCGGCAAGAGTACATTCAAAGATAAAGTGACTCCTATCGCACGATTAAGTGACCGCTATCGGCCGAATCGGAAGGCTGCAGAGGGTCAGTTGCTGACGCTGCTGCGACCCGGCTAAGTGGTAGCAGGGGCGTGATTATTCAGTCGCCTACTACGCACCGGCTGTCGCTGGCGGCGTGATTATCAGGCTTACTTCGACCATCATCGCCGTGAAGCGCGGGTGCGGACGGCACATTCGGGTGTCGGAGAGAAGAGAAGTCTATGAAAGCGAAGACGCGAGCGGCACTCATTCTGGGTTTTTTATCGGTTGGCCTGATCTGCTGCGTGTCTTCTGGGTGGGCAGACGTTCAGCAGCGTTTGCAGCGACTGACCGTCACTGCCTCGGGGCATCAGTTGGCTGTCTGGTCTCGACGACCCATGCACCCACAAGGTGTGGTGGTTCTAGTCCATGGCCGCACATGGAGTGCACGTCCGGCGTTTGACTTTGAAGCGCGCGCCGGGAGTCGCTCCTTACTTAAGGCTTTGGCGGCGGCTGGTTTCGCGACGTACGCGGTCGATCTGCGAGGCTACGGGGAAACGGCGCGAGACGCGACGGGCTGGCTTGCGCCCAGCCGCGCCGTCGAGGACGTCGACGCGGTACTGCAGTTCGCAGCGCGGCGGCACCCGGGCCTTCCAGCGCCCATTCTGCTTGGCTGGTCACGCGGGTCCAAGATTGCCGCGCTCACCGCGGCCCGCGGGCATGAACAACTAAGTGCACTCGTTCTGTTCGCCTATACGCTCGATCCCAGCGCGCCGCCGGAGAATGGACCCGCAGCTGGCAAAGCGCCCGCGGTGCCCAATACTGCCGAATCAGCGCGCAGCGATTTCGTATCGCCAGAGGTCGCGAGCGCCGCGCTGATTCAGGATTTTGTGGACACGGCACTCGCCACCAACCCCACCCGCGCCGAAGTGTGCTGTGACACAGAGTTTCTGGAAATCCGCCCAGAATCCATCCACGTTCCAACCTTGCTCATACAAGGTGCCCGAGATCCAGGCATCAAGCCGGACGTTGCGGCAGCGTTTTTTGCCCATTTGGGCTCCGAGGAC
>Ga0210384_10007705_pt1 | contig 11320 bp, 11 predicted proteins | sample IncBWH2MmetaG_FD_160574 | JGI IMG/M metagenome (GOLD analysis project Ga0210384, IMG submission 160574) | Forest soil microbial communities from Barre Woods Harvard Forest LTER site, Petersham, Massachusetts, United States - Inc-BW-H-2-M | ecosystem: Environmental > Terrestrial > Soil >...
GGAGATCGGGCCATTCCGAAGTGAGAAAATCGAAGCCGACGGAATCGATCGCTACGCCGTCAAACGACATAAAAATGCTGTTCGGCCAAGCATCGTTGAATGGCGCCATCTTCCACTTGCGATGAGGCGGACCATCCACGTTGTCGTTTCCATACAGCCCATCAATAATAAAAAGGATCGTTTTCTCGCCGAGGTCTTTATGACCCAAATAATCTGCGAACGCGGAGTAACTTGCCGAACCATCGCTGTTGTGATGGAAACCGTCGTGGGCGTTCTTGCGCCAGTCGGGGTTGATACTCGTAGCGCCGAAGAGATTCTTCGCGCAAAGTGTCACCCCTGAACTCACATGCGCTCTCAACACGGCAGCATCAATTAAGTAGGCGGCCTCAACCACCGTGGTATCGAGTCCCGTGGCGTTGTGGCTTTCAACTGAGAAAGGAATCGCGTTAGGTTTGAACTCGGCCTTTACTCGTCCATCCCCTCCGATATGGTCCACAAACGTGACGCCGGGAAATTCATGGTGAATCTTGTCGTAGAGATTGCCCGGAATGAACCGGCTGGAATCGAAGATGGTGATCGATGACTCCGGCACTCGTCCCGGGCCGGTCAACTGTCGGACGAGCGTAAGGATCAAATGGGGCGAGGAGTTCAGGCGTTCGATCGTGCCATGGTCCGTTGTGTTGTTCAGGTTCGCCTTGATCGCAATCTTCTCCCCAGCACTGTATCCGGCTTTGCCGCGCCCATGAGCGCGATTGAAGTATTGAAAGATGGAGTTCCATGCCTGGGCGTCGCTTTTTTGATTTGTAAGACCGCGAATGGACCGGGAAACCATGCGGTCAATCACAGACTGGTCATTGTGGGCATCGGTCCACCACGAACCTGTGCCATCCCAGGTCACAGCCGCCGGATCGTGCCCCCAAGTGACTCGGCCGGGAACGACGCCGCGGGGAACTCCCAATGGAGAAAGCGGCTCGAACAAGGAGGGCCGCACATAGGAGGCAGCTGCAAGAGTCAGGGCGAATTGCCGGCGCGTCATGTCCATTTTGACTTGCTCCTCTCGCACAAAATCTGACGGTTCCGTGGATCATTTTGCCTGAAAGCGCAGAAACTGCTGCAGCCTCGTCACAGACAGCGCGGTCGTTGGGGCCGGTAGTTGCAGCGCGGGGACCTCGAACTGCTCCGTGAATTGTACTTGACGACGCAAGTCGAATCGAGACGTAGTTACCGTGTGGTGATGCGCAACCTCGCCGAGCTGGCCGATTAACGATCGCGGGTTTCGAGTCCCGTCGCTCTCGCCAATCACCGACTACGACGGTACATTGTTCCGCGATGGAACGGCTCAGTAGACTGCTGTTGTGTATGGAGGGGTGTTAGATTCCGTCGTAGCGCGAATATCCACGTTCGGCCCAGTAGTCCCTTGGCTCTTCCGCAGAATAGGTAATTTTGGTAATGGCCTTCACATTCTTCAAACCAAGTTTTACGGGCACCAGCAGACGGAGTGGTGCTCCATGATCCACAGTAAGGGGCTGACCGTTGAAGTGTGTGGCGAGCAGTGTCTGCGGATGGCGGGCCGTCGCCAAGTCGATGGACATAAAGTAAGGGTCAGGATTCCCCGAGGCATCGAGATTGACCGACGATTCCACTCGTGCCCATTTAGCCTGCGACATCGGTGGGTAGGCGCGAAGCAGATCATCGAATCTCAGGCCAGACCACCATGCGATCGCACTCCATCCTTCGACGCAAACCAGCCGCGTAATCTGCTCATGCACCGAAAAGCGAGTCGTGAGACTCCGAATATCAAGAGAAATGCTTAGGCCAGAATCGAGCCCATCCAGAGCCAGATTCCATCCAGAAATATAGGCCGGATCTGGAGTAGCTCCGTTGTAATTGTTCTTGAGCCGGGTAATCTGCGATTTTGTGTAGGTGGGCACTCTACGATTTCTCGAGTAAAGTGCTTCCGCCAAGTCATCATCGATACGCAGTGCTTTGTTCAGGAACCACTCCTTCCCAGGGGAGTCCATATTTCGACGCACGCCCAAGCGACTGAGCGCATCTTGTGGCAGCAGAAATCCACCGCCTACTAGCGCTGCCACAGCGCCAGCGCCGAACAACAAAACGTCACGCCGGGTGAGATATCGCAAACGCCCCGGAGTCATCTCAATTGCCGGGAGGGGTCGCTCTTCAAAGAAGCCTTGCGGCTTTTTCATGGACAGAGATCCCGCAGCAACAGATGAAGCCGCTCCGTCAGTTCGTGGCCCGTGCTTCGCCGATAAGGGAGACACGATCGAGCGTATTTCTTGCGGTTGCAATGAATCGCTTTTTTTGTCATCGCTCATTTGCGATGACCTCCGACCGCTTCACACTTGTTGACCAACCCACGATCATGCTGCGCAGCGTATCCCACGAGTCGGCGAAAACCAGAATCGCATGCGGCGCAACGAAGAGGATGAAAAGCCACATGAGCCAGAAATGCCAGACACGCGCTGCGTCAAAGCCTCCAAATAGCGCAGCAAGCCATTGGAACTGCATGGGCTTGTGAATCGCCCAGCCAGTAGCGACCGAAAGCAACCCGGCCACGGGAACGGAGAAGTATGCTGCGCGCTGGAGCGCGTTGTACTTTGCGTTGAAACGGGGATGCAGCCATTTGCGGCGTATTAATTTGGCCAAGGGAAGGCCGAGGTAGTACTGAAGCATCCTGAGCGCGTCAAACAGATCGGTCCGGCGAGGCAGCAGCGAGCGCCAGCCTCCTCCCATAAGCAGCCCTGCAACGTACGCCATGCCATTCAGCATGAACAGGTACGCGCATAACCAATGCAGGCGCAGGGCTAACGCCAACATGCCCGGCCCAAGGCTCATGTGGTTGTAAATCCAGTCGGATGGACTGCTGTAGTGATGCAGTCCCGGCAGATGGGTGCATATCCAGATTCCAACATCTGCCGCTACATCGAAGTTTCCCGTAATCGGATCTGGCTTGTGTTGATAGACCGGCGAGGCCCAGTAAATAGAGATGCCGCTGAGAATGAGTCCGAGAAGGATCGGCACATTTAACCAGTGACTCCAGCGCACCAGGAGATGGTGCTTCTTGACTACGAGCGTGCCCGGCTGTTCCTGCAACGTGCTCGTAGACGGAGGTTCACAGTCAAGAGCTGGTGAATAGCTCATGGCGGTAACATCTACTGCTTGGCGTTGGCAGACGCGGCCGGAATGAAGAGGAATATCTTCTTGGTTAAAAGCGTCCCGTTTGGCGACTTCTCGGTCGCCGCATAAACGACATCACCAGCAACCAATGTGACTTGTTCAGGTACAACTTGTACCACGGGAACATTTGCAGGCACGGAGATCGCCTTAGAGCCGTCCTGATACTGGACCACCAGAGTGGTGCGGCTGCCTTTCTGTACCGTGCCGTTCGTCATGCGTGAGTGCGCTATGGGAGAGCGAGAGACGGAGCCATTGGTCATTCTGCTGTGAGTCGTTGCACCCGGCGAGTCTGTTAGAACACTGCCTTCTGCAGCTCCACTCAGTTCCGCTGGAAATATGATGATCTGCTTCGCCACTTCTTTTCCATCCGCTTGCTCAGTCGACGCAACGCCGACATAAGACGCGGACGTGACATGACTCAAATCCGACGGTATCTCTTTGTAGGTTGTGAGGGGCTGTTTGACATCAACGTGGACCACGCCTGAAGGTGTCTGAACGTCGAGTGAGCTGCCTGTAAATGACTGGACTTTTCCAATAACTCCGGAGATTGGAGGGGCAGCTTTCGCCTGGGCCCGGACTGTACTCGGAGTTGCCTGCGCGGCCAGCAAAGAGATGAATACGATGCGCGATAGAGGATGTCTCATCAAAACGTTCTTCCAACCACCCCTGATGTGGACTCTGGTGGGGTACAACACTTTCTCGAGGGTCATGGCGAGTTCTCCTTAATTAGGATTGTGCGATGTGCATTCCCGTCGGCTTTGGATGCGGTACACAATTGCGATTAGGCCAGGAGCGTGAAGGCGAAACAATTAGACGATGGTGTCGGCGATACCTTCGTATAGGTCGGTGCGACGAGCGGTATTCATACTTCCATTTCAGGAGACCGATACCAAAGCACAATGGACGCTCTCCCAAGAGTGGCGCATCCTTGGGTTGTGGAGTGCCGCCAAGAAAGGACCCAATCGGAGACTCTACCAACCACTCACTCATTCATCGCGATGTAAAAGGAGATGCGCAATGCCATCCGTTACAGTCGGCAAGGAAAATTCAAGCAACATCGAGCTTTACTACGAAGACCATGGCTCGGGCAAACCGGTCGTGCTAATACACGGATACCCGCTAAACGGTGCTTCTTGGGAGAAGCAAGTACCTGTCCTCCTGCATGCGGGTTATAGGGTCATCACTTACGACCGCAGAGGCTTCGGCAAGTCCAGCCAGCCGACCACGGGCTACAACTACGACACGTTTGCAGAGGATCTTCACAAGCTGATCACACAGCTTAGTCTGAGTGATTTCAGCTTGGTCGGCTTCTCCATGGGAGGAGGCGAGGTGGCGCGCTACTTGGGGAAATACGGTTCGAAGGGTGTGAGCAAAGCGGTGATCATCTCCGGTGTCCCGCCCTACCTGCTCAAAACGGCGGACAACCCGGAGGGTGTGGATGCCAGTGTCTTTGCGGGGATCGAGAAAGCGGTGGCCGCTGACCGTTATGCGTTCTTCACCGAGTTCTTCAAGAATTTCTACAACACCGATGTTTTCCTGGGGAAGCGTGTGAGCGAACAAGCTGTCCAGGCCAACTGGAACACGGCGGCCAGCGCCTCCGCCACCGCCAGCTTGGCGTGTGTCGCAACCTGGCACGAAGACTTCCGCGAGGATCTGGCTCGTATCGATGTGCCAACGCTGGTGATTCACGGTGATGCCGACCGCGTCCTTCCCATCACGGCTGCAGGACTGCGCACCGCTAAGCTCATCAAAGGAGCACGCCAGCTGGTCGTGAAGGACGGTCCACACTGCATCACGTGGACGCACGCGGAAGAAGTAAACGCCGCATTGGTGAGCTTCTTTGGCGAGAAGGCCGACAAGTCGCAGAAACAGGTTGCCTAGGCAACCTGCCTTTAACGGGGAAGCGTGATTCCGACGTAGGCCTTGGATGCTTGGCAAGTGTCCAAAATTGATTTGCCTTGGCCGAGCTAAGTGTTTGGCGTCGAAGCTCCCGCCGTAGTCAGAGAAGAGAGATTTCTTTGCATGTCGCTTCGCGAGACATCAGCTGCGGACCGACACCAAAGTATTATGGACATCGGCGGGTAGAGTGGCGCATCCTCTTGTCATGGACTGCCGCCAAGAAAGCACTTGGCGAAGAACGAGATCAGCCGCCTCGTCAACAGGATTTCCGAGTTGATATCGACGGCATTCCTTGAGCAGCCGATGTGGCGATTATGATCTCTGGACCACCCATCCGAACTTGATGCAGGTCGAGAAGACCATTTGCCAACTAGCAGGCTTACAATTGAACTTGCATAGGTCTGGATTAAAGAAAGGCCTGGCTTATGGCGGATTCTTCGGATGAAATCAGCGTAGACAATGCCATTGGAGCAGCGACTTCAACCGAATCTCCTTCAGCGCGAGCCCTATCCAAAGTTGAACCTCCGCAGAACGAGTCCGGTCTGTTTTCCGGTGAGTCTGTACTCAACATTCTAAAGTTGATTTTTGCCGGAGCCCCGTTGGCGGAAGTTCTGACGATCATTGCCCGATTAGTTGAAGCGCAAGGCAAAGGGATGTTTTGCACTATCTGGCTTCTCGATAAAGAAGGAAGATATGTGCACTGCGCCACGGCGCCAAGTTTACCTGGATTTATCACCCATTGGGAGCGCACGCCCGTTGGTCCGGATGGCGCATGTTGTGGTACCGCTGTGTACCGCAGAGAGCCTGTCTATGCGACAGACATTCTCAACGATCCGCTCTGGGAGGGCTATCGTCACCTGGTTGTGCCATATGGCGTCCGCGCAGTCTGGGCGCGGCCTCTGTTTTCGAGTGAAGGCAAAGCTCTTGGCACTTTCGCGATTCTTTACCGTAAAGTGGGTAGCCCCAGCGCCACCGACCTGCAGTTGATTGAAAATGCCAGCCACATTGCAGGAATCGCAATTGAGCGCCACACAAATGAGACAGAATTGCGGCGCAGCGAAGCATTTCTCGCAGAGGCTCAACGCCTCAGCTCAACTGGCAGCTTTTCGTGGCGGGTGGAAACGGGCGAAATCACGTGGTCAGAGGAGCTCTATCGCATTTTTGAGTTTGAACGGAATGTGCCTGTGACGCTTGAGCTCATCGGTAGTCGAGTCCATCCCGAAGATATCCCAATGTTGAATGACATGATCGACCGGGCGCGAGGCAGCGGCAGCGACTTTGAATACGAACACCGGCTGCAGATGTCCGACCACTCGGTCAAGTATGTGCACATGGTCGGTCACGGAAGCCGCGACCGCGACGGTCGATTGGTGTACATCGGCGCGGCTCAGGACGTGACAGAGCACCGGCTGTCGGAAGAGACACTCGGAAAGGTCCGTTCGGAACTCGCACACGTGGCTAGGGTCACGAGCCTCGGAGCATTGACGGCATCGATCGCCCATGAAGTAAACCAGCCGCTCTCAGGAATCATCACCAACGCCAGTACTTGTCTGCGGATGCTGACACTGGATCCACCGAACGTCGAAGGTGCGCGTGAAACGGCCCGGCGAACGATTCGCGATGGCAATCGTGCGTCTGATGTGATCACGCGATTGCGCGCACTTTTCAGCAAGAAAGACACCATCGCTGAGCGGGTGGATCTGAATGACGCTACCAGAGAGGTGATTGCTCTGTCATTGAGCGAGCTTCAAAGAAACCGGGTTATTTTGCGATGTGCGCTTGCCGACAACCTCCCGATTGTCATAGGTGACCGAGTCCAGCTTCAGCAGGTAATCCTTAACCTCCTCCGGAATAGTTCGGACGCGATGAATACCGTCCTTGATCGCCCCAGGGAGGTGCTGATCAGGACCGAACGAGACGCAGGCGATCGGGCGCTCCTCAGCGTGAAAGATGCGGGGATCGGTTTCGACCAGCAATCTATGGACAAAATATTCCAAGCCTTCCACACGACCAAGAACGATGGGATGGGGATTGGCTTGTCGGTTTCTCGCTCCATTATAGAACAACACAATGGCCGTTTATGGGCAACCCTAAATGATGGTCCAGGAGCAACATTTTCATTTTCTATTCCTTCCGCAACCAATACCTAAGTGCAATAGACTCTTTTACCCTGTCTGCCGCATTCTTGTGTGATGAACTCCGGCCAAGAAAAGATCGCTGGCGAATATCCGCTTGTGGCAGTAGTGGACGATGATGAATCCGTGCGCGAGTCATTGCCCGACTTGTTGCGGGAGTTCGGATTTGCCACGCACTCCTTCTCATCTGCGGAAGAGTTCCTCACTTCCGATAGCCTGGTTCAAACTGGATGCCTCATCCTCGACGTCGCCATGCCGGGCATAACTGGATTTGATCTCCAGCGAGAATTGAAGCTTCGCGGACACAGCATTCCGATCATCTTCATCAGTGCTCACAAGGACGAGGTTGTACGCAGGCGAGCGTTCCAGCAAGGAGCCGTTGAATTCTTGTTCAAACCATTCAGCGATACGGCCCTGCTTCAGGCGCTGAATACTGCACTTCGAGTGAGGTGAGCGATCGGCGACTTTCACGCATTTGGGAATATACTATGACGTTAGCGCACACTTTTGGCCATCAATTGGAGTCATCAACGATGACACCGGCAACACCCATCGTATTCGTTGTTGATGACGACATCTCCGTGCGTGAGTCGCTGGAGTTGCTGATTCGCTCCGAGGGTTGGAAGCCTGAGACATTCGCTTCGGCACAGGATTTCCTTTCCCGCCCACGCACGCTTGTTCCGAGCTGCCTCGTATTGGACGTTTCTCTTCCGGGCCTAAACGGTCTAGAGCTGCAGAAGTGGGTGGCAATCGAACGGACCGACGTGCCAATCATCTTCATCACCGGGTACGGTGATGTGCCGATGACGGTTCAGGCCATGAAGGCGGGAGCTGTCGAATTCTTGACGAAGCCATTTAGTGATGACGTGCTGTTGAACGCGATCCGGAACGCCATCGAGCGGAGCAAGACTGCACTGGGGTATGAGGCGGAGATGCGGGCGCTCCGCGACCGGTACGAGTCACTCACCCGTCGCGAACGGGAGGTCATGGCGTTGGTGGCCTCCGGTCTGTTAAATAAACAAGTCGGTGGGGAGCTCGGCATTAGCGAGATCACCGTGAAGGCACACCGAGGCCAGGTGATGCAGAAAATGAAGGCCGACTCCTTCGCCGATTTGGTAAAAAAGGCCGCAAGACTCGGCCTCGCCCCTGCGCCGAAAAGCTAACACTCCACCGCCCAGTCCAAACTAGAGGCCCAGATCACTCAATCCTGGATGGTCATCGGGACGCCGCCCGAGCGGCCAGTGATATTTGCGATCAGATTCCAAAATGGGAAGGTCGTTGATTGACGCAAACCGTAAGGCCATGAGCTCGTCGTCATTAAACTCCCAGTTTTCATTGCCGTAGGAGCGATACCAGTGACCCGAGTCGTCGTGCCACTCGTAAGCGAAGCGTACCGCGATCCGGTTCCCAGTGAACGCCCACAGTTCCTTGATAAGCCATTACTCCAGCTCCTTGGCCCATTTGCGAGAGAGGAAAGAAATGATTTCGTTTCGTCCGTTAAGGGCCTCCGATCGGTTCCTCCAGCGTGAATCGATCGTGTATGCCAGAGCTACTTTTGCAGGATCGCGAGTATTCCAAGCATCTTCAGCGAGGCGCACCTTTTGGATCGCACTGTCGCGTGTGAACGGCGTGAAAGGGGGGGCGAGCGTCGTTTCTGTTGCCATGATTTCTTCTCCACTTGGACTGATTCTTTCGGCATATCCATAAACTCACGTACTCGTGCGGCGATCTCGTCTGGTCCGGTGTCGAGGGCGAAATGGCGCCATCGACAATGTGAACCTACGCTGAGGGCACTGTTATCAGGATCTTCTGGCTCCGCTTCCAACTGTTCGCCCGACTATTTTTTGTGTGTTTGTACGGCAGCCATCGTCCCCACACTTTCGGGTTCGCCCCAATGGGATTGCGTACGCGTCAGCAAGAGATAACTGACGGCCAGCAGCGTCAACACGAGAGCGTCGACAAAGAACAAGCCATATCCCAACACGAAAATGTGACTGAGAATAATGGCGGTCATCCACAAAATGACCAATCTCGCCCCCAATCTGGCTGTCTTTGGGATCAGGAGCAGAACCGCCACCATCGTCTCTGACACTCCTGACCCTAGCCGGAATCCCGTCTGAGATACCAACCCGTGGACGGCTTGCGACATTCGCGCGAACAGGGCCACCGAATCTGGCACCGCTGCAAACTTGAGAAAGATGGCGGCATACAGAAGGTTCACCGACACCAACAGGCGAATCGCCAGCAGTGCGAGTCTTTTGCCCCTAAAACCTTGCTCCCTTAACCACCTCGAACCAGCCAATGCTTCTCGAATGTTAGTACTCATTTCTGCCTTCTCATGAACTGACCCACCAGCTCCGCAATTTCATCCGCCGCCGTGTCCAACGCGAAATGCCCTCCATCCACAATATGCACTTCTGCTTGCGGCACGTCGCGGCGATACGCTTCCGGCTCCGACCGATCAAACGAAGCCTCATACTTGCCCCAAATCACCAGCAGCCGCGGGTGTTTCTGCTGCATCCACGCTTGCCATTTCGGATAATTTTCCACGTTCGTGCGGTAGTCGTAGAAAAGTTCGCTTTGAATTTCCGCCTGGCCCGGCTGGTTCAGAAAATAATACTCGTCGGTCCACAAGTCGGGGTCATGGCGTTCGACATTCGGATCGTCCCCCACATGACGACTGCGCGCCGTCGCTAGCGACAGCAGGTTCACACGCAATGCTTCTTCGTTGGCAGGGCGGTCGGCCCAAAACGCTCGCCGGGTTTTCCAATTCGCACCCAGTCCCGAGTTGTGTGCGACCGCATCCTGCACAATCAGCGACTCGAGCCGCTCCGGATTCTGCAGCACCATGCGGAAACCCACTGGCCCTCCGTAATCCTGCATGTACAGCGAGTACTTCGAAAGCCCGACCGCCACCGTGAAATGATTCATCACTTCGGCGATGTGATCGAACGTGTACGCGAATTTTTTCGGGTCTGGCCAGTCACTGTGTCCGAAGCCGGGGTAATCGGGCGCGACAAGGTGATAGTGATCGGAAAGCTGGGTGAAGAGAGGCTCGAACATCCGCGAGGAGGACGGGAGTCCGTGCAATAGCAATAGCGTTGGCGCGTTTTTCGGACCGGCTTCCCTGTAAAAGATGGAGAGCCCATCGACCTGAATCGTGCGATAAACAGTCGGGTGTTTCACGGGATGTTCCCTTCGCCCGGCGTGGGCTGGCAGTTGAAATATTGCGAGCAACATTGAAACCGCCAGCACCATACGAGAAACCTTCAAGAATCGGAGCCAACGGGACGCGTAGAAAGGGTGCATAGTTAACCTCCGCGTTAGAAATCCTGTACGGTCGGGCGGATGACCATCTCATCGACTTCCACGTCGACCGGCTGCTCGATTGCGTAAGCGATCGCTCTCGCGATTGTGCTGGCCGGGATAGCCATTTTCATGAACTCGCGCAAATTTTTTCTGGTCGCTTCGTCCGAGCTGCTCTCCGACAGTTCCGTAGCAATCGCGCCAGGTGAGATCATAGTGCAGCGGATATTTTGGGAGTGCAGTTCCATCCGCAGCCCTTCGGTCAAAGCGCGCACAGCTGCCTTGGTGGAGCAGTAGACCACCCCGCCGGGGGCGAACATCTTGATCCCGAAAACCGAAGCGATGTTAATGATGTGACCGTTCTTCAGCTTCTGCATGTGGGGCAGGGCAGCGGCAACGCCATATAGAAGTCCTTTGATATTGACGTCGATCTGGCGGTCCCATTCATCTACCTTGAGGGCCTCAATCGGTGCGATGGGCATAATGCCAGCGTTATTGAGGAGCACATCGACACGGCCGAAACTGTCAACAGCCCCCTGGATGAGCGCTTCCACTTCTGCGCGCTTCGTCACATCTGTGGCAAACCCGATGGCCTTGCCGCCGGCCGCCGAGATCTCTCGAACCACTTCGTTGATCCGGTTCGAACGCCGCGCCCCTAGTGGCCTGTACCAACTGATTGTGTACTGATATGGCGCGATGGATCGGCATATTTCCACTTCACGGTACGGGGCGATTTGTTGTACTGACGGATGTATCGCATGAGCTTTCTCTTCAGATCAGAA
>Ga0210384_10007707_pt1 | contig 11319 bp, 9 predicted proteins | sample IncBWH2MmetaG_FD_160574 | JGI IMG/M metagenome (GOLD analysis project Ga0210384, IMG submission 160574) | Forest soil microbial communities from Barre Woods Harvard Forest LTER site, Petersham, Massachusetts, United States - Inc-BW-H-2-M | ecosystem: Environmental > Terrestrial > Soil >...
GGTTTGACGTCGCGGTGAATGATCCCTTGGGCATGCGCCGCGCTAAGCGCATCGGCAATTTCGATGGCCAACTCCAGCGACTCACCTACAGGCAGCGGCTTGCCGGAAATACGGCGTTCCAGCGTCTGGCCGTCAAGAAACTCCATGGCGATGAATCGCTGCGCTTCGCTTCCTGCTGTTTCTAGAGACACCTCACCAACGTCGTAAATGGTGCAGATATTAGGATGATTCAGCGAGGATGCAGCCTGCGCCTCGCGGCGGAAGCGTTCCAGCGCCGCGTCGTCATGTGCCATCTCCGCAGGGAGAAATTTCAGGGCTACGGCGCGATTCAATCGTGTGTCCTTGGCCTTGTAGACCACGCCCATGCCGCCACCGCCCAGCATCTCGAGCACGCGATAGTGCGAAACATCGCGTCCGATGAGGCCGTCGATGGAGGGCACAGCCTCGGAAGGTGCAGCGGCCGTTACAGCTGGCGCCTCGAACTGCACCGGGACCATAAAACGGTAGCCACGCCGCGCTAGCGTCTCAATGAACCGGGGGTCCTCCGCAGAATCGCCCAACGCTTGCCGCAGCCGGTTCATTGCGGCGCTAATGCTGTGCTCGAACTCGACAATAGTGTCATTCGGCCACAGGCACTTGCGAACTTCCTCGCGGGTCATTACCTCGCCGGGGTGTTCGAGCAGCATCTTCAGTATGCGAAAGGGCTGGTCCGGAAGGCGGACCGTTTTGCCTCCGTCGGCCCGCAGCTCACCTGCGCGAAGATCAAGGCGAAAACCTTGGAAGTAAACGGCCACCGGAGACCTGGGAGATGCCTGCATACCGAGACTCGGGCTATCCTCTAGTAGTGTACGAACACGCCTTAAGGTTAGTTTCCTTCCACTTGGTTTAGACAGCGTTAACCCCCAAACGGTCTGGCGGCAATCTGCTGTGATCTCCGTTCACCCATAACTGATTGAAATTAAGATACATCGCTTCGTGAACCAGAAATGACGCGTTTATGAGCCTCGCTGCATTGAGGCACTAGCATACTTGAAGCACAGTCGCCTGCACCACGGAGAACGCCGTGGCGGGAGGGCGGCTTGCAACGGGAACTTCTCGCACGATCTTTGGCACTGGGATTTACGCTGTTCACGGGCCCGCTTGTTAGACCGGCCTTCGCGCAAGTCTCGTCGCAGAGCCGGTCTGCCCAGCCGGCAACCCAGGCAACGGCCATGAATCACTTGGCTTCGAGCAAGCACTTGGCTCCAAGTTTAGACGCAAGGTCAATCATTCGAGTGTACAACTACGCCCGAGTGGATCCCGGGCTGCTCGAAGGGGCAAAGAAAGTAGCTGCCATAATTTTTGAAAACGTCGGAGTACAAACGGCCTGGGTGGATTGTTCTGTGTCGCCGGAGGGGTTTCAGTCTCCAGCCTATGCTGCTTGCCAATCGCCTATGGGACCAGCAGACCTGGTGCTAAGAATCCTTCCGCAGCGCATGGCAGAAAAGTTGCGCTCTTCCGAGGAAGCCCTGGGCTCCGCTCAGCTTTGCCGGGAGAGTGAGCCAGCGTGCGAGTTGATCGTCTTCTCTTCCCGAATCGACGACTTGGCGTCCAAGGGGTATCGCGCGGAACGGATCTTGGGGTATGTGATCGCGCACGAGGTGGCGCACGTGCTCATTGGCGCAGGCCACTCGGATGAGGGAATCATGCGCGGGGAATGGTCCCGCCACGACCTGCAGTGCATCTCTTGGGGACTCGCGCTGCATTTCACCAAGGCCCAATCCACTCAACTCCGATCCGCGGTTCTCCGGCGAATAACCTCATCCGTTCAGGAGGTAGCAAGACAAACCAGTTCAGCCGCTCGATAACCGGCCTGGCCGAGGGCCGTATTTCGGGCCACGAAGCTAAGTTTGTGTCATTCCGAAGGCTGCTTTTGCCGAGGAATCTGCTTGTTTTCTTGGGCTTCTCCCAGCCCTACGTAGCGCCCGCGGCGTTTCTTCCGCGCGCGCCTTTGAATTTTCCTTTCCCGTCTCCGGTCCTCACTTGTAGGGGCGTCGCTTAAGCGCGCCCAGGCCGAAGGCCGCATCCTCCTTCTCCTAAGCACCAGAGGTGCGTCACAATTTAGCCCAGGCCGTAAGGCCTGGGTACGCGTAAAAAACAAACCTCCTTTTTCTGTCATCCCGTCTATGACGACGTCGGCTCTGTCAAGAGACACGTGTAGCGTTCTCTGTCGGCGTGCTCTTTCCTCTTCAGCTGTCAGAAATCTTTTCTTGGCGACCAAGGCTCGTCTTTGCAGCCCCGGACGCGCCGCCCACTGGGAAAGACCGAGTATGTTACTGTGAACGCTAGGAATCCCTTTGGGTCACGGAAATGTTGAAAACGGGTTCTCTTTTTCTGGGTAGGGTGTTCCTTACTCTGGTCTTCTCCGCCGCAATTGCGGTCGCCCCGGTTCTGACGACTCAAGCCCAAGCGCCAGAACCGGACTGGACTGATTTCAATTCGACCCTCATGGCGGCAACTTTTAAGTTGGAGGGACAGGCTGAAGCGGTCGGCCAAACGCTAATCGGCACGGGTTTCCTTATCGGGCGACCCTATCCAAAAGAGCCTACAAAAGGGAAGTATGTTCTAGTCACAGCAGCGCACGTCCTCGATGAGATGAGGGGCGACACGATTGTTGTTCACTCTAGGCGCAAGGTGGGTGCAGACACTTGGGTTGCAGTGCCCTTTCCACTGGCAATCCGTGCAAACGGCCGTCCACTCTTCACTCGCCTGCCGGATGCTGATGTTGCTGTAATCTATATGCAACTTCCCGGCGGAGTCACGCCACCCCTTCTCCCCACCTCGGTGCTAGCTGACGACGATCTTCTAAAAAAGTTCGCTGTTCATCCAGGTGATGAAGTGCGTTGCCTAGGATATCCGCTTGGACTTCCGTCCAACGACGCGGGATTTCCGATCCTACGTAGCGGCAAGATAGCGTCTTATCCACTACTTCCAACCGACCGACTCAAAACCTTTCTCTTAGACTTCAAGGTATTTAAGGGAAATAGCGGCGGGCCCGCGTATTTTATTGATTCGAGTCGTACTTACGATAAGTCTGTTCATCTGGGAGAAGATGTCCATTTCATAATGGGCTTAGTCTCGCAAGAAGCGCTATTCGAGGAGAAAATTTCCAGTCCGTACTCGGATGAAGTTCGGCGCTTACAGTTAAACTTGGGGATAATAGTTTTCGGAAGCCAAATAAAAAAGGCGATTGACCTTTTGCCGCCCCCGGAAGGTGTTCCGTAGAAACGGAGTAGGAATCACTTGCGGCCTGGGCCGCCTGCCCCAGACGTCGATTTTACGTCTGGGTCCTCCTTTTCTTGTCAGAACCGTCCGCAACCCACTCAATCCACAACCTTTATTTATCACTTGACAAATAGACGAAGGTTCGGTATCCTTCAGTTAAGGTTCTGCTGACCGTGTCCCCGTTTCCTCCCTCCTTCCTTCACCCGCTCGCAGTGCATCTCGTAAATGATCGATTCTTTACCCCTTTGTTTTCAACATCTTCTGAGTTGCTATTTTCACAAGGCCTTTGTTTTCAAATCTATCTGCGTTGCCCTATAGTTTTTTTTCACGACATCCAAATTACCCAGCCCCAGTGCTCTCCGTGCCGTGCTTTCTCTCTCAACTCTTTTGTCGTCAGCAGCTTGCTGCCTCTTTACTCTCTCTCTGAGCGATTTCCGCACTCGCTTCCTTTGTTTTCAATCGCTTGCAGCCTCTTTTCCCAAAACACCCGGGGTATGGGTATCCCGGATGCTTCTGCGGGACACCCGGGTGGGTGGTAGCATGAACACTCCCGATCGTCCGTCGTTCCCGCTCAAGAGGCAGCACGTCGCCGATCGCTCGTTCCTGGCAGTTCACCGGTCACAGGTCACGAGTCACGGCTCACGCTTCCCACTTTGGGCTATAATCACTGCCAACCACCATGTCCAGAGTTCCCAAACGCGTGCGCACCAAGGAAGAGCAGTACAGCATGTTCCCGGACAAGGGCACCACCAAGCCCGGCTACGTCAATCCGCGCGATCAGGAAGTTATCCGCAACACGCGCCAAGCCGGTTCCGGTCGCGGTCATTGGATTTACGAATTGAAGTGCCGCGAGTGCGGCCATCACTACGGCGCCAACGGCAATTACATTCACAGCCGCAAATGCCCCAAGTGCCAGGGCGGCCAGCCCGGCCCGCCTCTCTAAGTGGGACAGCCACTTCTGGCTGTCTGGTTCTAACTCAAACTCATCGCGCTAGTTTGTTTTTCCCAGGACTCAGGTCCGGCAAGAACACCGTCAAAATTCCCACCGCGGGCAAAAACGAACACACGTGGTACACAAAGCGGATGTTCGTCGCATCCGCCAATTTTCCCAGCAGCGCCGCGCCGATTCCCCCCAACCCGAACGCCAGCCCAAAGAAAGTTCCCGATATCGTTCCCACTTTTGTAGGCACCAACTCCTGCGCAAAAACCAAAATCGTGGAGAACGCCGACGCCAGAATCAATCCAATCACCACGCTCAAGATTCCCGTCCAGAACAAATTCGCATACGGCAGCAGCAGCGTGAACGGCAAGACACCCAAGATCGAATACCAGATCACCACTTTCCGTCCCATGCGATCGCCCAGCGGACCGCCAAAAAATGTCCCCGCCGCCACCGCGCCGAAAAACGCAAACAAATGAAGCTCCGCGCTCCGCATCGACACATGAAACTTGTCCATCAAATAAAACGTGTAATACGACCCCAGGCTCGCCAGATAAAAATATTTCGAGAACATCAGCGCCACCAGAATGGCCAGCGACCACAAAATCTTTTTCCGTGGCAAGTGCGCATGCGGTGCAGTCTCCACCGAAGCAACCGCGTGCCCAGTCAACGCTGGCGCCGCACTCAACCCTGCCTGCGCGGCTCTGCGCTTCTTGGCCCAAGCGCCAATATCCGCCAGCAAAATAATCCCCAGCAAAGCCACAAACGAAAACCATGCAATGCTGCGCTGCCCGCGCGGCAAAATAAATGTCGCCAGCAGCGGTCCCAGCGCCGACCCAGCGTTGCCCCCAACCTGAAACAGCGATTGCGCCATCCCGTGCTGCCCGCCCGAAGCCATGCGCGCCACCCGCGAAGACTCCGGATGAAACACGGAAGAGCCAATGCCCACCAGCCCCGCCGCTACCAATATGGTTGCGTAACTCGGCGCCAGCGACAGCGTCACCAACCCGATCAGCGTGATGCCCATCCCAATCGCCAGAAAATTCGGCCGGTGATGCTTATCGCTGTACAAGCCCACCAGCGGCTGCAGCAACGATGCCGTGAATGTCGTGGTGAACGAAATCAGCCCCACCTGCCCGAAATCCAAATGAAACGTGTCGCGCAACAAGGGATAAATCGCCGGCAGCAGCGACTGCACCGTGTCATTCAGCAAATGGCAAAAGCTAATCGCCAGCAAAACCTTAAAAACAGTTTTCGACCCGGTATCCGCCGCAACTCCGGCTGGCAACGCGCTCAGTTTGCTATCGCTGGACATTTCGCAGACGCCGCCAAAACAAATGTCACCCTATCCTATGGAAGGGACCACGCTCAAAGTTTATCTCATTGCTTCCGCAAACCAGACTTACAGAAAATGTGCCGTTCCTATCCCGGGAGGACATCGTGCTAAAATGATTGGATTCTAGGCTCGTAGCTCAGTTGGTTAGAGCGCCTCCCTGACACGGAGGAGGTCTGGGGTTCGAGTCCCCACGAGCCTACCATTCCCAACAAAATAACCTAATGGTGCGGGCGCACGTACGTATTTCACCCTATCAGCCGCGGGAGACAGCAGAGGTAGAATCGGGGCACTATGACGAAACCTGTCGAACAAAAATCCCCATCACGAAAATCCAATCCGCCCGACCCGCGCGATCCGGCCAACGTTTCGCAAGCGCCCGATCCGGTGCCCGATGTGGTGGAGGAGGCTTCGGAAGAATCGTTCCCAGCCAGCGATCCCCCGGCTTGGATTTCCGAACCAACCTCAGAAAAAAAGAAAGCGCCAAAGCCGCCGCGCAAAAGGTGAACGCGCGACATTGCAGAGCGTGCACGTCTGGAAATCGCGCCCTCACAGAAAGGCTGCACACTGCCAATTGAGTATGCCACGATGACACATGCGTTCTGCAGCAATCGCGGCACTGCTCGCTCTCTTGTGCGCATTCCCCGCCGCGAGAATCCACGCCGCCGACTCCAGTGAGTGCTCCGGCCTAGTCGTGGATGAAAACGGCGTGCCCCTCGCCGCTGTGAAAATCGCGCTGCAGAGCGGCGCCGGCCAGAATTATCGCACCGAAACCGACGGCGCCGGACGCTTCACTCTGCGGAATCTTCCGCCAGGCGAGTACAAGGTCGAAGCGCGAAAGGAAGGCTTCTTCGTTCTCACTGGCCAAACGATCACGCTGCACCCTGGCCCGAACGAAGTCAATTTGACGCTAAAGCACGCGGAAGAATTGCACGAGCAAGTGCAAGTGACCGCCGTCGCCAACCAGATCGATACGCAAGACACGACGCAGCGCGAAACCATAACCGCGCGCGAAATCCGCGACATCCCCGTTCCCAACTCGCATATTTTGCAAGAGAGCCTCACCGCCTTGCCCCAAGTCGTACAAGACAATAGCGGTGGCTTGCACATCGCGGGCGCGCGCTCCGGAGAAACACAATACTTGCTCGACGGATTCGAAATCGGCGACCCCGTAAACAACACGCTGAGCGCGCGATTCAATGTCGACGCCACGCGCGCCGCGGAAGTGCAAACCGGCCGCATCGGAGCCGGCTATGCGCACTCCGGCGCGAGCGTTCTGAATTTAGAAACGCCTGACGGCGACGACAAATGGCGCGTCGGCACGACGAATCCGATTCCCGGAATCGATATTCAACAAGGTGTGCGCCTGGGCAACTGGTATCCGCGATTTACTTTTTCCGGTCCCATTGAGCGCGGGCGTTTTTGGTTTTCCGATGCGATCAGTTTGCAGCACACGTTTACGCTGGTCAGAGAGCTGCCCGCGGATTCCAACACTTCCACCCAATGGGCCGGGGACAATCTGCTGCGCTTGCAGTACAACTTCACCCCAAAACACATTTTGCACGGCAGTTTTCTTTACAATCGCACACAGGACGAAAGCCTCGGTCTGGATCCGCTCAATCCGGAATCGACGACGGTCGACCTGCACCAGCAGCGCGCTGTCGTTTCGCTGCGCGATCAAATCTGGCTGTATGACACGTTGATCGAGCTTGGGTTTGCGGCTGACGGTGAAGGACAGGATTTTTTCCCGCAGGGCACCGCGCCTTATGTTTTGCTGGTGAACGGAGCGAGTGGAAATTTCTTCGAGCGGGTCCACGATCACGGCAGCCGCGTACAAGGGCTTTTTAACCTGATCGCGGCCTCGCGGCACTGGTACGGAACGCACCAGGTCAGCATCGGAGCGAATATCGCGGGACTCGAATTCCGCCAGGCGACAACGCGCGGAGAAATCCAGGCGTTGCGCGCGGACGGTACGCTAGTGCGGCAATCCACGTTCGCTGGACCGGCTAATCCGCAAGCTACCAATACGCAAGCTGGCGCCTATGTGCAAGACAACTGGTCGCCGACGAAGCGCTTTGTTTTTCAAGCGGGAGCGAGAATGGATTGGGACCGCTTCACGCAAAGCGCCATGTTCGAGCCGCGTTTATCCGGCAATCTGCTGCCTTTCGGCGACGACAGCGCCAAGTTTTCGCTCGGATGGGGCATCTACAATGCTCCGTTGAATCTCGCTGTAATCGAACAGGCGCTAGATCAACGCCAGATCGACATTTTTTTCGACTCCACCGGCACGGTGCCGGTTGGCGCACCGGTGATTAGCCAGTTTGCGCTGCCTGCGCGCGGTTTGCGGCAACCTCGTTTCACTACGACCAGCGCGGGATGGCAGCAAAAAATCCGCCGAAACACGCTTCTAGATATCGAACTGCTGGCGCGTAACGGCTATCACGGCTTTGTATACGTCGACCAGAATCCGGCGCAGGTCGGGGGAACTTTTCTCTTGCAGGACACCCGGAAGGATCGGTATCGCGCGGCGACGGTCACGTTGCGCCACGTTTTTTCCGAAGATACGCAGGTGTACGGCGCGTACACGCGCTCCATCGCGCGGTCGAACCAAGTGCTCAACCCCGGGCTGGGCTCGATCTTTTTTGCCGCGCAGCAGTCGGCGCCGCTTGCTTGGGACGCTCCAGACCGCCTGCTAACCTGGGGCTGGACGCCGACGCACATCTGGAAAATTCAATTCAGCTATTTTTTCGAGTACCGCACCGGCTATCCCTACAGCATTGTGAATCTCGAGCAGCAGCTCGTCGGACCACCAAACTCATCGCGTTTCCCAGATTACAAAAACCTGAACCTGGCGCTCGAAAAGAAATTCGCGTTTCGCGGGTATTTGTGGGCCGCACGCGTCGAAGTGGTGAACGCGCTGAACTGGCAAAATCCCAACGTAGTAGTGAACAATGTCGACGCCCCCAACTTCGGCCAGCTTTCCGGAGGCCAGCGCCGAGCCTTCACCGCCCGCGTCCGCTTCGCCGGAAGAAAATAGGCCAGCGCCCATGGACCTGACGATTGATGACGCGCTCAGAGCAAAGTGTCCAAGGGTTGCGCTGGGGTGCGTGACAGCGCAGGTCGAAGCACCGACGTCGCCGGAGGCGCTGATTGCTGAGTTGAATGCGTGCGAGCAGGCAATCCTAAGATTGCCTGAGCCTCGGAGTGTGCTGGAGTCGCCGCAAATTCTGGCGACGCGCGCGGCTTACAAAGCTCTGGGGAAGGATCCGGCGCGGTATCGCGGGTCCGCGGAGGCGCTACTGCGTCGTGTGATTGCGGGGAAGAGTTTGCCGCGGATCAACGCCGTAGTCGACATCATCAATTTGGTTTCCGTCGAGAGCCGCTTGCCCATCGGCTTGTACGATCTCGCGCACGTCAGCGGCGATATCGTATTTCGCGCCGGCCGCGCCGGTGAAACCTACAAAGGCATCGGCAAATACGATTTGAATCTTGAGGGCTTGCCGGTCTTCTGCGATGCACTCGGCCCACACGGAAGCCCCACCAGCGATTCCGAACGGACGATGGTAACCAGCGAGACAAAGGACGTGCTGGCAATAGTCATTTCATTCGGCGGCAAAGAAGGACTGGATCGCTTGACGCTCCGTATGAGCGGTCTGTTTCAATCCTTTGCTGCGGGGCGAGAATTCAGAATCGAGTTAAGCGTATAGGCTCGAAATTACCGCTCGTTGCGCTTGAGGATTCGTTGCGCCGCGGTGGAGACAAAGGGGTCGTCACTTCCGCCCACTTCGGCCAGAGCTCTATTCATTTTCTCTGTAACCTTGTCTGATGTGTGGCGCGCTACATATTCCTTCAAAGCATCCATGAACAAGCGCTTTCGAGATTTCTTTGTCCGACGAGCAAGGCGTTGTGCGCGTTCGAAAAGGTCATCGGGAATAGAGATCGAAAGCTTCATGATGCGTATCAGCGCGACACAGGTTCGGGCTGAGACTGTTGTCCTTCGGCATTTACGTTGCGATTCAGAAGACCGCGGGCGGCTAGGAGTTCGGCGTTGAGCAGGGCGGCACCGGCGGCTCCTCGCACTAAGTTGTGCGAGAGCAGGGTTAGCTTTACGTCGAGGAGCGGGCACTCGCGGACTCGGCCTACTGCGGCGGCCATGCCATTGCCGGCGTTTACGTCACGGCGCGGCTGCGGACGATCCTGGTCGTCGAGCACGACGACGGGATTGCGCAGCGCGGAGGGCAGAGCGGCTATTTCGGAGCTGACTTCAAACTCGCGCAGGGCTTCACGAACTTCGTGAAGGGACGCGATTTTCTTCAGGCTCACGCTTACGCATTCCAGATGGCCGTCAATCACCGGGACACGATTGCAGTGCGCGCTGATGCCCAGGCCCGCATCGACAAAACGCTCACCATTCCATTTGCCGAGCAGCTTTTGCGGTTCGGCCTCCATCTTTTCTTCTTCGCCGCTGATGAAGGGCACAACATTGCCCTGAATATCGAGCGAAGCCACGCCGGGATAGCCCGCACCGGACATGGCTTGCAGCGTCACAACAAAAATCTTCTCTAGCCCAAAAGCGTCTGCGAGCGGCTTGAGCACGAGGACGAGCCCGGCGCTGGAACAGTTCGGATTGGTGACAATGAAACCGGTAGTGTAGCCGCGATTTTTTTGTTGCAGGGCAATAGCGTCGAGGTGCGCGGCGTTAACTTCCGGAATTAGCAGCGGCACGTCTGGATCCATGCGGTGATTTCGGGAATTGCTGACCACCGGATATCCGGCGCGCGCAAAATCTTCTTCCGCGCCGCCGGCGACGGAAGAATCGAGCGCGGAGAAAACGAAATCGCAGGCGAGCGAAGGATCGAGACCCTTGACCACTAGTTCGCGCGCGGCCGCGGGAATCGGCGGATCCAGATGCCAGCGAACCGCCTCCGCGTATGTTTTCCCGGAAGAGCGCTCCGAGGCCGCAACGTCGGTGAGTTCAAACCACGGATGGCCTGCGAGAAGACTTACGATGCGCTGACCGACTAGACCCGTGGCACCTAACACACCGGCACGCAACTTCTTGTCGAATCGAGGAGGTTGCGCGCTCATGCTGGCTCCTTGCTGGCTGGGGCGCAGCAGTGCTGCGCTCCTACGTTGGCAGGACCGATGCGCGTACCGCGCGCGTTAGGCTTGAAGGTGTTGCGGACCCAAACGGTCATCTCGGTTTCCTCGGCCAGCGGCAGTACATGAGGATGGAGCACCCTCGCGCCGCCTAAGGCCAGCGCGTGCGCGTCATGGTAACTCAGATCGTGCAAAAGGTGCGCGTGTGCCGACTCGCTAGGATTGGCGGAATAGATGCCGTCCACGTCGGTCCAAATCACCAATTCATCGGCGTCCAGGACATGCGCGATGATGGCGCCGGAAAAATCGGAGCTGTTACGCCCGAGGGTCGTAATGCGCCCATCCGGAGTGGCGCCGATAAAGCCGGTGACGACTGGCACGATGCCCTCGGCCAGCAATGGAAGCAAGAGTTCTCGACCGCGGCGACGCGTTTGCTCCAGGTGCGGCTTGGCATCGCGAAACGTATCGCAAGTCAGCACAAACTCAGAGGACGAAACAGGAACGGCGGCGACACCAGAGCGCTCGAGCGCGGCAGCGAACAATCGCGCGCTGAAGCGCTCGCCGAAGGAGGCGAGGCGGTCAAGAAGTTCGCCCGCAGCGGAAGGCGACGTGCCATTTCCTCGGCCGGAAACTTCGTGGAACAGATCGCGCCCCAAAGAATGGAGCTCGCGTTCGATGCGGT
>Ga0210384_10007710_pt1 | contig 11317 bp, 9 predicted proteins | sample IncBWH2MmetaG_FD_160574 | JGI IMG/M metagenome (GOLD analysis project Ga0210384, IMG submission 160574) | Forest soil microbial communities from Barre Woods Harvard Forest LTER site, Petersham, Massachusetts, United States - Inc-BW-H-2-M | ecosystem: Environmental > Terrestrial > Soil >...
CGCCGGGCGACAATCAGGCGACCATTACCGCCATCGGCCGCTGAGCTGGCGGCACCGCCGCATTTCAAGCGCTCGCGGTCAGGAGAAGCGCGTGGATCGTTGGGCCGGAGTCACGAATGAGTTTTGACCGCGTCACCCGCCCGGCAAGTCTCGCGCGAATGCTTGCTCCGCCGCACGGCGACGATCTCCGCCAGGATCGAAATTGCGATCTCGTCGGGGGTGATCGCGCCGAGGTCGAGGCCGGCGGGCGCCTTGAGCGTCGCCAGACGCTCGGCGGCGACGCCGCGTGTCGCCAGGGTTGCCTTCAACGCCTCGGCCTTCTTGCGGCTGCCGACGAACGCGACATAGTCGGCATCGACCGCAAGCGCGGCGAGCAACGCGGCCTCGTCGCCGCGGCCCTGCGTCGACACCACCACGTAGCGCGCGCCGGCATCCTCCACCGGAAGCGCATAGCCTTCGATGCGGCGGTCGGCATCGCCGAACGCGCCCTGCTCGGCCGCAGGCGCGCACACGATGACGGCGAAGCCCGTTCGCCTGGCGAGATCGGCGACCGCGACCGCGACCGGACTTGAGCCGCAGATAACCACCTGCGGCCGCGGCAATACCGGCTCGACGAAAATGTCCATCGTTCCCTGGCTCGGGCACATATTGTTGGCGAAACGCACACCCTCCTGCTCCTCGCCCGGTTTCACGCCGCGGTCGGCGAGCACGTCGGGCGGCTGCACCGAGACGAGCCGCGAGCGTCCGTCGGCGAGCGCGTCCTGCGCGGCCCTGAGCACTGCCGCGCGAGCGCAGCCGCCGCCGATCCAGCCTTCCGAGATGGTGCCGTCCGGCAGGATCACCGCCTTGGCGCCGGCCTTGGCCGCGGTCGCCGCCACGGTGCGCACGACGGTTGCGAGCGCGAACGGCTCGCCAGTCGATCTCCGCGTCGCAATGATGTCGAGAATGTCATCGGCGCGGGACATGATCAGATCCTCGCCAGATACGGCTCCAGCGCCGCCAGGCTTTGCAGGTTGTGGGCGGGCGCGAACAGGTCGACGTAAGGCAGCGCCGCCTGCATGCCGCGCGCCTGCGGAGAATAGTCGCGCCAGCCGATCAATGGATTGAGCCAGATAATCCTTCGGCAGCGCCGGCGCAGCCGTCGCATCTCCTCGCCAAGCCGCTCCGGCTCGCCGGTGTCATAGCCGTCGGAGACGATCATCACCGCGGTGCGCGAATTGATCACGCGCCGCGCGTGCCAGCGATTGAACGTAGCCAGGCTCTCGCCGATGCGCGTGCCGCCGCCGATGCCTTGCGCCATCAAGGCGAGCTTGTCGACCGCGCGCGTCACGTCGCGGTCGCGCAGCGACGGTGAGACGTGCGCGAGCCGGGTATGGAAGACGAAGGCTTCCGCTTCGCGGAAGCTGTCGACGACGCCATGGAGGAAGCGGACGAAAAACGCCGTGTAGAGGCTCATCGAGCCCGAGGCATCGAGCAGCATGACGAGCCGCAGCGGCTTGATCTTGCGGCGCCGCCAGGCGAGGTCGATCAGGGTTCCGCCATGCGAGACGTTGCGATGAATGGTGCGGCGCAGGTCGAGGCGGCGGCCGCGCCGGCGCACCTGTTCGCGGCGCACCAGCCGCGCGCGCATCACCCGGGCGAGCCGCGCCGCAAGCGCGTGGGTCGCCGCCATGTCGTCGGGATCGACGATATGGCGGAGGTCCGTCGTCGTGAGCGTCTCGGCGCGCGAGGCGCCCTCGCGGCGGCCGCGGCCGTCCGCCGGTGCATCGCTGTCGCCGGAGCGCCGCTCGACGTGATCCGGCAGGCCGAGCGCTTCCTGCGGCACCTGCGCTTGCGCCAGCCGCCGCGCCGGCGGCGCGTTGCCGCCCGGCGCGCCCGTCAAGACCTGCCGTTGCCGCATGTGGCGGCCCTGCCAGTAGGCATCGAAGACCTCGTCGAAACGCTCCCAGTCGGAATGGGTCGCGCAGAACAGCGCGCGCAACGCAGGTTTGAGCGACGATGGCCGCGTTGCCACGGACGAAGCGAGCACGGCCAGCGCATCCTGCGTCTCGGCGAGCCCGACCTTGAAGCCATTGTCGCGCAAGGTATGCGCAAAGCCGGCCACGCGGCGGCGCGCGTCGCGCAGTTGCCCGTCATCCTGAGTTGGCGGCCGAAGGCCACCCTCGAAGGATGCGGCCCGAGCGGCCGTGCCGTCGCCCTTCGAGGCTCGCTGCGCTCGCGCCTCCGGGTGACTGGGAAGAGTCATCAGACGACCTCACGCCACCTTGCCGAGAAGGCGCTCGCTCACCTCGCGGGTCACCCGCGCGCGGTCCTCATGGGTCTTGAGCAAACAAATCATCGTCTCGTAGACGGCCTCCGGCTCCTGCCGCAGGTCGTGCACCTCGAGCCCGGCGAGCGTCGCCGCCCAGTCGAGCGTTTCCGCGACGCCCGGCACCTTGCGCAGATCCTCCTTGCGCACCGCGGCGACCATGCGCGCGATCTGCAGCGCCAGCGTCGTGTCAATGCCCGGCGTGCGTGTGCCGATGATCTTCGCCTCACGATCGACATCGGGAAAATCGACGTAGTGGTAGAGGCAGCGCCGGCGCAGCGCGTCGGACAGCTCGCGGGTGCCGTTCGAGGTGAGCACCACGCGCGGGATCGAGGTCGCCTTGATGGTGCCGAGCTCGGGAATACTCACCTGAAAGTCGGAGAGGAGCTCGAGCAAAAAAGCCTCGAATTCCTCGTCGGCGCGATCGACCTCGTCGATCAGCAGCACCGGCGGCTTCTCGCGGCGGATTGCGGCAAGGAGCGGCCGCTCCAAGAGATACTTTTCGGAAAAGATGTGCTCCTCGATGGCGTCGGCATTCTCGCCGATGCCCTCACGCGTCTTGATGGCGAGGAGCTGGCGCTGATAGTTCCACTCGTAAAGCGCCGCGTTCTGGTCGAGGCCTTCATAACATTGCAGACGGATCAGCTCCGCGGCGTGAACGGCGGCGAGCGCTTTGCCAACCTCGGTCTTGCCGACGCCGGCCTCGCCTTCCAGCAGCAGCGGACGTTTGAGGAATTCCATCAGCCACAACGCGGTGGCGATGTCGCGGTCAGCGATGTAGCCGGCGGCGGCTAGTTTGTCTGAAATCTCTTCGCGCTTGAGGATCATGGGGCGTCGTTCCGGGGCGCCGCAAAGCGGCGAGCCAGGAATCCATACCCACGGAAATAAGCAGTTGGCGCCGTCGGTGCCACCACCGAGCGGCGGTGGTTATGGATTCCGGGCTCCCTCGCGGCGCTCGGGCCCCGGAACGACAAGGCGTCACCCATGCAGGCCGAGTTTTTCCGCCGCCGTCCAGGTGCGCCAATGGTCGTGCGGCATCTGGATGTGGGTCGAGCCGAGGAACGCGAATGCGTCGTTGACCGCGTTGGAGAAGCACGGCACCCCGCCAACATTCGGGCTTTCGCCGACGCCCTTGGCGCCGATCGGGTGATGCGGCGACGGTGTCGTGGTCCAGTCGGTCTCCCAGTGCGGGGTCTCGACCGCGGTCGGCAGGAAATAGTCCATGAACGACGCGGTCGTCACGTTGCCCTCGTCGTCGTAGTGGATTTCCTGGCCCATGGCGATGCCGAACGCCTCGGTCAGGCCGCCGTGGATCTGGCCTTCGATGATCATTGGGTTGATGCGCGTGCCGCAATCGTCGAGCGCGTAGAAGCGCCGCACCTTGGTCGCGCCGGTGTCGACGTCGATGTCGACCACGCAGATGTAGGCGCCGAACGGAAAGGTGAAGTTCGGCGGGTCGTAATAGTTGATCGCCTCGAGCCCCGGCTCCATGCCGGGCGGTACCTCGTGGTAAGCGGCCCAGGCGAGCTCGGTCATGGTCTTGAAGCGCTCGGGATTGCCTTTCACTTGGAAGCGGTCGACGTCCCATTCGAGGTCGTCGTCGTGCACTTCGAGCATGTAGGCGGCGATCATCTGCGCCTTGGCCTTGATCTTGCGGCACGCCATGGCGGTCGCGGCGCCTGAGACCGGCGTCGAGCGCGAACCGTAGGTGCCGAGGCCGTAGGGCGCGGTGTCGGTATTGCCTTCCTCGACCATGATGTTGTCGGCGGGTAGTCCGAGCTCGGTGGCGATGATCTGCGCGTAGGTCGTCTCGTGGCCCTGCCCCTGCGACTTGGTGCCGAGCCGGCAGATGCCGCTGCCGGTCGGATGGATGCGGATCTCCGCCGAGTCGAACATGGCGATGCCGAGAATATCGCAGGCGCGCGAAGGGCCGGCGCCGACGATCTCGGTGAAGAACGCGACGCCGATGCCCATCAGCTCGCGCGTCTCGCCGCGCTTGAACGCGTCGCGCTTGGCTTTCTGCTCCTCGCGCAGCTTCTTGTAGTCGACCGTTTCCATCGCCTTGTTCATGGCGGTGTGATAGTCGCCGGAATCGTACTGCCAGCCGGTCGCCGAGGTGTACGGGAACTGCTCGCGGCGGATCAGGTTCTTGATCCGGAATTCGGCCGGGTCCATGCCGAGCTTCTGCGCCATGATGTCCATGGCGCGTTCGATGCAATAGGCCGCCTCGGTGACGCGGAACGAACAGCGGTAGGCGACGCCGCCCGGCGCCTTGTTGGTGTAGACGCCGTCGACGAGGACATGGGCGGCGGGGAAGTCGTACGAGCCGGTGATGATGCTGAACAGGCCGGCCGGCCATTTGGTGGCATTGGCGCAGGCGTCGAACGCACCGTGGTCGGCGATAGTGTAGCAGCGCAGTCCCGTCACCTTGCCGTCCTTGGTGCAGGCGATTTCCGCCTCCATCCAGAAGTCGCGCGCGAACGCGGTGGTGGAGAGGTTCTCGATGCGGTCCTCGGTCCATTTCACTGGCCGGCCGGTCACGATCGAGGCGACGATCGAGCAGATATAGCCGGAATAGGCGCCGACCTTGTTGCCGAAACCGCCGCCGATGTCCGGGGCGATGACGTGGATCTTGTGCTCGGGAATTTTCGAGATCAGCGAGCCGACCGTACGGATGACGTGCGGCGCCTGGAACGTGCCCCACAATGTCAGTTCGCCTCTGATCTTGTCGAAGGAGGCGACGCACTGGCAGGTCTCGAGCGGGCACGGATGCACGCGCGGATAGACGATCATCTCCTTGATGGTGACATCGGCCTTCTGGAAGGCGGCGTCGGTCGCCGCCTTGTCGCCGGACTGCCAGGAGAAAATGTGGTTGTAGTGCTTGCGCTTGCCATGGGCGCCATCCGTCTTGTCCTTGATGTCCTCGCGGATAACCGGCGCGCCCTGCGCCATGGCCTTGAGCGGGTCGACGTTGACCGGCAACGCTTCGTATTCCACTTCGACCAGGTCGGCGGCGTCAGCCGCGATATAGCGGTCCTCGGCGATGACGAAGGCCACTTCCTGGTTCTGATAAAGGACCTTGCCGTCGGCCAGCACCATCTGCACGTCGCCGGCAAGCGTCGGCATCCAGGCGAGGTTCACGGTCTTGAGCGTTTCGGCCGTGAGCACGGCGACGACGCCGGGCACGGCGGCCGCCTTGGTCGTATCGATCCTCTTGACCCGGGCGTGGCCGTGCGGCGAGCGGGTGAAGTCGCCGTAGAGCATGCCGGGCAGCTTCAGATCGTCGACGTAATTGCCCTTGCCCTGGACGAAACGGATATCCTCGACGCGCTTGCGCTTGCAGCCCATGCCTTCGAGCTTGGCGGCGCGTTCCGCGGAGGTGGGGGTCATGTCGTTCATTCTGCGGCCTCCTGGAACGGCACGCCGTTGAGCTTTGCGGCGGCGAATTGAATGGCCTTGACGATGTTCTGATAGCCGGTGCAGCGGCAGAGATTGCCCGCAATGCCGAAGCGGATTTCCTCCTCCGAGGGGCTGGAGTTCTCCTGCAGGAGCCGCCACGCGCGCACGATCATCCCCGGCGTGCAGAACCCGCATTGCAGCCCGTGCATCTCGCGGAAGCCTTCCTGCAGGGCGTGGAGCGTGCCGTCGGCGTTGGCCATGCCCTCGATGGTGCGGATGTCGGCGCCGTTGGCCTGCACCGTAAACACGGTGCAGGACTTCACCGACTTGCCGTCGAGATCGACGGTGCAGGCGCCGCAATGGCTGGTTTCGCAGCCGATATGCGGCCCGGTGATGTTCTGCTGGTCGCGCAGGAAGTGGATGAGCAGGGTGCGCGGCTCGACCAGCGCTTCGATGAGCTGGCCGTTGACCTTCATGGAGACTTGCGATTTGGCCATGTCTTTATTTCCTTCGGTCAGCCGCGAGCGCGCGAGCTGGCGCGGGCGAGCGCGCGCGTGAGCATCACGCCGGCCATCTTGGTGCGGTAGTGCGCCGGCCCCCGGGCGTCGGTGGCCGGCGCCGTGATCGCCTCGGCGGCCGCCACCGCCTTCTTCACCGTCGCGGCGTCGAGTGTTGAGCCGACGAGGATGTGCGCCGCCTCCTCGGCCCAGAGCGGCGTTTCGGCGACGTTGGTGAGGCCGATCGAGCAGGTTGCGACCTTGCCGCCGGCCATGGTGAGCACGACGGCCGCGGCGGCAGTGGCATAGTCGCCGATCTTGCGCTTGAGCTTTTCGTAGGCGTAGCCGTGGCCGGCGGGCGGTACCGGAATGCGCACGGCCGTGAGCACGTTGCCGGTTTCGAGCGCAGTGAAGTAGGCGCCCTGGTAGAAGTCGCGCGCCGCGATCCGGCTTTCGCCGCCCTGGCCCGTGACATGATAGCTGGCGCCGAGGCACATCATCACCGCCGGCATGTCGTTACCCGGATCACCATTGGCGACATTGCCGCCAATGGTGCCGACGTAGCGCACTTGTGGATCGGCGACCTGCAACGAGGTCTCGCGCAGCAGCGGTACCTTGGCGGTCAAAAGCTCGGAGGCGACCAGCTCGTGCTGGGTCACCATGGCGCCGATGACTACGTCGTTGCCGTCGGCCTGGACGCCTTTGAGCTCGGAGATGCCGGCGAGATCGACGAGGTGCGCCGGCATGGCGAGGCGCAGCTTCATCATCGGGATCAGACTGTGCCCCCCGGCGAGGGCGCGTCCGTCGTCGCCCCATTGGGCGAGCAGACTCACCGCTTCCTTGACGGATGTCGGACGATGGTAGGCAAAAGAGCCGGGTATCACGGGCATCCTCCCTGGCGCAGTCCCGCTGGGCCAGGGTCATCACCGCAGCCTCTCGAAACCTGCGCGCAATACCTCTTCTGAAGTGTCAACACTGGCGGCTTGTGCGTTGCAGCAGCAACAGCAGGTTCACCAGCTTCGCAGAGATGCACCAAACGCCGGCTCAGTGCACCAACGGAGGTATTGCTGCACGGATTGCGTCAGCATCACTGACCTATCAGCGCAAGGAGCGCTTTGAGGCGCCGCCGTCTACTGCGCTGCAAAACGGTGCCGGCGGCGAGGCGCAACCGCGGGGTTGCTGCCGTTAAGCGTCGCCACCCGCGATTTCAGCGAGCCGACGCGGCTGCGGCTGACCGGCACCAGGTAGTGGTGCGGGCTCGCCATCTCGACCATCTCGTTGTCGCCGGTCCGCTTGTAGCCGACGACCCGGTCGATGTTGACGATATGGCTGCGGTGGACGCGCACGAAGCGATCGCTGTCCAGGCGCGACTCGACGTCGCCGATCGCGAGCGGGCAAAATTGCTTGTCACTGCCGTCGAAGATGTACGTGTAGTGCGCGTTGGCGTGAATAGCGACCACGTCCTCGACGGCGAGAAAATGCGTGCCGCCGTCGCGTTCGACCGGCAGGTGGCGGGCAAAGCGTCGTGGCGGCGCTCCGGCGCCGCCAAGCGGCGCGTAGGTGCCGCGTCCGAATTCCGGGTTCTCGCCCTCGAGCGCGGCGGCAACGGTCACGGGCACGGGCTGCATTTCGGGGACCGCTGTAGTCACCGCGCCGCTCTCGGCAACCGCGGCGGCTTTCGCAGCCGCGCGGGATGAATCGGGCAGGAGCAGCAGGAGAAAGATTCCGGAAATGCCGAACGCCACGACGGCGACGACGATGGCGAGCAGGTCGACCGACAGCGCCGGCGCGCCGGACGAGGTCGTCACAAACGGCTCCAGCGTGACACCGCCCATGGCCGTGTAGTGCATGCCGGAAACGGCGATACCGAAGACGAGCGCCGAAGGAATCAGCGGCAGGCGCCCTCCCCGGCCGGTGGCGAGCCAGAGCGCCAGTCCGGACGCGGCAATGGCGATCGCCATGCTGGAGGCGACGTAGACCCGGTCGTGGACCATGTAGGTGCTGGCATCGAGCGCGTTCATGCCGATGTAGTGCATGGTGAAGATGCCGCCGCCCATGAGGCACGCGGACAGTGTCAGGCGCAGCAGCGTCAGAGGTCCCGAACTGGTGGCGTAAACCGCGGCGCCGACCACGATCGCGCAGACCAGGAACGACAGCAACGTCGGGAAGACCAGATAGTCGACCGGGAACGGAAGCCGCACCGCCAGCATGCCGACGAAATGCATGGTCCAGATCGCGACCGCGAACGAGGCGGTGGCGCCCGCTAGCAGCAGCCGCCGTCTCAGCCCGGCGGCATCGGCGATCTGAACCGCCAGGCTCAAGCCGACATAGGCGCCCTGAATTGCCATCACAATGGACAGCAGGACGAGCCAAGTCTCGTAGGTCACCGGCATGCCGTCATCCCCTCGCTGGTACGGGAACGGCTACTTCACCCCATCGGGCATGGAATGATTATAGTTCAAGTTTGCGACGAGGCCGAGACCTCCGCGACGGCCGAAGCAGGCCGCCTGGGCGACATCGAGGTCTGCATTCTCAGCCCAGCGCCCGCATCATCTTTTCCAGCGAAACGGCGGCGCGCTCGTGCTCGACCTTGGCGACGGTGCGGGCGCCGTCTTCGACCGTGACCGAAAACTTGAAGCGATTGCGTTCCCGCTGCAGCAAGGCGGCCTTGATCACCAGTTCGGCCCCCACCTTGCTTGGGCCGAGGTGGTCGATGACAACCCGGCTGCCAACGGTGACCTGTCCGGGCTCCAGCAGATCCTTCACCAGGCGACTGCAAGCCATTTCCGCCATGCCGACGAGGTAGGGCGTTGCCGCCACATAGGGCATGCCCGGCACCATGGCGCCGACGGTGTTCTTCTCCTCGACAGTGACGCGGGTAACCGAGCTGAGTTCGGGCGTTGGAGCGCCGGATGCGGGTTCGGAATCGGTCATGTCTGCTCCATCCATTCATCCTCCCCGTTTCGCCGGGCAGGAAAGACAAAATCTGATCGATCGATGGTGCGAACGCCGTCACATGCGTCGGCGGCCCGGCTCCCAGCTGTGCTCGAGATTGTCGATGAGCTTGGGATCGTAGATGCACCGGCTCTGCTGCCGGGCATAGGTGGCCATGTAGCGGCGGAAGATCGCGAGCGGCTCCTCTGCGACGCGCAACGCCTTGCGCTGCGCCACCGTGCTCGTCATGCCGGCGCTGACGAGTTGCAGCGCGTTCCTTTCGATCGCGGCATCCATTTCCTCGGCGGCGACCACCTCGTCGCAGATCATTCGCCCTTCCGGTGTGTCGGCGTGGAACACGCGCTCGAAGAAGATGGCGTCGCGCGCGAGCTTGATGCCGACGAGGCGCGGCAGCCGCAGATTGGCGGCGCCGGGGATGAACCCCTCCTTGCTGGCCGGCAGGTTGAAGTACGAGCCGCGCTCGGCAATGACGCGGTCCATGATGCAGAGAAGCTGGCAGCCGCCGCCGATGGCGAAGGCCTCGACAGCGGCGACCCACGGCTTTTCGACGTAGTCCTCATATTGCTCGTCGTATGATTCGGAACGCCAGTGACCGCGGAACATCTTGTGCAGCAGCCCCAGCTCCCGCTCCATGAAGAACTCGAACGAGATCTGGCCGTAATACAGATGCGTGAGATTGAGGCCGGCATTGAAGATGCGACGTCCGGCATATTTCGGATGCTCAACAGTCGCGCCGCGCAGCACCCCGACCTCGATTGCCTCGTCGAGCAAGACGAGATCGGCGGCGATTTCCAGCGCCACAGTCGTTCGATCATCCTCGGCGTTGAGGAATTTGAGGTTGCTCAGAGTCACATGGCCGACCTTGCCCTTGCGTTCGACCTTGGCCAGGCCGAGATCGGCAAAGCCGCTGCGGCGAAATTCGGCGAGTTTCTCCAGCGCCTCACGTTTCGGCTTGAGCATCGCATGGATGAGATGCATCCCGCAGCGCTCGTCGGCGAGGATTTGGGCGAGGAACAGGCCCTGATCGACCTCGTGGCCTTCCTTGGCGATCTGCTTCATCAGCGCGCGTTCCTGCTTGATCACCTCGGGCGTCGGCAGGAGCGCCGGATAGCGGCTTGAAGCCGCGGCAAGCAGTTCGGACACGCGCAAGGCGCGCGCGCCGCGGCCCGTTATCTCGTCGTAGATCGCGATGGCATGATGTCGGAAGAACCGCTCCTTGACGGTGCGCGCGCTCTCCTTGATGGCCTGCGCTTCGGCCCGGCGCTCGCCTTCGCGCTCAGCGCTTGGTCCGAGCCCTTGCAGCGCCGCTTCCATTTCAGCGAGGTAGGCGCCGGCAGCGTCGGCGTCGCTCGCCAGCGACGCGCCGAAGGCCGGTTCGGCTTGAGCCGGGCGGCTTGCGAGCTTCTGCATGGAGACCTCCCTGATAGCGCCGCACCGCGGCAAGGAGACGAGCGGCGGCCTCGCGCTCATCAATCTTCGTTTTTACCGGGCAAGTCCAGATCGATTGGGCGGTTGCCCGCTCACGGCCCACGCTGACATCCGCTGCTGCAATGCGGAAAGGCGGCTTGGGTAGGCCGCTTGGCAAGGATGCGGCGTCCTTACTGTTTATCGACCCGGCTTTCGGAGTTACTGTAAGATAAACATGTATATGGGTAGAACGTTAGAACCACAGCAAACGAAAGGACGCCGCTCCGGGCCGAGCCAATGCATCAGGACAGCCGCAATCTGCGCCGGGTTCCCTGGGACAAGGAAATCGCGCTTGAGCGCATTCGCGAACAGCTCGATCGCGAAGGGCCGCTTCTGCCTGTTCTCCACGCTTTGCAGGACGAATTCGGCTACATCGAGGAGGCTGCGGAGCCCCTCATCGCCGAGGCTTTGAACATCACGCGCGCCGAGGTGCACGGCGTCGTCACTTTCTATCACGACTTCCGGCGCGAGCCTGCGGGCCGGCATGTGCTCAAGCTCTGCCGCGCCGAAGCCTGCCAAGCTGCCGGCGGCGATCCGCTGGCGCTTCGCGCCGAGGCGCGCCTGGGCGTGCCGATGGGCGAAACCGCCGCCGACGGCAGCGTCACGCTCGAGCCGGTCTATTGCCTCGGCCTGTGCGCGCTGGCGCCGTCGGCCATGCTGGACGGCCGGGTGGTTGCGCGGCTCGATGAGA
>Ga0210384_10007711_pt1 | contig 11317 bp, 6 predicted proteins | sample IncBWH2MmetaG_FD_160574 | JGI IMG/M metagenome (GOLD analysis project Ga0210384, IMG submission 160574) | Forest soil microbial communities from Barre Woods Harvard Forest LTER site, Petersham, Massachusetts, United States - Inc-BW-H-2-M | ecosystem: Environmental > Terrestrial > Soil >...
CTCAGGGTCGGCAAAGCCATCCGCGGAAACCTGGAGAGCGATCACTCGAGGATCGGCACCCGGAGAAACTACAAAATCGTACTCGAGTTGGCGGTCACGACCGTAGTAAATCAGGTCGACACCAGGGTAGACGCTCGTGTATTTGACGCGACGATAGTTAGGGACATCCTGGCGCCAGGCGCTTGGGTTGTTGCCGAAAAAATAATTGCTCTTGCCGGGCAGCTCTTGAAGTCCGCTAATCTGCGCATCCTGGTTAGCGCCCAACAAACTCATTTGCAAAGTCGCCACCATACTTGAAGCTAATGCCTGACCTGGGATCGATGCTTTCGGAAAAGAGTCTTTTGAAGCGTGAGAAGCCTTCAATGCCAAGACGGCTTGGCTCTTGGTGAGAAATAAGGAATAGCCAAGGCCTCGCGCGAGAAATTTCACGCGAGCGTCTGACTGGCCAGCGTTGACCTCAAAACTTAGCGGGAGCTTTCCATAGGCGGTGGCGAGATGAGGTCTGGAACTCGGAGTGGAAGCAGCGGGAGCATTCCCTTGGCTGCCATTCATCCCGCTGAGTTTCGCAGCGATATGCTCGTGTCTCCAAACGAGCCCGGCGAGCAAGAGTAGGACGATCGCCGAGCATGAAAATATGAGTTGCCCTTGGCGGCGCCTAGAATGATTGGCACTTCCGCAATTCAACCCCGGTCCGCAACCTTGCGCGAAGATACCACTCATTCACCACTCCTTTGGGCACACGTCAGGGCCTGTTGTATCGAGAGGTAGAGGAAGCAATCCAGGTACCAGATAGTCTTTCGCGAGCTGAAGATTTCTTTCACTTTGAACTGAAAGGAAAAGACTTACATTCACTTGGGCGAATCTATACTGCCGCGGCATCTTCCAGGCGCGCGGAACGCCGATTTGTTTCACTAGCTGGGAAACTAACTTCTCGAAAAGTCGATGTTCGCCGAGCCGCCGTAAGGGAGAACGACCCGTGGACGGCCACTAAGGTCTACAAAAACAATTCGCCTCCGCAGTGCATTTGCGGAGGCGAATCTAGATGATGAACCAGTTTAGAGGGCTACGGTCTGTTGAGTCGCGATTCCATTCCGACGCCACAGCAGAAACCCGACTGCAAGGAGTCCGGTGCCGAACAGCACCAAGGTGCTCGACTCAGGCGCGGGTACGATTGCGCCAGTGGAGATATGAGCGAACGCGGTGCCGTTGGTCGAGAACAGGTTGAACACGTTTGCCCCGCTCTGAACTACGATCGTGATGCTGGTGACCGCGTTAGGACCACCCTGTGAAGTGAAGGTTGATGCCAGGTTGCCACCGAGATTGGAGAGGTTCGCCAGGAGATTGTCGTTGAACAAACCGGAGGCGCCAACTTGGATAAAGTTCACCAGCTGAAGTGTCCCCGTCAACGTCAACCCGGTGCCGCTGTTATAGGAAAAGCTGATTGGATTGGCTTGTGTTACCGTGCCGTTGGAGGCCAAACCAATGGCCCCGGTTTGTACGATCGTATAGCTGTCTGGGCCGGCTGGAAGCGGTGGCAGAATCGTGGACAGACCGTGCAGCGTGCACGTACCGCTGGAGCACGAACCCAAATTGATGCTCACGTTTCCGCTGTTGCCGGTAAACGCGATACTCCCATTTGCAGTGGGCCCCAGGCTAACTTGGGTCTGGGCGCTTGCCGTCATCGCACCGACGGTCAGGACTAGTGCCAAGACACCGAAGACTGACAACATTTTCCGCATGGACTTCCTCCGATTATGTGAAACGCTCAATTCTCGTTTCTTCGTCCGACCTTGGCGCCACACCCTCAGGACCCCATCTTTTAGGCGACCGCCTGTTATCGGTGACGCTCCTTAGTGCATGCGACATACCAGAAACGTGAACCTCTGAGGCTTCTAAGTTACACAAAACAAAGACCAAAACTACGATGAGCGAAGGCAGAAGGAAAAAAAATGCCAGTCCGTTTCAAAGTTGGTGCTCGTTCTGCGCAAGTGGATTCCCTTAGCCCGCTGATCTCAGCGCGTTTGTTGACAGGATCGATCTTCGGAAGGAAAAGGAGACAAGAGAAATCGCGCTTCACGGGTAGCGAAATAACTCGAGGCTGCGCTCCAGCGATCTTTCGCCGATGAGCCCAGCCTCTAAAGTCATTCCGAACTATTTGTCGATTGTTGGGAGGCTTAAGCCGCAGTTACCGCGCCTACCCGACGGCGCATGAATGCTCCTACGGCCAATAGGCTCAGCCCAAGAGTCGCCAGTGCTCCTGTGTTTGGTTCAGGAACGGTGCTGACTGTGCCTGGTCCCGTGCCGACGAAGCCCGTTGTGGTGGCATTGCACCCGTTGCTCGGGCTTGGGCAATTGCCCAAGTGGAAAGCCATCGCAACGTTCGCAAGGTCCGCGGCCGTGTAAGTGCCGGAATTATTTGTGATAGTTAGTCGCACAAAGTACAAGGGCTGCTGCGGGCTATACGTATCGGTCATGTGGAAAATGGTGACCAGATAGTTGCCCAAACCAGAACCGACGTTTGTGTTTGTATGCAGACCCGTATAGCTCAGAGGATTCGTGAAGGTGCCGGGCGCTCCGGTGACGCTCGAATTGAAGCCGGAGATGCTGAAATTGCTGCCGAGGCCGTTGATGTTAATGTCGTTGCCATCGGGCACGATAAAAGTAAAGCTGGGGCTAAGCGCGATGGTGGCGGTAATGCTGCCGTTTAAGTTCAAATTCATGCTCACCGTGCCAAGCACGGTATTAGCCGGGACGGTAGAACACACGAGGCCGCAATTCGCATTGGTAATATTCAATACGACTGGCGAGGCCAGCACGGCGGGGGCTGCAGCAAATAGCATAACGGCGAGGCATGCAATGGCTGCGTAGGAAAGGGGCCTGGCGGCAAAGCGCATCTTGAACATCTCCTTGGGCGCAGTCTTACAATCAGGGACGACTTTCACCTGCTGTACTAGTGGCATTCTGAGGGCCAAAGTTGGGGGATACGGTTTGGTCCACTAAACAACTGACGGCATGGCAGTTACTTTCCGTTCCTACCTTGAGGAGGTTAGCTGTCCGACCAAATATGTCGTGGCCATTTCCCTTTATGTGCAAACGAGGGAATCTGGTAAGGCTGGGGAACGATCGCCGGATTCGGAGTATTCGAGTGCATAAGTCAGCAGCTATGAGGTCCGGGCACAAGACGTTTGTGCAATTCCCTTGTGCTAGTTTGCGGTTCCGAGAGCTTGTCGCGCGGCGTCGGCGTCTGGGCCTGCCAGCTTCAGTTGCAAAGCCGTGAGAAGCTGTGATTTCGCCTTCGCATTGTCGCCGAGGCCAAGCATAGTCATACCTAAGTGATAGTGATAGACGGCCGATTTGGGTTCTTTTTCGACGCATTCTTGCAGTAGAGGAAGAGCGCTCATGTAGATGCGCTTTTTGTACATCACCCACCCAAGCGTGTCTGTGATGGAGGACAATTGCGGCATCTGTTGCTTGGCCTTCTGCGCCAAGCCGAGGGCAGCATCCAAGTTGGTGCCTTGTTGCGCGTAGACCCAAGCCAAATTGCTGGCGGCTACGGCGAAGTTTGAATCCAAAGCCAAGGCCCGCTCATAGTAACTGCGGGCGTTTTCCATATCGCCTTTGTCCAGATAGACGTTGCCAATGAGGGCAATCAGCGGCACGAACTTCGGCTGCAACTCTAAAGCCTTTGCGTATTCCTGAATGGCAGCATCGGCTTCGCCCTGGTCTTGAAAGACCTGGCCGAGTTGCAGGTAGGCTTGAGCCTGCTTGGGATCCAGCTCGATGGAGCGTTCGAGCTCGGGCTTGGCCAGCGGATAGTCTTTCTCCGTCAGAGCGAGAGATCCGAGGATAAGGTGTCCCTTGGCATCATCGGGATAGCTTTTGACATATTGCTTCATATGGTCGAAGGCTTTGGCGGACTGTTTTCGAGCCTTCCAGAGCTCCACAAGCTGGCCGAGCGCTTCGGGATCATGAGGATTCAGCTGCAGAGCTGAATTCAATTCCTTTTCCGCCTCTACCCAGGAGCCCTGTAAAGAGTAGGTCTGCGCCAAACGGACGTGCATGGCGGGTTCGGTGGGGGCAAGCTTTTGAGCGATGGTGAATTGTTCCCTGGCTAAGTCAATCTTCTTCTCACGCTCGTAAACAGTTCCCAGCAGGGAGTGAATAGCGGGATCCGCCGGGCGAAGCCGAACGCTGTTCTGCGCAAATTGCTCGGCGTCGGAGAGGTTTCCCTGCTGCAAGTGGAGCTCGGCCAAACTGTTGGAGGCTTCGAGCATTTCAGGGGCGATGCGCGCTGCTTCTTGCAATTGATTCTTTGCTTGCTCGATGTTGCCCTTTTTCCAATTGGCCATACCCAGGAAGTAATGCACGTGAGGAGAATCCGGCGCATCCTTCGCTTCTCGTTGCAGACCGGCGATAGCCTCATCCCATTTCCCTTGAGCCATTAAAATGCGGGAGCGATTGACAACCACTATGGGATCCTTCGTTTTCTCCCGAGCTAACTGTTTATCCAGTTCCGCCGCTTTATCCGTTTCACCGGTTACGAGATAAAGATCCTCCATGCGTTTCTGGATTTCGAGGTTTTTCGAGGATGCTGCCAAACCCCGCTGATATTCCTGAAGAGCCTGGGCCGTGTCCTTGCGCTGAAAGTAAAAATCACCGATCGCGAGAGCTGTATCAGCGGACCCTTGCTGCTGCTGCCGCAACTTGGCCAAAACCCCTTCCGCATCGTCTTTCTTGCCTTCGCCGTAGAGAAGATCGGCCCGGGCAATATACAAACCGGGAGCCGCCGGATTCTGCCCGATGCCTTCGTCCAAAACTTGTTCGGCCTGGCCGGCTTGGCCTTTCACCCGGTAGAAATTGGACAGGTCTGTGTACGCTTGCACTGAGTGAGGATCGACTTCGATGGCCTTGCGGAGATAGCTCTCCGTCTTGTCGAAGTGACGAAGGCTCAACTCGACGAGGGCTAAATTGATGTAAGAGGAAGCCTCCTTGGGCATTAGCTCGGCAATTTTGGCGAAATCTTCGACTGCGCTGTCATTCTGCCCACGAGCGACGCGCGAAGCGCCCAAGATCTGAAGCGCGGCCACGTTTTTCGGATCTTTTTGGAGGATAAATAAGGTCTCCTCTTCGGTCTGCGGGAACTCACGCGCGGCAAGAAACAGCCGTGCGCGGTCCAGGCGTGCGTCTAGCCGGGTTGGGTCGAGATCAATTGTGTGCTGCAAGGCGGCATACGCTTGCTGCCATTGGTGTTGAGCAAGCTCGGCTTGTGCGAGCTGATAGGAAGCCTCAGCAAAGCGCGGGTCGAGTTTCAACGCGTTTTGAAACTGGATGGCAGCTTCCTGATACTTGCTTTTCGCCATGTACCGCTGACCGCTTTGGAGATACTTCACCTTACCCTTCTCCGGGTCACTCGAGCATCCGACAAACGAGAAGAGCATTAGAACCAAACAAGCGGCGCAGGAAAAACGGACAGGGCGGCCGCAACCACTAGCTTCAAAGTTTTTCATTGTCATCCATTCTCCAGTAAGAGTGATCCGCGCAAAAGAGTCGCTAGAAATTACGCAGCTCAGGTCAGCGACTCGAAAAGCACCCCATCTCCAGTGGCTTGCAATGTTTGGGCTGCGGGCAAAACAGACACGCCGGGCTTGTGGGCGGTCAGCAGTAGTGCCCTATCATGTACGTCTGATTTTCTGCCAGGCTGCGGCTCGCGAATGAATTCCTCGGAACTTATGTCGATCCAACCGCCTTGTTCAAGCATGGCTTTGTATTCGGCAATGCTGCGAACGTGCACTGGAACATCCACACTATCGACCGTGGCGAGCGATTCCTTGTGGTCCGAGTACAAACAGATGAGGAGGAACAAACGACCGTGCGGAGCCAGAACGCGCTGAAGCTCGGCTAAGACGCGATCTTGATGTTCAAAATAGTAGAAGGCTTCCACACTGAGGACTTTCGTAAAGAAGTTGTCGGGAAACGGAACATGCTCAGCGGACCCGCAAGTGAAATTTATATTTTGAAACTGCACGCTTTGGTTTCTCGCGTGGCGTAGCATCCCATCAGAGATATCCATCCCCACAACGCTTGTAGAGTTGACGGAGGCCATTATCCTGCTTGCCAGACCGGCGCCACATGCGAGATCGAGTATGCGATCGTTCGCGGCCAACTCCATTTTGGGAACAGTCAATTCGATAATGCGTCTGTGAGGATTATCCATGCCCTCCCCGACGCCTTTTTCGGCCCACAAATTGAATTCATGATGAAGACGAACGTCCAGGCGTTGGCGAGTAATCGAACTCCACCACACGCGCAGGCTCAATTTGAAAATATCGACACCGTGCCGCAGTTCAGGATCGAGTGGCTGTCCTAGCGCTTTGCACTTGAGCAAACGAAATCCTTTGCGGATTTTGGAAAGGCGAATCACCAAGGACCTTCCTTTCGTTTAACCAGCCTTGCAAACAATAAATTACGCTCCAAGGTATGCTCCATGCTTTTCCATCGTTCGTGCTTTGGAAGCCAAATTCAGGTAATACCCTTGCGCCCGTTGTGAGAGAGACGCCTCGCCGAAAGGAATAGCAGCTTCGCGATAACTTGCGGCCATAGCCGAGCGCAACGACGGGTGACGCCACAAATGAATCAACTTTTCGGTTAGCTGCGAAGCATTGCCAACGGGGAAGAATTCCCCGTCTACAAGCTCACGGTTCGCCGGTATGTCGGATACTACCGCCGGCAAACCCATGGCCATGTATTCCAAGAGTGAATTGGAGCTGCTTTCGCTAAGCGAGGGCAAGAGCCCGATGTCGGAGGCAGCGAGCCATGGCAGAACATCTTGCTGACCACCCACGAGGCGAACCGTATCGCTGAGACCTTTCTGTCGGATCAGTTGCTCGAGATCATGGCGTTGCGGACCTTCGCCCACGATCAGAAAGAGAGCGTTGGGCAAGAGCTTTTGCATGTGAGCTGCCGACTCAATAACGGTGGTGAGGCCCTTGACTGGCCTGAGGGTGGCCACGCTCGCAAAAACAGGAGCATCGGCTGGCAGACCCAAGCGAACGCGCATGTCGCGCCGGCCACTCGGAGAGCTTGGTGAAAAACGTGTTAGGTCGATTGAATTCGGCAGGACCGAAATTCGCTCACACGGAACGCGCTCCTTTTGCTGAAGGGCGAGCGCCACACATTGCGAATTGCACTGAAAAGAATCGACCAGGTGATTGAGAGCGCGCAGAGCCAAAGTGTGATGTGGCTTTTGCCAGTGCCCGGCGTTGCGCCTGGATTGAATAACCACAGGAACGCGATTCAACCATGCGGCAATGGTGCCGTAGAAGGTGCCATCAATAAAGAAGGTTTGAACGATCTGCGGGTCGAAAGCCTTTAGAGCCGACCGCAGGTTTAGAAAGCCGCGCAATCTTGAGTGTCTCTCGGATTGATTGACCAGAATTACGGGGCAACCGACATTGCTTTCTTCGGCGGCAAGCGTGCGCTGGAGAACAAAAATCGCAGGGTCAAAGAGACGCCTATCTAAGATGCTTACGAGGTGAGCAAGCTGCTTCTCGGTCCCCCCAAGGTTCCAGGCGCCTATGATATCGATGACAAAAGCAAGCCGAATTCGACAAGGTAAGATTGCTTCTTTTGCACCTAACTCGCTGATTTTAATAGAAATAACGTTTGATGGGGTTGGTGAGCCATGGGTGGACAAACCGGCTTCGCGGCTCGAGGTGACGCCGACCAGAGAAGCAAGCGAACGAGACGGTAAGGCAGACTTGATGTTTAGCCCCATGTGCAATCCGTGCGGCCTTGGTAAAGCACATTTTAGACCGTTGGGGCAGGGGTCGGAAAGCAGCTATCTCGTTTATTATAAGCAAGTTAAATGGGCGCCTGTCATGCCCTTGGAGGAGCGATGCGGGCAAATAAGTGAAAAACATTTCCCTTTTCCGCATCGTTTTCCGTCAGGCCCAATTGATGCCAGCGCGACTATGGCTGATTCTTATAGCCGCCCTGGTTTCTGGACAGCGGCGTGAACGAGGGAACGCCGTTACTAAAGTCCACCTCGTTCCAAATACGGGTATTTAGTAACTGCGGCATATTGGCCACGATTTTTCGTGTCGATGTATCGATCACGTCACCGCAATCACCGACGATCACAAAACGTCCATCGCGGCTGTGCTGGAGCCAACCCTCATTTGGGAGCTTGCAATTGAGGGGGATGTCCGCGACGTCCACGGGAGCGGTGGCTGGCAAATTCGAGACATTAAAGACGTGCACACGATTGTAAGGAAGGTCGAGCAGATATAGCTCAGTTTCGTCTGGCGACAGCGATATGCCGTGGCTGACGCCGCTGATCCCGTTGTAAGAGCCGCTGGTCCAGCAATATCCTGGCGGGCAGATCCAGGACAATATTTTGCCCGTGTTGATATCCGCGTAATAGAAGCCGACTTTTCCAGAAGTTGTAATGAAGGCCAAAGTCTCGGCGCTGTTGATCGTAAAAGGTCTCACTCCGCCCGAGACCGGACCGATATTTCGCACTACAGAAGGGGGGTTGGTGTTCGCCAGAACCACGTTGTTGGAATAGCGCGGACCCAAGTAAACGTGAGTTCCACTAAAGTTCGTAATGGTGTTGTGAGGACCGCCACCGCCGCTATTGATTTGACCTATGGGGTTGCCTGAGTTGGTGTCGATAATCTGCCACACGCCTTGCGTGTAAGCGCCTTCTCCAGTTGGAAAGTATATTTTTGTTCCGTCGGGGCTAATAGACATGCTATCCGCGCCGAAAGAATACGTTTTGCTCCAAACCACGGAATTGCTCACCAGGCTATATTGCAAAAGGGACGCGCCAGAAACATCCCCTCCGTAGCTGATGTAAAACTTTCCGCTTGCTGCATCGCCGACGGCACCTCGCAACTGGATTGGTCCCATCGTGCGGGTGGGTGGCACGGAAAGCGTCTTCGAGAGCGCAAATCCATTGTCCATGTCGTACACGTAAATTAGACCGGGCGCGACGACGTAAACATAGTGGTTGACCGCGGTGGAACTGGAGGAACCGACCCCGGATAGCATTACCGTATGAGGGCTGCCGGGAGCATCATCGGAAACACTCAGAGTACCCGTTCTGGTGCCAGTGGCTGTGGGCTTAAAAACTAAAATTATGGTGCATTGTGCGCCGACCGCAACCGAAGCTCCGCAATTATCGGTAAAGGAAAAATCGCCGGTAATCGAAATATTCGTAATTTGCAATGAGGCCCCGCCAGGATTCGAAAGCGTTACGGCCTGACCTGAGCTCGTACTGCCCACGGTCTGGGCCGAAAACGAAAGGGACGTCGGCGATACCTTCGCGGCAGGCCCGGTCGCAGGGCTTGCGCCCGAACCGGAAAGGCTGATCGATTGCGGGCTACTGGAGTCGCTATCGGTAATCGTAACGCTAGCGGTACGAGCGCCTGATACTGTCGGGGAGAACGTAACAGTGATAGTGCAATTGCTTTGAGCCGCCAGAGAACTACCGCAGGTGTTGGTTTCATGGAAGTCTCCCGGATCTGCGCCGGCAATGGCGACACTGGCGATAGAGACAGCGGATGTGCCGGTATTGCTGAGGGTCGCGGATTGGGGAGTGCTTGTAGTTCCGATTGTCTGAGTGCCGAAAGTAAGACTCGTGGCAGACAGGGTGACCGTGGAGGAGGAAGGCGTAGTTGCATAGCCGACTCCGCTACGAGACAACGGAGCGAATGTGGGCGTACCATTTTGCAACCACAACTCCTGGAACTTACTAGTTTGGTTGAGACCTGGCATGTAGCCAACGATACTGCGCGTTGATGTGTCGATCACGTCGCCTGAATCCCCCACAAAGACATGGCGGCCATCACGGCTATGGGTGATCCAACCCGAATCTGCGTAAGCATGCGTCAGCGGAATACTAGCCAGTAGCGCGGGGACTGCGCCCGGCAAGTTGCTTACATCGAAGACGTGGACGTAGTTATTGTATTTATCGACTAGGTAGATCTCCTTATCATCGGGAGAAAGGGAGATACCGTGGCTGCAGGGCTGGCCCAGGCTCGCAGGGCACTTGGCGACAAAATTCCCGGGCACCGAAACGGTATAAAGGATCTTCCCCGTAACGATGTCGCCGACTTGAAATCCGAGCAAGCCGGTTGAGGTGGTGAAAGCAAGAGTCTCCTTACTATTGATCGTAAAGGGCCGAACGCCGTTAACAGTGGGCCCGATCTTTTGAATGACCGAGTTGTTCGAACTATTTGCAACTACAAGATAATTGGCCTGGGTTGAGCCCATGTAGACGTGAGCGCCGCTATTGCTGACGATGGTATTGTGCGGACCAGTTTGGCCAGTGTTGATCGATCCAGTTACATTTCCGTTTGAGTCGATGATTTCCCACAACGCGCTGCTCGACCGTTCACCCACGGGCATGTAAATCGTCTGCCCATTCGCACTGACGGAGAAACTATCGACGCCAAACGGATAAGACTTGTCCCAGATTAACTGGTCTGTTGCTAAGTCGTATTTGGCGAGATATCCGCCGATTCCTTTGCAGTAAGAGCTCAAATCGTAGTAACAACCATGGCTTATGTACAACACACTCGTGGCGGCGCTGATGACAAAGCCGCGTATGCCGAAACCCGTATAGTGAATCGGAATGCTGATCTGCTTAACAAGATTAAATCCGTTATTAAGGTCATAAACCCATAGGGTAGCGGGCGCCCCGCCGTCGACCGCATATAAGTAATTTTGGGTTGAAACCACAGAATTTTGACCCGCAGTGAGCAATGAACAAAGGCCAAGAAACAGGAGGGGCAAGGCGACGGCCGAAAGTCGATTTGACGAAGACGAAGGGCGGTGGATTTTGCTAGTCATAGAAACATTCATGCGCAACTTAAGCACATCAAGGCGTACTTTTTCATGCATGGGACCGTCCCTATTTTCGAGGTTAGTCGCTGAAGTTAAAAAGGGGGGCTGGGAATAAGCTTCCGAGGGTTGGGCAGACCTTCAGTCACTATCGCTTAGAACTTCCATGTGAAGTGTACGGGGTGAGAAGAAGGTTCGCAATCGAAAAGTGGAATGAATGGTGACAGATTAACATTTTTTAAGAAACGAGTGCGGCGCCAGCTCTTATCGGATTCTCTTCCGGACGCCACAATTCGCCTAAGTCCGGAGTTTTCCGCGAGAAACCGGAGGGCCCGGCTCGGATAGTGATGCTGAAGAAGTTTGAATATGTTGCATCACGAGCAGGACGCGACTATGATTCGGGGCTCTTGAACGGCCGGCGGAGCAGGATAACCAGTCTTAGAGTCCATTCCACAAGAAGCTTAGAGCCCAG
>Ga0210384_10007713_pt1 | contig 11315 bp, 8 predicted proteins | sample IncBWH2MmetaG_FD_160574 | JGI IMG/M metagenome (GOLD analysis project Ga0210384, IMG submission 160574) | Forest soil microbial communities from Barre Woods Harvard Forest LTER site, Petersham, Massachusetts, United States - Inc-BW-H-2-M | ecosystem: Environmental > Terrestrial > Soil >...
AGGTGCGATCGCGCGCTAACGGCCCACCAAGACTGGCCCCGAACTGGTTGTGCACGAATGGCGGGATCGGACGGCTACTTAGATCGAAATAGTTCCTCGCATCCAGTGCGGCATCCCGATGCAATTCAAATAACGATCCATGGAAATGGTTGCTGCCTGATTTGGTGATTGCCTCAATGACGCCCCCACCATTTGTACCGTACTCGCTGCCGAACGTCTGGGTTAAGACTCGTACCTCCACGAAATCATCTAGCCCCAGAAAAAGCCCAGAAGCGCCGGCAGGCGAATAGCCAAACACGGGCTCATTGGCATCCATACCGTCGATGAGAACATTCGTCCAACTCGGGCGCATACCGCTAATAGACACCTGCCCCGCCTTGCCATTTGACAACAATGAAGGAGCACTACTCGGCGCGGGCGCAACTCCAGGTTGCAGGATTGCCACCTTGAATAGGTCACGACCGTCTAGAGGAAGCGCAGTCAAACTTCGTTCCGCAAACATTCCTTCTATAGCGGTGGTGCTGGTGTCAAGACGTGAAACACTCGCCTCGACCGTCACGTGCACAGAAACCCTGCCCAAAACCAGTGACAGATTGATTCCGACTACGGCACCCGGGCTCAGGGCAATTCCTTCGCGAACCTCGGTCTGGAATCCTTCTTTCTGTACGCGAAGCGTATACCTTCCGGTCGGCAAGCCCACCAGTTGATATTCGCCCGTTTTGTCGGTGCGCCCGTCTCGTTTCAATCCCGTGCTTACGTTCTCGACCGAAACCTCGGCTCCAGGAATAACAGCGCCGCTGGTATCTGTGACGGTACCGAACAGCATCCCAAGTTGCGTTTGCGCCCAGCCTGGCCCTGCAATTAGTGCCGCTGACAGAAAGAGGAACAGCACGCTCGTACTCTTCGAGAGGGAATACGTCGAAGGAGCAATCGAAGCGACTATCATTCACCCTCTCCATTTGTCTTTCTGCTCAGCGTTGAGAGTTCGTGGTCAGCGCGCAACCTCAATCAGCGGCGGGTTGCCAGTGCCTGACCGGCTCGAGGTTCTGGTTCAGCCCATCCACCTCGACTTGCCGCATTGGTCGCGAGATCCCAAGTTTCCGCATTTTCGAAATTAGCGTGGTCCGCTTGAGTCCTAGGCGAGCGGCGGCACCTCGCAGTCCTCCGACAATCCAACCTGACGCATCTAACGCCCGCAGGATCACTCCTCGCTGCGAATCCCAGAACGTGTTTTCCTGTGCGGAACGCAATACGATGAAGTTCGCGTTGGTCGGGTCCTCTCCTAGCAGGTTCGCGTCCGACGCCGAGAATGGATTCGCAAGCACTCCTTCCTCCGAGAGGATTACGGCCCTTTCGATGAGGTTTTGAAGTTCTCGCACGTTCCCCGGCCACGAGTACGAGGTGAAGGCATCCAACGTTTCTCTTGGAATGCTGCTGAGCTGTTTTCCCATGCGCCGGGAAAAGACTTCCACGAAGTGTGAGACCAGGAGCGGAATATCCTCCCGGCGTTCGCGAAGGGGCGGAAGCATAATCGGAAATACGTTTAGACGATAGTAGAGGTCGCTGCGAAACTGTTTCCGTGCGACCATTTCCTCCAGATTGCGATGGGTCGCAACTACCAGACGCACATCGATGTGATGAGTCTTTCCGCTTCCTAGCCGCTCGAACTCTTTTTCCTGCAGCACGCGCAGCAGCTTGGGCTGCAAGGCCAGCGGAATATCCCCTATCTCGTCCAGAAAGAGAGTGCCCCTGTCGGCCATTTCGAAGCGGCCAACTTTTTGCGCAAAGGCTCCGGTGAAGGCGCCTTTCTCATATCCAAACAGTTCGCTTTCCAACAGGTCGAAGGGAATGGCCGCGCAATTCAGTTTGATGAACGGACGATCGCGTCGTGTACTGGCTTTGTGAATTGCCCCTGCGATACGCTCCTTTCCCGTGCCTGTCTCTCCGAGAACCAGCACCGTCGAATCGGTCGGCGCCACGCGCTGCACTTCGCTCAACACGAACTTGAGCCCCGTGCCGTTGCCTACGATTCCTTCAAATTTGTCTTCCGCACAACTCTGATCAATTGGCGAGGCTTTGTTGATATTTTCCACGACCACCTCCCACCAAACTCCCCTAGAATCTCAAACTGAGCCTTCGTTCAGACCCCGTTCTCCCGTGATCCACTTGCGGATGTACGCTGGGCAATTTCTCAGCTTGAGGCTGTCCCCTTCGCAGCGCCTAAGAAAACTGACAACGTCTTGATCCACGAGTGTTAGGTCTTTTAAGTCCAAGACGATGCGGCCTGCTTCTGCGCTTAATAGCCTTTCCAATTCGCCGACGTTTTCTGCGCCCAGTCGACCGCTCAGCTTAAAAACCACTTCTCCGTTCGCTGTCCTCGTGATCTTCAGCATCCACCCTCTCCTGAGCTTTCCCTATGGCCGTGACGTCCGGGCAGACAACCCCTAATGGCAATACCAGAGCCAATGTTAAAGTATTGAATATAAGTGGTTTACTGAATGGCGGAATTGTGGATTTCCGCAACTTTGCGGAATTCCGTAACTATAGATTCTGGACTCGGCGAAGGTATTCAAATGCCACTGGATAAGGGACCCGCAGTTTTGAAGCGATTCTTGTCGATCTTTAGTGACCTGATCTTCGTCTCCAGGGTAGATCCCGGGACGCCGAGTTTAGCTGCCGCGCCTGACGGTCCGGACACCCGCCCCCCGCTTTCGCGCAGAGCAGCCTCAATCATCTCTTTCTCCTGAGCAGCGAGCTTTTGGGACAGCTCGAGCTGGCTCTTCGGTCCAGTTGGACGCGGCTGCCGCGAAAGCCAACTCTCATCGACCGAGAAATTCTCTGTTTCACATAGAATTACAGATCGCTCGATGACGTTTTGCAATTCGCGAATGTTGCCCGGCCAGGGGTATGACTGAAGCAATTCCAAGCTCTTCTTATTTACCCGGCGGATGCTCTTTCCTGCTTTCCGCGCATAACGATCGATGAAGTAATCAACGAGCACCGGAATGTCTTCCTGCCGTTCCCGCAGAGGAGGCACCTCAATCGGGAAAACGTTGAGCCGGTAAAACAGGTCGCGCCGGAACGTACCTGCAGCGATGGCCTCCTCCAAATCGCGGTTCGTAGCGGCAATCACCCGGGCATTAGTCCGGATGGATCCTGTCCCACCGACACGTCCAAACTCGTGTTCCTGCAAAACACGCAAGAGAGCGATCTGGGTCTCGGTAGAAAGCTCTCCGATTTCATCGAGGAAGATCGTGCCTCCTTCGGCCAGCTCAAAGCGCCCCAAACGTCGCTGAGTTGCCCCAGTGAAAGCGCCCTTCTCATGTCCGAACAACTCTGACGCGATCAGATCGCGTGGGACGGCGGCGCAGTTAACGCCCACAAACGCCCGCGAGGAACGCTGTGATCGTTTGTGAACGGCACGCGCCATCAGTTCTTTGCCCGTTCCCGTTTCACCGGTGATCAAAACAGTGGAGTCTGTGGGAGCAACCTTGGATACACGAGAGAGCACCGCGTGCAGCGCCGGAGAAATCCCCACGATCTCCTCGAACATCGATGCCCTATCAATTTCTTCGCGCAACGCAACGTTCTCGTCCTGGAGCCGCTGCTCAGCATGCTTGCGATCCTCGATGTCGGTCGCTGCAGCGTACCAACGTGTGGGGCGTCCCTGTTCATCCAGCGTCGGATTGTAGCGGATGAGAAACCAGCGATACTGCCCGTCTCTTCTCCTCAGCCGCGCTTCAATGTCAAGCGAGGACCCGCTCAGGAATTTGCTATAAACTTCTCTCGTCAAGCGTTCCCAATCCTGTGGATGAAACAATCTGTCCGGGTCGGTGGTCTGCCACTCCTCAAGAGTCAAACCGTGATAATCGAGGGCGGCATGGTTGTTATAAAGACGCCCTCTGTCTGGCCCCAGTACCGTGACGTGCTGAGGCGTAAAATCAAGAAGCTGTCGGAGCTCCTTTTCGCTCTGCCGGACCTTTTCTTCGGCGCGCTTGCGCTCGGTGATGTCCGTAACTGCTCCCACGAACTCAAACCAACCGTTTTTGTTCTCTGAGGGACTACCTAGGACCCGTAGGTATTTAACGGATCCATCAGCCATCAACAACCGATGCTCAAAATCGAAATCCGTCCTCTCACGCGAAACGCGTTCGATTAGTTGCTGCACAACCGGCCTATCTTCCGGGTGAGTTCGTTGCATTATCAGTTCGATCGTAACCTTGGCTGTCGGCTCATATTCAAATATCCGGAAGGTTTCTGAAGACCAGTAAATCTCCCCGCTGGAAACATCCCAGCCGAAACTGCCTGTGTGGCTCAATTCCTGCGCCTCGGCCAAGTAAGCTTCACTGCGTCGCAGCTTCTCTTCCGCCTTCTTTGTAGCGGTGACATCCATCACCGCCCCAATAAACTCGATGATTCCCGGGTTATTCTTTGATGCGTGAGCCACAATTCGGACATGCTTCACTGAATCGTCAGGCAATAAAAGGCGACATTCGACATGACAATCCGTACCGCCGCGGGACGCCCGATCGATTTGCTCCTGAACTAAAGTTCTGTCGTCGGGATGGACCCTTTGCAGAACACGTTCTACGGCGGGTTGGATGGATCGGTCGTATCCATAAATTCGGAAGGTTTCTTCCGACCAGAACATCTCGCCTGTGGAAAGATTGCAACCGAAGCTGCCGGTCTGACTCAGTCGCTGTGCTTCGGTCAAGTAGGCCTCGCTGCGGCGTAGCTTCTCATCTGCTAGCTTGTGATCTGCTCGTTCTCTAGCTTCACGCAGCGCACGTATCACCGACGGCACAAGCCTCGATAGCCGCGTCTTCAGAACATAGTCCGTAGCGCCAATTTTGAGAGCTTCAATTGCTACTTCTTCGCCGAGTGTTCCAGAAACAAAAATGAAAGGCACTTCCGGGCAGGCCGTCATTGCAAGCTTCAATGCGGAAATGCCGTCGAACGAGGGAAGAGTGTAATCTGCCAGAATCAGATCAATTCTGCCCTGCTCCAGGGAGGCCAGCAGCGCAGCCTGCGTATCGACTCGTGTTACTTCGCAAACGATGTCCTCTGTCTCAAGCAGATCTTGAATCAGCTTCGAGTCCTTCGGATCATCTTCGATCGACAGAATTCGCAATGGGTTCCGCATGCTCACTTCCTACGATGCTCACTTCCTTACGCTCCCCGGTGGCGGCTCGTTGATCACTGCCCAGAAAATCCCCAGTTCCTTGATGGCATTGACAAACTCGTGAAAGTCGACTGGCTTTACCACGTACGCGCTCACTCCGAGTTTGTAGCTCGCCACCATGTCCTTTTCCTCTTTGGATGAAGTGAGCACCACTATGGGAATCATCCGCAGCGTCTCCTCGGACTTAACCTGCTTCAACACCTCAAGCCCGTCGACCTTGGGCAATTTCAAATCCAGCAGCAGGACTGCGGGGTTGCCGCTGGACCGCGTCTTGAATTTTCCACGGGAATAGAGGTATTCCAGGGCTTCTTCGCCATCCCGAGCGACAACGACCTCATTGGCGAGGTTGTATTCCTCAAGGGCCGTAAGAGTGAGTTCCACGTCCCTTGCATCGTCTTCAACCAGCAAAATACGACCCAGTTTGTTCATGCTTTCCATAAGTGTCCTTATGTCTTCGGAGCTGAGAAATAAAAAGTCGAACCGCTATTAACGACAGCCGCGGCCCAGACTTTGCCTCCGTGACGATGTATGATCCGCTGAACCGTCGCAAGCCCAATGCCCGTGCCTTCAAATGCATCGGAATCGTGCAGGCGCTGAAACACTCCAAACAGTTTATTCACGTACTTCATATCAAAGCCGACGCCATTGTCCCTAACGAATACGACCAAGTCATTGCTATTTCCGTCGGCGCAGCCGATCTCGATTTCGGCTTGCGGGCGCGTGCGCGTGAATTTAATCGCGTTGGAGATAAGGTTAACCAGTACCAGCCGTAGCATCGAACGGTCTCCATAGAAATCGGGCAACGCGCCGATTTTCCAGGCGATGTTGCGTCCCTCTGTGTCGTCCCGAACTTCGGTGAGAGCTTCTCTTACGAGCTGCGTCAGGCTAAATAGAGTCTTTTGCGTTTCAGCCCGCCCGATTCTCGAAAAAGCCAGGAGATCGTCAATCAGATTTCCCATTCGCTTGGCCGAGTCCAGCGTCATCTGGATGTAGTGGCTGCACTTTTCATCCAAGGTGGAAGATGCCTTCTTTTGAAGCAGCTCCGTATAACCAGCCATATGGCGGAGGGGCGCACGCAGGTCATGCGAGACGGAATAAGCAAACGCTTCCAGTTCCTTGTTGGTGGCTTCGAGTTCCGTGGAACGCTTCGCCAGCTCCTGATTCAGACTTTGGATTTCTTGCTCCCGGCGCTTGCGCACGGTGATGTCATTGTTCGTTTCCAAGACGGCAATAGGCTCCTCCCGCTCGTTTCTGCGCAAGGACCACCGACTCGCCACAATTACTTGCGTTCCGTCCGCTTTCGTGTGTTTGAGTTCGCCTTCCCAACGCCCGGTCCGTAGGAACTCTTCCTGGATGTCGTCGAGCGGCGACGAAAAAACAGTCCGCAGAAGGTCATGAGAGTTCTTTCCAATCGCCTGCTCTGGCATCCACCCGTACAACTCCTCAGCCCCTCGGTTCCAGTACCGAATGCTGTCACTCATATCACGAACGAAAATCGTGTCATGTGTGAGGTTGAGCAGGCTGCTACGTTCCGACACTTCGATTTCGAGTTTCTCGCGAGCTTGAAGAGCATCGGCCTCGGCGCGGCGTCGAACAGAGCTAAACCGGCTGACTAGCCATGCGAATAACGCGAAAAGAATAAAGTAAGGAATACTGTGAGAAGGTTCTACGAAGAAGTAAGCGAAGCTTATGCATGAGAGTAGAAGCGCCAGCACGGCAGCTCCAGTCCCCCCATACCAGGCGGCTACGGCGATGGCAAACAGGAAGAGCGTTATGTTGCGCAGCTGTAAGCGCTCGATGAGGAGCGCCCCCCCGAGCGCTACGGAGACGGAAAGCACCGCAAGACCGTAGCGTAGGACGGCGAACTGGGCAATCCGTAATTGAAGCTTCGACCGGGCCATGGCCCCTCCACTTCGACACTCTGCGCCATTTGTCGGCGCCAATCAGCGACCTCACTCAACCGTTGGTTGCCACCACTGCCCACTCTCGCGGCTCTCGGTGAGCCGACCAATGTCCTGTTTCCGCACCGGTCGCGAGATCCCAAGCTTCCTCATTTTGGAAATTAGTGTGGTCCGCTTCAGTCCTAGGCGAGCGGCGGCACCTCGTAGTCCTCCGACAATCCAACCTGACGCATCTAATGCTCGCAGGATCACTGTTCGCTGCGAATCCCAGAATGTGCTCTCCTGTGCGGAACGCAGTACGACGACGCTCGGGTTCTCTCGTAGCAGGTTCGCGTCCAACGGGGAGAATGGATTCGCAAGCACTCCATTGTCCGAGAGGATTACGGCCCTTTCGATGAGGTTTTGAAGTTCTCGCACGTTCCCCGGCCAAGAGTAGGAGATGAACGCATCCAGCGTTTCTCTTGGAATGCTGCTGATCTGTTTTCCCATGCGCCGCGAAAAGCCTTCCACGAAGTGCAAAACCAGGAGCGCAATGTCCTCCCGGCGTTCGCGTAGGGGTGGCAGCATGATCGGAAATACGTTTAGACGATAGTAGAGGTCGCTGCGAAACTGTTTCCGTGCGACCATTTCCTCCAGATTGCGATGGGTCGCGGCCACCATACGAACGTTGATTCGGTGTGTCTTGCCACTTCCCAGCCGCTCGAACTCCTTTTCCTGCAGCACGCGTAGCAGCTTCGGTTGTAAAGCCAGCGGAATGTCCCCGATTTCGTCCAGAAAGAGAGTGCCGGTGTCAGCCATTTCAAATCGGCCAACCTTTTGCGCGAAGGCTCCGGTGAAAGCGCCCTTCTCATATCCAAACAGTTCGCTTTCCAACAGGTCGAAGGGAATGGCCGCGCAATTCAGTTTGATGAACGGACGATCGCGTCGCGCACTGGTTTTGTGAATCGCTTCTGCGATGACCTCCTTTCCCGCTCCTGTCTCTCCGAGAACCAGCACGGTGGAATCGGTCGGCGCTACTCGTTGCACTTCAGCGAGCACGAACTTGAGCGGTGCGCTGGTGCCTATGATTTCTTCAAATCGGTCCTCAGCGCAAACATCCTCTATGAATGAATGTCTATCGACTTTTTCCATAACAGACCTCCAGTGCGCTTCCTCCAAGCTACAAACGTGAGTCTCATCCAGACGGAACAAGTGATGCATTCACATCCATTGGTCCACGATCACGTCGTCTCCATGCTGCCTTTCTCCTGACGTAGGGCTGAACGAATCCATTGAAATAACTGCTCGTCGCTAAAAGGCTTTCCCAGAAATGCGACCGCACCCGCTTGCATGGCTCGCCGGCGCGATTCCTTGTCGTCGTAGGCGGTGATGAAAATGATGGGAATTCGGCAGCCCGCGGCAGCTAGCTGGCTTTGAAGCTGTAACCCATTCATGCCCGGCATCCGTACGTCAACGACGAGACACGAGATATCGTGCAGTTGGCCAGAGCTCAGAAACATTTCGGCAGATTCAAAGGCTGCTGCTCGAAAGCCAAAAGACTCGATGAGTCGTGTTGTCGTCCTGCGAACCGACTCATCGTCGTCAATGATCGAGATCAGATTCCGCGCTGCTCCGGGCTCGTCACCAAACTCATGTAAGGCTAAGCGAATGCCTTGCAGTAACTGCTCATCGTTGAAAGGCTTTCCAAGGAACGCAATGGCGCCCGCTTGCATGGCTCGCCGACGGGATTCTTTGTCATCGTAGGCAGTGATGAAGATGATCGGAATGCTGCAGCCCGCCGCAGCCAGCTGACTTTGCAGCTGCAATCCATTCATGCCGGGCATCTGTACGTCGACGATCAGACATGAGGTATCGTTCAGATGGCCGGAGCCAAGAAAATTCTCGGCAGATTCAAAAGCTGCCGCTCGAAATCCAAACGACTCGATGAGCCTTGCTGTGGTCCTGCGAACCGACTCATCGTCGTCAATGACCGAGATCAAATTCTTTGCCACTAGGAATCCTCCAGTGGACCCAAGCTATCGACAAATGGACAAGGAATCTATTGGGCATTGGTGGATTTTGCGTCCCAGAAAGGGCAATACGTGTAATGCTTTCGTTTACTACGGCTTTGGGAAGGACTTTCGTTCTTCTCGATGCGCTCGTTACCAGCTCGATGCGAATATCAGTGTATAGCGTTCACGGCTCCACAGAAGACTCAAGCTTGTCGATCATCTTTACGAGTTCAGCCACGGATTGCGCTTGCATTTTTTCCATTGCCCGGCTCCGATGAACCTTCACGGTGTTTTCCGCGGTTCCGAGTTGATCAGCAATCTGCTTGTTGAGCATGCCGGAAACGACTAGGGAGATCACCTTTTGCTCGCGAGGCGTCAACGAGTTGAAGCGCTCTTTGAGGTCACTTACTTCTTTCTTCCGCTCACGTCTTCCGCGGTCTTTCTCCAAGGCGATGCGAACAGCGTCCAGCAGATCCTGGTCGCGGAATGGTTTGGTGAGGAATTCAACGGCGCCGGCCTTCATCGCCCGAACACTCATGGGAATATCCCCGTGACCGGTGATGAAGATTATCGGCATGTGGCAGTTTCTCGCAGCAAGCTCGCGCTGAAAATCGAGTCCACTTAACCCGCGCAGTCTGACATCCAGTACCAGGCAACTGGGCGCGTCCGGCAGCTTTCGTTGCAAAAGGGCGTCAGCCGAGTCGAAGCTTTCAACTTGTAGACCAACACTGCTCATAAGGAACTTGAGGGAGGAACGTACGGACGGATCATCATCCACAACGAAAACAACGGGAGCTTGAGTCATGCGGAACTCCCGGCGGCTGCGGGCAGGGTGAAAGAAAAGATCGCGCCATGGGGAGAATTGGGCGAGGACCACAGCCGTCCTCCATGACCTTCAATAAGTGAGCGGCTGATGGACAAACCCATCCCCATACCGTTGGTTTTTGTTGTGAAAAACGGAGTGAAGACGCGGTCTGATTCTGAACCAAGGCCAGTGCCTGAGTCGCGTACCGCAATCAGCACGTCGCCAGATTCGTCGATCCGGGATTGCACCCAGAGCGTGCGAGGTCGATTTGTGACCGCGGTCATGGCTTCGATGCCATTCATGATCAAGTTCAGCAGAACCTGCTGCAACTGAACCCGATCGCCTAGTACCGGCGGGAGGGCTTGTGCCAGTTCGCGCTGGAGCAAAATCCGGTTCTCCTCGAATCCGTGCGCCATCATGACAAGCACCTCTCCAATGACTTCGTTAACGTCCAGGGTGTTTTTTTCCGCGGGCGTCTTCTTGATGAACGCCCGGATGCGAGCGACGATTGCGCTGGCGCGCGTTCCATCCGCGACGATTTCTTGCAGCGCCCGGCGCAAGACATCCGGCTGGAGGTTCTGATTGGCGAGCAATCGCAGGCACGCGCTGCTGTTGTTGTTGACGGCCGTAAGAGGCTGATTGACTTCGTGCGCAATCGAGGCCGCCAATTCGCCCATGGTTGTGAGTCTCGACACGCGCGCAAGCTCAGCTTGCGCGTTTTGGATGGCTCTTTGAGCCTGCTTTCGTTCACTGATGTCGCGGATGAAACCGGTGAATACCCGGTGCCCGTCCTTGGTCAGTTCTCCGAACGAAATCTCCACGGGGAACTCCTGGCCATTCTTCCGCCGGCCTACCAATTCGGTACCTTGCCAGTTGATATGCCGCTGGCCAGTGGCTAAGTAGCGCTTGAACCCAACCTCGTGCAGCTTCCGCAGGAATTCTGGCATGAGCATGGTCAAAGGTTTCCCGATCAACTCCGCCGGGTCATAGCCAAAGATTCGCGTCGTGGCGGGATTAGCAAGCAGAATTGCACTGGTCTCGTCCAAGCTGATCACCGCATCACTGGCCGTTTCGACCACAAGGCGGTATTTTTCTTCGGTGTAGCGGCGCGCAGATTCCTCCTCTTTACGTTGGGTAATATCCTCGACGACAGCAAACCAAAATGGTGCTGCGCCACCGATTCCCGGAACGAGAGCGACATCGTTACGCCCCCAAACTAGAGTGCCGTCTTTGCGGCGGTAGCGCTTTTCGATTTGGAAGTGTTGCCGCTTGCCTTCCACGAGCTCTCTGACCAACTCCTCGTTAGCCTTTCGGTCCTCCTCGTAGGTAACGTCCAGGAAGGTCAGCTGATACAGCTCTGATTCTGTATATCCCAACATCGTCCGGAAGACACTGTTCGCCGCGAAAAAGTGACCTGCGAAATCAGCCATCGTTAT
>Ga0210384_10007714_pt1 | contig 11315 bp, 7 predicted proteins | sample IncBWH2MmetaG_FD_160574 | JGI IMG/M metagenome (GOLD analysis project Ga0210384, IMG submission 160574) | Forest soil microbial communities from Barre Woods Harvard Forest LTER site, Petersham, Massachusetts, United States - Inc-BW-H-2-M | ecosystem: Environmental > Terrestrial > Soil >...
CGGGAGACTTTTTCGGGACGGGTCCATAGCTGAGGGTCATACTAGTGCCTTGGGGGTGACGCGCAAATCTTGGCCGGTCATGTCTGCCGGCTTTGGCTGATCGAGGGCGGCGAGGATTGTCGGCGCAAGGTCTCGCAACGAGCCGTCTGATTTCAGTTTTATCGAACTATTTTCGCTGACGAGGATAAGCGGGACGGGATTTGTCGTGTGATAGGTATGCGCGCCGCCTGTGGCCAGATCGATCATCGTCTCGGCGTTGCCGTGGTCGGCAGTGATCAGCCACAGGCCGCCGCACGATCTCAGCGTTTGATAAATTTGGGCGAGGCCGGCGTCGACGGCTTCAACAGCTTTGATCGTGGCTTCGAGGTTGCCGGAGTGACCGACCATATCCGCGTTGGCATAGTTCATGATAATGGCGTCGAATTCGCCCTTTTCGATGGCTTTTACAACCGTATCGGTTATTCCCTGCGCGGACATTTCCGGCTTCAGGTCGTAGGTGGCGACCTTGGGTGACGGGACGAGGATGCGCTCTTCGCCGCCGAAGGGTTTTTCGACGCCGCCGTTGAAGAAATAGGTGACGTGGGCGTATTTTTCGGTTTCGGCGCAGCGCAGGTTTTTGTACTGCAGCTCTTCCAGAACTTGCGCGAGGATGTGCTCCAGTTTTTCGGGCGCGATGACGTACTTCAGCCAGGGCCAGTTTTTGTCGTACTGCGTCATCGCGACGTAGAAAAGGTTTTTGGGGCGCTTCGGATCGGAGATCTTGTCAAAGCCTGGTTCCGCCACTGCGCGCGTCATTTGGCGCGCGCGGTCGGCGCGGAAGTTGTAGAAGATCACGGCGTCTTGATCGTGAATCGTTGCGACGGGGGCGGCTGAAGCGCCTTCGCCCTGGGTGATCACGATGGGCTTGACGAACTCGTCGGTGACTCCCAGTTCGTAGCTTTTTTGGAGAGCAGCGACGGGATCATTTGAATGTATCTCCGCTTCGCCATGAACCACAGCACGGTAAGCCAACTCGACGCGCTCCCAGCGGTTATCGCGGTCCATCGCGTAGTAGCGTCCCGTGAGTGTGGCGATTTCGCCCACGCCAAGTTCGCGCATCTTTTGCTGCAACTGGCGGACGTAGTCGCGGCCGCTGTTTGGCGCCGTGTCGCGGCCATCCATAAAGCAATGGAGGAATACGCGCTCGACTTTTTGCTGCTTGGCCATTTCCAGTAGAGCGAACAAATGATTGATGTGCGAGTGCACGCCGCCATCGCTCAGTAGCCCGAGCAAGTGCAGCTGGCGTTGACGGCCGCGCTCCATCGCCTGCTGAAAGAGCGGAACGTTCTGCAATTGGCTGTTGGCGATTAGCAGATCGATGCGAGTGATGTCCATGTGCACGATCCGGCCCGCGCCGATATTCATGTGGCCCACTTCGCTATTGCCCATTTGCCCCTCCGGCAAGCCGACGTAGGGGCCCGACGTGTGAATCAGCGTATTAGGGAATTTCTTCATCAGTTCGTCGTAAGCAGGCTTGCGAGCGAGCGCGATCGCGTTGCCTTTCGTATCCGCGCGATAGCCCCAGCCATCCAGAACAGTCAGAAGAATTGGTCGTGGTCGTTTGGTCATGGCATATGAGAAAGGCATTCTTGCCTGTCCTCTTGTTCTCGCTTCATGGCTTCATCGCAACGTTAAAATTTGGCGGAGCGGCAGACTGACAAGCCTGTCCTACTAAATCTCCCGCAGGGCGGCCAGCAGCCGTTCCACTTCTTCCGCGGCGTTGTAGTGAACCAGGCCGATTCGCAAGAGCCCGCCCCGGGCTTCGACACCGAGCCGCTCGGTCAGATTCAGCGCGTAGTAATTGCCGTCCCAGGTGAAAATGCCGCGCTCGCCGAGAAAAGCTGCCACTTCCACGGGCGTGTGATTAGCGAGCGTCACGGAAACCGTTGAGCAGCGCTCGTGAAATCGCTTCGCGTCGCTGATGCCGAAAAATTGCAAGCCGGGAATCGCGAGCAGGCCTTCGACCAAACCAGAGAGCAGCGTCATCTCGTACTGACGCGTCGCACGGTAGGCGGACAGCAACGCGCTACGCCGATCCTTCACGGATGGATCGCAATGACGGCCAAGTTCGGCGAGGTAATCTACTGCAGCGCCAATTCCGGCAATCAGTTCCTGCACCTGCGTTCCGGTTTCCCAACGATCGGGAAGCGAATCCGGGGCGGGACGAACCTTGTACGGCTTGAAGCGAAGCAGATGTTCGCGCTTGCCGTAGAGCGCGCCCATGTGCGGGCCGAAGAACTTGTAAGGTGAACAGATCAGGAAATCGCACTCGAGCGCACGCACGTCAATGGAGCCGTGCGGCGCGTAGTGTACCGCGTCAATGAACATTAACGCACCCGCCGCGTGCGCCAGCTTTGTGATTTCGGCGACGGGATTGATTGTCCCCACGGCATTGGAAGCGTATCCGACGGCCACAAGTTTGGTGTTTCTGTTGATCTTGCGCTTCAAGTCTTCGAGGTTCAGCGTGCAATCCGATTCGTGGATGTCCACCTGGCGAATCACCATGCCCATTTCTTCCAGGGCGCGCCACGGCGCGACGTTTGCGTCATGGTCCAGAGTGGTCACGACAATCTCGTCACCAGGCTCGAGCGTTCGCCCGATCGCCCGTGCCAGCCCGAACGTGATCGTCGTCATGTTCTGTCCGAAAACGATCTCGTCCCTATCACAATTGAAAAAATCCGCCATAGCCGCACGTGCGGAGGCAATGATGGCATCGTTGCTGCGGCTGGTGGCAAACGCCCCGCAGGTATTCGCATTGGACTTGAGGTAATAGTTCTGAACGGCGTCCATCACTTGCTTGGGCACCTGCGTGCCCGCAGGCCCATCCAGAAATGCCGCCGGGTGCCCGTGCACCTGCAATTGCAGCGACGGGAATTGCGCCCTCACCCAAGCGATATCCAGCGGCTTGCTTTCAGCTCCCTGCAACACGGGTGTGCTCATGTTTTTCTCCGCCCGCTAGTTTCTCACAGGGCGGGCCGAGGATGAAGCCGCCGACAGTCGTGTTAGCATTTAAGTGGTTGTTCCTCACTCATGCCGATTTGGCGCCGGCTACAAATCAAATGAGCAGCCACAAACGGGCTGGCTCCGCGCCACGTTTCTCCAAGAGGTGCGCAAGTGTCCGAACCTTTCACGCCGAGCGAACGCACACGTGTTGTGCGCGAGCCGCAACGCGGCGTCTATGACCGCGAAACCATCTACAAGATTCTCGATGAAGGGCTTGTGTGCCACGTGGGATTTTCCGCCGACGCCCAGCCTTTTGTCATTCCCACACTCTATGCGCGGATCGGCGACGCTATCTGTTTTCATGGCTCCGCCGCCAGCCGGATGCTTCGCGGAGTCAGCGAGGGCCAAAGCGTATGTGTGACGGTTACGCTGGTGGACGGCATTGTGCTCGCGCGGTCGGTTTTCAATCACTCGATGAATTACCGTTCCGTTGTGGTGCTCGGCAAGGCCACTCTTGTCGACGCACCGGAAGAAAAGGTCGAAGCGCTTCGCGCGTTCACAGAAAAGATTTTGCCACAACGCTGGGACGACGCGCGCCAGCCAAATGAAAAAGAGCTGAAGGCCACCAGCATCCTGCGTTTGCCGTTGACCGAAGCCTCCGCAAAAGTTCGCGTCGGCCCGCCCGAAGATGACGCTCCCGATTACGCCCTGCCTGTTTGGGCCGGCGTAATCCCTCTGCGCACTCTTGCTGGCGCGCCGATCCGCGATGAGCGGTGCGATCTTGCAATTCCGCTTCCCGCTTACGCGGCGAACTACAAACGGTGACTCGCGAGCAAGTTCGATCCTGACGAAATGTTATTGACGAACCGCACGCAGGAAATCGGCGAGCAAGCCGTAGCCGGTAGCCTCGACTCCGGGATTGTGCTCGACGAAGGATAACCCGAACACATCGAGGTCAAAGCGAATCGCCGAGCTGCTACCTTCGAGATTGGCAAGGGGATCGGAAGCCAGAAGAATTTCGGGTTGCACGCTGCAATCGACGCCATCGCCACGCCGCTCCGCGCGGCACACGAGTTTGTAGCGCATGCCTGCCGCGCGCACCGAGCGGATTTTCTCTTCGCTAAGCTCGCGAATGCCGGTCCGCCGCACTTGCTCAAGGCGCACATTCGCGCCCATCAAAACAATGGCAAGCGCTACGACTTTCACGGCTGCATCCCAGCCATCTAAATCTGCGGTTGGGTCCGTTTCCGCAATGCCCATGACTTGGGCGCGCTTTACCGCCTCGTCGAGTGAACGCCCCTTTTCGATTTCCGTGAGCACGACGTTCGTCGTTGAATTCAAAACCCCGGAAAAACCACGCATGTCGGTGGCCGGCAAGCCGTACGGAAACATAGAGAAAACAGGCACGCCATCCATGACTGTCGATTCGTAAAGAAATTGGCGGTTTTTCTCTTTCGCGAGCGTGGTGAGTTCGTGGTACGCGTGAACGATGGGGCCTTTGTTGGCGGTAATCGCGTGCATGTCCAATTCGAGCGCCGCCCTCAAATGTTCCGTCGCCGGCTGGCCGGTTTTCACATTGAGGGAGGTCGCTTCGAAGAGAACATCGGCACGCGTTTTTTCGAGCCACTCGCGGAGGTTGCGAGGCTGCGACGTGTTTCCGTGCTGAATCAGTGAGTGGCCGTGCAGTGCTGCAAGCGGATTGAGACCCTCGGGATCGGCGATCCAGCCGGAGCGGCGGGTGGCCACGCCCGTGAGCCGCCAGCGAATGTCGTAGCGTCTTCGCAGGTCCGTCTCTTTTGAGATGAGCAGGCGCAGAAGGGCGCGGCCGACATTACCCATGCCGACAATGGCGAGATTATAGGACGGCATGAGCTGAGCCTCCGAAAGACAGACGCGAGTGTCTGCCGCACATGCAGGGCAGCTAGTGCGCGGCGGCGAGTTTCGCGGCGGCGTCAGCGATCAACTTTGCTTCATCTTGCAGACATTTCGCGACGACCACAACGCCTTCGTCAGCCTGTTTCCATTCTTTCTGTTCGATAGATTCCCGCACATAGGGCATGGTCTTCGCGGCGTAGCCTGTATAAAAACCGGGCGCGTAGAGTTGATGCCGGTACCATTTACGGTGTGGCAAGCCTTCTTGGGTAATGAACTTGCGTTCGCTCTCGATCAGCAGCCGGTTTACCTCGGCTAACGAAGCCGAAGCCAGCGCGGCACCGCCGTTGGCATTGCCGTGCTCGAGCGCTTTTCGGTAGTCCGCTGCGGCGCGCGTAACGGCGTCGGCGGCGTTTTCCAGAGGCGCGAAGTTCTGGTAGAGCGGAACCTCTTCTTTTTTCGGCGGAACGTAGGTTTTCTTGGGATCCGCCGTTGCTGTGAAAACACCCTCGTCGAGTTCGCGGTTGCGCTCGCGAATTTCGTCCTGCATTTTCTTCGACAACTCTTTCAATTCGCGGACGTAGGTTTGCATCGTTTCCGCAAAATCATTGAAGTCAAAGGGCAGCAGGTCCGCGTCGGCCATGCGCATCATGGCTGTGCCGCCTGCCTGGGAAAGCGCGCGGCCATAGACGAACGTGGTGTCGCTGAAGTGCGTGTACCAATAGAAGTCGTCGTAAATCGAGTGATAGATTCCGCCGCCATCCTCACCGCCAAACCCGATGTTGAGCGAGGCGACACCAACATGCTGGAGGAACGGCGTAAAATCCGAGCCGGAGCCAAGAGCTCCAGCATGCAGGTCGGCACGCTGGCGGACATCCTGTTTTTTGTCGGCGGGCGCCTCTTCAATGGCGCGCAGTTGCTCGCGCTTCCAGGCCGAAAGCTTCGTTTCGGGGTCCTGAATGTCTTTCGCGACGTCGTTGATGAATTTCTCGAGAGTATGGGAGCCTCCGAGGCCAAAATAGCCGCGGCCATTGCCGTCTGAATTGATGTAGATGACCGCGTGTTTATCGAGTTCCTCGGCGTGTGTCTCGACCCACTCCGTGGAACCGAGCAAGCCGGGTTCTTCTCCATCCCAAGAACAATAGATAACCGTACGCTTGGGCTTCCAGCCGGCTTTCAGAAGTTCGCCCAGCGCGCGGGCTTCTTCGAGCATCGCCGACTGGCCGGAGAGCGGATCCTCCGCCCCGTTGACCCAGCCGTCGTGATGGTTGCCGCGAATCACCCATTCATCGGGATAAACCGAACCCGGAATCTTGGCGATAACATCGTAGAGCGGCTTGAGGGGCATCCAGTTCGATTTCACTTTGAGGTGCACTTTTCCTGGGCCGGGGCCGATGTGATAGCTGACGCCGAGTCCGCCGCGCCAGGCCGCTGGCGCCATCGGACCTTTTAGCGAGGCGAGAAGCGGCTCTGCGTCGCCCCACGAAATCGGCAGTACCGGAATCTTGGTAATCGTCTCGGCGTCTTTTAGATCGAGGCGCTTCGCGTCTTTTGTCGCGCCTACGCCCGGGGTGAGCGGATCGCCAGAATAAAGCGGCATGTCTGCCACACTGCCGCGCTGCACGCCATCTTTCGGGCGGTACGGCCCTAAGGGGAAAACGTCCCCTTGGTAGGGGCCGTCTTCATGCGGGTCGGAAAAGATGAGGCAGCCGATAGCGCCGTGTTCCGCCGCGACTTTTGGCTTTATGCCGCGCCAAGAGCCGTAGTAACGAGCGATGACAATGGCTCCTTCGACAGAGACGCCCAGGCGTTCGAGTTTTTCATAGTCATCGGGAACGCCAAAATTGACGTACACAAGCGGAGCGGTGACGTCTCCGTCCTTCGAGTACGCGTTGTACGTGGGAAGCTGATCGACCTGCTGGCTGGACGTGGGATCTTCCTTTACAGGAGGCTCTTGTAACTTAGCGACGAACTTCGGGCCGCCCTCGACGAGTTCGACAACGCGCTCCTGGGGCGTTGGAAAAAGCACGTCGAACGATTCGATGTGCGCGTCCAGTCCGAATTCCTGGTATCTCGCGAGCAGCCACTCGGCGTTCTCCTTGTCATAGCGTGAGCCCACGTGATGGGGATACGCGGAGAGCTTTTGCATGTAGCCGCGAATCTTGTCTGGATCGGGAATGGCGCGCATCTTTTCTTCCCATTGTCGCTCGGCGCGTGAGGACTCGGCGGAGTATCCTGCGAGCGGCTGCTCATCGGCGATGACGTGCGTGCCGGCGGGCGCCAGGGAAATGCTTGCGAAGACAATTGTCGCCAGCAAACTTCTGCGGTTCATGGGACCCCCTCGTTTTGCGCAGGTATTCTGCCTGAACTGCGGGGCGTTTGGAAACGTTTGTTGCAGATTTATCCGCGGCTGCCTGTCTTAAGAAGGATGTCCAGATCGTCGGGATGGATGGCGCAGAGGAGCGCGTCCTCGCGGTCGATGTGGCCTTTGCTGATCAGTTGGACGAGCGATTCTTCCAGCGCGAAAGAACCTTTTTTCTTGGTCATGGTGATTTCCTGGTGCAGATGCTGCAGGGCATTACGGCGGATGTGCTGGCGTGCGCCGTAGCCGATCATCAGGAGCTCCGCCGCGGGAAACCGCTCTCCGCTCTTGCTGGGCAGGAGGATTTGCGTCAGGACGGCGGCGATGGCCATCGCCAGCTCCTGACGGATGGTGTTCTGGCGCTCGTCGGAAAAAGAATCGGAGATCCGCGAGATGGTCGTGGCCACGTCAATCGTGTGCAACGTGGAGAGCACGAGGTGGCCGGTTTCCGCGGCGGCGACGGCTATGCGCATCGTTTCTGGATCGCGCATTTCGCCGACCACGAGAACATCTGGCGCCTGGCGCAGCGCCGCGCGTAGGGCTGTTGGAAAATCCGGTGCGTCGGTGCCGATCTCGACTTGCTCGATGACGCTGCGAATATGGGTGTGCTCGTACTCGATGGGATCTTCGATAGTAACGATGTGGCGCGCTTCGCGGCGATTGATATCGTCGATCAGCGCGGCGAGCGTAGTCGATTTTCCCGAGCCTGCGGGACCTCCGATCAGGACAAGGCCGCGAGGAAGGTGCGCGAGGGTCTCCACGGAAGGAGGAAGATTTAACTCGCGCAGCGTGGGGACTCTTTGCGGCAACGCGCGGATCGCGGCGGCGGCGCGTCCGCGCTCGCGATGCAGATTGATGCGGAATCGGCCGAGACCTGCGATGTGATAGGAAGAGTCCGAGATTTGAGACTGGCGGTAGCGTTTCAGGGCATGCGATGTGAGGGCCGGGAGAACCGCTGCCTCGATTTCAGGGCCATCGAGCGGACGCGCTTCGATCTTTTGCACTGCACCTTTTGCGCGAATGCAAGCAGGAGCGCCTGCAACGAGCAGCAGGTCGCTACCGCCGCGAGAAATCAGGGTCCTGAGCCAAGCGTCGAGTTGGACGGCATTGGCAGGCTCCGGTTCATCCTGCTCGCGCAGGTCGTTCAGTTCGTTGACGAGGCGGTCGATTTGCGGTGCTTCATCCATGCGAGCCTTCAATCGCCAAAGAGGAGTGTGGCCAGGAGATTTTGACGCAGGGAGGCGTTTTCGTCCAGCACGAGGGGAGGCAGAATCGGGGGGAGAGAGCGCAACAGGTGGCCGACTCATGCGGCCGAGACTTGGCGGCCGCGACGGCTGGCAAACAGGAGCCCAGCAGGCCAGCGCCTGGGCCGAGAACACGACAGAGACGCGTACTTGCGTCCCTGCCGTGTTCTCCGGTCGCACCAGAACGGAAGGATCCGGACCTTCCGCCTATTCCTCGTCGCCGTCCAGTCCGTCAACGGGAGCGAGCGTCCCGAAGAGGCCATCAATCTCGTTATTGATGCCCGCGGTGAAGAACAGCGTGTTCGCAGGTCCGGCCCCTGCGTCATTCCCGAAGGTGAGCGACCACAAACCGTCGATGGTCACGAGCGAATCGTCCGGATTCTTGAGGAATCCGATGAATTTATGCGTGAAGCCATTGAATGCAGCAATCCAGCCGCTGCGGAAATTGCCCACCAGAATCGCGTTGCTGAACTCGCCGAAATCGCGAGTGGTCCACACGACTCCCCACGGTGCATTAAACCAATCGCCATGCTCGAGGTGCCCGATGTGCTTCCCGGTTGGAGTAAAGAGTTCGACGAAGCCGAGCCCATCGCCGCCAACGGGATCGTGCTTGGCCGCATCCTGCTTTGCGTAGGTGACAAACAAGGTTCCACCGATGTTTTGCACGTTGAACGGCGCGAAATCGCGAGGAATCTGGTCGTCATCGAAGGCATCATCATCACGAGGATTGCCCAAGTGAACCGGGTTGAAGTTGGTGTCGTAGACTTCGACTTTCCCGCTGCGGAAATTCGTAACATAGAGGAATTTGTTCCCGTTGACTTCGCCGGAGGTCATGCCCTTGTAAACCGCTCCACTCGCCGAGCCATTATCGGAGTGGTCGACCTTAATAACGGATTTTCCGACATTCACTCCAGGATTCCACGCCGAGATCGTTCCGTCTTCAGTAGCGAACATGAAGAGCGCGGCCGTGCCCGGGCCGGCGACGAGAAAGTCCGTGCGGCTGCCATTGAAAACGACACCAGTGGGCGTTCCCACCGGTGGCGACGTCTTGGGGGCGGGTGGAACGGTAATAAAGTTCACCAGGTCCTTGGGATTCGTGGGATCGGCGGGATTGGGAAAAAAGTTCTTCGGATTTCCGTTGCCATCGAAGAGAGTAGAGGTGCCGGAATTATTGTTGCCTACCCACCATGGGCTACCTGACGAGCGTGTAAGGCCCCAAGGATTCTTTAGGTTAGGATCAACGAGGACTTTGCTGCCGTCGGCGTTGTTCGGTTGAGAAATATCGGAGACCAGGTTCTTCTGAACGTAATGTTGCGCTTTTGTCACAACAGGAAGGACGGAGAGGCCTACTGCTAGCAACGTTATGGACTTCAAGGACTTAAACACGTATCCCATTGCATTTCCTCCAGATCGAGATTTATGCAGCGAAACACAACCGATGTGATCGCCACAGCTTTACGGTCTGGCTGGGCAAACAGTGATTCGCTGCAACTTAAATTCCACCGCTAGTTGCTATTCAAAATTTGGATCCACAGTTGAGAACAAGGAACTTAATCGATTGCCGCTCAGAAGAAGCGGCAAGACGGCTCCTATTTCCCGTAGATAACTACCGTTGCGGATACCGAAGTTGGAAGCCTTTTATTCCGTGAATTGTCGAAGAATGGAGATATGCGAAGTGTCACAGGACCGGAGAAATCAGGCCCGGCGGAGAGTCAGGAGCGTGATTTCAGGAGGCACACCGAGCCGCACAGGAGCACCCACGGTCCCGAGCCCGCGATTCACGTAGATCGACGCTAAGGCTAACGAGCGGCTGGGAAACAACGACCCATGCTTTGTCTCAAACGCGGAACCCGTGGCCGCGCGGTCATCAGGAGCCGGCGCAAACATCGGGCGGTGATACAACCCCGCTATGTAGTCTGTAATAAACCGCGCCGGACTTAGCCGATGGTCCAGAATTTCGACTTGAATCTGTCCGCCGTGCGTGTGTCCGGCAAGCGTTAGCTCGATACCCAGTTCCGCCGCGCGATTGAACGCATTAGGATTGTGCGACAGAAGAATATTTGGCATATCGCGCCGCACCAGTGGTTCCACTTGCTGCAGCAATTGCACTCTGCGGCCGCCGTTGGTGCGCTCGCGCTGATAATCGACACCAATCAAATTGAACGCGGAGCCATTGAACGTGAGCTGCGCATTCTCCTGACGGAGCAGCTTCATTCCCGCCTGCGCGAAAAGAAACTGGGCCGTGTCTTCCGCGCGCGCATAAATTTCGTGATTTCCGTTGCAGCCCCAAACTCCTAGCGGCGCACGAAGGCCCCGCACCTCGTCGATGCAATCAGCGATCGGGTCCCCTGCCCCGGTAATGAAATCTCCTGTTACCAGCGCCAGGTCCGCTCCCAGGTCGTTGGCCATATTAACTGCGCGCCGTACCTGCAAACGCGGCATGTAGCTGCTCAAATGGATGTCGCTGATCTGCACGATCTTCATGCCCGCTAGCCCGGCAGGCAAATTGGGCATGGGGATCTCGACCCGGCGCACTTGATAGTCCAAACGCTCAGCCGCAAAACCATACATCGCCGTAAGAAACGGGCCCGCCCCGGCGAGCGCGGTGGCCGTCTTAAAAAAGTAGCGCCGCGAAGGGTCTGGAATCAGTTCGGCTGCAGTTGGCGAAGAGGAGTATGGTGCGGCTGTCGCGGGCGAAGCTGAAACTTGTGAAGCCGCTGGGCTCGTTTTCAGCTGGTACGCTACGCGCAGCCAAGCCCAGATTCGATCCAGGGCGCGTACGAGTTTGACCGCAAAATAGGCGAAAAGCGCGCTGAAAAACCATAAACCCGCAAAAACCGTGATCACATTAATAC